>OCLD01000023.1_pt1 | contig 38000 bp, 39 predicted proteins | sample 1495911 | NCBI WGS metagenome assembly OCLD01 (sample SAMN03418271, study PRJEB22391) | human gut metagenome | biome: human-gut; feature: organic feature; material: feces | host: Homo sapiens | place: Tanzania | collected 2013-01
GCTGATTGAAATCGCGTCCCCCGCCGAACAAAATAAAACGGACACGTCGGAAAAACCCGAAGACAACAAAACGGACGAAAAGCCCGACGAAAACAAGTAACGAACCAAACAAAAACCGCCGTATGAACGGCGGTTTTCTTTTTGCAGAAAATTATGTTCTGAAAGGCTTTTCGTATTTTTCTTCCCATTTCGAAAAGGCGGCTTCGTCGTAATATTTGGGCATATTCGACGCGGTCTTACATTCTTTCTTCATCTTTTGCAAAAGCACGGCAAGATTTAAAAGAAGGGGAAGTTTTTTGATTCCTTTTACGGCGGCTTGCGCCATTTCCGCGGGAGACATGACGATCATATGCCCCGCGCTCGCTTCGATCAGGACTTTCCTTGAAACCACGCCTTTACCGAGCAGAAAGTCGACGTCGCCTTTTTTGCTGTTCAGAAGCCAGTTTTTCATCATATCGACGGCGGCGTGTTTTCCGCCGATTTCTTTCATAAACCTTGCCTGATAGCGATAAAGATTTTCAACTGAAAACGGGTTTTCGGTGACGGGGGAAGAGATGACGTCCGAAAGCATTTTGCCGGCTTTCATACCGCTTGCCATACCGCTTCCCAGCATAGGAATGGTCATACACGCGCTGTCGCCGAGCAGGGCGTATCCGTTTGCGACGAAACGCGACAACGGGTGGCGTACGGGGATTTGCAGAAGTTGTCCGCCCGTGACGATTTTATCGCCCACGATTTCGTTGTCGCGGCGGATATCGGCAAGGGCGTTTTCGTAGGTTTTGTCGGACATTTCGCCGACGCGGCCGATAAGGACGTCTGCTTGTTTTTCGTCATGGGACAGCGTGCACCAGGATATGCCGCGCTCGTTGATATGTTTAAGGTACGCGCGGTTCGTGTACTTCGGGCGCGCCGTGTTTTCGGGGCGATTGAAGAAAGTGCGCCTTACGATGAAAGTGTCGTTTTTGTCGATATTTCTCGTGATTTTCAAAGATTCGGGCAGGCTCTTTCTGACGGCGGAATTTACGCCGCCGCAATCGACGACAAGCCCTGCCGGCACGACTTCGCCGTTTTCAAGTTCCGCGCCCAAAACGACGTCGTTTTCGACAATGGCGCGCTTTACCGGGGTTTCGTAAAACACCTTTACGCCGGCATCTTCCGCGCGCGACAAAAGCCACGCGTTGAACGGACGACGATATATCGCCATATCAAGTTGGTCGTCGGGCAAATCCATAAGGACGTTCACGCCTTTTTCGGGCGGCACGAACGTCCAGTTTCTTTTTCTCGTGTAAATCTCCTTTGGGGGAAGGGGCATGCCGACTTCTGCAAAGGTTTCTTCAACCATATCGTCGGTCCAGTCGTACGCGACGTCGCATTGTTTTTTCGCCTCGTACACTGTAACGTCAAAGCCGGCGGTTTTTGCAAACGCGGCAAAAACAAGCCCCGTCTGGTTTGCGCCGACAACGATGATGTTTTTATTCATAATCTCCTCCATACTGCATTAAACGCAAGTTTACGCGTCGATTTTTATTTATTAAACGGCTTATCGTACTTTTTCCGCCACTTTTCAAATTCCTTTTCGTCAAAACGCGGCGGCATTTTCGTGGTGTGAGATACGACGCACGCCGCTTTTATTAAGACGCCGAAAAGGGTTTTCCACAGCGAAAAATACTTGAAAAAGAGTACAAGGAAACTTTTGACAAGTCGCTTTGCGCTTCCGCCCGACGCGACCGACATAAGCCCTTCCATAACGCCCGATTTCACAAGGTCGTCAATCTCGTTGCCGCGGCTTGAAAGCAGTTTGTTTTTGACAAGTTCGATCGCGGCGTGTTTTCCGCCGATTTCGCGCATAAATTTCAACTGATAGCGATAAAGATTTTTCTTTGAAAAAGGTTCTTTGTCGGCACTCGTCACGGCGTCGGCAAGCATTTTTGCGGCTTTCAGTCCGCTTGCAATTCCGCTTCCGATCACGGGGATTGTCATGCACGCGCTGTCGCCGAGCAGTACGTATCCGTTTGCAACAAGATTTGAAAGGGGACGGCGCACGGGGATTTCAAAAATTACGTCGCCGCCGGAAACTTTGTTGCCGATGACGGGATTGTCTTCTTTTAAGTCGGCAATGGCGTTTTCGTAGGTTTCGTCCGAAAGACTGCCGATTCTGCCGACAAGGACGTCCGAGATTTCGTCGTCCTTTTTCAAAAAGCACCGGGAAATGCCGTTTTCGTTTTTGTGTTTAAGATATATTTTTTTGGGATGCTCGGTACGCGGACAGTTTTCGGGGCGCGCGAAAAATTCTCTTCTCACAAAAAACTTGTCGTTTGCGCTCACTTCGTTTTGGATTTGGAAAATTTGCGGTAAGGAACGTCTGACGGACGAGTTCACACCGCCGCAGTCGACGACAAGGTCGCATTCAAAAGTTTCGCCGTTTGAGAACTCCACGCCGTAAACGACGTCGCCGTCGGTAAGTGCGCGCGTTACGCACGCGTCGAAATATAATTCGACATCTTCCGAAAGAAGGGAAATAAGCCATTCGTTAAGTCCGCGCCGCGACACGTTTATGTCAGGTTCTTCTTCGTTTTTGGGGACGAAGACGGGGTTGTGCCCGGGCGGGACGAAAGTCAGACTCCTTGTGCGGGTAAAAATATCGTTTGGGGGAAAGGGTAATCCGACCTCTTTGAAAACGGACGGAGAAATATCGTCCGTCCATTCGTACGCCGCGTTTTCACGGCTGTTTTTTTCAAATACAAAAACAGAAAAGCCTTGTTCCGAAAACAACTTTGCGGCAAACAAACCCGTTTGATTCGCGCCGATTATCGCAACCGTACCTTTCATATTTTACCCCTTATCTCTTTTGATCATTTTGTCATAACGATTGCAAGGAACACGCATTTTCCGCCGCCCGTCGCAATCATTCCGTGCGGGTTTCCGCTGTCGTAATACAAGCAGTCGCCTGCGTGCAGAATTTCGATATTGCCGTTTATGTTGCATTTCAGGCTGCCTTCCAGGATAAAGTCGAGTTCCTGTCCCTTATGGCTGGAAAGGTGAATTTCCTTGTCCTGTTCTTCCTCGATATACGGGGCGGTAACGACAAACGGCTCCGCAATGCGGTTTTTCATATATTGCGCGACGTGCAGATACTCAAACCCTTCGCGGCGTTTCAGTTTCATGCCGTAGCCCGCGCGCACGATGGAGTATTCCGACAGGTTCGGCGATTTTCCGAGCAGCAATTCCGTGATGTCGATGCCGAGTTTTTTCGCGCAGTTATAAAGCAGGGTAAAGGTGAAGTCCTTTTTGCCCGATTCGTAGTTGATATATTCGTTTTCCGAAATGCCCGCGCATTCCGCCATTTCCGCCGTGGAAATTTCTTCCATTTCGCGGATACCTTTCAGCCTTTCGGCGATTTCTTGAATTTCTTTCATACGCTACCTCTTTTTATCTATTGTAAAATAAACGAACGGCGGTGTCAAACGATTTATAAAATCGTCAGGTTGAAGAATTTGCTGTATGCCAACAGATAATAATACGAACTTAGGTTTTACGCCGTGTTTTTGACTAATACTGCGTTACGCTCACGGCTTATACGGTAAAGTATTAAGCCGCTCGCGTGCCTTGTCTTATTCTAAAAACACGACGGAAAACTTGTTCACAACCGAAAACGCCGAGATTTCAGATGATTTTTGGAAAAGGCGAACGCAGTTGTACTTTTCGTACTACAAGCGAGTATTTTTCATAAAAGCGTTGAAATATCGGCGTTTTGGCAACGTTCGTATTATTATCTGTCGGCATTCCCCGAAAACAGTCCGCAGCCGTTCCCGTTTTCGCCGATAAGCACGGCAAGCGTCGAAGCAAACAGTACGATAAGTTCCGTCCCCGCGATTTCGCCGTCGCGGCCGAACAGCACCATTATTATGAACAGGTACAAAACCCAGTTGTCGTCAAACATATTTTCCCCCTTTTGAAAATCTCTTAAATATACAATATGCGACAAAATGAGATAAATTTACCCAAAACCGCGGTTTTCTTTTAAGGTATAATCGGTGTGAACAAAGGGGGAAGCCATGCCGCTTATCGATAATAAAACGCAAGTCAAGGTCAGATATTATCTGCCCGACAACGCCGTCCTTACCGAACTTTCGGATTTGTTTTCGGTTTTGTCGGACAGTACCCGCATAAAAATCCTTTCGGCAATCTGCATTTCCGAAATGTGCGTCGGGGATTTGTCGGAAATGCTCGATATGAATCAGACGACAGTGTCGCATCAGCTCAAAATTCTGCGCTCCACGGGCGTCGTTACGGCGCGCCGCGACGGAAAAACGATATATTATTCGCTCGCAAATATGATAATTCCCGAAATTATGCGTTTCGGAACGCTTTATCTTGGGTATTATTAAAAGTATGCCAACAGATAATAATATGAACGTTGGCATAAAACCGCCCCGAAAACCCGTCCGATAACCAAATTTTCCCGTTTCTGTTGACACGGGGGCAAAATTTCGGTTATACTGTTTTCAGGCAATTAGCCAATAACGGAGGATAACTATGAATAAAAACGAATTTGTCGGCGCAGTCGCCGCGAAAGCAAACATCTCACAGGCGGCAGCAAAAGAAGCCGTCGACGCCGCTCTTCAAGTCATTGCGGAAGCGTTGAAAGACAACAACGACGTCGCCCTTGTCGGCTTCGGTACGTTCAAAGCAAAAGAAACCGCCGCAAGAATGGGCGTCAACCCCAAAACCGGCGAAGCAATCGAAATCTCCGCAAAGAAGACCGTTGCTTTCAAACCCGGCAAAAACCTGCTTGAAGACATCAGATAATTGTTGAAAAAGAATAACCCTTCGGTTCGCCCGAAGGGTTGTTTTTTGTCGTGTTTCAAAATAAACCGCTTATAACTGCGTTTAATCGGTTCAGTTGGTTAGTGTCACTACCCAACTGAAAAAACGCGCGCTGATTTTACAACAATTTTTAGACAAGTGTCGGGAAAATTTTTGGAAAATTAGCAAAATATCGTAAAAAAAGACAAAATATATGTCAAATTATCGTTTTTCCCCCAAAAAACCTTGACGGCTTTTTGCTGCCGCGGTAAACTAATTAAAGTTTACGGACAGAAAAAACGGTCAGAAGCAGGGGAAAATGAAGGGGAGAAAGAAAATTTTGCTGCTCGCGTTGTTCGCGGTGGCAATACTTGTGTTTTCGGCTTGTTCCAAGACACAGACAAATAATGACTTTTCTGTCGGCGGTATCGTAATAACGGACGCCGATTTTTTTGAGATTTCAATTCTATGTTACGGCATTAAAACCGATTATTCGCTTGATTCAAGCGGATGTTTCAACATTTCTCATCTTAAAAGCGGCGACGTAATCACGTTTTCAAAGGAAGGATATTCTTTCAATTCCTACACTGTGGGAGGCTTTTCCGTGGACGGCATTGAAATCGTCGGGACGAAGTGCCGGTACGACGTGCTTACTTTCTTTGACGAAAAATACGGGACGGTCAAAGGCGCGGGAAAGTACGAGTACGGCGAACTCAAAAAAATCATCGTCATCCCGAATGAACATTTTGAAATCGACGGGATTTACGAAAAAGACAATCTTGTGTCATCAAACGGCGAATACTCGTTCACGGTAACAAACGATCGCGTTTTCGTCGTAAGGTTTTCAAAAAAGAAGTATCCGATAAGAATTGAAAAGACAGACGAAGCGTGCATGGTCGCGGCACCCGAAAGCGCGGCGTTCGGCGAAGAAATCACGGTTTCCGCAAGCGACGACGAAAACTTTGTTTTTGCATATTTTGAGATTGACGGGACGAAACATTACGATAAAACCCTAAAACATACGATTGAATCCGAAAACACAAAAATAAACGCGGTGTTTTTGAAAAGACTTTCAAAGCCCGAAATATCTTTTGACGGAAGAAGTATTTCGGTTGTCAAAGGTGAAAACGCCGAAAGGTGCGAAGTGTTTATCGACGGCGAATTTTTGTTTAATATTACTTCCGACAAGGCGGTTTCCCTTGCGGATTACAAGGTGTCGGACGGCGCGCACAACGTGCTTGTGAAAGTTAAGGGCGACGGCTTCGGCGAGAACGAAAGCGCAATAAACATAAACTACGTCCGCCCGTACGATACGCCGAAAAACGTCGGTATGCTCATCGAAGAAGACAAGGTTTATTTTGTTTTCCAACAGGTGCTTGCGGCAAGCGGTTACGAAATCTTTATGAACGGGCAAAAGGTTGAAACGCCACTGGACAAGAAGTCTTCGGGCGAAAGCATACTTGTCTGCGTCGATACGCTTTTCACAGAAAACGGCACATATACTTTTTCCGTCCGTGCGACGGGCGACCGCCCAAAAAGCGATATGTCCTTCGCGGCGGAATATACCTTCAAAGGCACGCTTTCCGCGCCCGTTGCAAAAATCGAAAACGGCGTTCTGACCGTTTCCCACGAAAAGGACGTGAAATTCCTTGTCGAAATCAACGGCGTCAACGTCGCGGACAAGCTTGACGAAAACAAGTCGCTTGCGTTATCCGACGTGCTGGAAAAGGGCACAACCACGGCAAAAATCAAAATCACGGCCATGCTTGACGGCTATAAGCCGAGTTCGGTCGAAATTATATATAATGCGGAGGAATAAAAAATGAAAAAAGTAATCGCGGCGGTGGTGTTTATGCTGCTTGTCGCCGTCTTTGCGCAGTTTGGCGCAAGCGACGTTGCTTTTGCAAACGACGGCAAAACGATGCCGCCGGAAAATCTTTCCGTCACCGTGCGTGACGGAAGCTATTATCTGACCTTTGAAAACGTCCCCTACAACAACGGGTATGAAGTCGTTGTAAACGGAAAGACGACCGTTGTCGAAAAGGACGTAACGGCGGTGATGATTAACGTCGAAAGCGGCAGCGAATTTTCGGTAAAGATAAGGACGATTTGCGCCGACGAAACGCGCTCGTCCGACTTTTACGAAACCACGCTCGTTATCGGCCGCGCGCTTGACGCGCCCGAAAATCTTACGATGTCCGCCGACAAGGAATTGTCGTTTTCCGCGGTTGACGGAGCGGCGTCGTACGACGTCGTGATAAACGGCGTGTCCGTCTTAAAATCCGCGACCAAAACAGAAATCGAACTTATCGACGTACTGACTTCACCGATAAATTACGAAATAAACGTGCGTGCAAACGGCGACAATCGTTTGACCTACGACAGCAAGTTTTCAACGCTTTCTTACGACAACGTGATGCAACTCGGCACCCCGGAAAACGTCGGGATAACAAGCGTCGACGGGAAAGTGATTTTATCATTCGACAGCGTTTCGTACGCAAGCGGATATGAAATCGACGTGAACGGCGAAATATTAAAAACAACTGATAACAAATATGATTTGACAGATAAAGTGTCCGTTCCTGCGGATTATGCGATAAAAGTACGCGCGACGGGCGGAAAAGGATATGACGCGGGCGAGTGGGCGACCACAACGTACGAATGTCGTAAAACTATTGAAAGCCCGCAGCTTTTGGTTGAAAACAAAACGGTGTCCTGGGCAAAGTCGGAAGGCGCAAACGAATACTCGGTCGTCGTAACTTTTATGGAAACCGAAATTGAAAAGGTCGAAAGATTTTCGGGAACGAGTTTTGACCTTTCGGAACTTGTTGCAAAGCATGGAGCGGGCGAATACGCGGTGAAAGTGCAGGCGCTTTCGAACGGGAATTACGATTATTCCGACGTAACCACGATATATTACCGCAATTACCTGATGCTCGAAACGCCGACGGTTGCCGTAAACGGGACAATCGTCAGTTGGACAAAGGTTGAAAACGCGGTCGATTACACGATAAAAATCGACGGCAGGATAATTTCCAAAAACGTAGCCGCAGAAAGTTTTGACGTTTCGCCGTACGTTGCGGAAGTGAAAACTTACACGATAACTGTCGTCGCAAACGCAAACGGCTGGTATTCTGAGTCGGCGGAAGGAACGGCGACTTTTGTTAAGACGGGCGCGCTCTCGTCACCCGTACCCACTGCAAGCGGAAGCGTTGTAAGCTGGACGAAAGTACTCGGCGCAACGGCGTATGACGTTTACGTCGGCGGCGAAAAGGTGCTGACGGTTACCGAAACAACGGCGGATATTTCCGCGCATCTTCAACAGGGCGAAAACAAAGTGAAAGTCGTCGCGACAGCCGAAGGGTTTTCAGACGGAGTGTCGGAAGAAATCGTCGTAATCGGCGACGCAATCGAACGCGTAGGACTCAAAACGTACAAACTGATAATCGCAGCAAACGAAAGCGACTACATCGTTTTCGTTGACGGAAAAAGGACTGACAAGAAAATCGAAAACGGCAAAATCACGCTTCCCGATACGGCGGAAAAGATGATTATCGTTCCCGATATAGCCGATTTGCCGGAGGGCGATGAATACGTAATGTTGTTTTCGGAAATCGACCTTACGACAGCCGCAAAAGACGGCGAAGAATATGACGTGGCAACCCCTGTACAAGAGTGGTTATATAAAGAAGACCTTACGATTATCGGTGAAGGCGAAGGGACAAACGAACTCGGCGAATATGTCGTGGGCGACGGGAAGGACGGGAAGAAAGTCTATTATCTCAACGAAAAAGGCAAATACCGTCCGAAACAGCCGGGCGAAGTATAAAAGATATTCGTTAAGCCTTGTATTTTAAGGAAAAGACTGATATAATATATCGCGAGGTGAAATTATGAGCGTCGACAAAACGTTAAAAACCCAACTGAAAGATTACGACGTGCAGGAAGTCGCGCCGAAAATCTATAAAATCAACGAATACAACCTTTCGACAATGTTCGTGATCGTGGGCAGCGAGCGCGCGCTTTGCATAGATTGCGGCACGGGCGTAGGCGACTATAAGGCGGTCATCGAAAGGCTTGTCGAAGGGAAACCTTACGATATGGTGTTGTCGCACGGACACGTCGACCATGCCGGCGGCCGCGAGCAGTTCGACAAAATTTACGTCGGCAGACGCGACAAAGACATTGTAAAGGAAGCAACCCTTTCGTACCGCAAGTTTTACATAATCATTATGCGCTATCTTATGTTTTTCAAGTGCATAAAGTTTAAGGACGCGGTCATGAAAAAGGTCGAAAAGGAGCCGGAGCTTATCCCGATTTGCGAAGGGTTCACGTTTGACCTGGGCGACAAAAAGATTGAAGTTTTTGAGACGCCGGGACACACGGAAGGCTGCTTGTGTTTCTTGTCGAGGAGCGACCGCATAATGTTTTCGGGCGACACTTTCAACCCGCTTATGCTGATGTTTCTGGCGCACGCGACGTCAATCGAGGAATACCGCGAAACGCAGGAAAAACTTTTGAAAATCGACGGATACGACGTGTTCTGGCCGTCGCATCTTTCCGCGCCGCTCACCCGTGAAGACGGGGCGGGCATTATGAAAACCGCCGACAAAATTTTGAAGCAAAAGCACAATTTCTTCCTGCCGTCGATATTCATAAAAACGGTTGATAAAAGGAGCATTATTTATCGTCCCGACCACGTTCGTCGCAAGAAGAAAGAAAAACAAAAACAAGGTTAAACAACCAAAATTATGCGGTAAACTGCATTTTTTGCAGTGTGCCGCATTTTTGATATAAGGAGAAAGAAATGATTATTTTTGCAAAATACGGTGAGTACGACAGGCGTGAACTTCTGGAAGAATGCCTGACGAAATATCTTGAAACCATGAAAAAAACCAAGCTCGAAGGCGAACTTACCGAGCTTAAAAACCACAACGACAAACCTTATTTCAAGGATTATCCCGACGTAAGGTTTTCGATTTCGCACAGCGGCGCGCTTGTCGTCGTCGCAATGGCGCAGACGGAAGTCGGAATCGACATCGAGGAGTTCCGTCCCCGCGCTTATCAGAAAGTCGTCGAAAACGTTTTCACGAAAGGCGAGGCGAAAGAAGTCAAAGACCTTGAAACTTTTCTTGCGGTATGGACGAGAAAGGAAGCCTATCTCAAACTCACGAGCGAGGGGCTTTCGGGCGTCAGGTCAAACGACGTGTCGGGCGATTTGTTTTACGAGGGCAAGCGCGTCATCGCAACGCCGCTCAACATTTTCGCGGGATACGTCGGCACGGTCGTCGCGGAAGAACAGCCCGTTATTTTCGTCGATCTCGATTGACTTATCGAAAAAGATTTAGTAAAATAAAACATATTCCGAAACGGAGGACTTTGAAATGGTACTTGATAAAATTAAAGATATGCTTGAAAAACAACTCGGCATCGACAAAAGCAAAATCACCGAAGATTCCGATATTATCAAAGACATCGGCGCGGACAGTCTGGACATCGTGGAATTTCTGATGGACGCCGAAAACGAATGGGGCATCACCATCGAAGAAGAAGACGTGAAAAACCTTCATACCATCGGCGACGTCGTAAAATATATCGAATCCCGCATTTAATAAAACCCGCGAAAACACGAAAAGCACAAAAGAAAACCACCGAAAAAAATCGGTGGTTTGTTTTTTGCCGCAAAGCGGAATTTCGTTATTTATCCTGATATACGCGCCACAGGAAGTCCTTTTCCTTTTTAAGGACGATGCGCGCCGAGGGCATCCACGTTTTCAGGTTGTAGTCGTGGAAAGAGTTGAGCGGTTCCCACGCGCAGAAGTATTCATAAGGAATATCTTTTGCTTCCAGTGCTTTTCTCAGTTTCTTGCTGCCGCCGTTCGTGAAGACGTCCTGAATGCCGTTGTTAAGGAACAGACGGGGGAAGGGTTTCTCGACGCCCAGGAAAACCTGCAATTCGTTGTAATATTCGTACTCCGATTTAAGTTTTTTGTAGTGTTTGATGCCGGTGCAGTGATAAGTCATCGTGCGGATAACGGGCAGGTTGATGATTTTGCCTTCGAAGTCGATTGCGGGGCAGTTGAGAATCGCGCCCTTGATTTTGATATCGACGTCGGGAAGTCCCAGATGCTCGCGATATTCGGGGTGATTCTGGCAGTTTATCGTCACCATGGAAAGGTGTCCGCCCGCGCTGTCGCCGGAGATGACGAAGTTGTCAAGGTCAAGACCGTATTTGTCGGCGTTGGCGACAACCCATTGCAGAGCCTTGTAGACCTGTTTCATGTAGTCGGGGAAGCGGTACTTCGGACCGAGACCGTAACTGATATTGACGGTAAAAGCGCCCGTGCGCGCCATATGTTGGCAATAGCCGCGACGCATTTTTTTGTCGCCTTCGATCCAGCCGCCGCCGTGAATCATAAAGAACACGGGGAACTTTCCTTCCGTAAGTTTTCCGCGTTGTTTTTCGTCGTAAATAATATCGAGTTTTCCCGTGTCGGGATGTTCCTCGTCATAGACGATATCTTTCACTTCCGTAAGCCCTTTGCCGGGGAAGCGGTTGCACAATAAATATTTGATATAGTCATCGACAAAGAAAGCAGCGCTTAATAATGACATAAAAATCCTCCAAGATTTATTACAATAAGTATAATAAAAATCGCCGCACTTTGCAACAATTTTCCGCCGCCCGGCAAAAGAAAAAGGCAAAAGAGGGAAAAACGCGCATACGATTTTATTAAAAAAGAAAATACAAACGCGCCGTTTTGTCAAAAATCGCCTTAAAAACACACGTTCTTTTCCATACAAAACAAGACAAGTGTAAAAAATAATATTTTTATCCGATTAAGGATTGAAAAATGGCGCGGTTTTATGGTAAGATTAAGTTACTAAATTCTATAAAAAGGGGGATATCCTATGGACAACATCACCAAGGCAAAAATAAATCTGTTTGCTGTCTTAAGGAACCTTGAAGATTTGTGTGCAATGGACAAAGAGTCCGCCGACATCATCAAGGATACCAAACTTTCCGTACAGTTCAACGTGCCCGACGTAGGAAGCGCAACCATAGATTTCGATCACGGCAAGTGCACTTTCAATCGCGGCAAAAAACACGCCGGACTGCAACTCTTCTTCACTTCGGCGGAGCATTTCAACAACCTTATCGATCCGCCCAAGGACGCTAACGGTAAACCCAAAACGGTCATACCTATTTTCTACAACGTATTCAAAGCAGGATTCCTTCTCAATCAATTCACGAAACTCGCCGACAGACTTTCTTATTATCTGCAACCGGCGGCGGACAAGAAGGCAGAACTTCTGAAAGATCCCGAATATTTCAAAATCAACACGACTCTCACGCTGTACACAGCGTTGTTCGCACTCTGCGAAGTCGCAAACAGCGATAAGGTCGGTAAACTTTGTGCAAAGCGTATGTGCGACGGCAAGATTGCTGCGGGTATCCCCGGCGGTCCGCAACTCAACATCACCGTCAAAGACCACAAGCTTTACGGAGCAAAGGGCGCAATCGACGACTGGTCGGCACAAATGTTCTTCTCGAACATGGAATTCGCGCACGACTTGCTGAACGGCGACGCGTCGAGTTTCGGCGGTATGGGCAGCGGCGACTTCCAGGTAAGAGGCCGTCTCGATATGCTGGAACAAATGGCAAAGATGCTCAACCTCGTCAGCGCATATCTCGGATAGGAGGAAATTATGAATCTCGTTTACGAACCCAAAAAGATAATTGACGTTACCAAAAGCCAGGCCACTTTCAAAAGGGCTCTGAATTGTATCCCCGCGGGCATTTACGGACATCTCGGACCTTCCGAGGGCTGTATGGTTCCCGTATCGTCGTATCCTTTATATATGGATCACGCGCAAGGCGCGTACATATACGATATCGACGGCAACAGAATCATCGACTATATGTGCGGTTACGGCCCCAACTATCTGGGCTATAACGATCCCGACGTCGACGCTGCCGCCGCCGCTCAGAGAAAGAAGGGCGACTGCACCACGCTTATCAGCGATATCACCGTCGAATTTGCGGAAGAAGTTTGCAAGACCATCAATATGGCCGACTGGGCATTCTTCGCAAAGAACGGTAACGACGTCACGCAGTTTGCGATGATGATCGCGCGTGCTTACACCGGACGCAAGAAGATGGTTTTGACGAAAGGCTGGTACCACGGCGTATCTCCCTGGACGCAAAAACTCGGCTATTCGGGCATCATCGAAGAAGACGTTTGCAACAACCTTTATATCGAGTGGAACCATCCCGAACAATTCGAGGCTCTCTGCCAACAGTACGAAGGACAAATCGCAGGCTTCATTTCGCAACCTTATCAACACGGTAACTTTGCGGATAACGAACTGCCCGCCCCCGGATACTGGCAGAAGATTCGCGAAATCTGCGACAAATACGGCGTAGTTCTTATTATCGACGACGTACGCGCGGGCTTCCGTATCGACATCAACGGTTCCGATTACCATTACGGCATTAAATCCGACTTGTCCTGCTTCTGCAAGGCAATCGCAAACGGATACAACGTATCGTGCCTCTGCGGCAACAAGAAACTTCTCAACGCGACGTCCGACATCGCGTACACCGGCAGCTACTGGCTTTCGGCAGTACCGTTTGCGGCGGGTATCGCAACCCTTCGCAAGGCAAAAGCGTTGAACGCTACCGAAGAAAACGCAAAGAAAGGCAAAAAACTTACCGACGGCCTTAAAGAAATCGCAAAAGACAACGGATTCGACCTCCGCGTCACAGGCGAACCGGGTATGTTCTATCTGCGCCTTGCGAACGACCTTCCTTCGCGCGTTATCCATCAGGACTGGGTATGCGAGTGCGTAAAGCGCGGCGTATTCTTCACCAGCCACCACAACCACTTCATCAACTATGCACTCAGCAATGAGGACATCCAATACACTTGGGAAGTTGCGGACGAAGCGTACAAAGTAGTGCGTGAACGCTATCCCCAGGCACAACTCATTAAATAATTTTAGGAGGAATCAATTATGGCTTTAACTAAACAAGAGTGGATAAGGCTTGAAGAAAAGGCTGACGAACTGCGCAAACTTTGTCTTTACACCACGCATTGTTCCAGCGGGCATATCGGCGGCAGCATGAGCGCAGCCGACGTCCTCACTGCTCTTTATTACAAGTATATGAATTTTGATCCGAAGAACCCCGACGATCCCAACCGCGACAGATGCATCGTGTCCAAAGGACACATCGGCATTTTCCTTGCGGGTATGTTCGCCGACCTCGGGCTTGTCGATAAAGACGAACTCAAAACCTTCAACCTTACCGGCAGCCGTCTCGGAATGCACCTTGACAGCAATAAGGTCAAAGGTCTTGACGCGTCCACCGGTTCGTTGGGACACGGCCCTTCGCTTGCTCTCGGCATGGCTTATGCGGCACGTCTTAACAAACAAAACTACACCACGTACGTTATGACCGGCGACGGCGAACTTGACGAAGGTTCCTGCTGGGAAGCGTTCATGGCAATCTCGCACTTCAAACTCACGAACTGCGTCGTTATCATCGACCGCAACCATTTCAGTATCGACGGCAACACCGAAGACGTTATGGCGCTTGAACCCCTTGCGGATAAAATGACCGCTTTCGGTTTCGACACCAAAGTCATCAACGGACATCGTTTCGACGAAATTTGCGACGCTATCGAATACGCAAAGAAAGCACCGAACGGCAAACCCGTTTGCATCATCTCCGACTCTATCAAGGGTGTAGGTATGAAACTTACGTCCGGTAACTTCAAATGGCACTACGGCGCCATCAACGACGAAATGTATGAAACCTGCTTGCACGATCTGGACGAATACAAGAAATCCAGAATCGCTGTGGCTGAAAAGGAGGGCATTTAATTATGGCTGGCGGATTAGTATATACTGCGCTTGAAAGCACATCAATGGCAACTGCCGAAATTTACGGCAAAACTCTTGTAAAACTCGGCGAACAAAACCCCAAAATCGTCGCTCTTACCGCCGACCTTAAAGGCTCGACGAAAATCGGCGACTTCGCGGCGAAATTCCCCGAAAGAACCATTAACGTCGGTATTGCGGAACAGAACATGTACGGCATGGCGGCAGGTCTTGCGAAATGCGGATTCATTCCTTTCGCGTCTTCCTTCTCCGTCTTCGCGTCGCTCCGCGCGCTTGACCAGATTCACACCGACATCTGCTATCAGAACGTCAACGTGAAAATCATCGGCACGCACGGCGGTACGTCGTTCGGACAGGCGGGCTCCACCCACCACGCAATCGAAGACTTCGCGGTTATCCGTTCGCTTGTCAACATGACGCTTATCTGCCCCGCAGACGGTATCGAAACGGGCAAAGCGGTCGAAGCGGCTGCAAACACCGAAGGTCCTTTCTACATTCGTATTAACCGTGGTTTCGACACCAACGTTTACGCGGACGACAACTACGACTTCGAAGTCGGTAAAGCCGTTCTCCTTAACGAAGGTAACGACATCACCATCATCGCGTGCGGCAGCTGCGTATATCAGGCTGTTCAGGCTGCGAAGATCCTTAAATACGACCACGACATCAACGCTCGCGTGCTGAACATGCACACCATTAAACCTATCGATAAGGAAGCAATCCTTGCTGCGGTCAACGACACTCGTCGTATCATCACCGCGGAAGACCACACCGTTATCGGCGGTCTCGGCAGCGCGGTTGCGGAAGTCGTCATCGAAGCAGGTAAGGCTTGCGCGTTCAGAAAACTCGGTCTCCAAGACAAGTTCAGCAAAATCGGTCTCCACGAAGACCTTATGGCTATGCACGAAATCGATGCGGAAGGCATCGTGAAAAACGCTCTTGAAGTCATCAATCAGGACTTCGAAAAAGAAGGCGTCAAAGGCTCTGCCGTCAAAGCGGAATCCGCAAAAGCCGGCGCAGCCGTCAAACTTGCTCCGCAGGGCGCAAACTGGGTAGACGAGGTATAGTATTATGGCAATGACTCAAGGCGATAAGTATGCATTGAGAATTTTCTTCTTCGCCGCGATTCCTTTGGCAAAAACCGTTGCGGAAAACGATCCGAAATTCGTAAAGAAATTCAAGGGTAAAAACTTCGTTTTCCAGATCAGCGTTTTGTCGCCGGAATTCAAGAAGACCGGAAAACTTTCAACGCACTTCGTTGTCAAGGACGGCAAGTGGGAAACTCACACCGGTGAAACCCACCCCCATCCTGATATCGAACTGGAATTTTCAACCCCCGAGAAGTTCATTCTGTTCTTCACCGGAAAAGGTATGCCGCTTCCCAAAATCAAGGGCGCGCTCGCACACCTTCCCACTTTCGTGAACATCCTTATGACGCTTCTCAGAATGGCGGGACTTCTGCAAGCCACCGACGTTCCCGAAAAACCCGAAGATCAGGAACTTTTGGTCTTGCTTTACATCAACCTTCTTACCGTCGGCGTCAGCCAACTTAACAGGGTTGAACATCCCGACGTCAAGCACTTTACGGAAGGTAGCCCCGACCGTGTGTACGCCTTTGCGGTTACCGGTCACGAAAAACTCCAAGGCTGGCTCCGCGTTAAGGACGGTCAGACCGTTTCGGGACGCGGCGAATGCAAACGTTGCAAACCTTTCGTGTGCATGCGCTTCGACTCTCCCAAACACGCTCTTGAAATTCTCATGAGCAAGGTCGAGATGATTCCTTATATGCAAAAAGGATATCTGTCCATCGAAGGCGCGCCCGAATTCGGCAACGAACTTTCGGCACAGCTCTTCACGGTTGCATATTACGCACAAGGCACGTATCTTGACGATCAGAAGAAACAATAATCTTCAACAATGCAAAGGGCACGCTGTTCAGCGTGCCTTTTTTTATGCCATTTTTAAGGGGTGTATTATTGCCGTGAAAAAACGGACGGTTGCCCGTCCGCAAAAATCAGATGCTGTAATTTTCGGTAGAATGTTTTTCGGCGTATTCTTCGTCAAGTTTTTTCAGGGTTTCGTTCAGGGGCTTACGTAGCGCGACGTATAAGGTGTAAATGGCAAGCCCGCCGATTTTTATCGACGAATGGAAAACGTCGGACGCGATTTGCGCCTTTATAATGTTTCCGCCGATAAGCGTGCCCACGGGGATAAAGTCCATAATCGCGTAAACGAGCGCGAAGATTATGCTTGCAAGCCCTTGCCTTAAATAAATTTCGCCGTACTTTTCGCTCTTTTTCTTGAAGCAGCAGATTGCGATGCCCGACGCAAGCAGGGCGGCGACGGAAATGCTTTCGACAATTTCGTACGCGATGAAAAGTCCTTGCTTTTTATCGGGATAAAAGTTTTGCATACCGCTGATTATCGGAAGGACAATCACGTTGACAAGCATAAACACGACGGCGATAACCGACGGAATAAAGACGCATTTTTTGTATTCGGTTTCTTCACCCTCGGGGAGCCCGCCTTTTTGCTTTTCGCGCACGGCGTGGAAAATGAAAATGCCGTATTCCACGATAACGCGAAGGGCAAGGACGGTTATCCCCAGGTCAACGACGAAGCCGTCCTGAATCCCCATAAGTTTCAGCGGCGCCCAGAATATCGTAACCGTCGTGTTGTAGTTGAACGCGGTAAGGAACACGCAGCTGACAATCGACGCAATCGCCGTCGCGTAGTAATATTTCGTTTGTTTTTTTCTGCTGTGGAAGTTCAGAAACGTCAGAATTAGGCAAATGAAAGCGATTGCAAGGTACAACGCCGCAAACACCGACACCCATATGATATAAGTGTTTTCGTCGGTGTAGTCCTGCATGAAAGTGTAGTTCCGGACGTTGAAGTGAATGAGCGAGATAAAAAGCGCGATGACCGCCGTCGCGTCGTACGCAATTTCTTTTTTGACGCTCATCGGCGCGAAATTTCTGAAATCGATATATCCCAAGACGAAGGTCAGGGGGATTGCAAAAAGTAGGACGACGTTCACGATTGCGGCGGCTTTCATGCTGTCCGTGGAAATCGCCAGCAGGTTGACAAGACTTACCGCCGCCATCACCATAAGCAAAAACCAATAAATATTCAGAAGTTCTTTTTTCTTTTCGTTTTTTACGTTTTGTTCGTCCATACGCTTATGTTATCATTATTCTTTGAAAAAAGCAATTTTATTTTAATTAGTATATTCTTTTAATTTTCCGACACGCTATCAGGGATATGAAAAAATGCTTATTGTTTATGATGACGGCGGCGGTGTTTTTCATCGCGGGTTTTGAAAATCGCGGTGCGGCAAACGCCGCAACGCTTTACGATGTTTTCGGCGAACGCCACCTTGAATTTTACGAAAACGAAGTCGCGAAAGAAAAGGTTTTCAGCAAGTATTCGGAGCGCGAACTTGCAAAAATGGCAGTTGACAACGGAATTTCGATTGATAAAGTCAAGAAACTGCTTGTATATTGTCACGCAATGAAAAATATCGGGAAAAACTATACGATAAAAGAAGCGGACAAATTATCAAACGCCACGGTAATTTCCGACGCCAGAAAGTACGTCGATTACCTGAAAGCGACAAGGTCAAAGGAAGAACTTGCCGCGCTTGAAAAAAGATTTAAGGAAATCGGCAGGGGACAATAAGCCGACAAAAACCTACAAAAAGGCAACGAAAAAGCCGCGGAAATTCCGCGGCTTTCTGCTGTGTCAAATTATTTCTTATAAGTCTTTTTGAAAAGTTCCAGCGAAAGTTCGGTCGTGTATTTGTCGGCTTTTGCCTTTTCGACGGTCTTTTGCTCGATATAAGTTTTGCAGCCTTCTTCCAGAGCGCGGCACGCTTCGAAAGCGTCTTCCAGGGTTTTCCCGCACACGAAAACGCCGTGGTTTGCAAGGAAGCAGGCGTTTCTGCCTTCCATTGCGGCGACGGTATTTTTCGTAAGTTTTTTGGTTCCCGCAAGGCCGTACTTTGCACAACGGACGTCGCCCAGAAGATACTTTTTCATTTTATCGTTGAAAGCGGGCAGTGAAAGGTGCGTGCTTGCAAAGGTTGCGCCCCAGGTGGGGTGGCTGTGCAGAACGACGTTGATTTCGGGACGCGCGCGAAGAATAGCGGCGTGGATTTTCCTTTCGCTTGTGGGTTTCCGGGGACCCGTCCATTCAAGCGTTTCGATATCGACGACGGGAAGGTCGTCGGGCGTCATAACGACGTAATCGAGTCCCGACGGGGTGACAAGCGCGTGCTTTTCGTCAAGGCGGATCGAGATGTTGCCCCAGGTGCCTTGCACGAGGTTTTCTTCCAGCATTCTGACGCCTGCGTCTTTGACCATTTGTCTTAATTCTTTTTCGGTAAATGCCATAATAAACCTCCTATTCGCGCTCGGCTTTCAAAAGCGCTTCCTGATTCGTCTTGCTGTATTTTTTGCAATACACGACGTGTTCCAGCACCGCGCCGATTTTGCCGACGGGTTTGCAGCCGCCGACGGCTTGCGCCATGATAAGGGTATGGGCGGCTTTGTCAAGGACAAGACAAGCGGTGAACGCTTCGTTGAGCGTCGTGCCTGTCGAAAGAATACCGATGTCCGAAAGCAGGCATGCTCCGCGGCCTTTAAGCGCCTTGGAAATGCCAAAGATGTCGTTGGTTTTTGCGGTTCTTGCGGTAGGACCGACGATTTGCGCCATATCGTCCAGAACGGGCGGAATGGTGACTTTTTTATTTGCGACGGTCAGTGCGAACACGGGCGAAGTAATCATAATCGCGCCGACGTCCTGACGCGCGCCGTACAGTTTAACGTGCAAAAGCGCGTCTTTCAGAGTGTCGGAAGGGCATTTGTCGGTTTCGTTGAATTTGACCTCAATGATATCTTCAACGGTCAAATCTTTGAAGTTAACCCCCGATTTGGTGATAAGCATACTTTCCGAGTCCACTCTTGCGCTGATGTTGTTGGTGTGCGCGCCGAAAAGATTTTCGTCGTAAACCTTATGCGCGTACTCAACCATTGTGTTTTTGAGTTTTTCGTTCATAACGACTCCTTATTAAAAACAGCGGGCGGAAAAAACCGCCCGCAAGTTTTAACGATTATTTCTTTTTGGGTTTTTCGAAACTGCGTTGAAGTTCGGGCGTGCCTTGTGCTTTTACGAGAGCGAAAACTTTGTCAAAGCGTTCAAGCGCGGCGTCGATGACTTCGTCGGTGTCCGCCATGGAGGTGTAAAGACGGCTTCCCGCAAGGGTAACGATACCGTTTGCCATATAAGCTGCGCCCATATCTTTCATGGCTTCTGCGCGGGCTTCCATTTCGGGCTTGTTTTTGAGAAGTCCCAAAGCGGATTTAAGGAAACTGAAACTGCTGTAATCGAAGCTCATTGCGCCGGTGCATTCAAGGTGAACGATGCTGCCCTGGTTGTAAACGACGTAAGGAAGATTGTGTTTTTTGACAAGGGCTTTAAGGCCTGCCGCAAGTCTGTCGCCCGCAATACCCGCTTTTTCGCAAGCGTTGTATTTTTCGATGGCTTTTATGCAGCAATATCCTGCGTAAGCGGACAAGGGGTTTGCCGCGAGAGTGCCGCCGACGTACGCTTTTTTGCCAAGGCCCGCGACGCCCGCCGCCATAAGGGAGATGTATTCGCGTTTGCCGCCTACGCCGCCCGCTGCGGGATAACCGCCGGCGATGATTTTGCCGAAGATGGTAAGGTCGGGTTTGACGTTGAAGAAGCCTTGCGCTCCGCCAAGACCCATACGGAAACCGGTAACGACTTCGTCAAAGATGAAGAGCGCGCCGTATTTGTGGGCAAGTTCAAGGGCTTTCTGGTTGTAATCGAAGTCAATGGGGCGAGTGCCGCTTTCGGGGCCCACGGGTTCAACGATGACGCAAGCCGTGCCGCCGCGAAGTTTATTGCGTCTGAGCATACCTTCCAACATTTTCAGGTCGTTGGGGCGGACTTCGTCGGTGGAGCCGTAGCAGCCTTTGGGAATGCCGTGGCTTTCAAGAAGGTTGCGGCTTCCGGGGATTTTCAGACCGTAAACCATCTGGTCGGACCAGCCGTGATATGCGCCGCCGACTTTGATGACGCGTTTGTTTCTGGTTGCACAACGGGATACGCGGATTGCCGCCATGACGGATTCAGTACCCGAGCCGAGCATACGGAACATTTCGCACGCAGGCATATGTTTATTGATCTCTTTTGCAAGCAGAAGTTCCGCTTCGTGGAAAAGACCGGTAACGGGGCCGCAGGATTTGATAAGTTCGATTGCCTGTTCCTGAACTTCGGGGAAGTTGCTGCCGAGGATTGTCGGGCCGCCCGCTTGCAGGAAGTCGAAGTATTTGTTGCCGTCCGCGTCGTAAAGGTATGCGCCTTCGGCTTTTACCATGCACATGGGGAAGGGTTTGTTGAAAGCAAGGTTGTGCTGAACGCCGCCGGGGATATATTGTTTTGCCTCGGTGGTGATTGCTTTGGATTTCGCGCATTGTTTGTCGAAGTAATTTTCGACGATGTCCTTATACGCTGCGTCCGATACGCAATAGATGGGTTTGCTCGTGAGTTCGTGCAACTCGTTGTAGATGTCTTGCGCTTTCGGCCATTTGCCTTGTTCGCAAGCGTAACCGTTTCTGCTCATAGTGAAGTCCTCCTAACGTTTTAAGTAGTTAATAAATTTATCGATTGACTGTTTGATTTCAACGTCGTCAAAGGGTTTGTTTTTGATGAAGCGTTGAAAAACAATTCCGAAATATGCGCCGAGGATATATGCCGAAAGTTCCTCGGGGGTGAACGTTTCCAGAAGTTTCGCGTATGCCGCGTGCGTTTTTATGCGCTCCGCCGCCATATCGTAAATTTTCGAGAAACTGCTTTCGCCTTTGCACAGGATACCGCGCATTAAAAGATTGCCCGTAAGGTAAGGGTAAGGTATCGTGTCGTCGACGAGCTTGTCGATGAGCGCCGATATGGAAACTTCCTGCTCGGATTCTTCAAAGACCGAAACAAGGTCGTTGATTTCTTCCGCCGCGATTTGTTCCATAAGGTCGTCCAGCGAATTGAAGTGAGTGAAGAAAGTGCTACGCGATACGTCCGCCGCCTCCGATATTTCGTCGATGGTAACGTTCCCGAGACCTTTTTCTTCAAACAGTTTTTTCGCCGCGTGCAACAACGCTTTGTGGGTGTTGTTCTTTTTGCGCAGACGGCGTGACGTTTCCAATGGTGCCATAGAATCTCCTTTTAATATATTTTGATTATATCACTAAAATAATACGGTTGTAAAGAGATTTTTGTATTAAAGTACAATTTTGTACTGATAGACAGTTTATTGATAACAAAGCCCCGAAAATTTTCATTTTTTGCCGTTTTTCGTCTTTTTTCGCGCATTTTGGCGCGATAGCGCGCCCGTAAGGCGGTCAAAACCATTGACAAAACGAAAAGTCGCAAGTATAATAGGGCAATAGACATTGGCATATTTTATATGCCTTTGATTTTTTATGGAGAAGAAAAATGGAAAAAGAAGTTTTTTTAACCAAGGAAGGCTACGACAAATTAAAACGCGAATATGACGAACTCAGTTCGACGGGTCGCAAAGAAATGGCGGAAAAAATCAAAATCGCCCGTGAGTTCGGCGATCTCAGCGAAAATGCGGAATACGACGCCGCCAAAGAAGAGCAGGGTTTCCTTGAAAAGCGCATTCGTGAAATCAACGAAATGCTCAGCAACTGCACGATTATCGACGAAAGCACGATCGATACCAAAACCGTCAGCGTCGGTTGCATCGTAAAACTTCAAGATCTGGAATTCGGGGACAAACTCGAATATAAAATCGTCGGCGTTTCGGAAGCGAAAATCGAAGAAAATCTTATCAGCAACGAATCTCCTCTCGGCAGCGCGCTCATCGGCAAGAAAAAAGGACAGGAAGTCGTCGTTACCACCCCCGGCGGCGAAGCAAGATTCAAAATTTTAAGCATTAACGCATAAGAGGTCAAAATGGCAGAAAACGACGTCCGAAACAACGAACAACAGGAAGATTTAAGCGAGCTTATCAAGGTTCGCCGCGACAAACTGCGCGATTTGCAGGAAGCGGGCAAAGATCCTTTCAGAGAAGTCCGCTTCGAAAAAACGGCGATGTCCAAAGAAATCGTCGATAATTTTGAAAAATACGAGGGCAAAACCGTGTCGCTTGCCGGAAGACTCGTCAGCAAACGCGTCATGGGCAAGGCAAGTTTCGCGCATATCCTTGACGGCGACGGTCAGATTCAGCTTTACTTTAAGCGCGACGTTCTGGGCGACGAGCCGTATGCGGAATTCAAAAAATACGACATCGGCGATATCATCGGCGTTACCGGCGAAGTTTTCGTGACGCACATGGGCGAAACCACCGTCAACGTAACTTCGGTGAAACTTCTTTCAAAGTCGCTTTTGCCGCTCCCCGAAAAGTTCCACGGACTTACCAACACCGACCTTCGTTATCGTCAGCGTTACGTTGACCTTATCGTCAATCCGGAAGTCAAGTCGGTTTTCGTGAAACGTAGTATGGTTCTTCGCGAAATCAGAAACTTTTTGGACGAAAAAGGATATCTGGAAGTCGAAACCCCCGTTCTGCACAACATTGCGGGCGGCGCAAACGCAAGGCCGTTCATCACGCACCACAACACGCTCGATATCGATATGTATCTTCGTATCGCTCTGGAACTTTATCTTAAACGCCTTATCGTCGGCGGGTTTGAAAAAGTTTACGAAATCGGCAGAGTTTTCAGAAACGAAGGTATGGACCAACGCCATAATCCCGAGTTCACTTTGCTGGAACTTTACGAGGCATACACCGACATTCACGGTATGATGGATATCACCGAAGGTATGTTCAGACACGTTGCAAACAAAGTATGCGGCACGGGCAAAATCACCTTCGACGGCGTGGATTTGGACCTTGACAAACCTTTTGAAAGAATCTCGATGGTCGAGGCGGTCAGAAAGTACGCAGGCGTCGACTTTGACAAAATCGAAACACTGGACGAAGCAAGGGCGGTCGCGAAAGAACACCACATCGAATACGAACAACGCCACAAGAAAGGCGACATTCTCAATCTGTTTATCGAGGCTTACGTCGAGGATAAACTCGTCCAGCCCACGTTCCTTACCGGGCACCCCGTGGAAATCAGCCCGCTTGCAAAGCGCGATCCCGATCATCCCGGCTACACCCAGCGTTTTGAGTTGTTCATAAACGGCAGGGAATACGCCAACGCTTTTTCGGAACTTAACGATCCCATCGACCAGCGTGGCAGATTCGAGGCTCAGGTGGAACTCAAAAAACAGGGCGACGAAGAAGCCAACGACATCGACGAAGATTATCTCACCGCAATGGAATACGGTATGCCCCCGACGGGCGGATTAGGCGTCGGCGTTGACCGTCTTGTAATGCTTGTTACGGGTGCGGAGACGATAAGGGATGTGTTGTTGTTCCCCACAATGAAACCTATTAAAAAGTAAATATTTTGCGCCTTTTCGGCGTTTTGACGGAACCCTGCTCAGTTACGTACGGCAAAGTACGCGCCTTCGCACGAACCCGTCAAGAACCCCGAAAATCCATCAAAATCTTTACTTTTTAGAGAGAACTATATTTAGCGCCCTGACGGGTGCTTTTTATTAGAGCAATTTTAATTCCGTGCAACGCGCCTTATGTCATTGCGAGGCATTGCCGACGGCAATGCCGTGGCAATCTCCCGGAAGGGAACCGCATTGTTTTATATGGTGTCCGTTCCCGGCGATTCCCACGCTTCGCTCGGAATGACATAGTGCTTCGCACGAAGTACAAAACATTGTCCAAAAATTAAAGCACCGATGTTTCGGTGCTTTTTCGTTAGAGTTTATATCGTTGCGCGTTGTTATTGATTGTTGCGGAAACCGAATCCGCTGACTTCTTTCGCCTTATTGATATAGGTGAACGCGTCGGGATCGACGTCTTTTATGATTTGTTTGAGCAGGGCGGATTGCTTTTTCTTCACGACGCAGACCAGGATTTTTCTGGTGGAATTTGTATAGATGCCTTCCGCGTGGATTATCGTGCCTCCGCGGTGCAGGATTTGCACGATTGCGTCGCCGACTTCTTCCGCCTTATCGGTGATGATATTGAACACGACGCTGGATTGCGTACCCGTCGTGATGACGTCTGCGACCTCGCTTGTCAAAAACAGGGTGATGAACGAGTAAAATATCGGGGATGCGATTTTGACGAAGGTCGTGTTCGCGTCCATGCCTTTTGCCGACAACAGACCGACGATACCCGACAGCAAAACGACGATGCTGTCAAACAGGAAAATAAACCAGCTTGTATTAAGTTCGGGCTTTTTCTTGTTTGCGATTTTCCCAAGTATATCCGTGCCGCCCGCGCTGCTGTTCGTAAGAAGGGAGCCGCCAAGCGCAACGCCCGAAATGACGCCGCCCGCGATTGCCGAGATTATCGTCAGACTGCTTTCCATGCCCGAGCCTTGAAATACGGGCAGTTTAAGTGCGGAAAACAGTGCCATAAAGCCCGAATATCCCAAAACGATGACGGTTGTATTGATTGCAAATTGTTTGTTGAGCGTGAAAAACGACGCGATAACAAGCGGCAGATTCAGCACGAAAATCGTGACGGCGGGGTTGAACACGCCTTCCGCAAGTTTATGGTCGTACAGATTGACGACGTTGTACACGATACTCGCGATACCGCCTACGCCGCCCGGGGCAAATGCGTTCGGGACAATAAAGACGTACGACGCCACCGCGCGAAGCAGTGCGAAGAATAGCAAAAGGCCGTAAAACCCGACACGACTTAAAAATTTTTTCGATTTCTCTGATTTCATAGCCCGTAATATAAACTTATAAAAGAAAATTGTCAACAAAAATATCTCATGTTCGACACAAAATATTTTGTCGATAAACCTTGTATTCCAAAAAAGATATATTTATATATCAATCTTCAAGTTTTTTGAGCTCCTCGTCGTCCGAAGAATCGTCGGGTTCCACCGATTGATGCACGCGTGCCGACACGTCTTTAAGGTCATAGGTTTTGACGTCGAAACTGCCGTCTTTGTCCATTATTTTGACCTTGACCTGCTGTTTTAAGATGTCGTTGCTTTCCACGACGCCTTCGCCGTCGGGCGTTTTTGCGCGACTGCCGACCTTGGGCATTTTTTTGTACATTTCGGCGTAGTAATCGTTCTCGAATTTCAAGCAGCACATAAGACGTCCGCAAACGCCGCTGATTTTTGTGGGGTTAAGCGACAGTCCTTGCAGTTTCGCCATTTTGATGGAAACTTTCGCAAAGTCGGGAAGACAGGTGTTGCAGCAGCACGGCCGTCCGCAGGGGGCAAGGGCGCCGCGCATTTTCGCGTCGTCGCGTTCATAAATCTGGCGAAGTTCGATGCGGTTTCTGAACACGCCCGCAAGGTCTTTGACAAGGTCGCGGAAATCGACTCGTCCCGCCGCCGTGAAGTAAAAGATAATCTTCTGACGGTCAAAAGTGTATTCCACGTCCACAAGTTTCATATTAAGGTTGTGTTTTTCGATTTTCTCGTTTGCGATGCGAATGGCTTCGGGGCGCATGGCAAGGTTTTTTTCCACCTGTTTTTTGTCGGCGTCGGTGGCTTTCCTTAAAACGGGTTTCAAAGGTTGCACGACGTCTTTGTCGTCGACTTCGCGGTTTGAGAGCACGACTTCGCCGTATTCCGTGCCGCGCGCCGTTTCGACAATCGCAGCGTCGCCTTCCGAAAACGAAATATTCTCGGGGCTGAAATAGTACACCTTGCACGAGTTCTTAAATTTTATGCCGACTATCGTTACTGACATTTATATTTAACCTCCAAAATACCGAGAAGCAGGTTTTCGACAACGCCGGTGCTTCCCACGTAAAAACTCAATTTTTTTCTTTCTTCGTTGACAAGATAAAGTATGTTGGAAAGGGCGTCAAGCGAAAAGCCTTTGGACAGCGTTTCGATTTCCCATTCCTTATGTTTGCTCATGATAAGGTTCTTGTCGGTTTTTGCCGCAATCATATCGCGAAGCACGATTGAGAGCGCGTCCAGAAAAACGGGCAAATTATCCTTATCAAGGGTTTTATCGTTCAAAAACGACGCCACATCGCTGCTTTTTTTCAGATTGTTGAGTATGAATATGGCGCGGTCGAACGTTTCCGAAAAGGCGGAGTTTGACGAAATTTCCTTTGCGCGCCACAGCATACCGTCGGCGCAGGCGGCGGCAATCGTCGCGTTTCCGTCGGCAACGCCCGAACAAATCAATGCGGCTTTTATATCGTCCGCGGAAAACCTGTCAAGGGTTATTTTTTTCGTTCTCGACTTCACCGTGTCCAGAATCGCGCTTTCGCTGCCGACTCCTAAGAATATGCTCACTGCTTTTTGCGGTTCTTCCAGAGTTTTCAGCAACTTGTTTTGCGCGGCGGGGTTCATTTTGTCCGCGGAATTTACAAAGTACAGTTTGTTGTCGCTTTCAAACGGTTTCGTCTCGGTGTCTTCGATAAGGGCGGCGACGTCTTCGACCTTGATTTTTTTGCCGTCTTCGTTGATGAATTTCACGTCGGCGTGATTCCCGTTCAGCACTTTTTTGCAGACGGGGCAGGTCGTGCAGGCGTCCTTGCAATATACCGCGCACGCAATCAGTCTGAAAAGATTCTGCACGGCGAAAACGTCGGGCGAAATCACCATATAAGCGTGCGACAAATTGCCCGTGTCGATATCGTGTTTTATTAAGTTGTAGGCGCGGCTCTTTTTCAGAGCGTCCTGAAACTCAATCATCTGATAAGTCCTTTTTCGCGAAGGGCGTCGATAATATGCCGGCTTGTTTCGGCCTTACACTCGCATGGGACGATGCGGATCACCCTTTCCGGATTTTCGTCGGCAATGTCGGAAAAGCCCTTGTAAACGCGGGCGTGGAAATCGCCCGATTCCACCTCGAAACGGTCGCCCAGTTCTTCCGCCTTTTTGCGGCTTCTGAACATTTTGTCGTGGGGCAGGTCGATGAAAATCGTCGCGTCGATGGGGCAGCCCTCGATTGCTTTTGCGTTTATGTTTTTCACGACGTCGGTGCCGAGTCCGCGTCCCGCGCCCTGATAGGCGACCGAACTGTCGACGTGTCTGTCGCAAATCACGATTTTTCCTTCGTTAAGGGCGGGAATGACGACTTCCCTTAAAAGTTGCGCGCGCGCCGCTGCGTAAAGATACGCCTCGCACTCGGGCGTCATATCCGCGCTTTCCGGCGAGAGAAGTATTTCGCGAATTTTTTCGCAAATGGGAGTGCCGCCGGGCTGACGAACGAGAACGGCGGGTTGCGACGTTTTTTCAAGATATTCCATAAGAAGACGAACCTGCGTGGATTTTCCGACGCCTTCGCCGCCTTCAAAAGTGATAAATTTTCCTTTCATAATGATGTCCGTTGATTATTCTACTTATCTATTGTAACATATAATCTGCCGTTTACAAAACCAAAAACGTCGCGGTCTTTCAAAAAATCGGCAATATTTTCGGTAATTACTTCGCCGTACGCGACGACGGGAATGCCCGGGGGATACGTCCCGACTTCCCCGAGCGACACGTGACCTATCGCGTCGTGCAGCGGAAGATACGCGCCGCCGCCCGTTACTTTTTTGAAAACAGGCGCGGGCAAGGGCGGAATTTCACGCGCGCTTTCGCAGTTCACGTTTTTTAAGGCGTCGTAAATATCGTCGATTCTTTCTTCGTTTTCGGGAGACAGTATAAAGACCGCCAAATCGTAAAAAGTCATTTCGGGCACGACGTTTTTTTGTCTAAGTGCCGAAAACCCGTTGTCCCCGCACCTTACGACAAGTCTTGTGAAGTCGTCGTTTTTAATTATTTCCAGAGGCAGTTTTTCTTTTAATAAGTTTACCTTTTCAAAAAGTTTTTCATACTTTTCTTCGCCCGATATTCTTCTTTCGTCAAGGGAATAATCAATGCTTGCAAGGGTAAGATAGCACGGGCTTGTGGTGTGCAAATCGGCACGTAAACGCAACAAATCGTCCGTTAAAGTATCGTTATTGCAAAATAACGCCGCCCCGCCCGAATACACGGGCAAGGTTTTGTGAAAGCTTGTAACGGAGATGTCGGAAAATCCCGAAAAGCCTTTTTCAAAGTGTTTTGAAAACGGGAAATGCGCGCCGTGCGCCTCGTCTACGAAAAGAATTTTGCCACTTTTTTTCACAAGCGCGGATATACTTTTTGCGTTCGCGGTCATGCCGAAGTAATTCGGTGACGTTATGACGCACGCGCCCGCAGACGGATATTGTTCAAGCGCGGTCTCGACGTCTTTTTCCGTCACGGGCAAAGGGATTCCGTTTTTGTCGAAAGACGACGGAATATATCTTACCTTAAACCCGAGCGTTCTTGCCGCCGCGTAAATCGACTTATGCGAAGAGCGGGCAACGATTATTTCGTCGGTGCGGTTTCGTATCGCGCTCATTGCGATGAAAACCCCCGTCGTGCTGCCCGAGGTCAGATAAAAGCAGTTTTTCGCGCCGTACGTTTTCGCGCATTCTTTTTCGCTTTCAAGTATCGCGCCCGTCGGATTTTGCAGATTGTCCGAAAAATCGAGTTCGGTCACGTCGTATTTCGCGCTTGAAAAAAGCGGATTATCGCCCGTGCCGAAGTGCGCGGGCATATGGAAGCGCGCGGGATTTTTTGCGACGTATTCGCAGATTTTGTCGTACAACGGTTTCATAATCCTTATTATATATTGTTTTCGCGCGTTTGTCTAAATAAAAGTCAAGTAAAATTTGAAAACCCTTGCAAATTCCGCGGCGGTGTGGTAATATAATGAAAAGGGGAAAACCCAAATAAGACAAATTTGAAAAGGAGACGTTACTATGGCACACAAAATCAGTGATGAATGCATCGCTTGCGGAGCGTGCGCGGACACTTGCCCGGTAGGTGCTATTTCCGAAAACGGCGGTAAATACGAAATCAACCCCGACGAATGCATCGATTGTGGCGCTTGCGCAGAAGGCTGCCCCGTCGGAGCAATCCAAGGCTGACAAACACAAAAAGAAAGAACTCCCCCGGATTTTTCCGGGGTTTCTTTTTGGAAAAAACACGGTGGAAACTGAAAAATCCGCCGTTTTTTGACAAAATCCGAAAAAATGTAAAAAACGTCAAATAAAAAAAGGGATTCGATTGTTTATTTGTTGCAAGGGTTATATCGGTTGCAAAAATCTTCCCGACTTTGTATAATATGCCTATTAAATAAAAGAGGTTTTCCGTTTGGATAATAAACGCCTTGACATTTTAATAGCGCGCATCAAGGAATCGGGCGATGAAACCGCTTTTGCGGAGTTTTACGAACTCACGTCAAAAGGTTTGTTTTCGTATTTATTGTCGATAGTAAGGAGAAGGGAAGTTGCCGAAGACCTTATGCAGGATACGTACGTGCGTTTCAGACAAAGCGTGCAAAGTTACAAATCGGGCAATCCGGCGGCGTTTCTTATCGAGATCGGCAAAAACATCGCCTTCAACCACATAAAGCGCGCGAAGTACGAGACCGCGACGGATTTTTCGGAGTGGGAACCCGTGTCCGGCGAAAAGAGCGTCGAAGAACTTGCCGACACCACCGTCACCGACGCGATGAAAAAGGTGCTGACTGCCGACGAAGCGCAAATCGTTATGCTGTACGTCGTGGCGGGATTCAAACATCGCGAGATTGCCGAAATCGTAAAAAAACCCGTGGGCACGGTACTTTGGACGTACAACAACAGCCTTAAAAAACTCAGAAAATACTTAAAGGAGGAGCAAGCGTGAACAACAAAGATTTGAAAAACAAATTAAAAAGCGAAATCGAAAGTATTACGCCGCGCGTTTACGACAACGTCGTGCAGTCCTCCTATATCGAAAAACCCGTGGCGAAAACAAAGAAAGCGGGCGCAAGCAAAGCGTTCAGAATCGCGACGTCCGCCGTGGCGTGCGTGCTGATTATGGCAATCGCGATTACCTGCGGCGTTATGTTCGCGCCGAAAAAAGATAATTCGCCGATAAGCAATTACTATTACGTGCAGGTTTCTGCTGGCGCGGACAAAGCGACGGCGGCGGCGGACGAAAAAACCGACGGCGCAAAAATCACGCTCACGTTAAACAGCGAGGAAACCGTGGAAACGGTGCGCGCCGAAAATGTGGACGGCGACATGATACTGCATCTTTCCGGCGAATTGAAAGGGCTTAAATTTGACGCTGCGACAAGAAAAATCAACGAAGCCGCGCGGACGCTCAAATTCGTCGATGACGCGGACGGGCTTTCCGTTTCCGTCTCCGGCGAGACCGCCGAAAGTTTTGTAAAACGACTTTTAACGGCGTTTGACTTTTCGCTGTCGATAAAGACGATTTCAAAGGAAGACCTTGCAAACCAAGCGAAGAAATATTTGCAAAACGCAACTTCATCAATGAGTTTTGAACAATTAACCGCCGCTTTTGCCAAAAGAAAGAGTTTGCTGGAAGAATCCTGGTTCGGCGACAGAAGCTTGTTTTCGGACGTTTATTATAATTATGCGGAAGAAGAAATCAAACGACAAAATATCGGCAGTAGCGACTACGTCAAAAACTTTACAAAGGGTTCTTACGCCGAAATGATCGAAAGCCTTAAAAATATCGAAAGCATGTGCGAGTTTTTAGGGCTGACCGATTTGCAGGCAAAAGTTGCGGAAATCCGTATCTCCCTTGAAAACATCGATTTTGCGAAAATCAAGGCGATGTACGACAGGTATATCACGGATTTAATCAACAACATTTTGAACCCGAGTGAACAAACATCGAACAGTATTTTTGATATTTAATAAACAATATAAAAATAAAAACAAGCCTTATCGGAAACGGTAAGGTTTTTTATTGAAAGACACCTTGTTATAAATCCCACGCAAGATACTTTTGTACTTGCGTGGAGTAAAAAAATAAAAAATTTTCAGAAAATCCCAATAAAACGCACTCGTCGATTGTTTACTTTGCGAAAACAATTTGAAAAACACGGAGGTTTTACTCAATATGAAAAAGAAAATCCTGGCAATACTTCTTGTAGTATCGATGGTAGCGGCTCTTGCGGTCGGACTTACCGCCTGCAATAAGGATAAGAAAACCGCGCCTGCAAAAGCAAACAACGCCGAAACTCTCGGCACGGCAATCGCAGTCGCGATGAACTCTTCGGCAGCGGGCACTGCTTCGGCGGAAGGCGATGAAAACGTTGATCCTTACTTCACCATTAACGGCATCGGCGCAATCCCCGGTATCAGCACGGCAACCGACGAACTTGCAAAATATCTTAACGAATACGTAAACAACGCAAAGGCGTACATCAAAGATCACAAAGTTGACGTCAAAGTGGAAGCATCCAACGAAAAAGACGGCTATAACTACAAAATGCTCGTGACCGTCACTTATAAAGACGCCGAAGGCAAAGACGTATCCGACGTATCGACGATTTACATCAACGCAAAGAAAATCAAAGACGGCAAAGTTACCGAAGAAGACGCAGACATCAACGGCAAAGACAGCTACGCTTTCGAAGCGGTTGTTGCACACGGCGAAGCCAACCTTGTAGAAATCAAAGGCACCTGCGAATATGACAAAGAAAAAGACACGATGGTCTTCAAGTTTGGTTCAAGCGTAGGGGTTGAAGTCGACAACGTCGGCGTAAAAGTTACCGCATATGCAAACGAAAAGGGCGGCGTGGTCGTTGAAGTTAACGTCGGTGTTGACAACTCATGCAAGGTCAACGTGAAAGTCGAACTTGGCAAAATCAGCGATACCGAACACGGCGCGAAAGTCTACGTTGACGTAGTGGTCGGAGCAGTCGGCAAAGAACTTGTGAAAGTGAACGTCGTTGCAAACGTTGTCTCGAATGCAAACGCAACCAACCTTGACAAAAACGACTTTGCAATCAACGGCACGGCGGTTGTCATCGTGGCAGGCTCTGCAAACGTGAACGTCGATATCAGTGGCGTTGCAAAATACGTCCCCGGTGAACCGGAAGTCGAAAACGGCAAATACGTTGTACAAGTCAACGGCAACGTCAAAGTCAACGCATAATATGCTTATTATCGGATTACGACAGTAATCTTTCCACCTAAATCAAAGGAACGTCCCGATTTTCGGGGCGTTTCTTTTTGCAAAAATTCACCTTGCGAAAAAAATGAAAAATATCAAACATTTTTCAATAATATGCAAAACATTGTCATATTTTGTATGCAATAATGCAATCAAGAGGTGAACAAAATGAAAAAATTATTTGCAATAATCAGAAACACAAAGGTTAAAACCCCCGCCCGCCGTCCGCTCGAAATATATCATATCGACAAAGGATTTTCGGAGCCCCTTTTTGAGTGCGCGGATTACGTCGTGTCCCGCACGAGCGGACTTTTTGAAAACGCGGAGTATCACGAAGTCACAAACGCCTTTGGCGTAAAGTTCAACGTGACGAAAAGCGTTTTATAAATCGCGAAGCGCGAAAAAACCGTCGGAAAGCGACGGTTTTTGTTATGCCAACAGATAATAATACGAACTTAGGTTTCCCGCCGTGTTTTTGACTAATACTGCGTTACGCTCACGGCTTATACGATAAAGTATTAAGCCGCTCGTGTGCCTTGTCTTATCCTAAAAACACGACGGGAAATCTGTTGGCATCGTATTGTTTTCGGTTTATCAAAACTTCACAAGTTCCGGCTCGCGGTTCACGTATCGGGTGAAACCTTCAAAGCCGATTTCTTTCATTGCCGCCGCGATTTTGTCGTAATTATAAGCGATGCTGTTGGTGCGGTGTGCGTCGCTGCCGAAAGAAATTTTCCTTCCGCCGAGTTCGTAGTATCGTTTCAGGACGTCGACGTCGGGGATTGACAGGTGTCGCAAAGAAAACTCGCTTGTGGTTTTTCCGCCGCGATAAGTTTTGCTGTTGACTTCCAGGCACTTATCTTTTTCGATGATGGCGGTGAGGATATCGTCAAAGACGTCCGAGAACTCCTCGTAAAACATATCGGGCTCTTTATACGGCGCGTTTCTCTGGATATAGCCGATGTGGCCGATGATGTCGTAGGGGTAGGGCGCGTCGACGCTTTCCCGGACGGCTTTCAGGTATTCGAGATAGGCAAAGTGTTTATAGGGGCACTTATTGAAATATTCCGCGTAATAGACCTCGCTGCCGAGCACGCAGTGAACGCTGTTGATAATGACGTCGAAGTCGATATCGGCAAGGTCTTTGATATACAGATTGTTTGCCGATTTAAGGTATCCGAGTTCCGCGCCCATGGCAAGGCGGAAGTTTTTCTTATTGAAGCGGCGTTTGAAGTTCTGCATCGCGGCGACGTACGCCGACATATTTATTTGAGGGTTGTCATATCCGATGACCTGATAATCGCGGTTGACGTGATCGGTGATTGCGACATAGTCGCAACCGCGAGAAAGCGCCGTCGCAACGACGTCTTCGACCGCCTCCATACCGTCGTCCGAAAAAATGCTGTGAACGTGCGAATCGTGCATAAAATTCCTCCTAACGATTATTATACAAACGTAAGGACAATATGTAAAGGTTTTTCGCAAAATATTACACGCGGGCGCATTTGTAACGTTTAGGTTAAAAATTACCTTAAAACGATTTGCCGATAACCCCGAAACGGCGCGCGTCGGGCGGAAATCCCGACTTAGCCTTGACAAGAAAACTAATAAATATTAAAATGTAAAATGTAGAGATATACGCACGTCCGCGTGCGTGTACAATTTAAATCTCGAAAGGAGACCAAAAATGAAAAACAAGAATTTTTTGCGAGTACTCGCAATAGTTTGCGTTCTCGTTTTGTGCGTCGGCGTTCTGGCTGCCTGCAAAAATAAAGGCAACGGCGGCGGAAACCAAGGCGGCGGAACGGGCGGCGGTGGCGGAACCGGCGGTGGCGGAACCGGCGGCAACCAAGCAGGCGCCTCGATGAATGCATTTGTCAACACGATGTTCCAAAGCGCAAACGAAATCGCAAACGGCACTTCGTTTGAACTTGCCGACGGCAAAAACATCGCTTTGAGCCTCGGCGCGACAATCACCCTTAAAAAGGACGGCGGCGTCGCAGAAAAAATGCCGATCGAACTTGCTCTGAAAGGTTTTCTCGACCGTCAGAACGTCATCGACAAATATATCGTCGACGCAAACGGCGCATTCGTGCTTTCGGGCAATGACGTGACGATATTCACCGACACGACCGAACTCAAAGAAGGCGAAATCAGAGTAACGAAAGAAGGCAATAACTACGTTGTCGACAAAAACGGCAACTGCGTTGCGAAATTCGTACCGTTCGATTCCGCAAACTCCGCGCAGGCGGGATATACGAGATATTCGAAAGCGGTTTCGCTTACTTCCGACAACGAAACTTATATCGACGTGTCCGCGCGCATTAACGGCGTCGATTCTTTCCGCCTTATTTACGAAAACGACTTCCTTTACGCAACGATCGCAGGGAACAAAGTCGGCGTTGACCTTACGAAACTTGAAAAGACCGCAAACGGACAAACCGTCAAAGACGCGCTTTTCACCAAGATCGAAGGGCTGCTCAAAAACAACATCGTAAAGAGCGTTGTCGAAGCTTTCAACGGCGGCGACTTTGACCTTAACGAAGTTATCACCGGGCTTATCAACACGTTTGTAAAGAAAGAGTATATGCCGTACAGCGACACGCTTGTCAATGCGGCAAGCAGAAATCGTTACAACTTAGTTAACGGCGAATATGTTAAAGACGCAAACGGCACATACGTTGTGAAAACCCTTGCCGACACGATTTTTGAAAAGAACATTTCTTTCAGCGGCATTTCGATCAACAACATGCTTTCGGATATATTCGGCGGCAAAGAAAAATTTTACAGTTACTTTGGCGAAACCCTTGACGTTCAGGGCATCCTTACCGCGGACTTAAAAGGCACACCGTTTGCAAGCAACTTGTTCAGCGAACCTACCTGGTACACCTGGAAAAACGGTCAGTTCCAAGAAGCGAACAAAGGTTACACGTCCGTCAAGAGCGACCTGTCGCAAAAACTTTCCGCAACGATCGCGCTCAATCCTTTCAGCCTTGGCGAAAGCATTGCCGTGACGAAAAACAGCGCAATCAAGTTGGGCTTTGAAAAGGAAAAGGGCGCAAACGGCAGCATCGGCAAGATGAGCAAATTCTTCCTCGACCTTAACCTGCCCGCAGGTACGGAAAACAGGACTTTCGGTATCGAACTTGCAATCACCGACCTTAAAATCGGAAACGAAAAAGACGCGATTTCCACGACGGCTGTAAACAAAGACGAATACGGCGCAATGAATATCGACGCAGGTCTTGATTTTGACTTCGGCGAAGACCTTCTGAGCCTTGTCGCACACGATTATACAAGTGCCAACGGCTTGACAATCAAAGTCGGCGGCGACGATCTGAAATACGACGAGGCAACGAAAACGCTCACCGTTCCCAAAACGCTGAAACTCAATATCAAAGGAACGCTCGATTTCGTAAATATCGAAAAAACCCGCGCGGTTGCAACGATTACCGCAAACGATAAAGTGTTTGCAAAACTTCAACTGTATTCCGCCAACATAGGAACACCGGAAAACCCCGATTACGACCTGCAACTTGACGCGAAAATCATGGAAGAATACAAAGGCGTTCTCCCCGCGATTCTCGATATGTGCGTCGCGCTCGGTAAAAACGGCGCAATCGGCATCAACGGCTTTAAGAATGTTGGCGGCAAATGGGGCTTCTATGCTGCGGACGACACAGATAAAGTCGGCGGCGTCCTGTACTCGGTCTATGAAAAAGACGCAAACGGCAAGTATCGCCTTGATGAGGCAACGAACACCTACGTCCTTTTGACCGCCGAAGAACAGACAACCTACACCGGCGACAAATATAAGAAATATAACGTTTCTTACAGCTTTGCTAGTGTCAATGAATCCATCAATCATCTGGTAACGAGCGGCGAAGCGCACGTCAAAGGGCTCAACTTCGTGAAACTTGTCAACTACCTTATCAATAAGAACGGCAACGGCTTGTTCGTGAACTATAAGGCGCACAAAGCCGAAGCGGCAGCGGAAAACGACATCACGATTGGCGACGTTATTATGAACCTGTTGCTTAAAGACAAAGTGGGTATCATTCCCGCAGTGTACGGACTTATCGGCATCAATCAGGCGGACGGCCTTGACAACTCGCTCGTTATCGGCGGCGAAAAACTCCTTGCGACGACGTTCAAAAACTTGTTTGAATACAACAACAATAATATCGACGCGGTGAGCATGGTCGCTCTTGCAATGAAATACTTCACGAAGTATCAAGTCGTTCCCGCGGGCAAGACTTACGACTCGGTCGCGGTTTATAAGGAATTCGAAACCGAACTTTACAAGTTGACGGCTCGCGGAATTTACGCGCAAGGTCTCAGCAAACAGCTTATGTTGCTCCGTCCGGAAGGATATGTGACAGCAGGTGAAGAGCACTTCAAGACACACAAAACGACCGCAGAAATGCAAAAATACGGTTATGCAGTGGTCGAAGACAGCGCGGGCAACAAATATCTGTACCCGTACGTGCTTTATGCAGAGCTTGAAAACGCCGTAAAGAAAAACAACGTGAAATATCTTTCCGATGAAGGGTTCGAATTTAAAGACGGCAAACTCGTGCTTATCAACACGCCCGACGTCCTTAAACAAGCAATCGTAGACGAACTCAATAATGCACCTGCTGACGCGAAATATACGAAAAGCAACTATATCGACGGCAAAGCCGGTTCGTTGCTCCGTCAGGCATACCGCCTCGGAAAGACCTACGTCCCGTATTTCGATACGACGGCAAACAGCTGGAAAGTCGAGGAAATAGCTGCGGCAGGAACAAGCGCAAATGCGGAAATCATTGACGACATCGCGCTTAAAGTCATCATCGGCACGAAGAAAGACGGCGACCGCGTAACGTACGGCACCGCAACTGTCGAAGGAAAAGTCTACGGAAAGACGTTCTCGATCAAAGGTTACGTCAACTTCTGTGAATCCGACCCGACAACAGACAGCGATTACAACAAAAACCTTATTTCCGAAGATACAAAGAACAAGGCTTTTGAAATCCAGATCATCAATCCGCAAACGTATAACAAATAAGTAATACGTAAAAAACAACACAAAGGGCTGCACTATTACGGTGTAGCCTTTATTTTTTGTAAAAAGTCATAATTTTGCGACCTTACGGCGTTTTGACGGAACCTTGCTCAGTTACGTACGACAAAGTACGCGCCTTCGCA
>OCLD01000025.1_pt1 | contig 37379 bp, 31 predicted proteins | sample 1495911 | NCBI WGS metagenome assembly OCLD01 (sample SAMN03418271, study PRJEB22391) | human gut metagenome | biome: human-gut; feature: organic feature; material: feces | host: Homo sapiens | place: Tanzania | collected 2013-01
TCTATCTTCCAATGGGAACCAAAAAGGTTGAATTCAAGTCGGATTCTCCTGAGGATCCCGCCAAGTTCTATGTCATAACCACTCCGGCGCATACTCCAAAACCGGCAAAGCATATCCCGTACGAGATGGCGATCCACAAGCACCTTGGGTCTCAGGCGACATCCAATGAAAGGACCATAAACCAGTACATCCATCCTGACATCCTTGATACCTGTCAGCTTTCAATGGGTCTTACCCACCTTGAGGAAGGCTCCGTGTGGAACACCATGCCTGTTCATACACACGAAAGGAGAATGGAGGTCTATTTCTATTTCGATGTCCCAAAAGACAACGTTGTGTTCCATTTCATGGGTGAACCAAACCAAACGCGCCATATTGTAATGCACAACGAAGAGGCTGTCATCAACCCGTCCTGGTCCATCCATTCAGGCTGCGGGACTTCGAACTACACCTTCATATGGGCCATGTGCGGTGAAAACAGAGCCTATGACGATCAGGATTGGATCAAGACAGAGGACCTAAGATAACAAATGATATACGAAGATATTCCAATAGGCGATGCGCTTCTGAGAACCTACGTCCTTTCCAACTACAACGAGATCGATGCAGAAAGAAGACGCGCCTTCATCTTGATTTGTCCCGGAGGAGCCTACAGGTTCTGCTCGAACAGGGAAGCGGAGGCGGTTGCAATACGCTTCAATTCCCTTGGCTACAACTGCGGTGTGCTTTTCTATTCCACAAACCATGATGAATACAATGCCGGCAATGTATACAGCACTCTCTTTCCAAAGCCACAGGATGAGCTTTCAGAGGCCGTGGCGTATATAAGAGCAAATTCGAATGCTTTGAATACGAATCCCGATAAGATCGCCGTAATGGGTTTCTCTGCAGGCGGACATTTGGCTGCAAGCCTGGGGGTCATGTGGCGGCATTACGGGGAGCGCTCCAAGCCAAACGCCCTTGTTCTATGCTATCCTGTGATAACAAGTGGACCACTTGCCCACGTGGAGTCGATCCGTCGTCTTGTTGGAACCAACGAAGCGCTTTTGGAAAAGGTCTCCCTTGAAAAACAGATTTCCAAGGACACCCCTCCAACTTTCATATGGACGACAAGGACCGACCAATCCGTTCCATACGAGAATTCCGTGATGTTCGTCCAGGCTCTTGAGCGCAACAATGTCCCAGTTCGTTTCAAACTATATGAAGAAGGCGGCCATGGCCTGTCTTTAGGCACTCAAGAGGTCTATGATGCATCACTGGCTCCCGTGAAGGCCGTCCAAGACTGGCCGGAACAGGCGGACTCATTCCTGACGATGGTTTTTGGCTCCAAGTATTAACATGCAAAAGCTCTACGACCGTGCAGACATCTACGACCTCATCGAAAGCGACCGACGAACCGAGATAATCAGAGAGGACTGGAAGGTCTTCCTTGGCGACAGGAAGATAGACACCCTCCTTGATGTGAGCATAGGTTCCGGTGGTATGACGCTGCCGTTGCATGAACTGGGCATTGAAATATGCGGCTCAGACCTAAGTGAAGCAATGCTGGGTCGGTGCCAAAGCAAAGCCGCAGCGAAGGGAAAACCCATAGAGCTCAAGCAGTGCGACTTCAGAGACCTATCAGCATGGGACGATAGGCTCTTCGACTGCGTTGCAAGCACAGGGAACTCTCTTGCCTATGTCAACAACGACGATGTGCTCAAAGCCCTTGTAGAGATGGACTCCCACGTAAAGCCCGGCGGCTACATATGCTTCGATTCCCGCAATTGGGAGAAGATCCAACGCGAAAGGCAACGGTTCTACTTCTACAACCCGTTCTTCCACGGAGACACACGAGTCAATCTGGTGCAGGTCTGGGACCACAACGCAGACGGAAGCATCACCTTCAACCTATTATACTCATTCGAACGTGACAACAAGGTCGTCCAACGGGAGGTCTTCGAGGAGCACTACAACCCATTCCCCATTGGATTAGCTAGAGATAGGCTCATGTCCTTGGGCTATGCAAACTTCGATATCCGCCCGGTTCCAACCAACCATCCCAAGGCCGATGTCTCAGAGATGGAATGGTATAGAATAATAGCCCAAAAGAAGCATTGACAATTGGATTTCTCGGGTTAGTTAGACTGTAGATGACGGCATCGTCATACAGGAGAATTGCATATGCCAAGCTTTGAGAACCTACGTGTGGTGGACAACTTCTATCAGACATCGCTCTTTTTTCCAATGCCAACCGTTGTGGTGAGTACTCTCTGCGAGGATGGCTCAACATCGCTTGGGTCGTATTCTCTGGTGGCTCCGTACTACATTGCCGGCAAGGACTACTATGCAATGCTGCTTTGCTGCCGCAATTCGTCAAACACAGCACAGAACATCCTTAGAAACGGCAAATGCGCCCTCAACTTTGTCGATGACAAACCCTCCACATTCAAGGAGTGCGTTAAACTCAGCTGGCCTGGCGACAAGCCTCAGGACAAGATGCCAAAATGCAGTTTCCGTCTTGAAAAAAGCCTGATAGAGGAGGAGACAGGCGAAAAACGTCCGCAGGTTCTGACTGATGCCATCGAGGCCATCGAGTGCACGTGGGTCCGCGAGCTTGATGGAGCGCAGGACGACAAACCCGGCATATTGGACGGATATGAGGGGCCGTATCATGATTTCAACGGAATCACAAGCAAGTTCGGAGCCCATTTCATCCTTAGAATCGACAGGATCCTCATGAAGCGGAAGTATAGGGATGCAATCATAAACGGCGTCAAAGTTTCCGATTTTCCACCACTTCCAGTCGATTACGGCTACAGGGACAGCAAGAATTTCTGGTTCCATAGAAAGAGAAGGATGCATGCGGAGCTTCTTCCAATCAGAAAGCAGTCGTTGGAGTCCGTCCGCTATGCCGTCAACAGGGCCGATGACATAGTCAAATTCACTGACGATGCACTTCAGACCATTCTGAACGTTCCAAGAGTATTCCTTCCTGTCGTACTCAAAGGCTGCGTTGCTTGGGCCAAGGAGAACAATGTGACGCTCGTGACGGCAGAGCACATGAAGATAATCAACGACAAGAGAAGCAAGGAAAAGAGCAAGAAATAAGGTCGAAAAGCAGGGGGTTGTATGTACGATTTTTCCATTCCAATGGCCATCATGGACTACGTTCCAGTGTTCTTCTTTGGCATTACGATGCTTATCCTCCAGTGGTCGCTCTATGCATCCATGTACAAAGGAGCGTATGCCTTGCTTGCTGCTGGAACGATCAACATATTCTTTGCTGGTTTCCTAAAGGCCACTTGGAAGCTTTTCTATGCTGCAGGGCTGTGCGACTTCTACCTTTTGAACGACATGTTCCTTCCTTTCCATCATCTCCGTCAGACTTGGAAAACCTTGGCTCATCGTTTTCTTCGTCCTTGCCTTCCTTTTGTCGCTTACTATGGGGTACCTATCAAGTCATGACAGCCACAGCGCCGCGATAAACTGGATAGAGGAGAGCGTAAATACATGCTCTCAGCTTTCACTCATGCTTGGAACCATGATGCTTCACAAGAACGGCCTCAGAGGATTCGACTTCCACAGGATAAGGAAGGAAAGATAAGCTTTGCAGAATACCTGAAGGCTTTGTAATCGTTTTCGCTTCCTGCATAGGGACTATGTTGTCTCAACGTTCATGGGCGTATGGGCCTCATGGGCTTTATGGGTCTTACGGGGCTTATGGAACTCATGGAACTTACGGGACTCATGGGGCGCACGGATTGCGCACGGATTCCGTTTCGTCTTGCCAGGGTTTTGAGAAATCGGCTTTGAAGAAATGGTCGTTGTCAAGTTTGGTCCAGTCTTTGAATCTTTCTCTTGTCAGTTTCGCAACCATCTGGGAATCGTTTGATTCGTAGAAGTCGCAGAGCTCCTTTTCAGACATGCCGAACAGTGCAGTGTACAGTTCCTTGTCATAGGGTTTGACTACGATTCCCCTTTTCAAAGCCCAAAAACAATCATAGGGAACGAACTCACCCCTTTCCAATACGTGCTTCACGTTGTCATAGTCATACTTTCCAACCGTAGTCAACGAAACAATGTCCTTGATTGCTCTAAGGTATGGACGTGATTCGAAAACCCGTTTTCCGTTCGTATACTTTCTTGGATTCTGCTCTCTGACCTTGTGGCTTACCGCTGAGTTCACAAGTCTGAGAACTTTGGATATCTCCTCTACGTTTTCAGCCATGAGGACATCATGGGTATGGTTGCTCATGACAACGGAAAAGATGATTTTGACATTGAATCTTGCACAGATCCGACACAACAGGTTGTGTCTATACTTTCCAATCTCCTTGTCGAAGATGAATTCTTTCCCTGCCGCTCTTTGGGTTGCATGGTAGATACGTCCGTTCTTGTCCGTTCTCATCCGTTTGGGCTGAACGAATCCATTCGTTTCATGTCCCATCAGTTCGTTGAAATCCAGCATGTGCGCCTCCTTACTTTCTTCTACTTACCTATATACGTGAACGTTGCATTTTCCATTCACACTTCCGAGAACTTTTTGGATCCGTGCGTAATCCGTGCGCCCCGTAAGCCCCGTGTGGCCCGTAAGCCCCATGCACCCCATAAGCCCCATAAAACCCATGCACCCCATGGAACACTCCAATTGCACGTCTGCATTCCACTGTGTTAGAATGAGCCGAAACAGGGGGTTGATATGTCTTCGTTCTCCATTCTGCAAGCACTCAACAGTGCGCCTTTGTATTTGATATGCGGCGGAATAATCGCATTCGTTGCAGTGATATGCGTCATTTTCCTTATAAGAGCCTATAGGGCTGGAATCGCTATGGGCATGGACAAAGGCAAGATGAAGACCGTTATAACTTCAAGCGCTACGTTCTCCATCCTTCCAAGCGTTGGAATTCTGCTTGGGGTAATAGCCCTTTCTGGAAGCCTTGGCATACCATGGCCATGGCTTAGGTTGTCAGTCATTGGAGCCCTTCACTATGAAACCCAGGTGGCTCAGGCCGCTGCAGAGCAGGTAGGGCTTTCAAGCCTATCGGCTGCAGAAATGACGCCCCAGGCTTTCACTACCATAGCTCTTTTGATGAGCATTTGCATAATGTGGGGCATGGTTCTCTCTGTATTCCTCAACAAGGGATACCTCAAGAAGATAAGCGGTTCCAAGAAGGGAGAGGCCAAAGAAACTGCAACGTTCAAACCAAACGATTTGGACAACAAGAAGGGTGGTTTTGCAGACAAAGCCATGACAGCAATGTTCATAGGTCTTGTTGGTGCATACGTTGCTTCCTACATTGGAGGGTTCGTTTCAGGTGGCGCCCAGAACGGAGGCGGAATCTTCAGGTTCCGCGGTGATTGGGTGCCGTTGGTGGTCGTAGCGGCATCGGCCTTGTCCATGGCGTTTTTCATTTGGCTTTCTGAAAAGAAGAAGCTGGCGTGGGTGGATAATTTCTCCATTGCGGGAAGCATGATCGTTGGCATGGCGGCTGCAGTCGTCGTGAGTCTATGAGGAGGCCTGCCATGAAGAACGCAAACATGAACAATGCAAACATCAAGAATGAAAACACCTACTTTGAAAGATACAATGACATGACGCACGTCTTTGGAAGGATATTCACGACCATAGTGCTTGTCATGCTGGTTGGTGCGCCTTTTCTCATTGGAAAAATACTGGGTGCCATGCCTGATCTCAAGGCCACGGCAAAGGGATTCTTGTCCGTTGGAATAATATGGACGGTTAGCAGCATAGTGGAGTTTCTTGTCTATACTCCAATGCTCGGTGCTGGTGGCAGCTACCTTGCCTTCATAACTGGAAACCTCATAAACATGAAGATACCATGCGCCGTCAATGCAAGGGACACTGTTGGAGCAAAGAGCGGAACGCCTGAAAACGAGATAATCTCCACTCTCTCAATAGCTACGTCTTCGCTTGTCACTGTGTTGGTTCTGGCTCTTGGAGTACTGCTGCTGCAACCGCTTCAGCCGGTTCTTCAGAGCCAGGTGCTCCAGCCTGCATTCGCAAATGTCGTGGCGGCTTTGTTTGGAGCCATGGCCTACAAGTACTTTAGGGGAAACATGGACATTGCGGCCATTCCGCTTACGTTCCTGTGCCTGCTCTTCATTTTCGTGCCGTCTCTTACAAGTTCGACGAGCTTCATGATAATTCCAGGTGGCGGACTTGCAATCCTCATCTCCTGGCTAAAGTTCAAGAAGCACAATGCATAGCATATTCGACTATCTTTACTGGCGGGGTGACCTTGGGTTCGACGAAAGCCCGTTGAACGAGGTCGATTCCCTTATCCTGGCACGATTCTCATATATGCCAATGGAAATGATAGGGCTTCAGGCTCTGGCAAAGGAGAAGGCCGTACCTCTCAAAGAGGTAGCTTCCCTAATTATTTCCAAAATGAAGGAGATTCCGGAAGAAAAGAGGGTGTTCCTCAACAAACAGGACATCCATTTGCTTGAAGCTCTTTCCAACAGCGAAAGGTTTTCAAGTCTTGGAGTCTTTGCATTCAGATACGAATTGGATGATGAAACCCAGACCCAGTTCTGTGCAGTCTCTCTGAAACTGGGTTCCAAAACGGGACCTGATATCTTCGTTGCGTTCAGAGGTACTGACAACACCCTCATAGGCTGGAAGGAGGACTGCAACATGGGGTTCATCTGCCCCGTGCCCGCCCAGGTCCTGGCTGCAGAATACCTGGACGAAATCGTTTCCTGTTCCACATCAACGGTGACGAGCGGCTGTGAGATGTCATGTGCAACACCATGCACCCATAAGTCATTCATCAATAAGCCATGCATCAACAAGCCCGATATCATAGTCGCCGGCCATTCCAAAGGTGGAAACCTTGCCGTTTATGCCGCATCGTTCTGTTCATCTGCAGCACAGAAGCGCATAGTTCACGTCTACAATTTCGACGGTCCCGGCTTCGATGCCAAAGTGCTTTCGCGGCCGGAGTACCAACGGATATGCGAAAGGACCACTACGTTCGTTCCTCAATCTTCAGTAGTTGGCATGCTTCTTGGACATGAAGAGCCCTATATCGTAATCCACAGCGAGCAGTCAGGCCTCATGCAGCATGACCTTTACTCTTGGTGCATAGAGAGGACGGGTTTCGAATGCCTTGAAAAAGTGACTGATGGCAGCCGCTTTGTGGATGCTACTCTAAAGAGTTGGATAGCTGGTATGGACTACAGCCAAAGGGAAGGGCTTGTGGATGCCGCCTACGAAGTGCTTTCCAAAACGAACGCAAGGACTCTTAGAGACCTTGGATCCAGCTGGCTTTCCAACTCCGTTGCAATAATGTCCTCGATTGGGGCTTTGGACGAATCTTCAAGGACAGTTGCTTTGCAGGCTTTGAAGGCCCTCGTGAAATGTGCGGGAGCCACGATGGCCTTGAAGACCCACCATGGCGATCCTCATGGCGAGACGCCTCATAGCGATTCATCATACAATGAAGCTGACTGCAATGCCTGAAAGGAAAAGCGTGAATGAAGTTCATTGACCAATACAAAAACCTTGGAAGGGAGATATACATCCTCTTCTTTGGGCGCATCGTCACAAGCATGGGAGCCCTTATCTGGCCGCTCATGACTCTTATCCTCAAGAACAAGATGGGCTATGATGCAACATTCATAGCCATACTCACCATGGGGATGTCTATCCTGCAGTTTCCAATGCTGCTTCTTGGCGGGAAGCTTGCTGACACTCGCAATCGCAAGAACGTGATAATCGTATGCGACCTTATAACCGAGGTGGCATACGTGATATGTGCAATGATACCCCTGTCTGGGGTAAGCATTGCGCTTTTCTATATAGCAGGTCTGTTTGCGACCATCGAAGGGCCATCATACGATGCTCTTGTGGCTGACCTGAGTGATGGAGACACAAGGGAGAAGGCCTACAGTCTACAGTACTTTGGAATGAACCTTGGCCTAGTGCTTGCACCAACGCTTGGAGGCTTGCTTTTTGAGAATCACCTTGGACTTGCGTTCCTAATTACGGCGCTTTCCACGTTCACATCAACCGTGCTCATATTCTTCTTCGTCAAGAGACTCAGCATAGAGAAAAAGAGCATAAGCAAGTACGAGGAGAAACGGGAAGGAGAGGGCATATTCAAAATCCTCAAAGAGCGTAAAGCCCTTCTTCTATACGCCCTGATATGCGGCGTTGGAGGATTCGTCTACGGACAGTTCAACTATCTGCTTCCCCTCAACATGGAGGCCCTGTATGGCTCCAAAGGTGCGGAGATATTTGGTTTCATGACAAGTACGAATGCACTTGTCGTCATCGTGGCGACCCCTGTCATCACCACGTTCCTAGGAGGCCTGCGGGATGTACGCAAGCTCCTAGTTGGCGAAATTCTCATAACCGCAGGGCTGTACAGCTTCAGATACGCCCAAGGCATCATGCCGGTATACTTCGTACTCATGACGGTGTTCACGATAGGCGAGGTGTTCTCCACTCTTGGAAAGCAACCGTATATGACAAGGCGCATTCCATCCTCACATTGGGGACGCGTTAACTCATTTGTGAACATAGTGTACGGAGCGTTCCCTGCAATTGGAAACGTCATACTTGGCAAGGTGATAGACTCGCAGGGCTACAACGTCGCATGGCTATTGGTTGGAGCTGCAGGAGCCGTGACCATTGTCCTGTCATTGATACTCGCCCTCAACGACAGGAGAAGCTTCCCCTTGCTTTACGATGTGGGCGTGAAGGATTCAATTACTTTGCAAAACTCTCAAGAAGCTTCTGGTTGTACGTCTGGGCCGCATTGACTGCAAACGACACGGAGAACTCCTTCTCCTCAACAAGTCCAAACTCCAGGACCGTGAACCCTACGCTTGAGACCGTGTACATGGCACCCGCAGAGATGAGAAAGTATGTGGAAAGCGGGTCGTCCACGCAAAGGCCTGCCACCAACAGCCCCGTGCCAACTACAAGACCTCCCCACGTAACGCCGCTCCAAGCCTTCCTCTCGTTTTGGAACTTGAGATAGCGTTCCGCTTCCTGCGGCAGACCGATGCTATTGTAGAAATCGTACTTGGAGATTCTTGTGAAACCTCTGAACGGCTCCCAGTTCGTCAAACGCTCGCTGTGCGAGTGGAATGCAAACGGTGAGAAGAAACTGTATGGCATGGTGAAGTAAAGCCAAGGATGGTCCTCCGCAAGGTCCCAGGTAAGCTCCCAGTATAGGGGCGAACCCCAGACATCGGCATAGTATTTCATGCTTTCGCTTGTCTGGATGCTAAGGGCCTGACTGTCGAACTTGGCCCTGTCCTCCGACGACAGATCGCTTGGCGTTATTGCGAACACAGCTGCCATTCCAATCAAGGTCATGGCCAAAACAGCCGTAATGATCTTTCTTCTCATAATCAGCCTCCAATGTAGATTCTACTGACCAGCCACACTATTGTACGCGAAGGCAGAATCTTTGCAAGCAGCGCCAATGCCTTGTAGTCCAGACCCACGGCGCATTTCACAGGTGGGTTCTTTCTATACGCCATTTTAATGAATACATCCGCAACGGACTTTGCCGGCTTTCCTTTCTGTTCGTCGCGTGCCATGTGTTCAACTGCGCTGAGGCATCTTCCATAGTAGGGTGAATCCTGGGGTTCATCGCTTGTTCTCGCCTTGGTGAAGCCCGTCTTCGTGTCTCCCGGTTCCACAAGGCAAACCTTCACTCCAAATGGTGATGCCTCCATTCTAAGTGCTTGGGCATACGCTTCAAGGGCATACTTGGATGAGCTGTAATGGCTTTGGTAGGGGATTGGAACGACACCGGCTACGGAGCTCGTTACAAGCACAAGCGACCTTGGGTTCTTCCTAAGAAGCGGCATGAAGGCTCTGTTCACGTTGAGGACTCCAAAGTAGTTGGTCTCCATCTGCGCCCTTGCCCTCTCCAAAGGAGTCTTCTCTGCAGAACCGCTTATACCAAAACCTGCACAATGAACTATGATTCCTAAATCGGTTATCAATCCACTTGCTTTGTCAATGGAAGAAGGCTGCGTGACATCCATTTCAATTGGTATGACATTTTTGCGCGTAGTTCCATCCAATTCCAACGATGAGACATCAAGCGGGTGTCGTGATGCTGCGTAGACGACAAAGCCGTTCTGTGCAAAAAGCCTTGTCGTTTCAAACCCTATTCCGCTTGAAGCACCTGTCACGAGGACCTTCTTCAGGTAAGGGCATCTCTTGTTGGTGTCTTTGGAGTTGCTTGAGTATGCCATCAGAATCCAAAGAGCCCTTTCTTTACATATGGTTCGCTTGAGACTTCAAGGACAGTGTAGCCGGTTGGCTCAAGGGCCTTCCTCACGGCTCCTTCGTCCAAAGCATCTTGAGTGACAATCTCCAAAAGGCCTGACTTGTGCGAAGCGCGCACCTTCTTCACATCAAAGGCTGCTCTTATTGCATCGCACACATGGCTTTCGCACATTCCGCACATCATTCCGTCTATCTTTACAGTTGTCTTGGTCATCTTTTGCTCCTATGACAGGCAGAGCATGGTCCAAATTGCATTTCTGCATTTCAGTTAGCTTTGTCTAATCACAACTAAATATATCCATACGGATTTTCCACGTCAAGTTGGAATGCTTTCAGTATAGGTGGACACGAATGATGATGTTGGATTGTGTTGCAATTTGTTGCACAAGATTATTCTTTATTTTCTATTGCATTATCTTCAAACAGTGCTATACTGTGTTCAACTTGTTGAACAAGTTAATGAAAATGAAGAACAAGTAAAAAGGAGATTTGCCATGAAGAGATTTGTTTTTGTCCTTTTGGCTGCGCTGCTCATCGTATCGCCTGTGTTCGCAAACGGAACACAGGAAACGACCAAGGAAGACGATGGTGTGAAGATTGGTGTCATCTACACAATAGCAGGACTTGGAGGAGCATCTTTCAACGATGTCATCCATGAAGGATGCCAGAGGGCTGTAGCTGACTTTGGTGTCAAATACGAGTACGTCGAGCCAAGCACCATAGCTGACGAAGAGACCGTCATGGAGGAGATGTGCGCATCTGGTGAGTATGCGCTTATAATCTGCGTTGGAAACGAGCAGAAGGATGCAGTCTCCACAGTTGCCGCAAAGTATCCTCAGCAGAACTTCTGCTATATAGATGCAAGCGTGGATCTTCCAAACATTGCAAACTATGAATGCGCTGAGAACGAGGGAGGATTCCTCATTGGCGTGCTCTGCGCCCTTGCGGAGAAGGAAGGTCTTTCTCCAATGTTCAATGCAGAGAAGAGATTCGGTTTCATTGGAGGCGTCAACAACGTCATCATCAATAGGTTTGCAGCTGGATTCATCGCCGGTGCAAGGTATGTCGACAAGTCCTATACCTTCGATGTGAACTACGTTGGAGGCTTCGCCGACACCACAACTGCAAAGGCCATTGCAACCACAATGTACGATTCCGGATGCGATGTGATTTTCCATGCCGCCGGCGGAAGCGGAATTGGAATGTTCAATGCCGCACAGGAGAAGAAGTTCATCGCCGTTGGCGTCAACACCAACCAGAACTCCATAGCACCTGACTACATAATCGCATCTATGCTCAAGAGAGTGGACAACGCTGCATATGCAGCTATTGAGTCCGTCGTCAAGGGTGCGTTCCAGGGTGGAACGGTCAAACAGAACCTTGCTGACGGTGGCGTTGGATACACAAACGAAGGTTCCAACATCAAGTTGACGGATACCATCAAGACGCAGCTTGATACCGTTGAGTCCCTCATCAAGAGTGGAGAGCTCACAGTTCCTGCAACCATAGAGGATGCACTTGCATTCTGATTCTTCAAGTCAGAGGAATGGGGAGGCCTTGACCTCCCCATTTTTAAATGGAATTCCAAATACTATCAAGGGAGAACCGCATAGATGAAAGCCGTTAGCATGAAAGGAATATGCATGTCATTTCCAGGGATACTTGCAAACGACCATGTGGATTTCGAGGTTGAACAAGGTTCCATACACTGTCTTCTTGGAGAGAACGGCAGCGGAAAGACAACCTTGATGAACGTCCTTTTTGGACTGTACCACAAGGACAGCGGCGATATTCGCATAAACGGCAAGGCCGTAGAGATAAGGAACCCTGCAGATGCAGAGTCCCTTGGTGTTGGCATGGTGCATCAGCATTTCATGCTCATCCCGCAACTTACTATCCTGCAGAACATCATCCTTGGGTCTGAACCCGGTGGATTCGTCATAGATATGGAGAAGGCTAGGGACACTGTTCAGGCCCTCGTGGATAAATACAGCTTCAAATTGGACATAGACCAAAAGGTCTCCAGGATATCCGTTGGCATGAAACAGAAGGTCGAAATCCTTAAACTCCTTTACAGAGGAGCTAGAATCGTCATCTTCGATGAGCCGACTGCGGTCCTCACACCTCAGGAGGTGAAGGAGCTTTTCGTCATATTCCATACCCTAATAGAACAGGGATGCACGATAATCTTCATAACGCACAAGCTCAATGAGATCTTCGATGTATCGGACTACGTCACAGTCCTAAGAAAAGGACGTTGCATTGGAACCGTAGCCACGAAGGAAATCGATGCCGTAAAGCTGAGCGAGATGATGATAGGCCGTCAGCTTCAGGAGATAAAGCAGCTCACACCAACTTCCAAAGGTGACTATGTACTTAAAATGGAAGACGTACATCTTCTTCCAAACTCATCAGGAGTGTCGTTTGGGGTCAGATGCGGTGAAATCGTTGGAGTCGCAGGCATAGATGGAAACGGTCAGTTGGAGTTGGAGGAGCTCATAACTGGAGTCAGGCATCTGGAAACTGGAAGTCTGTCCTTGTGTGGCTGCGATGCCTCAAGACTGAGCATAAGGGCCAGGAAGGGCCTTGGCATGGCCTACATCCCGTCCGATAGAGGCCAGAGCGGAGCAATGGCATCGGCCACCGTCGAAGAGAACTTCCTCCTTGGACATCAGGATTCCAAACGCTACAGAAAGCATGGCTTCGTTGACTACAAAACGCTTGATTCCGACTGCTTGGACTACCAAAAGGAGTTCGACATACGATTTGTGAGCATCTCGCAGCCGTTTGGAGGGCTTTCTGGAGGAAACCAGCAAAAGGTCGTTCTTGCAAGGGAGGTCGGCAAAGACGTCAACTTCGTCCTTGCTGCACAGCCGATAAGGGGGTTGGATATAAGCGCAATTGAGTTCATACACAATGTGCTTCTCAAACTCAGGAGCGAGGGCAAAGGTGTCCTGCTCATATCCGCAGAGTTGTCTGAACTGCTTGAGGTATGCGACCGCATCATCGTCCTGTGCGACGGTGAGATTACAGGATCCTTCGAAAGGTCGTCGTTCGATGAATCCACGATAGGCCTTGCAATGATAGGCCACAAAGGAGGTGTACGATGAAGAGCGAAGGAAAAACCTCCCTTCAGGCGTTCTGCCTGGAGATTGCACATTCCCTTGTATCGATCTGTATGGCCATCATCGTTGGAGCGCTTGTCATAGTCGTTGTGGGAGAGAATCCACTCGTTGCATTCAAGGAACTTCTGAAGGGAGCCTTTGGAAGCAAAGTGTACTTTGCAAACACCATAAGCCGTGCCGTTCCTTTGATATTCTGTGGTCTTTCCGTTGCATTGTCCCAAAGATGTGGCATATTCAACATAGGTGCTGAAGGACAGCTCCATCTTGGAGCAATGGCCGTTGCCATAATGGGGCTCTATGTGGGAAGCCTTCCCCATGTCCTTGCAATCCTTCTTCTGTTCATAGCAGGATTCCTAGGAGGAGCCGTTGGCGGACTGTGCGTTGGAGTTCTCAAATCCAAGTTCCAGATAAGCGAAGTCATAGCTGCAATCATGCTCAACTATGTATTCAAGCTTTTTACCTCTTGGCTTGCCTCTGGACCTTTCACAAGTGGAGAGACATCGGTCCAGACCATAAAACTGAGTGACAATCTAAGCCTTACCACTCTTGTGCAGAACACGAAGCTCACGACAGGTGTGTTCATAGCCCTTGTTGTGGTCGCCGCCGTGTGGATATTCCTATGGAAGACCACTGCAGGGTTCAAACTCAGGGCCACTGGTTTCAACAGCTCCGCGGCGAAGGCCAATGGAATAAACTCCAACCTTCTCATGCTCCTTACAATGGGGCTATGCGGCGGTCTTGCGGGGCTTGCAGGATGCACTGAGGTCCTTGGAAACTACCACAGGTTCATAGAGGGTTTCTCTCCTTCCTATGGATTCACGGGTATAGCCGTAGCGATACTTGGCAAAAACCATCCGGTTGGTGTGGTGCTTACGTCGTTTTTGTTCGCAATACTCAATTCGGGGGCCCTTCGCATGGCTAGAGTGACGACCGTGTCGTCCAACGTCGTTGCTGTGATACAGAGCCTCATAATAATCGCTGTGGCAGCACCTGAGATGATAAGGTTTGCAAAACGCAGTGGAAGAAAGGAAAACAGTGAAGCGAAAGGAGGTGCCAAATGAACAGCATAGTGGCATTGACTCTTAAACTTACGATTCCAATCACGCTCGGAGCCCTTTGCGGAACAATATCGGAACGCGGAGGCGTGATAATGCTTGGGGTCGAAGGCATGATGCTCTTTGGCTCCTTCTTTGCGGTCCTTGGATCCTACATCTCAGGAAGCGCATGGGTGGGTCTTTTGTTCGCAATCCTGTCAGGAGCGATCCTAGGCTGGCTGTACTGCCTGTTCTGCCTTAGATTCAAGGCTCATCAGTCGGTCATTGGAGTTGGCTTGAACATGCTTGCAAGTGGGTTGACGCAGGTGCTCCTCAAAGCAATCTGGGGCCGCGAAGGCATGAGCGACTTCGTATCCACCATACCTGCAATAAGGATTCCGTTCCTGTCAAACGTCCCAATTCTGGGAGCTCTTTTCTCCGATCAGACGCCGTTCTTCTATTTCACGCTGGTCATCGTGGCGTTTGTATGGTTCGTATTCTACAAATCCAAATATGGATTGAGATACAGGGCCATTGGAGACCACCCCTTGGCGGTCAGGACAATGGGCGTGGATGTCAACAGATACAGGTACGTTGCATTGACATTTGCAGGTGTGCTTGCCTCCATTGGAGGGGCCTTCCTTAGCATCTCATACAACAACCTCTTCGTTGCGGATATGGTTGCAGGCCGTGGGTTCATGGCTCTGGGTGCAAGCATCTTTGGAGGTTGGACTCCTCTTGGATGCCTATTCGCAAGCACCGCATTCGCCTTCGCACAGGCTGTAAGCTACACGATGACAAACACCAGCATACCAATCTACTTCATACAGATGATTCCATACGTGACCACGATACTGATTCTCATGGTCACAGGCCGCAGGGTCCACGGACCGGAAGCCCTTGGTCGTCTTGTGGATTGAATTGGATCCCCCTTTAGACCGATTTCTTTGAATTAGGAGTTTTATTATGGATTTTGTAAAGGACGAAAGAATGCTTCATACCAATCTCACCAAGGCCGATGCCGCAAGATACGTGTTCATACCAGGAAGCCCTCAGCGGGTTGAAAGGATCGCCAAGTACCTTGACAGCCCAAAGTTCGTGACAGTGAACAGGGAGCATGAGACTTGGTGCGGGTATCTCGAAGGGCAAAAGGTCCTCGTCACATCCACTGGCATGGGAGGTCCATCGACTGCCATAGCCGTGGAGGAGCTTGCAAGGGTTGGAGCGACAACGTTCATAAGGATTGGAAGCTGTGCTTCCACGAGCGATGACACTGTAATGGGTGATGTTGTGATACCATCGGCTTGTGTCAGGATGGAGGGGACCGCGTTGCACTACGCCCCGTTGGAGTATCCTGCAACGCCAAGCATAGAGGTGTTCGATGCGCTGAGGGAGGCCTCCAAGGAGAAGGGATTTCCCACGAAGATTGGAACGGTGATCTCAAGGGATGGTTTTTACACCCAATACGAGGATTCCGACAAACCGTACAGCTATGAATTGGCAAACCGATGGAAAGCCTATAAGATGATGGGTGCATTGGCAACTGAAATGGAGGCCGCTACACTGTACATAGTAGGTGCAAGCCTTGGTCTCAGGACAGGCGGCGTCATGGTTTGTGCTACGAACAGCAGGAAGACCAACGCAAACTGTGGGGAGTACCCCATTTCATACGAACCTAGGGCCATTGAGGTCGCAGTGGAGGCCATGCGTAGGCTTATCAGGGCCGACAATTCCAAATAACGGGGTCTGAAATGGACAATTCCAGTGCAAACTATCCAAGATACGTATCAGTCTACGATGTCCTTCTTGGCGACATCCAAAGCGGTGTCTACAAACCAGGCAGCAAGCTTCCAGGGGAGAACGAACTTGCAAAGAGGTTCAATGTAAGCCGCAACACCCTAAGGCAGGCCATTCTTCTTCTCCATGAGGATGGATACGTATCGAACCATCAGGGGAAGGGTACGTTCGTTCTCAAGAACCACTCTTCAAGGAAGATAAGCATAGAGAAGGCAGACGACCCCCTCATGGCGTTTGCACTGGATGGTGTCACCAATGTCACAACTGAACTTGAGATAAGAAGGATATCCCCAAAGAACCAGAAGATATTCGGTTTGGATGCCTCCAAGCTGCTTATCTTCGTAAAGACGGTGTACTATTCTGATGAGGATAGGATTGGCTGTGGTCTTGCAATGATCCCCTATGACCTGTTCGCGGCAGAACGCATATCGCTTGATGACAACGATCAGGTGTCAAGGTTCTACAACAGCCTTCTTGCCAAAGAGGACGACGTTGGAGAGAGCATCCTTAGGGTTACGACTCCAAGGGATCCTGTGGACAGAATGCTGGGCGTTACATCGTCGCAACACCTTCTAATGCTGGACGAAGTGGTCCATGATGCAAACGGTGCAGTGGTGATGACCCAGAAGCTGTTCATGCTGCCATCTGCGTATGAAATCACGATAATACACCGCAAGGATAGGATAAGTGCAAAATTCACAAAGAAATAGAATGTGGTTGGCCATAGCCTCCATAATTCTGATATCGTTTTCCATGCGTGCTCCAATGGGTACCGTCGGGCCGCTTGTTCCTGAAATACGACAGTCCCTTGGAATCTCCGCTTCCTCAGCAGGATTCCTCACTACACTGCCTCTTCTGCTGTTCGCCTTCTGCGCTCCAATTGCAGGAAGACTCATTTCAAAGGTATCGTTTTCAATCCTTCTTCCTTCATACCTTTGTCTTGTATCCATTGGAGTCGTGCTGCGCTCCAATCTTGGAGTCTTTGGCCTTTTTGCAGGAACTGCTCTCATTGGTGTTGGAACCGGTTGCTTGAATGCAACCATGCCGGCTTTCATTCGCAGTTGTTTCCCCAAGAGGATAGGTTCCATGATGGGTCTATACTCCACGGCAATGACGTTTTCATCTGCAATGATCGCTGTTCTTGTCCAAATGATGGCGCTCTGGATGGGTGGCTGGAGACCTGCCATGATGTCGGTCGTCTCCGTATGCATGCTTGCCATTGCATTCTCATGCGTCTACTTTGGGCATGATAGTTGTTCTGAGAAAGCGAATGGATTCAAGGATGCCAGTGGGTTGGAGTTCAAACTATTTTCGTTCAAGAATGTATGTATAGCGTTGTACATGGGGTTGCAGTCCTTGGTCTTCTACTCCATGCTTACATGGTATCCTACAATTGCAACCAACCTTTATGAACTTCCCTTCAAATCAGGGCTTCTCATAACAATCATGCAGGTGATAAGCCTCGTCCCTACATTCCTCGTGCCTGTTCTAAGCCAAAAGGCCAATTTGAAGGTCATGTCATCCTTCTTGGCGTTGCTTTTCATCCCAGGGATACTTTTGGCGGGTTTTGGTGGTTCATACACACTCCTGCTTCTGGGGACCGTAGTCTGTGGTTTCTCCCTTGGTGGATCCTTCAGCATGGCCATAACGTTCTGTGCCGTAAACGGCAGAACTGCAAAGGACACAGCCGCCCTCACTTCGTTTGGGCAGCTTATAGGTTACATCCTTGCAGCAGCGGGTCCTGTTGGCATTGGCTTTTCGTTCGATCTGTTTGGCAGTTGGAGCTTCTCGATAGTTCTCATGGCGGTGCTTTCAGCAGCCATGGGTCTTGCCGGTATCATTGCTGGAGGAAAATCTTAGGTTTGAGTTCCAAGATGCTCTGCTTGCTGTGAAAGGGTACAAAAAAAGCGGCATACGGGAGTCGGACCCGCTTCAGAAGCTTGGGAAGCTCCTGCACTACCGGTGTGCTAATGCCGCATTGCCAAATGGAAATTCCAAATGACAGTTGAGATGATATCCAAAAGTACACAAAAACTCAATGGGTGTGCTATAATCGCCTGCGAGGACTTTTGATTGTTCCTTTCAAAGGAGTTTTGGATATGACAGACAGGGAAAGGCTCTATGCCACCAAGCTTTCGAAGATGATTCAGTGCGAGACCATAAGCGAACCGGGGGTGGAGAATGCAGAGAAGTTCAGTCGTTTCCACACCCTCCTCAAGGAGCTTTTCCCAAACGTCTTCTCCAAGTGCGAGGTCGTGTACATTGGCCAGTCTCTTCTAATAAAGCTCAAAGGAAAGGGGAGTCCAAAAGGCGAGCCAATCCTATTCATGTCGCATCAGGACGTAGTGCCTGCCGACGGCAGCTGGAAGCATCCTCCTTTCAGTGGTCATATAGATGAGAACGGTGTCGTATGGGGCCGTGGAACTGTGGATACCAAAGCATCCCTCATGTGCATCTTCCAAAGCCTTGAGGAGACGATAGAAGAGGGCTTTGAGCCAAATGTGGATGTCTATATAGCTTCTTCATCCACGGAGGAGGTGTGTGGAGAGGGCGCTCCAAATACCGTGAAGTACCTTCAGGAGCATGGGGTGAGGCTACAGCTTCTCATGGACGAGGGTGGAATGATAGTGGATTCTCCAATGGCCGGCATAAACGGAAGCTTTGCCATGATAGGGGTGCTTGAGAAGGGCCATGGAAACATAAGGATAACGGCCCATTCCAACGGGGGCCATGCATCCACGCCTGTAAAGGGTTCCCCCATAGCCCGGCTTGCAGCATTCATTGACGAACTTGAAAGGCACGACCCAAACAAGGCCAAGATGAATCCAACAGTGGTCGAGATGTTCCACAGGCTTGGCCCGCATGCAAAGGGAGCCTTTGGATTCGTCCTGAGACATGCGGGGTTCTTCTCTCCTCTTCTTTCAAAGGTCCTTCCAAAGATAAGCCCTGCGGGGGCGGCGATGATAAAGACGACCATGGCCTTCACCATGTGCGAGGGATCTAAGGCTGAGAACGTGCTTCCAGAGACTGCATGGCTTAACATAAACACCCGCTTCATACAGCATCAGGGTATAGAGGAGACGAAAAGCATATTGGAACCTCTGTGCAGAAAGCACGGTCTTGAGATGGAGTTCAGCGACTGCAGGGCCCCTCAGAAACCTGTGGACTACAAAGGGGATGCTTTCAAGCTCGTGGAGCGGACCGTCCATGAAATCTATCCAAATACAGTTCCAACTCCATATGGCATGACTGGTGGAACGGATGCCTACCACTACTGGCCGGTTACGGACAATGCCATACGCTTTGCACCCCTTGCAATCAACTCCCAGCAGCTCAAGAGCATCCATGGTCTTGATGAGAACATAGACGCTTCAAGCCTGCCCGGTGGTGTGGACTTCTACAAAGCCATAATCAGGAAAGCGAACTAGAAAAGCGAACTGACTGTATCCTTGAGTTCTCCAAACTTCTCAATGCCCATTATTTTGTACTGCCCAAAGTTTGAGTACAGGAAGTAGAGTACCTGCTCCTGCACATTCTGGGGCTTTGCGCTTGCAGACGAAACGGTAGCTCCGGAGAAGTCATATGAACCTGTCTCCAGGTCGTATCCGTACTTTTTGGCTATCTTTGACGCATTGAAAGGAGAGAAGTCCCAAAGCGATACGTCGAACGACGACTCTAGTGCTTTTTCCTCTTCGTCTGGGAGTCGAGGGAAGAAATCAAGTCCTGTAAGCTCTTCAAGTTCGTCTATGGTGACTGCAAAAGACTCAAGGTCTTCCTTGGAGCCCTCGTTTGCAAGAAGGAATCCAATGGCCTTGTATTCAGGGGCGGTGTAGTCCAGGATGGCCTTGAAGTAGTAGTTTGGAACAGACACCTCGTTGTCTCCAATCTTCTTGTACGGGCCGTCTGTAAGCACAGGACCTGTGACCACGCATATCGCCTGGTTCTGTGCCGCAAATGTCCTTACGACGGATTCCAAATCAGCCCATACGCCACGGTTGAGAGCTCCTGCCTGGGGGCTCATGTTCGACATGAAGAACGAATCGTCCATGGCTTGTTCAGACCACTTGAGGTCTGCAGCCGGAACCATGTGTCCGCGGTCATACCCGCTTCCCTTGTAGTCTGCAAGAGTTGCGCTGCCGGTTGGGATTGACGGGTCTTCGTGGAAGTTGTCCGCCCTCTGTGCATTGTCTGCAAAGACTTCGTCCGCTGTAAGTACGTATGCCACCCAATACGGCTGCTCGTCCTCTTCGCTATAGCAAAGGGTGTATCCAGTGTGCTGCACAACGACATCGGTCTTGGAATAGGCGGGGAGGGCTAGTTCTTCGTCTATTTCGCCGCCTTCCTGGAACTGGATCGTTGAGGAGAGAGGGTTCTGCGTTGGGGTGAGAATGAAGATTACCGCGACGAGTGCGACGATTACGAGCGCCCATATCCAAGGGTGCTTCTTCATGGATCGTTTTGCCTTGCGTTTGACCGTGGACTTTGCCTTCTTGACTGCGTCCTTTGTGCTTTTTTCTATGCTTGTCTTTGTTTTTTCGTCTTTAGCCATGACCCGATTATACAGGGATGCGATATTTTGCAAAAGCCTAATCGAAAGCTGTTTCTATCAAGGCTCATTCCCCTTATAATGAAGATATGGATTACGTTGGAAGGATTGCTAAGCTGCTTCTGAGAGCGCATGAAGACGGCACAAGATATGTATTCTCATCCCAAGTAGTGGCCCGCAGCTACCTTGAGGCCTGCGTCCGCATTCATCCAGGTACGGCGGTGTTCAGCGACAGCGTTGTTTCATGGGACCAGTTCAAGGCGAACTTCACGCATTTCCCCCAAGACAGAACCAAGGCGGTGTTCACGGATAGGCTTCTTTTCGTCAACCGGCTCTTTCGTAAGGAGAGGGCAATGACTAGGCTTCGTTTCTACTGTGATAGTTCATATCCTTGCAGCGAAAAGGCTTACATGAAAAGCATAGCCACAGGCCTTCCTGATATGTGCAGGGCCTTCGACTTGAAAGCAGATTTGAAGGCGGACCTGAAAGCGGATCCTGATACGGCGCCAATGCAGCTAAGGCCAACGGTACTTGAAAACGCTCCTGCGGACATGGTCCACGACCTAGGCGTAATCGTCCCAGCATACAAGGCCTTCATAGAATCGAGTGGTCTCTACGACCCCTGTCTCTATGAGCCCGATTTCTCTGTGCTTGGCAATGATGGAACATGTGCCAATGACTACGTGCTTGTATTCCCTGGTTCTTTCTCTGACCCATGCGTGGGCGATGCCCTAAAAGCGTGCAGGATTCTGGACTTGGATTCTACAGGCGGAGCGCATGGCAATTCTGCAAAGCTCAAGCTGTTTAGGAACTCCACTTCAGAGACGATGGCCTGTATGCGTAGGATATACTCGCTTCTTTCAAGAGGAGTGCTTCCAAACGACATTGCAGTATCGTGTCCAAATGTGGATTCCTATAGGCCTTATCTTGAGCAGGAAGCCTCGAAAAGGGATGTGAAGCTTACTTTTGCAGGTGCAAAGCCACTTACCCAATACATTCCCGGCCGTTTCTTCAAGGCCCTTCTGAGGGTGAGGGATGAGAACTACAGCATGGACAGCATGAAGGCCCTCCTGCTGGATCCTTGCTTCCCGTACAAAGACAGGGAATCAATCGTTGGCATAATTGAAAAGTCCATAGAGTGCAAGGTTCAGGACGGCCCCCTTTCCAAATGGATTGGAAAGCTCAAAGCCATGGGGGAGGATGCCCTTGCCCAGCGCTTGTCTGCAATTGGCGAAGGCATATCCGCCGTCGTGGACTGTAAGGATGCATCCATGCTGCATGAAAACGTCATGGTCTTGGTCAAGGATCTTTTCGGTGAAGATGCATGGACTAGGGAGTATTCCAACGACGATGGTCTGGAATATGAGAATGCACGTGTTTTTGGTTCATGTGTAGCGGAATTGGGAACTCTTTCCATACATGCAGGACTTCTTGATACAGGAAGGACCCCTGATCTGTTCTCTCTTTTCGTAGACATCCTCAATGACAAGAAATATGCGCCAAACACAGGCAAGGACAACGTTAGGGTGTACAGTTACCCCTTGGATGCAGGGCTTGCGGTGAAGCATCATTTCGCAATAGGACTTGCTGATTCCAACACAAGGGTGCTTCGCAATCCGTATCCGTTTTTGCCTTATGAGAAGACGAAGACGATGGAAGATGTCCTTCAGCTTGGCGATGGCGTACTTGGCCTTTACAGCCATGTTTTCTGGAAAGTGGACGATGTTTCCGGAGACGCTTTCACAGACTATTCCAAAGATGCTTCCTCCGATGCTCTCAACGAGATATGGCTGTCGTCGAGCGAGGAGGGTTTCTCTGGGGCCGATGTCGTTCCAACCGTTTTTTTGGGCGAAGGGCTCAGCGAAAGGATTTCAACGAAGGAACCCGATTCCTTTGATGATGAAATGGATGTCTGGGAGGGGCGCAGCGGCAGTCTTAGACATGCGACAGCCAAGCAAAGAACCTGTTTCAAGAATGCTGACGAAGCTCCATTGGACTATTGTTCTGACATGTCCTTTGAACCTCCAAAACTTCCTTTCGCAATGGGTGTATCCAGGATAAAGGCCTTTGAAGAATGCCCCTACAAAGGCTTTGCATACAGCGTTCTCAAGCTGCGGGACGTTGATTTCGAGCCTCGTATGAACGATGCTGCTCAAATTGGCGACATCCTCCACAGAACCATCCAACATGCATTGGAAGAGTCTGGAACCATAGGCGGCATGAACGAGCCAAGGCTCAAATCCATATTCAGAGAGGAGCTTGAGAAGTATTCCAAGCGTCCTGACTCTACGGATCGTTCACATATTTCCTTCATAGCCAGGAAGTACGAAGACCTCTTGCCTTTGTTCTATGAGAGCGAATCGGCGCAGCTTCTGAAGGATATGAAGTTCAAGGCCATGGAGGATGCAACCGCCTTCTCCCTTTCTAACGGGGTGGTCTCCCTTAGAGGAATGGCTGACTGCGTGCTTGAAGACGAGGATGGCAACTACGCCGTAGTCGATTTCAAGAAGAGCGCCGCTTCGTACTACAAGGCAAAGGACCTTGGCAAGACAAGCCTGCAGCTTGCAGTGTATGCAAGGATGCTTGAAGAGAACCCCCGCTTTGGAGGTCGTCCACATGGTGCAAAGGTTGTGTATGGAGCCTACTATTCAATTGAAGATGGAGCGTTCAAGTATGTATGGCCGCCTGTGTCGTTTGGAAGGACTAAGCAGGGCTTTGAGTACAGCTCCTCAATGGAGGAATCTTCAGAGGCTTCAGACCAAGTGGACAAATCCCAAGAGTTCGTACAGGACAACTATGAAATGCGTATAGGGAATCTAAGCCGCACCATAAAGGAAGCTGGCTTTGCGCCCACCCCATCGGACGAGGGCTGCAGATACTGCCCGTTCTACAACCTGTGCAGAGGAGGCTTTGAGACCGTATGACGACAGCAACGAACACCTTTGCAAATTTCGACTTTCAAAGGTTCAGTGCCTTTTGCAGCAGAAACGGAATGAACCTTTTGGATCCAAAAGGAGATCTCACAGTCCAAGGCCAAGCCGTAATGGAAACCTCCAATTGCGTGGTCGCAGCCGGAGCTGGAAGCGGAAAGACAACGGTCCTCTCGTTCAGATTCCTACGAATGGTGGCCCAAGGGATATCTCCTGAGCGTATTTTGACTATAACCTTCACCAAAAAGGCCACCGCCGAGATGAAAAGCCGCATCTACGAGCTACTTCAAAAAGGCCATGAGGAGGGCCTTGTAAGCGACTCTTCTATGTCCAAATTCGCAGAGGTCTCGATCTCCACAGTGGACAGCTTCTGCTCAGAGGTCGTGAGGGCTTCAGCCGTGCACCAAGGGGTTCCTTCGAGTTTTAGGATAATGGATGACGACGACCTTGAAAGGATGTCAGACTCAATCGTCCGTATGCTTCTCAACCGTCACTACAACGAACCTGTAGTTCAAAGGCTGTATTCGAACTTCAGCGTCGAGAACCTCAATGCAGTGTTCCTTGACCTTGCACGCAACCACCTGAAAATAACAAAGCCAATCGACGTCCCACGCAGTATGGATACGCTAAAGGCATTGGTGACGGATAAGATCGCCCAGCTTGAGGATGAAAGACTCAATGCAAAGAGGGTCCGCAAGCAGCCTACCAAGGAAGAGCTTTTCTACATGAATGCATTGCAGGACGCACCATTCATGGAAGACTACTATGGCCTTGTGTGCGAGTACGAAGAGGAGCTCTTTTCAAGAAAGCGCACAGCAGGGGCTTTGTCCTTCAACGATGTAATGCAGCTTGCCATTCGCATACTCAAGGACGAGGTCCACATCAGAGACCGTTTCAAGTCAAGGTTCGACAGCGTGATGGTGGACGAGTTCCAGGACAACAACGACGATTACAGAAAACTCATATATCTTTTGTGTGAAAGACGATATATTGAAGGGGAGGTTCGGACCTACGACAGCGAAGGCATCCCTGATCTACAAGCCCTTTCAAAAAACAAGATATTCCTCGTAGGTGATGAAAAGCAGAGCATCTACCGCTTCAGAGGCGCCGATGTAAGCGTGTTCAAACGCCTAAGCTCCGAGATATGTACATCTCCAATAGAACTTAGGAAGAACTGGAGAAGCGAACCGGCGATAATCCACTTCTGCAACCATGCATTTCCCACCGTCATGGAGAACCTTGGCGATGAGGACTACGAAGCATCCTACATCCCTCTTGAGCCGCGCGACGCCATCATCCCCAAAAGCCGCATCGCACTCCTGCACCCAGACCTTTCCAACGAGGACGACACCTTAGGTCATTCAAACATAGAATGCGAAGCCAATGTGGTGGCCCAACTCATAGCCGATATATGCTCAGGCAAGGCACCTTTCCTTGTTCCCGATGATTCTGACAAGACCCTTCTAAGACCTCCTCGACCAAATGAAATAGGTCTGCTTCTAAAGGTTGGTTCACACCAGGCGGTATTCGAGAAGGCCCTTACAGCAAAGGAAATACCATATACTGTGTCAGAGGCCCGCTCCCTTGTGAGCGACAGCGTAGCCAACGACTTCTACAGTGCGCTTCAGGCCTGCACCTACACATACGACCGCATAAGCTACGCTGCATACCTGAAATCGCCGTTCTGCTCGTTGAGCGACGGTGAGCTTCAGGTCGTGCTTGACGAGAAGAGAAGTCATGAGGAACTGCCGCAGGCGCTTTCAAAGCGTGTTGGAAGGGCCAACGACAATCTTGCATCGCTGTTCAGGATTGCATCCGCAGGTTCTATATGCAGGACGTTGGACTACATGTGGTACGACATGGGATATAGAGGCTATATGCTTTCAAGGACCCTCAACAGGCCGTATGCCGATCATTTCGACTACCTGTACGCCCTTGCCGTTGACTACGATGCAAAAGGCCAGACGCTTGTAGACTTCCTTGACTACCTAAGACCTCTGCTTGGACGTGGAAGCATGAAGACAAAGGAAGTGACCGTTTTCAAGGAGGATGTCTCCGGCGTCCAGATAATGACAGTCCACAAGTCCAAGGGATTGGCCTTCAAAGTCGTCATAGTGGCTGACATGCACTCGGGAGCCAAAGGACCAAGTGGGTTCCAACCAAACAACTATAAGGTTGGCGATGATGTGTTCCTTTCCTATGAGCAAGGTACAGACTTCGTTGGGGCTATGCACAACCCTGTGAAGGACATCCTTTCTCCAAGGGAGAAGGGGATGGACAATGCAGAGACCAAACGCATCCTCTATGTAGCGGCCACAAGGGCGAGATACCACCTTGTATTCAGCGGCTGCATCGACGAGAAGACTCCTCTCCATCCTGACCCTGAGAAGAAGAATGTCATGCTTACATATCTTCTACATTCCATTGGCTATGACCCTGCAACCTGGACAGGAAACCTCAAAGGGGATGGCTTTGAGCTTGAAGAGCTATGCATGGAGCCTCGCTTCGTAGAACCTGCTGTCCATGACAAGGACAAAACGTTCTATAGAAGCGTGTTCGAGTCGGCAAATGTTCCAATTCTTCCAAACGGCATCGTCTCCAGGGCCGTGACTCAGCTTGGATCCGTTGAACCTGCACCAGAAGAGTCTCACGAAGCCTCAAGAAGGAGGCTTCCTTCCATTGCAAGCGACCCTGTGATAGCAAAGTATTCGTTCAACACCGGTTTTGGAACGCTTGTTCACAAACTCATAGAAAACAGGATAAAGGGGTTGGAAGAAGACGAGTCCCAGCTGCTTGGAATGTTGCCGGAAAAGGCTGACGAAACGGAAAGGCGCCTTCTTCTCAACGATGCCAAGACCATGGCCGATTCGTTCATGACAGGAAGGCTGTACGACAGCATACGTGGAAAAGAGCTTCTTTCAGAGAAGCATTTCATAATGTTCGATGGCACATCCTTCATAGAGGGAGCCATAGACCTTTTGGCGGTAGGCGAGGACTGCATTGATGTAATAGACTTCAAGACGGACTCCTCTTGTTCCTATGAAGACCATAAGGTACAGCTTGGACAGTATGTAAAGGCAGTATCCAGCATGTATAACCAAAGCCATGAGACACAAAGGAAGGTCAGAGCGTTCGTGTGCTATCTAAGAGATGTGGATTCCTATTTGGAGCTTTCCTTGGGCTGAGACATCGGTCTATGGTAGAGAACGGCAAGCGTGCATACGGCAAGGCTTATTGCTGCCTGGACAAGTAGCATTGGGCCTTCGTTGTTTGCCTGCGTGTAGAGTGCGTTCGTCTTGACTGCGGCGTTGTCGTATGTGAAGAACCATGCGTTGACAAGGTTGTTGGCTATGTGGATTCCAAGTGCCGCACCCATGCTGCGTGTCCTAAGCGTCACAAGCATAAGTACAAACCCCATCATGAAATAGAAGGCCATTGCATAGAACGCGCCAGGCCCTGCGACCTCTGGGTTGGAGAAGTGCGCAATGGTAAAAAGAAGTGCACTTGCAAGGCAGTAGTACAGCATGTTGAGCGGGCGGGTCTCCATGTCGTCGTTTACGAAGTGGGCTATGTACGCCCTTGTGAGCAGCTCCTCAAGGAACGCTGCAGCAACGACGAGGACAAGGGCTAGCGTCCAGTCCAGAATCCACCCCTGCGCATCAAGGGTGTACTTGAAATCCTGAGGGTTCGCTGCCATTGCAATGAAGTTCATTGCAAGCTGCACGCCCAGCATGACGGAAAAGCCCACGGCAAAGCCTCTCCAATCGAGCTTTCCGTCCTCGCCAAGCATTCGTTTTGCTGGAAAGTTGAGAAAACGTTGTACCACAAGGAGCGCAAGGACTATGAAAAGCGCATAGCTTATGATGTTCAGCAGAATCTCCATGCGTGGGCTTTCTGCATAGCTTGGCATGGCTACGGAAAAGAACCTCCACAGCGTATAGATGAGAGGAATTCCAAAGAACCATTTTGCAAGCCTGCTCATCTTTTCCTTCGGATACATTGGTTTGCGTGGTTTGTCGTTCATGTCATGCGTCCTTAAAGCGCTTCCTGTTCGCTTTCATGTAGATTCCTACAAGGGGGTTGCCATCTGCAAGCCTTATGGATTCCTTTTGGATGTCAATGCATACCTGTTCAATGGAATCTTCGTCTGTAGAGACGGCTCTGCTGTAGCTTGGCAGGCAACCTATCTGCGAGCACAGCCTGTTTACGACCTTGAGCGCATAATGTGGCTTTGCTTTCCCTTTGCATACGCATACCGAGAAAAGGTACTCCAGCCCCTTGAGCTCTATCGAACCCAACCCTTCCCTGATGAAACGTACCATTCTGTCGCTTATATCCTTGCCACACTTGAAATAGACAAGACCTATCGAATCAACTTCTTCAAGCACCACCGGGGCTTCCATGGCGTTCTCAAGCTTCACGGTATCGCCGTCTGAAGCTTGTGCAATCCTCTTTGCAATGGCCTCCAAACCTTCTTCATATACGATTCTTACCATGAAATCCTCCTTATAGGCCATTATTTTTAGACCGATGTCCTTGAATCCACTTCCTTTGGAACCGATACCTTTGACAATAGTCCAAAGAACGTTGGGAAAGTAACCGCAGCGGCCTGTGCACCCCTTATTGTAAGGCTTCCTGCGCATCTTAGGGAAGCCAATGCCATAGCCATTACTATCCTATGGTCGTTGCATCCGTCTATCTTTTTTGCGGTGAAACCTTCTACGGGGTGTATCTCAATCCCGTCGTCCAGTTCAACGGCATTGCCTCCAAGTTCGTTTATGCAGCGAGCCATCGTTGCAATGCGGTCCGTTTCCTTTAGCCTTGCCTGCTTTACGTTGTACAGCTTGACTTCTCCGTCAGCAAAGCATGATGCAACGGCAAGGGCAGGAAGCGCATCAGGTATGTCGTTGATGTCGAACTCTCCGGCTTTGAGCCTTTGCGGCCCGTTTAGCGTGACGCCGCTTCCGCTCCATTCTACAGTGCAGCCCATTTGCTCAAGTACGCTCAGCACCGCTTTGTCTCCCTGCGGGTCGCTCCTGTCAAGGCCGTTGACCGTTATGGTTCCTCCTGTCATGGCTGCGGCGCAGAAGAAGAACGTTGCAGATGAATAGTCTCCTCCAATGCATTCTGTGAATGGTTTGTAATGCTGGTTCCCCTTGATATGGAACAACGATAGCTCATCGTTGTATGAATAGTCCATTTTCTGCTTTCCAAACCAGTATTGGGTCATCCTTACATAGGGTTTCTCGTTCAGAAGCGGCACTTCTATGGTGGAGTCGCTCTGCGCCATGGGACAAGCCAGAAGAAGCGCCGACAGGTATTGGCTGGTCCTGCATTCAATTGATGTTCTGCCTCCGTCGAGCGGTCCATGTATTGTAAACGGGATTGTTGTGGAATCTTTTGGTTCTATGGTTGCACCTAGGTCTCTAAGACTGTCCAGAAGCGGCTCTATTGGTCTTTTCAATAGCTGTTCGTCTCCTGAGAACCTTATGCTTTTGGAAGTGCAACCTGCTGCGCACATTGCACTTGCAAGGTATAAGGTGGTGCCGCTGTTGGCGCAGTCGATTGTGATTTCCTCTTTTTCGCTTGCAATGGCGGTTGAGTCTATGACAAGCGTGGGCACAGGGATATCGGTCTTGAATGTTATGCGTGCGCCAAGGCGTCTACAAAGCTCTATGCAGGCCTGCGTGTCCTGTGAGTCCAATGCGTTGTGAAGCGTGCTGATCCCGTTCGCGAATAGTGCTATGAGCAGGGCGCGTATGGTGTGGCTTTTCGAGCCAGGTATGTCTATCGTGCCGCAGATGCGTGCCGGTCTTAGCGTTATGTCCATGTCGTTCCTTCTTTGTGGATTCTGCCTTCGCTGATTCTACTATGAAATGCGTCGAAGCTCAAACGGGCTTGCTGGGTTGTTGGGGCTTGCTGGGCGCTTAGGGCCTATTGGGCTGTTGAAGACTGTTGAATTTATGTGAGTGTGAATGGAAACGACAGGTTTCTTGTATATGGATATGTAGTAGAAGAAAGGAGGTTCCTATGGGACGACGAATTGATTTAAACAACTACTTGCAGGATGGAAAGACCCGTACGAATGCGGGGAATTCGAAACACGGAAAGATCGACAAGACAGGCAGGTGCTATCATGCAACACAGCAGACATGGTGCAAGGAACCTGTATTCAACAGGGACATAGCGGTGTACAGGCATACGATGCTGTGTCAGTTGTGCATAGAGTTCAACGTTGTGATTCTTTTCTCCGTTACGATGCCAAACCATACGCATGACGTTTTGTTTTCAGATAATTGGGAGAACATCGCCACTGTATTGAAAGTCCTTAATTCCGCTGTGACCAGATATGTCTACAGAAAAGACCCTAAAAGGAAGGAAAAGGGAAAACCTGTTTTCAATTCAAGGCCTACATACAGCATAGTCACTACAATCGACTATCTGTTTTTTCTTGGCAGATACCTTTTGTGGAATGTTGAACAGTTGGAAAACGAAGGCAGGTTCGTCCCATACTCATGCTTTTGGATGTTTGAGAAGGAGCATTTCTCCGAGCCTTACAAAAGGAATATCTACAATGATTTGTTTGGATTCGAACCAAAGGGGCTCTTTGAATTCTATAGAACCCATAGCAAGGGGGAAGTGTATGATATTTCCAAAAAGCTTTTCTGCGATTGGACACAGGAGATGAACGAAGAGGTGTTCCGTGCGCAAACGGTACGGATTCAACAGTCTTCAACAGCCCCAACAGCCCAGTGAGCCCGAAAAGCCCAATAGGCCCTAAGCGCTCAGTAAGCCCCAACAGCCCTATTGGTCTCAACCGTCTCAAGCGCCCGTTTTGCAAGTTCCTCTTGACCATTGCATGAAGAAAGGACAGACTCAAGGCATGTCTAAAACGAACCCCAAAGAAAAGAACCCAAAGAACAATGCAGAAGTGAAACGCCTTTATATAGAGAATCTGGGATGCGCCAAGAACCAGGTGGATGCAGAGGTCATGGCCCACAACCTCAAGGCAAGCGGTTGGCAGCTCGTGGATGATGCAGCGCAGGCGGACCTCATTATAGTCAATACATGCGGCTTCATAGAGAGTGCAAGGGAGCAGTCCATAGACAGCTTCTTCTCGCTAAGGGAGTTGAATCCAAAGGCAAAGATGATAGTATCGGGATGCCTTGCCCAAAGGTATGCAAACGAACTTGCGGATCAGCTTCCCGAGGCGGACGGAATATTTGGCAACAGGGACCTTTCTGAGATAAACGGGTTTGTGGATGGGCTTGAGGAATGCAAAGAGGGATCCCAAAATGGAACACCAAAGCCAAAGACTTCGAAAGGGCCAAACGCCCAGCTCTCAGAAACGGCGAAGCAGCCAAAGGCAAAGGTCCTTGTTCCGGAGTATCCAGACCCTGATGCTGAAAGCGACGAAAGGGATAGACTCTTCAACTTTCCTGGAAGCGCGTATCTTAAGATATCGGAAGGATGCAACCATAGATGCGGCTACTGCGCCATCCCCCTAATAAGAGGAACCCTTAGGTCAAGGCCAAAGGATGCTGTGCTCAAAGAAGCCAAAAGACTCATATCAACAGGCATAAAGGAGATAAACCTCATAGCGCAGGACCTTGCGGCATATGGAACTGATTGGGACGGCAAGAGCCACTTCTGCGATCTGCTGGCTAGTATAACTGCCATAGAAGGGGACTTCAGAGTCAGGATGCTGTACATACACCCTGATGCATTCCCAATGGAACTTCTGGACATTGTGGAGAGCAACCCAAAAGTGATTCCATACTTCGACATACCATTCCAGCATGCAAGCCCAAACATACTAAGGCCAATGAAACGAACAGGAAGCAGGGAAGTATACTCCAATCTCATAGACACCATACGCAGGGAGATCCCGCAGTGCGTCATAAGGACCACCATAATGCTGGGTTTCCCTGGAGAGACTCAGGAGGACTTCGACGAGGTCTACAAGTTCGTGGAGCACTGCAGGTTCAACTGGATGGGGTCTTTCCTCTATTCTAGGGAGGAAGGAACATATGCCTGGGACCTTACCAACGAAGAGGAGCACAAGGCTCTCATAAAGAAAGCTAAGGTCTGGCAGAGAAAGCTTCAGAGACTTCAGGAGAAGATATCGAGCGAAAAGCTCAAGGAGTTCGTTGGAAACGAGTACGATGTACTTATAGAGGAACTCATAGAGGGCGAGGACCTTGCCATTGGAAGGATCTGGGCCCAGGCTCCGGAGGTGGATGGGCTCACCGTTGTGATGGGACGCGACATGATACCCGGCAACGTCTACAGATGTGGAATCACCAAAGTCAACGGCGTCGACCTTGAGGCCGTCAAGATATGAGCCGGAATGCAAGCCAAGAGAGCTAAACATGAATCAAGACATGAACCAAGATATGAACACAACACAAACCATAGATGATCTTCTATCCCAGCTCAACGATGAGCAGCGGCAGGCCGTGGAGATAAACGACGGTGCGCTGCTCGTATTCGCAGGTGCCGGCAGCGGAAAGACACGTGTCATTACGACCAAGATAGCCTATGCCATAGAACGGCTGGGCGTCGAGCCTTGGCGCATACTTGCAGTTACATTCACCAACAAAGCATGCAAGGAAATGAAGGATAGGGTTGGATCGTTCGTAGGTGATGAGAAGGCTTCACAGGTCATGATAAAGACCTTCCACTCGTTTGGCGTGTGGTTGCTTAGAAAATACGGCACAAGGGTTGGACTTGATCCAAACTTCAAGATCTACGATGACGATGACAGCGTGACGCTGCTGTCGCAGTATTACCCTGATGCGAACAAGAAGGACATAAGCGAAGCGGTCAAGAAAATATCGGTCTTGAAGGACAGGATGCAAAAGCCAAATCCGTTGGACAGGCGTATGATGGATTATTACTTCAAGTACGAGGAGGCGCTGTCCCAGACGGGCAACGTGGATTTTGCGGACATGATAATCAAGTCCATAAAGCTCCTGAACGAGAATCCAGATGTCAAGGAATACGTCCACAATCGCTTTAGGATGATACTTGTGGATGAGTATCAGGATTCCAATACGGCGCAGTTCCTCCTTCTCAAGCAAATCGTTGGACCCAATACGTTCATATGCGCCGTGGGAGACGATGACCAGAGCATCTACCGCTTCAGGGGTGCGGAGGTCAAGAACATCCTGGACTTCCCAAACGCCTTCCCAAATACCAGAAAAGTGTTCCTTGGGAAGAACTACAGGTGCACGCAAAGCATCCTCGCTGCGGCAAACGATGTCATAACGAAAAACGAGACCAGAGCAAAAAAAGACCTTGTTGCCGCCAAAAAAGGCGGTCAGAAACCGCAGCTGTACTATGTCAACGGCGGCTACGACGAGGCGGCAAAGGTAATAGAGATACTGAAGAAGGCAGCCGTCAACGATCCAAAAGCCTACGAGAAGAGCGCAGTCCTCTACAGAACGAACTCGCAGTCCAAGGATTTCGAAGACCGCTTCATGATGAACTCCATTCCATATCATATAGTGGGTTCCCTAAGGTTCTACGACAGGGAGGAGGTCCGCGACTGCATTGCCCTCATCTCTCTCATCTCGAATCCAAGGGACAGCGTGGCGTTTCAAAGAATGGTCAACAAACCAGCTAGAAAGGTAGGAGACGCCAGCATAGAGAAGATCCTTGCATATGCGCAGAGCAACCCAATGATGGGTGGCGACATAATGTACGCCGCACGCAATGCAACGGGCGATGGAATAGTCAAGGGCGTGGCGGCGACAGGGCTCTCGCAGTTCCTGACGGCATACGATACGAGCAAGGCTCAGTTTGGGACCCTCTCCAATGGAGACCTCCTACAGAACATGCTGGTTGGTTTTGGGCTTTTGGAATACTACACCAAGCGCGACGTTGACGAGCACAACGACGTGAACAAGAGGACCGACAACCTCGCCCAGCTTGTGAACATGCTCTCCTTGCCGGAGTTCTGCGACGGGCAGGATGGCATAAACGCCTTCCTGGAGTTCGCATCCCTTGATTCGTCATCGCTTGGCTCCCAGACTGAGGGCAGGTCCAACGAGGGTGTGACTCTCATAACCATGCACAACACGAAGGGCTTGGAATACGACAGGGTCTTCATGGTTGGCATGGAAGACGAAATCTTCCCCGGCCACAGAGAGGACCGCACCAATGAAGACATTGAAGAAGAGCGCCGTATATGCTACGTGGCCATGACCCGCGCACGCAAGGAGCTGTACCTTTCATGTGCATCCATGCGCCTGAAATGGGGCAACATGCAATACGAAACCCCAAGCATGTTCCTCTCAGAGATAGACCCTTCGCACGTTGACGTATTCGACCTGCGCACGTCCCGCTCCAAACCCGCATCCTACGGCGGCACGGGCTTTGGCGACTGGATGGGTCGTTCCTCCAAGACCGATTATTCCGATTATGCCGATTCCGACGACTATTCCAGTTTCGACGACTACAGCCAGCGCAGTGCCCGCAGCGGCTATGGCGGCTGTGGCTACGGCACAGGTTCTGGCTATGGCGGAGGTTCCCGCCAGTATGGGTATGGTGGCTACGGCAACTACGGCAGCTGGAAGAAGAAGGACCAGGCTGAAAAGCCAAGCGGACCAAAGCCGTCTGAAGCCGGCAAATACAACATAAGGAACAAGAACGGAGCGCTTGCCAAAAGCGGGGTGGTCCTGGTGAAGAAGGTCTCAAAGACATCGGTCTTGCCAGGGAGTGTGAAGTTCGAGGTTGGAGACAGGATCCGCAGTCAGTTCTACGGTGAGGGAACCATAACGGGCAAGCGACAGTTCGGGGGACGCGAGGTCCTTGACGTGAAGTTCGACACCGGCCGCACCGGCACGTTCGCTACCGCAACCGCCGCATTCGAAAAGATTTGAAAGTTCAGCGCGCAACCACTAGACAAAGTGTGCCGTTGAAATATATTATCAACTTCGTGCGCCGTCTTTGAAGCATGCACCAAGGGACTCAAACCCCTTTCCCACGGGGTTCTGCGGTGTGAAGGCCAAAATGGACGGGTCGCTTGCCAAAGGACTGCTCATCCAATGGTTTTGGGACGGCACAGAACATTACTACTTATTGTACAGGTGTTTACTATGAAGACAATTTTTGTAAAGCCGCAGACAATGGAGAAGAAGTGGTACCTGATCGACGCTGAGGGCAAGGAGCTCGGACGTGTCGCAGTCATGGCAGCAAACATTCTCCGTGGCAAGAACAAGCCGGAATATGTCCCAAACCAGGACATGGGTGATTACGTCATTATCATAAATGCAGAGAAGGCAGCTCTCACAGGAAACAAGGCACAGGACAAGATGTACCGTCGCGTTTCCATGTATCCAGGTGGAATGAAGGAAGAAACCTACGCACAGATGGTCGTGCGCAAGCCAACCTATCCAATGGAACACGCCGTTAAGGGAATGCTTCCAAAGGGACCACTCGGACGCAAGCTCTTCACCAACATGAAGGTCTACGCTGGTGACAAGCATCCACATGCAGCCCAGCAGCCAATTAAGGTTGAATTCTAAGAGGTAAGGATATGGCAAAGACAGAAGAAAAGAACATTAACCTTGGTCAGGGAACTGGTCGCAGAAAGACTGCTGTTGCTCGTGTCTACCTCAGAGAAGGCAACGGTAAGATTACAATCAACGGAAGAGAGCTTGAAGACTACTTCAAGGATCCTCTTTGCATCTATCAGGTCAAGCAGCCTTTGGATGTCACCGATACTCTCACGAAGTTCGACATCGTCATCACAGTGAGCGGTGGCGGTCCTTCCGGTCAGGCAGGTGCATGCCGCCATGGCATCGCCCGTGCCCTCGTTGCAGAGAACGAGGCCAACAAGCCTGTCCTCCACGAGAACGGCTTCCTTACAAGAGACCCAAGAATGGTCGAAAGAAAGAAGTACGGTCAGAGAGGTGCAAGACGCCGCTTCCAGTTCTCAAAGAGATAACCTCAACAGGTTCCTTTTTGTATGGAAGAGAACACAAGGAAAGAGCCAGTTCCCACAGGAGCCGGCTCTCCTTTTTTTATGTGCAGGCAGCAGGCCCTGCGTTATCTCTGCCTGCGGGAACACAACAGGTGCGAGCTTAAGACCAAGCTCTTGGGCAAAGGCTATGATGTCGCTCTTGTAGATTCAGTTTTGGACGACCTCGTTGACGATGGTTCGTTGAGCGAGCGCCGCTATGTTGAGTCCTTCGTCCGTTCCTCCAACCGCCGCCATCCTGAAGGGAAGTCCCTTGTCCTGGCTCGCCTTGCTGCAAAAGGTGCTGACCGCTCTGTATGCTCCCAGGTCTTGGATGAGATGTATGGCGACTACGACTATGTGTCTTCTTTGGTTAGTCAGGCATATTCCCGCATCGTTTCCAAGGCGGCATCAAAAGGTAAGAGCCTTTCCTCTTATGAGTTGCGCCAGGCTCTTGCAAAATTAGGATTTTCGTCAGTGCAAGTACGGGAGTGTTTGGAACACGAGGATTCTTCCAAAGGTTGATGCGTCCTGGTGCGCCTTGATGCGCCGTAGTCCGCCAAAAGCAATCGTTGTGCCTATGGGGCTTATGGGGCGCATGGACCGCATGGGCTTTATGGGGCCTACGGGTCTCACGGGGCGCACGGATAACGCACGGATTTACTGTTGAGGTGCAACTAGGCTTCCAGCTTTCAGTTCGTTTGCAAGAAAAGGTACAAAATAGAACGGAATCGTCATTACCTTTTGTTCTGAAGAGTATCCGTAGTTGTTCTTCGAAACCTTTATTGCAAATTCGAACCTGTTGTGCGCTGCGAATTTTTCAAGTGAGTTGAGAACACCTCTTCCTTTCTTTACATCCAATGGAAAAAGCCTGTTGTTGGATTCTATAATGAATTCTAGCTCAGATGATGCCTTTCCTTTCCAATAGAAAAGCTTGAGATCCTTTGCAACGAGTTCGTTTGCCACAAAGTTCTCGAAGAAGATTCCAGATAGGGTGTTCTCCCTTTGGCTTGATACGAATGAGGCTGCATTGATTCCGCTCTGATAAGAGAACATTCCAATGTCACCAAGGTAAAGTCTAAAGTTGGAATCATCATCTCCTATCAGAGGCATTGTGACATGTTCCTTGAGCTGGAATGATTGGTGCACTATCTGAGCCATAGTCAGCCACTGGATTGGTGAGTTGAAATCCCTTGTCTTGGAACCTTTCTCAATCAATCCGGGTGAGAAATTCTTCGATTCTCTATTCAGTTCTCCATAAATATTTGAAAACAATGCCCTTGAGCGGAGCGCCGATTCCTGACTTGTCTGATACAGTTCCATGTCCGACAGATAGTTGTCGTACAAATCCTTCAGAATCGACAGCGTTTCCAAAAGGTCTCCGCTTTCCAGAAACGAATCGACTGCCTCCGGCATTCCTCCAACAAGAAGATATCGGTATACTTCATCCAAAACCAGTTCATGCACATTGGCATCCAGCGGCTCTTTCCTTTCATACGCTTCCAAGACTTTGGAATACAGCATTCCATTTGAGTTCATGAGAAATTCATCAAAAGTCATTGGATATACGGTCAGTTGGTTTATCTTCCCAACAGGGAATAGGAATTCTTCAACCTTCGAGTTTCCCCGTTTGTGAAGAATCCTTTGGATTTTTATTCTCACCATTGAGCCCGTTGCAATTACCGGGATATCTGGAAAATCCTGTTGAAAGTACTTATTTC
>OCLD01000026.1_pt1 | contig 36497 bp, 32 predicted proteins | sample 1495911 | NCBI WGS metagenome assembly OCLD01 (sample SAMN03418271, study PRJEB22391) | human gut metagenome | biome: human-gut; feature: organic feature; material: feces | host: Homo sapiens | place: Tanzania | collected 2013-01
TTGCAACCGTCCGGTAACATTTTATCATTTGCCTTTTTCCGCTGTCATCAAGCACGGTAGAAGCCGGCTTATGATTGTGTGTGCCCCCTGTCTGGGTATAATGTTCCAACCCTTGAACCGAAGTGACTGCACAACATAAAAATCCCTCTGAAAGATTTCCAGAGGGATAGCAAATGGATGTGTCGGAAAATTATTTAGCCTTACCCTGCTTGGCGACCGCCTCCTGCTTGCGCTTCAACTCCTCGGGATCAGCAAGATAGTAATCCTTTACGAGATTGAGGTCGTCATCGAACTCGAACACGTAAGGGGTTGCGGTAGGGATATTCAGGCTGACGATGTCAGCGTCAGAGATTCCCTTGAGGTGCTTCACAACGCCACGGAGGCTGTTGCCGTGAGCCACAACCACGATGTTGTCGTGCTGCTTGAGGGCTGGGAAGATCTCGCACTCCCAGTAAGGCATAACACGCTCGATGCAGTTCTTAAGAGCCTCTGTGCGAGGGATGTACTGATCCGGAACGAGAGCGTAGCGAGGATCCTTGGTCGCACTGTTAGGATCGTCCTCCGGAAGGTTGTGCGGAGCCACGTCGAAGCTGCGGCGCCAGATGAGCACCTGCTCGTCGCCGTACTTCTGGGCGGTCTCGGCCTTGTTCAGACCCTGAAGCATTCCGTAGTGCTTCTCGTTGAGTCTCCAGGTCTTCTTTACAGGAATCCAGTCGAGATCCATGGCGTCGAGGACGTTGTTGAGGGTCTTGATGGCTCTCTTAAGGTAAGAGGTGTAGGCCACCTCGAAGGTGATTCCGGCCTCTTTGAGGGCCTTCCCGGCGTCGAGGGCTTCCTGTACGCCCTTCTCGCTGAGGTCAACGTTGGTCCATCCTGTGAACCTGTTCTCCTTGTTCCACTGGCTTTCGCCGTGACGGATAAGTACTATTCTTTTCATATTCCTAAAAATTTTGGTTTTTTACTTTTTATTCCGCAGTCGCTTCGGCAGGCTCAGCGACCACAGACTCCCGGTCACAGGGCTTGTCGAAGTGACCATAAAGGGCTGCAAATTTACATCATTATTCCGATTCGTCAAACTGGTTGCCCATAATCATGAGCAGCTTGTCGCCCACCTTTAGCTTGACCGAACCGTCCGGAACAATCAGCTCGCCGTCTCTCTTGATCATCACAACACGGGTTCCCTCCGGTAACGCAACCTCCTTAAGTGTGTCACCGGCAGCGAGATCCGTCTCTGTCAGCCTGTGGTCCATCAACTTGCCGGCCTCCTCCGGAATCTCGATTCCGAATGTCTCCGGAGCTTTCTCCTGAGGCAGGGCAAGGTTCAGCTTGCGGGCCACCGCCGGGATGCTCATCCCCTGGACCAGCATGGAGATCATCGTGATGAAGAAGACGATGTTGAAGATCTGGTCGGAGCCGGGAATGTCAGCCACGACAGTGAATATGGCGAAGATGATCGGAGTCGCGCCTTTCAGACCCACCCAAGAGATGAACACGCGTGCCTTGAACGACAGCTTCCTGAACGGAAGAAGCGAAAGGAACACGGCCAAAGGACGGCCTATAAAGGTGAGGAATACTCCGATGAGCAGGGCCACGGGAGCCACTGAAAGCATCTCTTTCGGATTGACGAGAAGTCCGAGGGTGAGGAACATCCCCATCTGCATCAGCCATGTGACTGTGTCGCTGAACCGGAAGACCTCTCTCTTGTGAGGCATCGGTTTGTTTCCGATGATCACGCCGGCCAGATAGATCGCGAGGAAGCCGTTCCCGTTCACGAGTCCTGTGACGGAGTAGATGAAGAAGCCGACGCTGAGCGCGAAGATGGCGTACAGGGACGCTCCGTTGAGCCTTAACTTGCCCAAGGCCCAGGCGAAGGCCTTTCCGAGGCCTACACCCATGATGGCTCCGATGCCCAATTGAAGGAAGAAGGTCAGGACGGCGTTCCCGATCATCCTGGTGTAGTTGATGTCAATCCCCGAGGCAGGCTCGAATAGCTGCTGGGCGCACTGGATCAGCACAATGGTGATCACATAGGCCATCGGGTCGTTGGAGCCGGACTCCAGCTCAAGGACGGGCTGCAGGTTCTCCTTCAGCTTCATGTTGGCGTTGCGCAGGATGTTGAACACCGAAGCCGAGTCGGTCGAGGACATCACCGCCGCCAGCAGGAAGCACATCACAATCGACATTCCCTCGTCCAGATGTCCGACCCTTGTGAGAAGGAATATGAACCCGCCTGTGAACGCGGCGGTCAGCAGAACCCCCACCGTGGACAGCACGATTCCTTCCTTCATGACCGGCTTTATGGTGCCGAACTTCGTCTCGAGACCGCCGCAGTAAAGGATGACGCAGAGGGCAACCGTGCCGATGAACTGTGCGATGTGGAAATTGTCGAACGACAGGCCGAGGCCGTCCACACCGAACGCCATTCCCACGACTATGAACAGGAGAAGGACGGGAACACCGAAGCGGTAGCCGGCCCGGCTGATGAGTATCGCTGTGAAAATCAGTACGGAACCTATAAGGAGTATGTTCTCCGGAGAAAACTGTAGCATATTATTGTATTATTCTGTTTTTCTTCTCATAGTCGCGGCACCAGTCCCGCAGCGGGCATTCCCCGCATTTCGGGTTTCTTGCCGTGCATGTGTATCGTCCGTGGAGGATGAGCCAATGGTGGGCTCTGGCCCTCAATCCTTCGGGAATGTGCGCTTCGAGCTCTTTCTCGACCGCCTCCACTGTCTTCCCGTCCGACAGTCCCATCCTGTGCGAGACACGGAAAACATGCGTGTCCACAGCGATGACCGGCTTGTCATAGATCACGGAGGCGAGCACGTTGGCCGTCTTTCGCCCGACTCCCGGAAGAGTCATAAGCTGGTCTATGTCCGAGGGAACTTCGCCGGCATATTCATCCGACAATTTCTGAGCCGTCCCGATGAGGTGTGCGGCCTTGCTGTTGGGGTAGGAGATGCTTTTGATCACAGCCATGACTTCTTCGAATGACGCTGCGGCCAGATTCTCTGGTTTGGGGAACTTTCTGAACAGTTCCGGAGCGACCATATTCACCCTTTTGTCCGTGCATTGCGCACTCAAGATCACCGCCACAAGCAGCTGGAACGGGGATTCGTAATGCAACTCCGTCCGCACCTCGGGCCGGTTGGCCTGAAACCAGGAGAGTATCTGATCGTATCTGTCTTTTTTCAGCATGGCTTTAGATGGTCAGCGCGAGGTCGATCACTTCGTCGTTGAGGTTTTCATTGCATCTCTCGTCCTTGCAGACGAACACCCTTCCCGGGTACTTCTCGAAAATGGTCCTGTTGTGGGTCACCATGACGACGGCCGTGCCTTCCTCCTTGTTGATCCCGGTCAGCAGACGCAGGATTCCGTCCGCTGTCTCGTTGTCCAGATTGCCGGTCGGCTCGTCGGCGATGATGAGCTTAGGCCTGTTCAGCAGCGAGCGCGCTATCGCTATTCTCTGCTGCTCACCTCCGGAAAGCTGATGAGGCATCTTGTGCGCCTTGTTCTCCATCCCCACATCGTGAAGCACCTCGATGATCCGCTTGTCGATCTCGTCGCGGTCTTTCCATCCGGTTGCCTTGAGCACGAACTCCAGATTGCTCTCGACTGTCCTGTCCATCAGCAGCTGGAAATCCTGAAACACAACCCCGATCTTGCGTCTGAGGTAGGGAATGTCCTTGTCTTTCAGTCCGTTGAGTTTGAATCCGCAGACCTCGCCCGATCCCTTTTCAAGAGGGTTCTCGCCGATCATCGTGCGGATGATCGAGGTCTTGCCGGTTCCGACCTTGCCGACGATGTAGATGAAGTCTCCCGGAAATATGTCCATGTCAAGCCCGTAGATCACGGTGCTCTCTCCATTCACGATGTCCGCGTCCCTGAATGAGACCAGCGGCTCGCTTTTTGATGATGATTGCGCGTTCACTTCCATAGTAACGCAAATATACTTTATTTTTCGGGTATATTTAAGTAAATTTGTAGAATATTTTTCGTGAAGGAAATGATTGGAGACTATATGAAAAGCAAACTTGCAGCAGTGCTTCTCGCGGCCTTGTCCATCGGCTTCGGGACAGCTTTGGAAGCGCAGGAGACCAGGCGGGACGAGTACCGTCTCGCCACTGAACTCTACGAGCATGGAATGTTCGAGAGGGCCGGGAGCATATTCGGAGACATCTATGCCGGAAGCGGTGATGTCATGGCCGGAGGCTACGAGGCCCTGTGTGCCGTGAGACTTCAGGAAAGAGGCAACGAGACCCTGGCCGATGAATATGTCAGGACGCATCCCTATTCCTCCCTCCTGCCTCAGATCCATTTCTACAAGGCCTTGAACTGTTTCGACGCGCAGGACTACAAATCCGCGGTCGCCGAGTTCGGCAATGTCGATGGAAAGAGGCTGCCGTCCGGGCTGGTCGCTGAATATTCCTTCAAGGAGGCATATTCCTATTTCGAGGAAGGCCTGCTCGTGAGGGCCAGGTCTCTGTTTGAGAAGGCCGACAAGATGCCGCATTCGGACTACACTGCTCCGTCGAGGTACTCGTTGGGCTACATCAATTATTCCGAGAAGAATTTCGACGAGGCCTACGACTGGTTCGAGAAGGCCGCGAGGGATCCCCGGTTCGCGGAGATGTCCGCCTACTACATGACCGAGTGCAGATTCATGAAGAAGGACTATTCCTACGTGCTCAAGAACGGCCTGAAACTTTTCGATAACGCCCCTCAGGAGCGCCAGAGGCATCTTGCGAGGATCATCTCGGAGTCGTATCTGGCCAAGGGCGACACGGAAAAGGCCAAGGAATATTACGACAGGATCGGGAACACAGACCGGGACATGGACCGTGATGATTATTTCTACGCCGGTTCGGTACTCTATGCCACAGGTGACTACAAGGGTGCCATCGACAACTTCTCCCTGATGAAGGACAGGACGGATTCCATCGGGCAGATAGCAAACTACAGCCTGGCCTACAGCTACATCCAGACGGGTAACAAGGTCGCCGCGCTGGACGCTTTCAAAGATGCCTCGCAGCGGTCTTTCAACCCGGACATCGAGGAGGACGCGCATTTCAACTACGCCAAGCTGTCCTTCGACCTGAACCACAACCCGTCGGTATTCAATGAATATCTCTCCAGATATTCCGACAAGAAGAAAGGGGAGAGGATCTACAGCTATATGGCGCTGGCCTCGCTCTACAACCACGACTACGCCGGAGCCGTGGAGGCATATTCCAACATAGACATGCTGGACAATGACCAGAAGGCCAATTACATGAAGGCCAACTATCTGCGCGCGGAACAGCTTGTGGAGACCGGTTCCTGGAGGGATGCGGTTCCTTTCCTGAGGGCTTCTTCTTTCTATGCTGACAGACGCTCTCCGTTCTCCCAGCTTTCAAGGTATTGGCTCGGCGAGTCATACTACCGCAGCGACCAGTTCGACAAGGCGCTGGACACATTCAAGGATCTGTACAACAATTCCGCGCTGGAGGGCAAGACGGAAGGCCGCCTGATCCCTTACGATCTGGCTTACTGCTACTTCCGTCTCGGGGACTACGACAACGCCGCCAAATGGTTTGATGAATATCTCGGCTCCCGCAACCCTTCGGAAGGGGAGGATGCCGCCGTTCGCCGCGCCGACTGCGACTTCATCAGGAAAGACTACAAAACCGCTGTCAGTGAATATGAAAACGCATTGAAAAGGTTCCCGTTCAAGGACAATCTCTACCCGAACTACCGTGCCGGAATAGCCTACGGGCTTATGGGGGACATGAACGGCAAGATCGGTGCGCTTTCAAAGGCGTTGGAGGCAAGACCGTCCGTGGAGTACTACTCTGACGCCATGTTCGAGCTCGGCAGGGCCTACGTCGCCGCCGGCAGGAATGACGACGCGGTCTCCGCATTCACGAAGCTCCGCTCGTCCACCAATGACAAGACCATTGTCGCCCGCTCCCTGATAGAGCTTGGAATGATCTCAAGGAATATGTCCGAGTACGACCGCTCCCTTGACTACTACAAGCAGGTGATCACAGAGATGCCGGGCACTGAATATGCCCAGGACGCTCTTCTGGCCATTGAGTCGATCTACCAGTCGCAGGGGCGCGCTGACGAGTACATTGATTTCGCCGACAAGGCCGGTGTGATCAAGGACAAGTCCGACAGCGAGAAGGAGACGATGTACTTCAACGCCGCCGAGCAGGTGTTCCTCACGGAGAACTACGGTAAGGCTCTGGCTTCGCTCCAGACCTATCTTGAGCGTTATCCGTCCGGTCAGAAAGTTCCGGAGGCGGAGTTCTATGTCGCTGAATGTTACAGGAACACAGGCAAGAAGGAACAGGCTTGCGATTGGTACAAGAAGTCGCTGGAGAAAGGTGACGGCTTGGCGTTCGCGGAAACGGCCATCCTGAACTTCTCTAAGCTGTCCTACGATCTGCAACGCTACAAGGATGCGTTCGGAGGCTATTCGTCTCTGCTTGAGGATGCGAAGATCGAGAACAACAGGCACACTGCAAGGGTCGGGATGATGCGTTCCGCCTACAGGGCGGGAGACTGGGCTTCCGCACGGTCTTGCGCCGACAAGGTGAAGGGTGACGGAAAGAGCACTGCCGCCGAGATCCGTGAGGCTGATTACTTCAAGGCCAAGTCGTTGCTTTCGATGAACGAGCGTGAGGCAGCGTTTGAGATATTCAAAAGCCTCAGTTCCGCTCCTTCCACATCCGAGGGTGCCGAGGCGGCCTACATGATCATTCAGGATGCGTACGACCAGGGCAAGTACGACACCGTGGAGAAGAAGGTCTATGCTTTCGCCGAAAAGGCCGGGGATCAGAGCTATTGGTTGGCCAAGGCGTTCATTGTTTTGGGTGACTCTTTCGCCGAGCAGGATAATCTCGCTCAGGCCAAGGCCACGTTCGAGAGCGTCCAAAGCGGCTATAAACCTGCGGCTGGCACGTCCGATGATGTTCTTGACAATGTCCGGATGCGTCTTGACAAGCTTAAAGAATTGATGTAGAAATGAATATGAAAAAAGCATATTTTGTGTCCGCGGCTCTGCTGATGTCCGCCGCGGTCTCCTTCGGACAGAATTTCAACCCGACCGTAGAGGTCACGAACACCTATCAGGGCAGTCCTTCCGAGGTCCACAAGCCTTTGCTTGGGATGAACGTTCCGGACTCGCTGCTCCGCTTCGACCTGGACTTTGACTACGAGGTGTTTGAGAAGCCTTACCAGGGAGCCTACAGCTTCAAGCCTTATATGCTGAATATGAGGCCGGCCAAGGATGCCTGGCGGGGACGTCAACTTTATCTCAAGGCCGGCGCCGGGTACACTCTCCACCCTCAGTTTGAGTTCGTCTTCAGCCCTGAGCAGAGCGGGCCGTTCCAGATGAGCGTGTACGCCAGCCATAAGTCATATTTCGGTAATTATCACGAAATCAAACCGGAATTGCAAGACGGACTTTACCGGATGAAGAAGTCAGGTGGAAAGTTCGGTGGTTATGATGCCTTGACATCGGCGGGTTTTGACGGTCGTTATAACTGGGACAGGACCATTTTGTCATTCGGAATCGGCTACTATGGTCTAGCCGCTAAGGACTCTGTGAAGTCTCGTTCCTACAATGCCTTTGATTTCAACGCAAGAGTCCGCTCGAACAATGATTCCGAGTCGTATTTTCTTTACGACATCGGATTGAGGGGCAGGGTTGCGAATGACGGATTGGATTACAAGTCATTCTCTTTTCCTGATGGTGTCACGGTTGACAAGCAGAATGAAAACTGGGTGCTTCTTGACGGTCTGGTCGGCCCTGTTGTGAACAACAGCAGGGGCATTCTGGTCGGATTCGAGGCTGAATCGGCCTCCTACAGCAGGTTCTATGACGGAAACATAGGACGTGTCGCCCTGATTCCAAGCTACAGATTTAAATCAGGACGGTGGAACCTGAATCTGGGTGTCAAACTTGAGTTTATGTTCAGAAATGACGCTGACACGTTATCATTCGGCAAGATGGGCGGTGGAAAAGGACAGATTGTCTATCCCGACGCGCATATCAGTTTCGCGGCGGGTGGAAACGTGGCTCTCTATGCTGACGCTACCGGTGGAAGCCGTCTGAACACATATTCATCACAGATTTCAGAGAATCATCATCTGAATCCTTCGTTCCTTGTGGATCCTGTGTATGAACTCATTACTCCGCTGGTTGATAACACTGTGGAGAAAGTGAACGCCAGAATCGGCGTCAGAGGCAGTGCCGCGTCTTCGTTTCAGTTTGACGTGAACGGGGGAGTCGGTCTTTATGGCAACGCATTGATGGAGTCCGGCTTTTTCAATGCAGATGGGGATCTCGTTCCTTCTCTGACATATTCGGACATTAACCTCATCTATGCCAATGTTTTGCTTGGTTGGAAGTCGAACCGTGTGAAGGTCGATGCGGATTTCCGCTACAGGGGTGTGTCATTCCCTGACAAGGATGCTGTGAATCTTGGTTTCGCGCTTCCTAAGTACAGCGGCGGTTTGAGGGCGACGTATGACATCAGTTCCCGTCTTTATGCCGGAGTGGCCGTGGAGGCTTCGTCGTGGCGCGAGGGCAAGTGCGTGTCCGCTGTCTCCGAGGAGTTGGCCAAGGTCCGTGTGCCTGGATATGTGGACCTTGGAGTGAACTGCGGCTATAAGTTCAACAGGAAACTTGAATTCTGGCTGGAGTCCGGCAATCTGCTTTGCCAGGCTATCCAGAAGAATCCGTTCTATGCCGAGAAAGGCCCTTGGGTCACGGCCGGAGTCTCATTGAATCTGTAGATCAAGGAGAGAGTATCTTAATATAGATCGGGGGCAATGTGGAAATAAATTTCGCATTGCCCTCATTTTTTATTAAATTTGTCTGTTTTATGGACAGACCATATAAACTTGATAAAAACAGGTTATAGAATATGATTGAGAACGAAGAGATGAAGAAAGCGGAAGAACAATATTCCGCAAGCAGTATTCAGGTGCTGGAAGGCCTTGAGGCGGTGAGGAAAAGACCCTCGATGTACATCGGCGACATCGGGGAGAGGGGACTCCATCATCTTGTCTATGAGGTGGTTGACAATGGTATCGATGAGGCGATGGCCGGTTACTGTACCGAAATCGGTGTCACGATCCTCCCGGACAATTCCATCAGGGTCACTGACAACGGCCGAGGAATCCCTACCGGAATGCACCCGAAGGAACACCGTTCCGCCCTTGAGGTTGTCATGACCGTTCTTCATGCCGGAGGCAAGTTCAACAAGGACAGCTATAAAGTGTCCGGCGGTCTGCACGGAGTCGGCGTTTCCTGCGTGAACGCCCTTTCTGACAGCCTGATCGCTGAGGTTCACCGTGAGGGGCATATATTCGTGCAGAAATATTCAAAGGGCAAGCCACTCGCCCCTGTGGAGATTGTCGGAGACTGCAATGACACCGGAACCATCATCACCTTCCATCCCGATCCGACCATATTCACCCAGACAATTGTTTATAAATATGACACCCTCGCCGCAAGGATGCGTGAACTGGCCTATCTGAACAAAGGCATCAAGATCACCATCACCGACGAGAGGGAACTGGTTGATGAATATGTCACCGATGAGAACGGCAACTCGAAGCCGACCGGAAAACAGCTTTATCGCGGGGATATTTTCTATTCCAAGGAAGGCCTGAAGGAGTTCATTGACTATCTTGACGCCGGTGCCACACAGCTCATCCCTGAGCCTGTGTGCGTGCAGAGCGACAAGGTGATACCTATCGACATCGCCCTCTCGTACAACAACGGATTCTCCGAGAAGATATATTCATACGTCAACAACATCAACACCATAGAGGGTGGAACCCACCTTCAGGGGTTCAAGATGGGTCTTTCGCGTTCGCTGAAGAACTATGCGGAGAAGAACAATCTGCTCGCGAAGTTCAAGGGTGACCTCGCGCCGGAGGATTTCCGTGAAGGTTTGACCGCTGTTGTCTCCGTGAAGATCGCCGAGCCTCAGTTCGAGGGACAGACCAAGACCAAGCTTGGCAACCCGGAGGCCACATCGGCTGTTTCCCAGGCCACATCGGCGGCTATGGACCAGTACCTTGAGGAGCATCCAAAGGAGGGCAAGCTGCTAATTGAGAAGATCGTGCTTGCCGCCACCGCCCGCAGCGCCGCCCGCAAGGCCCGTGAGATGGTGCAGAGAAAGACCGCCATGACGGGGGCCGGAATGCCAGGCAAACTGGCCGACTGCTCGGAGAGGAATCCTGAGAAGTGCGAGCTCTTCCTTGTCGAGGGAGACTCCGCCGGTGGAACAGCCAAGCAGGGACGTGACAGAAGGATCCAGGCCATCCTGCCGTTGAGGGGTAAGATCCTTAACGTGGAGAAGGCGGCCGGGGACCGTGCGTTCGACAGCGTTGAGGTAAGGAACATCTACACGGCTCTTGGAGTCACTGTGGCACAGGAGGATGAGAACGGAGAGAAGAAGATGGATCTCAGCAAGCTACGTTACCACAAGGTAATCATCATGACCGATGCCGATGTCGATGGTAGCCACATCGCCTGCCTTATCCTGACGTTCTTCTTCCGCTACATGTTTGACCTCATCAAGAACGGCTATGTCTATCTTGCCACCCCTCCGCTTTATCTTGTGAAGAAAGGCAAGGAGGAAGTGTATTGCTGGACCGACGAGCAGAGGTTTGAGGCCACGGCACGTCTGGGCAAGGGCTCAGACAAGGGCGTGACCGTGCAGAGATACAAAGGTCTTGGTGAGATGAGTGACCAGCAGCTTTGGGACACCACCATGGATCCTGCAAGGAGACGTCTCCGTAAGATCACCATTGACAACGCCGCCGAGGCCGAGAGGACATTCTCGATGCTGATGGGTGACGATGTCCCTCCAAGAAGGCAGTTCATCGAGGAGAATGCCCATTACGCTAATATTGATGCATAAATAATTAAAACACAATAGAAATGCTTGACATTTTTGACAGAATCGAAAGGGACTCAGGCGGTCCTATCGGACAATACTTCGATCAGGGCTTCGGCTACTACATGTACCCGAAGCTTGAGGGCGAGCTTGGCCCTCACATGACTTTCAACGGAAAGGAGGTTCTGAACTGGAGTCTGAACAACTATCTCGGGCTTGCGAACCATCCTGAGGTTCGCAAGGCTGACGCCGAGGGTGCCGCGAAATGGGGACTGGCCTATCCTATGGGTAGCCGTATGCTTTCAGGACACACCGCCCTGCACGAGAAACTTGAGAGGATGTTCGCCGACTTCGAGAAGAAGGAGGACGCTTTCCTTTTCAACTTCGGCTATCAGGGAATCGTCTCCGCGATTGACTGCCTTACGGCCCGTCATGACGTGATCGTCTATGACGCGGAGGCTCATGCCTGCCTTCTTGACGGAATCCGTCTCCACATCGGCAGCAAGTACAAGTACCGTCACAACAACATCGTTGACTGTGAGAAGGTTCTGGCCAGAGCCTGCAAGGAGGCTGAGGAGAGCGGCGGAGGTGTCCTGCTCATCACCGAAGGCGTTTTCGGCATGACCGGGGCGATGGGAATCCTTGACCGGATCGTCGAGCTTAAGAAGAAATACAGCTTCCGCATATTCATTGATGACGCCCACGGCTTCGGCCTGCTTGGCGAGCACGGACGCGGAACTTCCGAGGAACTGCATTGCATGGACGGCATTGATCTTTACATCGGAGCCTTCGCGAAGTCTATGGCCTCGATCGGAGGCTTCATCGCCGGTCCTCGCAAGATCATCAACTACCTGCGTCTGAACATGCGCTCGCAGATGTATGCCAAGTCACAGCCGATGGCGTTCGTGTACGGCAACATCAAGCGTCTGGAGATCATCATGTCACCGGAAGGCGACGAGCTCCGCAAGAAGTGCTGGCACGTGACCCACACTCTTCAGGAAGGCTTCAAGGAACTCGGATTCGACATCGGTGAGGCTCAGGCCTGCGTGATTCCGATCCACATTGACGGCGGAGGCGTGGCCCAGGCCACCAAGATCGCGATGGATCTTCGTGAGAACTACCGCATCTTCTGCTCGATGGTCATCTATCCTGTCATCCCTAAGGGAATGGTAATCTTCAGAATAGTATGTACCGCCGCTCACACCGACGAAGACATAGCGTACACACTCAACGCTTTCAAGGAGATCAAGCAGAAGCTTGACGCCGGCGCTTACGACGGTGATGACATCGCTGCTAAAACCATTATGTAATTAACTGCTGATTAGTGGCTTGTATGCGTCCTGAATATTTCAAGGATAAGGTCATTATCATTACGGGAGCCAGCTCTGGAATAGGGTTGGCTTCTGCCCGTCTCTTTGGGTCGTTCGGGGCGAATGTCGTGATGGCCGCAAGGTCGTTGGACAAGCTTCAGGAACTGGCTCCGTCAGTGAACGCCGCTCCTGACAAGGTTCTGTGTGTCAAGACTGACGTGACGAAGGAGGATGACTGCCGGAATCTCATTGACTGCACTGTCCGGAAATATGGCCGCATCGACATCTTGGTGAACAACGCCGGTATCTCGATGAGGGCTATGTTCAAGGACTTGGATCTCAGCGTGATCCGCTCTTTGATGGATGTGAATTTCTGGGGTACGGTGCAGTGCACGAAATTCGCCCTGCCATATTTGCTCCAGAGTAGGGGACAGGTGGTCGGGGTGATCTCGATCGCCGGTTTCTCCGCCCTTCCTGCGAGGACCGGATATTCAGCGTCCAAGTACGCCATCCGCGGCTTCCTTGACACCATCCGCATCGAGCATCTCAAGGACGGGCTGAACGTGCTTGTCTTCGCTCCTGGCTACACGGACTCCAATGTCCGCAAGGCCGCGCTGACCGCCGACGGAAGTCCTCAGGGCGAGACTCCTTTGAAAGAGGACAAACTGATGAGCGCCGAGAAATGCGCCGAGTACCTTGCCAAGGGACTTCAGAAGAGAAAGTCCCAGATGATTTTAACTGGCTTGGGAAAGATTACTGTGCTGGCTCATAGGCTTTTCCCTCGTTTGACAGACAAGTTGACCTACGGTTTCATCGCCAAGGAGGCGGGGAGTCCGTTCAAATAACAGTATAGAAGAATGAAACTGCCGCGCGTGTCCATAAACTACAGAGTGCTTGTTCCTCTTGCCTTTCTGTTTGTGATCCTCACACTCATATTCCCGAGGACCGCAAAGTTCAGTTATGACTACAGGAAGGGTTCTCCGTGGTCTCACGAGACGCTTTTGGCGCAGTTTGATTTCCCGGTTCTCAAGACAGACGAGCAGATCCGCGAGGAGAGGAGCAGGAACAAGTCAATTGTGATTCCTTATTATAGGTATCGTCAGGACATCGTTGACAACTGCCGCAAGGCGGCGGAGGGGATTGAGATGGGGGCATATTCATACCTCCGTCCCCTGATTGTGTCTTCGATGGACGGAATATATTCCAGCGGAGTGGTGCCGGATGAGGGAGTGAAACTGGACGGCCGCGCGGATCCTTCCAGTGCGGTGCTTTACATCCAGAGGGACAAGAGAGCCGTGAAGAAACCGGTGGAGGAGGTCTTCAAGGAATCGGAGGCCAAGAACCGTCTGCTTTCCTCGGTGACTGCCAAGTACCCGAGAGTCAATGCTGATTCGGTTCTCCGGGCAGCCGGAATCTATGATTTCATAGTTCCTAACCTTGACTATGATCCGAAGACAACAGAACTTGTCCATTCTGAGTCCTCAAGTCAGGTTTCCACCACGCAGGGTTTTGTCAGTGCAGGTCAGTTGATCGTCTCCGAAGGTGAGATAGTGACGGCGGAAATAGCCCAGATCCTTGACTCCTACAAGGTTGAGTACGAGAACAGCATGGGCTACGGCGGACCGAGGATCCTCTTCTGGCTCGGCAACGCCTTCATCGCCTTCGTGCTGGTGCTGATGTTCTTCCTGATGATCTACTTCCTGAACAGGAAACTGTTTCTGGATCATCGCAAGTTCTGGTACCTGATCTTCATATTCATCATCTCCTCTGTTTTGGCCTTGGTCATCAACAAGTTTGCACCGAGGTGCCTCTACATGATCCCTTTCACTTTGACCGCGCTTTACCTTGAGGCTTTCTTCAAGAACAAGGTGATCTTCCCGATCTGCTGCGTGTCGTTCCTGCCGCTGCTGGTCTTCGCCGAGAACGGAACTGTGCTTTTCGTGATGTTCCTGCTCGCGAGCATAGTCGCGGTCTTCGTGTTCAAGTTCTTCAACCAGGGATGGCAGCAGTTCATCATGTCCGGGATAGTTTTTGTGTGCCAGCTTGTCACCTATTTCGGATTCAGGCTGATCGACATGGTCAACGATGACCCTTACATCGCCGTGCTCTACATGTTCATCGGCTCGATGCTCATCGTCGCCGGCTATCCTCTCATCTACCTGTTCGAGAGGATGTTCAACCTTGTCTCCAGCTCAAGACTCAGGGAACTTTGCGACACGAACAACAAACTTTTGAGGGAGCTGGAGCACAAGGCTCCAGGGACTTTCCAACATTCCTTGCAGGTGATGAACATGTGTGACGCGGCTGCCCGTGCCATAGACGCCAATGTGCTTCTGGTGCGCGCCGGAGCGCTTTATCACGATATCGGCAAGATGAAGAACCCTCTTTGCTTCATAGAGAACGAGAGCATGTCTCCGGGTGGGGTCCATTATCATGAGGGGCTCTCTCCTAAGGAAAGCGCCCGCGCTATCATCAAGCATGTGTCAGACGGGTTGGATCTGGCTGCCGAGCATGGGTTGCCTGATGTCATCCAGGACTTCATCATTACCCATCACGGGACTTCGAACACAAGTTATTTTTACAACAAGTATCTCAATGACGGAGGGGATCCGAAAGACGTCTCGGATTTCTTCTACCCGGGACGCAAGCCTCAGACCAAGGAGCAGATAATCCTTATGATCTGTGACACTTTGGAGGCGGCTTCCAGGACTTTGAAAGACAATTCGGCTGCCACATTCTCAACCTTTGTGGAGAACATCGTGGCCTCGAAGATGAAGATAGGACAGTTTGACGAGTCGGAGATCTCAATAAAGGATCTTAACACTGTTAAAGAGACTCTCAAGGCTTATCTTTCACAGATTTACCACGAACGGGTGGTTTACCCGCAGAGAAAGAATAATTAATTTAAATAATATTGACAAATTATGGAAGTAACAAAAAATCAAATCGATGATCTTAACATCGAACTGACGATCGCCCTGAAGGCGGAGGACTATGCCGGGCAGGAGAAGAAAAGACTCTCCGCTTACAGGAGAAACGCTGACTTCAAGGGTTTCCGCAAGGGAATGGTTCCGGCCACTCTTGTGAAGAAGATCTACGGTGAGCAGGCTCTTTACGAGGCCATCAACGGAGTCATCTCCGAGCAGCTCGACAAGTTCATCAAGGACAACAGTCTGCACATTCTCGGTGAGCCTATCGCCAGCGAGTCCCAGAAGGAGCAGGAATGGAAAGACGGCAACGATTTCGAGTTTAAGTTCGATCTCGGACTCTCTCCTGAGATCAACATCGATGTTGACAAGAATGACAAACTGCCATATTACAAGATCGAGGTGACCGACAAGGCCAAGGCTGCCATGAAGGACAGCATCCTCAGGCAGTACGGCCAGCTCGAAGAAGGCGAGGCCGCAGGCGAGGAAGACTACGTTGTGGTTGACTTCAAGCAGGGCGAGAAGACTGTGGAAGGTGTGTATGTGGCTGTCAGCAAAGTTGAGGGTGACGCGAGGAAGAACTTCCTCGGTGCCAAGGTTGATGACAAGTTCGACGTCAATGTCAACGAGGCCTTCTCCAATGAGACCGACAGGTCGTCCATGCTCAAGATGAAGAAGGAAGAGCTTGCCGCCCTCGATCCTGTCTGGAATGTGACCATCGTGAATGTCAAGACCTTTGTTCCGGCCACCGAGTGCCAGGAGACTTATGACAAAGTCTTTGGCAAGGATGCCGTGAAGACCACGGAGGAGTTTGACGCCAAGGTCGCCGAGAGGCTTGAGTCCAACTACAAGCAGGAGGCTGACTACAGACTCTCCCAGGATCTCCGCAAATACCTCGTAGACAAGGCCAAAGTGAATGTTCCGGAGGCTTTCCTCAAGAGATGGCTCTACGAGAACAACAAGGAGAAGTTCTCCAAGGAAGACATCGAGAAGGAGTTCGACGGATTCCTCGGCGATTTCCGCTGGCAACTCGTAAGGGGCTCCCTGATGAAGAAGTTCGAGCTGAAGGTCGAGGACAAGGACATGCTTGAGGCAGCCAAGGCTTATGCCGCCTACCAGTACGCGATGTACGGAATGGGCAATGTACCTGAGGAGCTTCTCACCGATGCCGCCGCCCAGATGCTTAAGGACGAGAGGCAGATGCGTAACATCGAGGAGAACGTCGAGAACGAGAAGGTGATCGCCGCCGTAAAGGAGAAGATCACTCTCCAGAACAAGAAGATCTCCGAGGAAAAGTTCCGCGAACTTAAATAATCATGGACAAGGAGTTTCAGAAATATGCGACTAAGGGTCTTGGACTGAGTTCAATGACCCTTGACCGCTATCAAAGGGCTACGGACGCCTACATCAATCCGACCATCATCGAGGAAAGAAAACTGAATGTTGCCTCGATGGACGTGTTCAGCCGACTGATGATGGACAGGATAATATTCCTTGGTGTCCCGATCGATGATGATGTCGCCAACATCATCCAGGCTCAGTTGCTGTTCCTTGCTTCCACTGACTCGGCCGCGGACATCTCGCTCTACATCAACACTCCGGGCGGTCAGGTGACTTCCGGTCTTGCGATCTATGACACGATGCAGCTGGTGGAGCCGGATGTGGCCACGATCTGTACCGGAATGGCCGCCTCGATGGGCTCCGTCCTGCTTTGCGCCGGCGAGAAAGGCAAACGCTCCTGTCTGCCTCATTCCAGGGTCCTGATCCATCAGCCTCTCGGTGGGGCTCAGGGACAGGCCGCAGACATAATGATCGCCGCGAGGGAGATAGAGAAGACCCGCAAGGAACTCTATGACATCATCTCCAAGCATTCCGGCCAGTCTTACGACAAGGTGTTCGCCGACGCTGACAGGGACTTCTGGATGACAGCCCAGGAGGCTTTGGAGTACGGAATGGTGGATGAGATCCTTACAAAGAAATCCAAGTAGATGCCTAAAAAGAACACAGGTACAACAAAACATTGCATGTTCTGCGGCAGGTCAGAGCGTGAGGTTCCTTTTTTGCTTCAGGGACTGGACGGATTCATCTGCAGCGATTGCGTTGAGCTTGCGCATGACTATCTCAAGGACACACTTGGCACGGTCTCCAAGGACGGCAAGCCGCTTGGTCGGCTTGAGGCCTTGAAGAAGCCTGTCGAGATCAAGGAATTCCTTGATGAATATGTCATCGGGCAGGATCGCGCCAAGAAGATGCTGGCAGTGGCGGTGTACAACCACTATAAAAGGATCAACCACAATCTGGTTGACCGTCCTGATGACGGGGTCGAGCTGGAAAAGTCGAATATTCTGCTGGTAGGTCCTACCGGAACCGGAAAGACCTTGCTGGCCAAGACTATAGCCAAGTTGCTGGATGTACCGTTCACGATCGTGGACGCCACAGTCCTGACGGAGGCCGGTTATGTCGGTGAGGATGTCGAGAGCATCCTTACGAGGCTTCTTCAGGAGGCGGATTTCGATGTAGCGAAGGCCGAGAGGGGAATCGTCTTCATCGACGAGATCGACAAGATCGCCCGCAAGAGCGACAATCCGTCCATCACCCGCGATGTGTCAGGAGAGGGAGTCCAGCAGGCCATGCTGAAACTCCTCGAAGGCAATGTCATCAATGTCCCGCCGAAAGGTGGCCGCAAGCACCCGGAGCAGGAGTTCATCCATGTCAACACGCAGAACATCCTGTTCATCTGCGGCGGTGCCTTCGAGGGAATCGAGCGGCGCATCGCCCAGAGACTGAACACACAGGTAATTGGTTTCGGTGCTACCCAGAAGCAAGTTGTTGACAAGAAGAACCTCTTGAAATATGTTGATGCACAGGACTTGAGGGCATACGGTCTCATTCCGGAGATCATCGGCCGTCTGCCTGTCATCACTTATCTTGACGCTTTGGATCGTGAAGCCTTGCTCAGGATTCTCACCGAGCCGAAGAACGCGATTCTCAAGCAGTACGCAAAACTTTTCGAGATTGACGGAATGGCACTCAAGATTGAGGACGGTGTCAATGAGTTGATAGTTGACACCGCCATAAAGAACAAGCTTGGTGCCCGTGGGCTGCGCTCTATCTGCGAGCGGATCTTCGATGACGCGATGTACGACGCTCCGTCATCCCGCAAGAAGGTCTTCACAGTGACCCTTGACTACGCTAAGTCCAAACTGGAGAATTCGCTTTAGTTAGACCTTGTGGCGGCTAACTTGCTGACAACTAATTAAATAATATACCCTTCTCCTGCCGGTTCAAGGTAGAAGAAGGGTATGTTAATATATTCATTGATAATTACTTGGCTGCCACGTGCCTGCCAGAGATTACCCCACAGCAGAGGAGACTACTCTTGTCTTGACGCTTTGTTTGTGGAGTGTCCCGTCATTCCTCGAAATCATCATCATCAATGTCGTCGACGATGTTCTCCTGATGCCATTCGGAGTATCGGGTCGGAATATTCCTTGGTCTCAGAACAAGATAGTCATCCCCATGCCAGACCACTGAATATTCCTTCCTCGCCGCAGTGAGCCGCTCGTCCGACACGCTCGCCAGCACAATCTGCCCCTCGGGCGCCTCGTTATTTCCTTTGGCCAACAGAGTGATGACATCGCAGGCCACCAGCTGCGACAGGAAGTAAGCCGACTTTTCCACCGCCGACCAAGAATCGTTCACATGGAATAGATGGACCATATTCTTGTTCTCCCTCTCCATCCGAAGGATTCCGTCCATCCTCTCGTTCAAAAACTGATTGACTGTGAGCATTGTATTATCAATATAACAGACTACGACATCCGGTCCACTGTGTCGCGCATGAATTTCCAGAAACGTGTGTTTCCGATGTGGGTGAGTGAGCCAAGGCTGCACATGAACCTGTATATTCGAGAATCACGGGCGGCCTGCACTTTCATGAACTTGTAGAAGACGAATGTGTTGAGGATGCCGAGAGCGACCACGATGTATGTCTGGAGGTTGATCGACGCTCCGAGTTTCCAGGAAAGGAACCAGATGAGTACCGTCGTGATATTCATGGAAAGGATTGCCATCGTCGTGCCTGAATGCGAGAAGCCCATGTCGATGAAAAGATGGTGGAGGTGGGTCTTGTCCGGATGGAAAGGGGAGAGGTGCCTCAGCATCCGCACCGACATCACCCGAAGAGTGTCGAACACTGGTATGCTCAACACGGCGAGCGTGAATGCGATGAGTCCGAAGTTCCGCGCCTCAAGTTCCTTGACAGTACTGCCGGATGAGAGGCAGTACGCCACGAAGAAAGCGATCGCCGTTCCCATCATAAGCGTCCCTCCGTCCCCGATGAACATCTTCGACTTGCCGCCGAACACATTGTGCAGGAAGAACGGAATCAGCGCTCCGACTCCGATCAGCGCGAGCCCCGCGAGAGTGATCATTCCGCAGTGGAGAAAGAACGCCGCGAACAGAAGGCAGGACACGATAACGTACCCCGATGAATATCCGTTCACCCCGTCAATGAGGTTGATGGCGTTGATGATCCCCACCCCGGCGAAAATCGACAGCGGCCAGGCGACATATTCCGGAATGCCGTGGATTCCCCAGAGCCCGTGGAAATCATCGATGAAGCATCCCGTAGCCAACATCATCAGGAAGACGATCATAATCTCCACAATGAATCTGAATATGGCGGAGATGTCCCTTCTGTCGTCCCACACCCCGATCGCCAGCATCACCGTGATGGCGCAAAGGTTCACCGTAGTGGTCGGGAAGTCATTAAAGAATATGCCCGTGACCACCACCGCCGGCAACACTCCCATGAACACCGCTACCCCACCGAACACCGGCACCGGTGTTCTCTGAAGCTTGCGTGCGTTCGGATTGTCAACAATGTTGTGCCTGATCGCATACCTCAGCACAAACGGGTAGATTAAGGTCACAATGACACACGCCGCCACTCCCGGGAGCGCGGCCAAGATCTTTGGGTTCATAATACGCTTGAATAAGTAAGTTACGGAATCGTGAAGTTTCCGCTTGACAGCGGCAGGGATAAGTTACGGCTTAGGTTAGCTTGTGGTGAATTAGGATTCTCATATAACTGTTGTCTTATTGGCGATCAGACAAAATGAAAGCAACCATCTTGCTAAAGATGGTTAATAATGGCTTTTAGTATAGAGAAAAAGCTTATGTTAAGTGGCTACTAGCAGTCGGTTGCCTTACAGAAACTAAATCCGCCAAATCTGACAGGACTTCGAGTACGTCTGTGTCTGTTTTGGGCAGAGGCCCTTCAAAGTAACCACCATCATGTTTGGCATAAAATAATCCAATGTGCTTTTTGTTGTCTCCTTTGAGGGGATGAATCCTAACCATGTCATGAACCTCTCTGGCATCACCACAGTTGAACTCGCCGTAAGCAGAAAAGACATTCTTAGGATCATGGTCAGGCCATTTGATTCTTTCTCCCAAAGTCAGATAAGCATCCAAGTCCTTTTCCGTAGGCATGAACTTCAATCTTCCTAACGAAACGAATTGTTCCTTTACACCGGACTTTAATATACGTAAATCAAAAGCATCATTGTTGACAATGTCTCGCTCTATGTCATAATATTGAGGTGAACACAATAAGCGCGCCAGCTGTTCTTCTCCGGCTATTTCCTCTGCGTCAAAATCAATATTATTTTCTGCTCTCTTTCTACTCTTAGACATACATTAAAGCTCCGCTGTTCAGATAATTGACACTCTCAATTGTTGACGGAACAGTTGCGGAGAGCTTGCTTCCATCCCGCCCTTTTACGACATACGCCATTTCCGTACCATTCATATATACTGAAATGCGTCCTTTCGGTAACCTTCCCTGAAGAAAAATTCCTGAGTCATTACTAGGAAACAATGAGCAGCAGGTCAAGATTTTATCATCCAACAATGACGTGAGTAAGTTGGCTTGAAAAAGAGCTTCATAACTTGGTTTGAGCGCGGCCTCTCCATCCCATCCGTCTTGTAAAGAGCGAAGGCTATTCATGTTGTCTTCAATGCGGCGTTGAGCATCGGTCGGCATAAATAATGAGATTCCAGAGTGAGCTATGACTTGCATTGGAGGTAGTTCAACTTGAACAGCAGGTGTCATATTGTCAGTTATCACACTGTCCTGAGTTAAACTTAGTGACATCAAGGACACTACTACAGCACCACTTGCCAGAACCGTTCTTGCTGAATCTAAGGTACGGCTGAGCATATCCCTGATTTCATTAAGGATGGTTTGTGTGGACACCGGAGTCTCAACAACTTCTTCTATGGAAATGTCTGCAAATGTCATAATACTTAAGCTTTTCCCTCCATCATCGCGATGGCATTCTCATTAATACACCAACGCCAACAATCAAACATATCTTCGTTCCTGTTGAAAATCTGCTTCATAAATTCATCTAAAGAATATGCTACAGAAGTGATCATTATCTTCAAACTAAGACAGTCTTTGTCTTGCACTTTATCTATACCGTATCTACATGAAAACACACAAGTATGGTCAATGGATTCCTTGACGTAAAACTGCTTCTCATTAGAAGCATCAAGAAGGTCTTTGGATAGAATCAAATTAAAGACATCTTTATGTTTTTCTTCCGAGATAGGCTTGCTAAAAACAAATCGATTACCTTTTGTGAATGCCCATGCTACTGGAATCACGCAAAGTTTAGATAAGACATCTTCGACATGTTCCCATATCTCTTTTGTTTTAGAGAAATCTTTGTATTCCCGCGATGGAATGCTGACTAATGTTCCAACAGTAGTGATTGAAATCGCGGCATCTTTGAATTTATATACCACAATGCCTTCATTATGAATGGAAATGTTGACACCTCTCTCATTCAAAAACGCTGCAAAGCCTTCCCCTATGCTGACAGAATCTATTTTTTCATAAGAAAAGAACAGCACAATCTCATTCATGAATGTGCGTTCGTAAATCTTTCTCTGAACATGCGGTATGTTGTCAAAAGTCTGCATTCTTCAACAAGTCAGCTGCTTCAATTAGCATGAAGTGTTACAAATATACTAATTTTTCTTTGTTAATCCTCTGTCATCGACTGAAAGCACAATTTTATGCACGAACCTTACGGCTATGTTAAGAGTCCTTTTCACGAGGACAAAATTTGACCACTAATGTCAATTAATGAGCCACATGACCAAGTCATCCATTTGCTTCTCAAAGTTGAGTTTTTCTTTGCTGACTTTGATGCATCGGGCGGACATGTCTTCGTATTCTTCTTTCGATAGATTCTTGAAACGCTTAATGTTTTCAGTCAGGGATGTATAGTCGCCAGAAGTACAAGTGAATCCAACGTTGTTTTCTTTTATGAAGCTGGCACCTTCTCCATCTCCGCAGAAGAGAATGGGCAAACCTTGAGGCAGAATGTCATAGATCTTTGACGGAACCGCTCCTCGGATGCGAGTGGCCAAAGGAACAATGCTTCCGTCGAAAGCACGGAGTTGTTCTGCTATTTGCTCCTTAGGAATGAATCCATGTACGAATACATTTCCATCAGGATGAGCAACACACCATTGCTGTATATCTTCGTATTGTTTGCCACCACCCAAAATATGGAATTCCACTCCCAAATCCTTGAAAGGAACATTATTAATGATTCCGGCAACATTTTGGGCTACACCCAGCATACCACTGAAAACTATTTTTGTTACTTTCTCTTTAATTTTATGGTCATAATCCAATTGGTATGTTTGGAGATTTCTATATAGGAACAGGTTCTGGTCTTTCTGCCATAGCATTGAGTTAAGGATTTGATCAGTATCGTTTTCTCTATATTCATGCTTAACATTAGAGATGCCAAGGTTTATTCGTTCTTGAACCACATGGTTTAAAATTTCCTCACTCTGCCCTAAAACACCATCACATTTTCTGTACAGATAGTGTTCACACCATCGCATGAACTTATAACTGTGGCCATCTTTCTTCATGGCACCCATGTCAACAGCAGTCAGTGGCCAGATGTCGCTTACATTTATATAACACTTTTTCCTATAGATTCCTTTAAAAAGCATCATTGCACTACTCGCGACAATTAGTGTTGGAGTTTGAATAATGAATATATCATATTCCTTTATCCGCTTGCGCTTGAGCCCAAAAATCCATAGCATGATGGCGAAGCTGAACATATTGATGATTCGCGCGATCGGGCTGCGGCTAACAGTGGCATACATCCAATAACGGAATAGTGTTACTCCATTATGAACTTCCTTTTTAGACAGACATTTACGATACTCATCGAAAATTCTGCCTTTCGGATAGTTCGGAAGACTTGTCAGAACATCAACCTTGTTACCTCTATTTTTTAGTCCTTCTGCCATGTTGGCAAGACGTGATGGAGCCGCTCCTACTTCCGGCCAATATCTTTCGGTAACGATTAATATTTTCATGATATTTTAGCAATTATGATATGCTATATTTGACTGTGCCATTGAAGTGGATGGCAATTGTCTTGTTGTCAATGAACCGATTGTATTCTACTGAGTAGTTCGAGTCTTGAATTTCAATGGAAGAAGCTCCTTCGATTATAACTCTTCCAGGATCCACCCCTGCGGCCAGATGGATATAAGAAATGGCATCTCCATCATACTTGTCTACTATTGTAAAGATTCCGTTCATTAAAAAGAATGAACGAGAACAGTTTTTCCCAAAACCATCATGGTAAACTTCGATTTGATTATGTGCTTCATGAATAATCTTGACATTGCAGTGTCTTCCCACGCGGAATCCACCCCACACTTCATCAGAGTTCTTCCCATTCACAGATACACAATTATGAGCTATGGTTGAACGTTCAAACTGCCTTCTTGGAGTTTTATTGTATGTGGAAATCCCTGTGTCCACGACTACTGGCATTCCATTTATTCTCAATTCATAGTTTAAAGCATCTGCATGAGAGTGTCCTGGCTGATAAGTTGCTGTGATATGTCCGCAATCAACAAATGCCTCAACAGTACTATCTGATAACTTGCGGTAGCCGGACTCCTTGAGGATGCCGACACCCCATGATAATCCCAATCTTCTCGCATAATTGAATATCTGACAGGGTATGGGAGCAATCCCTAACGCTGCATCATTGAACATAGGCCAGGAACCATCTTTGTAGCAGATCGCTTCCAACCATCCTAATTGCTTCTTTGCAATTTCCCTTAACTCATCAGTCGATCCAAAGTTGACACAATCCAGCAGCCTGTCAAGGAGAATACAATGATACATAGGGCTCTGCTCATAATGTGCTCCGTCTGGAAGTGTCTGCTCTTTCAATTGTGTGATAAGTATTTTATACCCTTTTTGTTTGAGCGGGATATTGTTGAAATAGCATCCTCCAATGTACAATGAGTAAGAGTCCTCCAATAAATGATTCCCCAGAAGATGATACTCAAGTTTCTTCTCAAGTAAGCAAAGCTGACTCCAAAGAGAGTCTTCACGCTTTTTTGTGGCACACTCGGGGTGTTTGCAGAAGAACTTTATCCAGTTGATGGAACGAAGAGCAATGGGATACGGATCCATGCCCCAAGTTATTGAAGGTTGGTCTGCAATGAATCGGTCTATCCATCTGCATGCTTCATCTGTTTCAATATCGTCTGTATTTATGAAGTCAAAGTAGTTCTGATTATAAGTAAAGAGCGTTCCATTGCCTAAAAAGTTCCAATCTGTGAAATGGTGAGTAAGGTTCAGGAATGTAAACTTTTCACCATCCATTGACTTATATCTTGGAATCGGTTCAATTTCTAACACTGGAATAGTATGATCAGGTGCTGATTTCGGAACATATTTAGCTTTATAGATACGGTTCTTTACCTGATGAACGATTTGCGTCACCTTCAGATGACGAACTGTTCTAAACAGTAATTTGATATTCATTTTTTATGCTTTAGGAGTCATAGGCCAGACCGTGTCGCCTCTGTACTTCAGTGCCTTCGGGCCTTCGTAATCCTCCAAAGAAATATTTTCCTTAATGATTTTGGCGGGAATACCCGCAACAATGCAATTGTCAGGAACATCTTTTACGACAACCGCGTTCGCTCCAATGATAACATTGTTACCGATACGCACCGGCCCAAGTATTCGAGCACCAGCACTGATTTCCACATTATCTCCAATAACAGGAACTTCATACCACCCGGATTTTCCACCGATGGTAACTCCCTGACCTATCATACAATTCTTTCCTATCACGGTACGGGCATGAACCACAATACCGATTCCACCATATCCCAGTTTAGTATCCACCCCTATTGTGCAAGTTGCAGGTAGCGAGGATTTAAATAGCGCTCGTTGAATGTAATACATGAGCTTAGGCAGTACAGGGAAATGATGCCTATATAACCAGTTGGCAATTCTGTAACTTATGAGTAGCATCTTTATTTGTTTGATAGTGAGTTGTATATACTTATGAGAGAGGAGACCACGTTTTCATCATCGATGCTTTGATTAGAATTAATAGGGCTGTCTGATGCTAATGCTTTTGTCAGTGATTCGGCGTCATTGTAATGGAATAAGACAACTCCGTCCGGTCTATCAACTATGTCGGTTGTAATAACTTTCTTTTTAAGGTAAAGCCCCTCTTTGACAGATAGAGCATCACCGTCAGTTGCCGTGGGCCTTAACACTATGTCTGACAACTCTATCAACCTATAGAAAGAATGCTTTTCTGTGATGAATAATACATTATTAAAGTTATCCCTATGATATTTTTCGGCATACTGACCTGATGGGTCAGATACACAAAGAAAGTATTTTGGATGATTCTTAAAATAGTCAATCAAAAAGCTGATTCCATATGTCTCGTCACCTTTTTCAGTAAAGGACATGACAGATGCATTGCTTGCGATGATCTCATATCCATCCTTTTTCGCTTTGCTTATTATTTCAGAAACGTAGTTTGGTAACGTACCTTTATCAATGGGCGGAATGAACGCAGAAAGCATTGTACTATGTTTATTCCATTTGACTGCTTTCTCAAAACTCTGATGATTAATCAATATCGGAATAGTGCTTATCCGTACACTTAACTGGTCACAAATATTTCCGCTTGTTGAAAATCTGCCAATATTTCCGTGAATAGTAATGATTGATCTAGTGCCAACAATTTTACAAAAGAGGGTATAAATTACTCTAGGAAAAGGACGTGAAATATGTATATGAACAACTTTATGTTTGGCGATTTGATAGAGTTGTTTACTTATTGAGGTCTTTTTGTAGTCACAAAAATCATATTGAAAATTATCCTTATCTAGCCATTGTTGAAGTCGCTGGAGATGGATTGTAACGCCACCGATACCGGCACTGTCTATTGATGCTCCTAGAATAAGTGGTTTGCTGAATTGTCTCATAATCAAATATGAAGAAAGTTTCTAAGTTCATACCATAATCGTCGGAATGGTTGGAAGTCTATTCGTACTCCATCGACTACACAGATGTTATCAAGTCCATTGATGGTATGAAAACTATAGGAATATTCATCATGTTGTGCTTTGATTGTTTTTACAAAATGTTCTTTAAATTCATTTTCCGTCAAGATGTCAATCTTGCTGATGTTGATGGTTTCACCATAATGCTTATCGCATTTTTGTATCACACGGTACAAATCTCCATCAACATTTATTACGTACCCTGCTGGTCTTGCCATGGACGCATCATTCACGGTCGGATTCTTGTCGTGCTCTGCCCATGGACCTTCTGGATGGAGAGAATGATATATGTACAGTTTTTTGTTGGAGTCTGTACCTCTCCGGGTGCAGAAGAGCCAATAGCGTCCATTGTATCCGACAATTGTTGAGTCCAGCAGTGGTTCGGGAACCAAAACCTCCTGATTTTCCAATAAATGAGAGTTAGGATTAATTGTGTATCGGTAGAGTTTACCACTCATGGACGCTTCAGGAGCCACCCATTTTACATTTCCACAATTATCCCTCATGATAAATGGGTAAGACATGTGGAACGGCTGGCCGAGGATTACCTTCCGCTCAAGCAGATTATAGGTCTTCCTGTCAATCGTCAGCAGACTAATCATTCCTTTTTTGTGGTAATATGGAAAGTCTTCTACGAGAACTCTGAGGTACTTGTCATCGGCTGACAACAAAAACGGATCTGCAAAGAAGCGGTCTTTATAGTTGTGTTTTACCCAGTGAACATGAAACTCACCTTTTTTACTTTTCACAACAGATTCAATGCTTTGTTCGATAAAACCAATGTTCCAAGTATGGTAATATAGTTTTGATAAGACTTTCATACTAATTCTCAATCAAATCAATATATTTTTTAATAAAAGTCTCTTTTGAGAAAGCCTCCAAAGCAAACTTCCTGCTTTGAAGAGACATTTCCTGCCGTTCACTTTCAGTCATTGACATGAATTTTTCCATCGCCTCCGCCATATTTATCGCAGAAGTAGGATCAAATAATAACCCATTAACTTTATTATTTACTATCCTCTTGTTATCACATATATTACTGCATAATATCGGTAGACCGCAACTCATTCCTTCACAGACCGCATTAGGGAATCCCTCATATAATGAAGGAAGAACCAGAGCATCAGCACGATTGTATTCTGCCAATATATCTGTGACGGGATCGTGAAATATGACATAATCTTCTAATCCCAATTCACAACGTTTATTCTCGCACACTTCATAATAATCTCTACTTTTTTTACCAAACCAATTGATATGAAAGTTTAATCCTTTATCTTTTAGAATCTTGATGACATCCAAGAATTTTAATACATTCTTTTGAGGAGCGATTCTCGCAACGCACAGAAAATTGTGTACTGAAGTTTCGAACATCTTCTTTTCTGGATGAAAAATCTCTGTGTCAACAAAATTGGTAATTGTTGTTATCTTCCCTTTGTAAGCAGGATAGTTCTTACGTAGGAAATCGGTTTGACTATAAGAATTTGGCACAATCACGTCTGCATACCTATAGAGGGAAAAAAACACCTTATCCTTGAATGTCAAAGCTTGTGTGGTATTTCGTTCAGACACAATTAATTTGAATTTTCCTCCTAACATTTTAGCAATGCAGGCGATCGCAGAAGGTGTTGATAAATATGAAATAAGGACATCCGGGTTGTAGGCTTTAATGACCCGGATAAGAGAAGGTATTCTTCTGATTTTATTATGTGCTTCGTAGATATATTCATTCTCAACGCTATTTTCATCAAGAATATGTTTGTAGAAAGAATCTTCATTATATGTAATGAGTTTGATAGGGAACCCTTTGTCCTTCAACATACAAGCGAGTCCGACTAATTGGCGTTCAGCCCCTCCCTGACTCAAATTCTCTATCATACATAAAATACGTTTCATCGCTCTTGTTTTTTCAATTCAAGTTTAACAATTTACCAAGTAGTAAATCAGAATCTTCTGGAGTGAATTTCCCAAAGCCGGAAGCCGGATAGAATGTTATTTCTCCGAAATAGATGTCATTATCAATTATATATAGGTCAATGCGTACAAATGGGATATTTTTAGCCAATTTTCGACAAATACCTTTCATCTCATCAAAATGTTCAGGGCGGGCAACTGGCGTTAAGCCGTTGCGAGCAACTGGATTAAGTCCCACAAACCCTTGATGATTCCAATCCATATCATAAAAATCTATCGACTCACAAGTATGACGGTTGCGAATAACCTGACAGAATTTGGGTACGCCATTGAAGCAGAAAAACTTGTAATCTGTCAAATCGTATGTTGGATCATTCAGTTTGTCATCCGGAATCATGAATTTTTCAGCAATTACTTGTCTCTTGACATTCTTATACGGCCATTCCCGGTAGTTGCGATAAATTGAATTGCGAAGAGAAGTTTCAAGTTTCTTCTTAGCGTCCTCTTTATTGAAGACTGCCTTGTCTTTGCAAATAACAACGCCACAACCGCCACCTCCGTTGGTTGTCTTCAAGACAAATTTGTCTGGCAACGTCGCAAAATCAATGTCGTCAAAATGTTCCCATACCCCAAGGGTCGGAATGATATGCTCCTCTCCGATTATGAATGCCGCATAGTGCTTGGCCTCCGCCTTGTCAACCATTGCGGTATACTCTGGTTTGCGATTATACACCTTGAGCCACTGCAACTTCTCGCAGAATGTCATAGGGTTTTTCCAATCTATCCATTTTCCCATCAAGCAACGAAACCTCAGTGACAAGAACAACCTATCGGGCAATAGGAAACCCATATGCCTGACGCATGAATCCACTAAATGCGCTGGATTGTGAAATAGATTTTCTAAATGTCTACTTGCCATATTTATTCTTCTGATTTAATGCAAATAACATCTTGTCCCTGTGTGACTCGCAGCCTATGTGGTTGAGGACGGACGCAAGTTTCCGCCCCTTTATGAAACCCGGAAGAAGACCGAGCGAGTACAGCTTTCTAGACACTCGGCTGCTGTATGGTTCTAGAATAGATAGTTCTCCTGCTGAACATTTCCCATAATAAATACGTACGTGATCCTTAAGCAAAGTTTCATTGCTAATAATGCGATTAAGGTTCTTCAACTCTTTCTTAAACTTCTTCCTGTCTTCACCATAAAGCAAATTAACCGACGCGGATTCGTTGCACTGAGAATACGGATAAAGAGTAAAACTTACGGACTTGTCAGAAAAGTCAAGGTCTATCATATATCCTTGATTCCAAAAACAGTTTCTAAGCGACTCCTCGTCGAAACAGAAATTACCCAGCCCGTAAAAAATGAGCTTCTCTTTGTATGTTTCATAACCCGAATAACAATGCTGGTGGTGATTAACTACAGCGTCAGCCCCTGCGTCAATAAAGAAGCGATAGGTCTCTACCATACGTTGAGATGGCAGTTGGAAGTGCTCATGACCGCCGTGTACGATGACCAGAACATGGTCAGCATAGGCTTTTGCCTCTTGGATTTGGTAGAACTGCCTGATAGGATCCAGTGGGTTTGCCCCGACCTCAGTGTCCGTGGCGATAGAGAACTCATGCTCGCAGCAGTTGATCACTGCAAGCATTTTTCCGTCCTTCTCAAGGTACAGGATTTCCTTTGCATCCTTCAGATTCTCTCCCGCACCAACCACATCAAGCCTCTGGTCCCGGCAGCTCTTCACCGTCCTGCGAAGCCCATCCGCACCATAGTCAAGAATATGATTGTTCGCTAGGGTAACTCCTGTGAAACCGACATATTTTACAGCTTCAACCGCCTCTTTCGAGCATTTAAGGTTGGGACCACATTTGTGGATAGGCTTGTAACCATCCTCCACGACGGGGCTTTCAAAGTTAACAAATGAGAAGTCAGCGGCCCGGATAACGCCGCACAGGTCGTCAGGAAACACATCCTGGAACCTCTTCTCTTCCATTAAATGGGCGAGTCTCGCCATCGGGGCGAAGTCGCCTGCTATGAGAATATTCATCTTACCTTTTCAAACGAGATTTGAGATTCAAACATATATGCCGTTCCTCTGGGAAGAGCATTATGACCATGAAATAGATGATGGTGCAAAGCATCACGTACAGCAACTGCATTTCGAGGCTTGACGGGGCTGGCATAAGAAGCACGAGCATCATGGCACTTGCAGCCAACCCTGAGGGAAGAATATTCGTAAACATCCTTCCAATGTCCATTTTGATCGCCACACGCATAAGAATTAGCTGGACGAGAACCAATTCCAGACGGACAATGGACCTTGCGACGCACAATGATTCAAACCCTTTATTCACGAATATCACAATGACTGGACAGAGTACCACAATATGAAGCCATTGGGCAAGCACAGACAGTTTAGGCTTGCCTATTGCCCTGTACACCTCGCTGGCATAATGCCCCAGAACGATGGTGACAGCACTTGTAAGCCCCCACAGGCCGATAAACCCGGAGGCCTCAAGCCATTGGTCGCCAAGAAGAATCTCTGTGATCAAGTCTCGGAAGAGATAAATCCCGACACCAAGGGGAATGACCAGTATGCCGACCAGTTTCTGGAATTTGAAGAACATGTCATTGAACTCCTCCCTGTCATTCTGTAGCCTCGACAATGATGAAAACAGGACAGGCGTTGTCGCTGCTGTGATTATCGAGGTGATCTGGGCAACCGTGCTCATTGACGTGCGGTATAGACCAAGATAGTGTTGGCTCAACATCGTCCCCACTATAAAAAGGTCAATGTATGACGTGAGCCAGATGCTGACAGCCTCCAGCATCGACCACATGGAGAAAGAGAACATCTCCTTGAACCTGTCTATGCTGAAATACCATCTCGGCTTCCATTTGGATTTTATCGTCAATAACAGGGCATTGGAGAAGTTCAGGCAAATCATTCCGATTATCAAAGCCCAATAGCTTCTGGTGATGAAGGCCAGCGGAATGGTTATGACAAGTGGAATAAGGATTCCTATCAATCTGACTCCGAAAAGAGTCCTGAAGTCAAAGTCTCTCTTGAACAATGCCATCTGTATGCTTGAAAAGGCGGATAGAGGTATGCAGATGCACGACACTGTTATTACAAGACCATTCCCTTCACATCCGACAATGCGTGCTATCGGGGATGAAAAAGCGGCGATGAATAGCCAGATGGCCAAAGACATCACCAGATTTGACCAAAACGCCACCTCTGTGGACTTATACTTGTCGTCTTCCTTCTCAAATTCGTGTTGAACAAGATATTTTTGAAACCCGGCGTCCGTGAAGATTTCAGCGAAGGATATAACCATTTGCGCTGTCACAAGCACCCCGAACGCCTCCGGGGCCAAAAGCCTCGCCAACACCATTGTGGTTATCGGGGAGATAAGTTTAGCCACGATTTCGGCCATCGCCGACCATTTTGTGGCCGAAACCACCTTGGCGCTATCCAATCCAGCCATCTGCCAGTGTCATTTCATTCATAGTCACTATGCTTGTCAAGCCATCACAGAAATTGACTTGTACTTCATCCTCTCCAAAGCCCAGAAGAATCAGTCTAGAAACAAGATAGAGCCAGTCACCATGAGAAAAGTCAACAGTATTAATGTCATAATCCTCCCTAAAGGACGGAATCAGAAGTATGCATCCCACAAGGATAAGAAGCGACCGGAATGACAACGACAGCCTCACCCACAAGAGATTCGAGAATGTCTCGGACACATTAGACGTGTCTTCCCTGTTCTGGGCCACGTCCCTTGTAGCTGTGTAGGTGACCCCCAATCAGCGACGATCTGCCTCCAACAGATTATCGCCGAAGCTAACGCAAGTTTCCCGAATCCAGCCGTTCCTATCACTCTCGCCAAGTACGGCATTGTGATGAATGGGAAAAAGTACCCGGACACATGCAGCAATGACAGATATCCGAAATTATTAGCAACTGTTTTAATCTTTCTTTTCGAGAACAGATGCTTGAGTTTATCTAAATTAATCACCCTTTTTCTCTCCTTTATGCCTTGGATGATACCCCGATTCCGCCTGCAAGGCATAATCCTAATACCGATGTACTATATATACTCATATCTGAATATGACATGGAAAATATGGTCTTCATAAAAAAAATAAACAATATCATAGAAAGACATATTCGACTCTCTGACGGCAAGTTTACATCTTTGCTATTCTTTAAAAAGCATATCCAATAGTATATAAAAACAAAGATTCCCAGCATGCCTTGGTTTGTCAGAATTTCGAGCCAATCATTATGAGCGAAGTTAAATGAAACAGTTAATGTCCCCCAAGCACCCCTCCCGAGAAGCATTTGAAAGAGTGATGTATCATAAACAAAAGTCCGTAATAGAGAAGAATACATTTCGTCGCGATGGCTACTGTTACCCTCCAATGTCGCTTGTATTCTACTGTTGAAGTAGTCACTCGTCTCCAACATATGCATGGCTGCGAGATAGGAAGCGACGCTTACAAGTATTATTAGAAATACAATACCGATTTTTTTACGATGTGAGGAATAACGTAGTTGATAGGAAAATAACAATATGACTGACAACACTCCGACAATAATGGCACCGCGCTTCATAGATGCCAATATCAAAAACATGCATAAAGTAAGTCCCAGATATTGGATCATAGGCTTCTTCCTCAATAGTATCAATCCAGGTAAAAGAGAAACAAAAATGTACCCGCTATTATTGGTAATGCCATCTGGTTCCCACCCTTGCATCATTGCTAATAATACAGCTTCTCTTTGTGATCTGGCATACTGCAAAGTACCGACAATAATGAAGATGAAAAACCATCTTTTTAGCGACTTCTCAGTCAATTTCCCCTTTTTGGCAAATAGGAAGAAGGAATAGATAGGAAGAAGCGATGTATATATTTCTTTAAGGTATACAAAATTTCTGACTTTTTTATTTGCCCCTTCTGTTATATACAATTCAGTTCCCATTATAATCAATAACAGTCCATATATTGTAAAAACTAACATTAGCACATTCAACCCTCTAAAATATTCCGAGTGGTAGGTATCCTTCGAACTTAGTCGAAAACAGTTGACGACACTCCATGCCAATAAAATAGCGAGTAAAACTTGTGAAATTGAACCGCCGCTTGCATATAGAGTCCCTTGCAGATTATATAAAATCCACAAAAAAATATAAAGGTCACAAGACGAAAATTGATGAGTGAGTTTCATTGAACTATCTCAAGTTTACTTTTGGTAATCGTGTTGGATATTACCCTATTAAAAACCTGCCAGTTCTGGTTTTGAGCGACAGATCTGTGAAGATTAATGACAAGGCTATTGTCACAACTGTTGCCACCCATGGGAGTACATAAGGGTCAATGCAATGAGCCATGTCTGTCTTATAGTAGAGAAATTTAAGTATGAACTGTTGGAATATGTAGACCCCATAGCAATAGCCGCTCAGCCTGATTAACAGTCTGTTTCCGTCAATCTTGTTCTGGATTGCAGGAATATTCGCTATTCTGTAGAGCAGATATACTCCGGTCACCGAGATTGTTATATTGATCAATCCACTTAAAGCGAACCTGATACCCTTCTCTAATAATGTTGTGGCTTCGAAATTGTCTTTGATTAACATGCTTGCGCAGAAGGCTGTGAGGAAAAGTGTAGCAGGGAGCCACATGTTTACCATCGGTAGTTTGATTCTTTTCGAACCCATCATAAACCCAACGTAAAAGAATAGATAGTAAGTAGGAACACTGCCAAGGCCTAACGGCAACTTGAACAATAGATTGTAAGTGGCGCATACAAGAAAGACCAACATTAGCCACGGTTTGCATAGCTTGTTTTTCTCAAGCGTGTAGGTGATCACAAAACACCAGAAAATCATCGGTAGAAACCATAAGTGGCCTATACCATTGATTATTAACCATATACCCCCCCCCTATGGTGCTAATGTCAACATTCGGCTGGTAGTAAAATATCAGCCAATAGGCAATCCCGAATATGTAGCAGGGGAGAAGAACCCTTTTCGCCTTTCGAACAATGCAGCTGTTGAAGCATAATCTTTCAGGATGTTTCTTGAGGGTGTGGCCAAACAACAAACCACTGATAAGCACCATGGATTGAAGTTGGAAACCGTGTGTCGACATCCCAAGCCAATCATACAATGGAATGTCAGGGAATGAAGCGAAAGGCTTCTCCCACCCTCCCGTGTAGATGCAGAGCGCATGGTACACTACCAAGAAAAATATCAAGCCGAGACGCATCAGCACCACGTCCATCAGCATTTGTTTACTATGCATTATATCACTAATGATTTATTTGGTCAAGAACTTCAGGAGTACGCTATGCTTGCTTCCGGCTGCCCCACATCATCGAAGAAATTTCTGAGGAACTTCCGTGGTTGCAGGTTTATGTGCGTCATCGTATAAACATGCTAAGATAGAACCTCTACAAGTCTTCGCAGCTGTACATTGCTCTCGTTTTTTTCCGGCTAAGGAAATGGGATTTTTTGCGGGTCCAAAATTTGACCACTAACTGTCTTGTCTCATGATGATTATTTGTGATGAGTCTTGCTTATTCCAAGATTATGTGTAAATTTGCGATTGATAATAATGGGCTGACAGAGAGATTGAGGGGATGGATTTCAACTTGAACATTTCTTCAACCACGAGAGAGTGGCCATTCCCTAGATGGCCGCTCTTTTATCTTTTTTGCATAGTTACAGCCGGATGAGCTACTCATGTCGAGACTCCTTATCATTTACAGCCTATTAATTATCGTTAAAATGAAGAAATGTATTAAGTTGAAGCTCGTTTTGCAGTTAGACTGCGAGAAGAGCAGACTTGTCAAAGTGGCTTCTTATATAAGAGTCCGCAATGGCAAAAAGGAACTTGTCAAGGGGTACGTCCGAAAGACTAGGGATCTTTAGAGCGTGTTCTTGATCGGCTTTTAAGTCGGTGTCTGATCGCATCCGGTTGCCAATTGGTGGCGTTCCTACTGTAGGAATGCCACCTTGCGGTTTTTTTAACCACAGGATTGCCAGTGGTCAATTTTTGGTCCCGTTCATAGTCAAGCGCATAGCCTTAACTCGACCCGTTGTCAGGCCAATATCGATGGAAGTTTATTCCAAAAAGGAAAGAACGGCCGTTCATCAACTGTAGGCTGTTTGGGTCGATGGTCACGAAAACTCGACCATCAAGATTTCTTCATATTCATCATGCCGTTGATTATCTGCCTTGAGACTTTGTCGGCAATCGCTTCAAGGTCTTTGAAGTAGAGGAGACCGTTTTTGATCTTGTGATTTTTAACGGCTTTTTCGATTTCTGTGACTTGCATAGAGTGGAATTCTTCCAGAATACAAAAATTTCCAATGGAAGCCTTTGAATATTCGGAATTAATTGTCAACTTTGTGATGGTATAATTTATGGAAGGATTGAGGGGAAGATTAACTATCTTGAACTCTATGAAGAGTGGCCGCCTCTATCGGCTGCTCTTCTTGTTTTATACAGCAGGATGTCTAACACTCTTCAACCCTCCAACTCTATCACAGGTTCTGTAAATTATATCAAAATGATTTTAAAGATAGTTAAAGTAAGGCTTGAGATTCGCTTAGACTGCGAAAAGACCAAGCAAACCAAAGTGGAGCCTTATGTGAGGTACCGCAATGGTAAGAAAGAACTTGTCAAAGGGTACGTCCGGAAGAATAGAGGACTTTAGGACGTGCCTGTGACCGGCTTCGGCTGGTGTCTTATCGCATCCTGTTGCCAAGGGGAGGTGTCCTTCGAATGAAGGATGCCTCCCTGCGGTGTTTGACGAAGTGTCCTTCTTCAGCGAGCGATTACTGCCTGTTTACCCTAAATATGATAGACCTTTTCCAAGTTGTGCAGCACATTGCAGCAGTCAAGAACGACCTTGCCCTTAAGGAGGTTCTCGTGATCAAGGATATGCTGATGCTTGACGAGAACGACCACCATGTCAATGTCC
>OCLD01000031.1_pt1 | contig 34327 bp, 21 predicted proteins | sample 1495911 | NCBI WGS metagenome assembly OCLD01 (sample SAMN03418271, study PRJEB22391) | human gut metagenome | biome: human-gut; feature: organic feature; material: feces | host: Homo sapiens | place: Tanzania | collected 2013-01
AGCGGGGGACTCCCGTGAGCGGAAAGGCGCTTCCTGCGCACGAGGCGGGCCAGCGGGGGACTCCCGTGAGCGGAGAGGCGCTTCCTGCGCACGAGGCTGGCCAGCGGGGGAGACTGTCTTAAAAGTAAAAGTATCCCCAGTGAGGATTGAAAATTCGTTGTCGCCCCTGTATAGGGGTACAGACTTTTCAACTCTCGCCGGGACTTTTAAGACAGTCTGGGGGGGACTCCCGTGAGCGGAGAGGCGCTTCCTGCGCACGAGGCTATCTCTGAAGGGGGGCTTGGTCGCTCTGCTTTCTAAGCGCAGGTTCGATGAATGACCGAAGATAGTTCTTGATAATATTTTCCTTTGGAAATTTGTTTTATTGGAAATTAATTCCGTACTTTGGGAAAGTTTTCGTTGGAAACTATTGTATAAATGCTTGTTAATTATTTAAAACACTGATTATTATGAATGCAATTACGTTAAAGGCGCTCTTTTGCATCAGCGGGGTGGCTGTCGGTGGGCTTCTTCTGTTCTCTTCTTTTGAGACCAAGGCTACAGAAAGGTGGGGAATAGGAAGTGCTTTGGTTGCCGAGTCTGTCGAAGTGGCTCTGACTCGGGTTGCTGAGCAGAGAGTTAAGAAGATGGATCTGGAAAATTCTGGAGTTAAAACGCGGAAAGGGAATGAATTGACGACTGAGGTGCCGAATGCCGAAAGGTTGGCGGAAGAGCAGAATGCAGAGCTGTCGGGTGCAGGAAGACCGGCGGAAGAGCAGAAAGCAGAGCTGTCGGGTGCCGAAAGGTTGGCGGGAGAGCAGGGTGTTGAGATGAGGGGTGCGGTAAGGCCAGATGAGGAGACGGCGGCGATGGAAAAGCCGACGACAAGGGTGGTACACATCACCAAGGCTGATTTCCTTAAGAAGGTCTACGACTTCGAAAAGAACCCCGATGAGTGGAAATATCTCGGATCTCAGCCGGCCATTGTCGATTTCTATGCGGACTGGTGCGGGCCGTGCAGGCAGTTGTCGCCTGTGCTGGACGAACTGGCCAAGGAATATTCAGGGAAACTCACCATCTACAAGGTCAATGTGGACAATGAGAGGGGACTGGCTACATTTTTCGGCATAAGATCGATTCCGACGCTTCTGTTCATTCCGATGAAGGGTAAGCCGCAGAGGTCTCTCGGGGCTTTGTCTAAGACGGAGCTCAAGGGAATCATCAAGGATGTTCTTAAAGTTGAGCTGTAGTTGGTAGGTCGTGGAGAATAAGAAGAACACAATCTGCCGCCTTCGCGAGATCCATAGGGCGATCTCCGGGCTGGACGCTGAGTTTCAGAGGAAATTCGGGCTGAACCTGAACGAGGCGATGCTTCTCTGCTTCCTTGCGGGGCAGGGAAGCGCTTCGGCATCGGAACTATCAGATGAGTTGGGGCTTACACATTCGAATATGTCCAAGGTTCTTGCCTCGGCGGAAAAAACATCCCTCATCAGCCGGAAACTAAACCCGGCTGACAAGCGGGGGATGATCTTCTCGCTTACAGACGAGGGCCGCATCCGGCTCGCCTCCATCCACTGTGAGGAATTGGTGATCCCGGACTTACTCAAAGGAATCCTCGGTTAGGCTCAGAGTCTTACACTCTTCCTTGCGAGCCTTTCAGAACAAGACCTCTAAGTAACGTGAAAAAAATAACCTGCCTCAGATTAGGAGAAGATTTTCGAGGATAGATCTATTTTCGAAGAAGGAGTGTGCCGGTGGCACATGACTGATGAGAAAACAGATATAGACCGAAAAGATTCCTTAAGATGAGGCAGGTTATTCTTTGAAGGTTACTAAAGATCCGCTGTGTGGGTAAGATTGCCGTCAGTGTCGTAGATCCTGACGGCAATCTTTTTGGCATTCACGGTGATCTCCATCCTCTGCCACTGGCCGTTGGTGATCACAGGGAAGGCGGCGTCGGTTGATCCAACTTCGCGGAAAGAGTACTTGTGCACGTGGCCGCTCAGCATCAGATCGACACCCGCACCGTTGAGGATGGGCAGGAACTTCTCCGACATATTCAGATTGCCGTGCCATGCGTCCTTGATCTGAGGGGGAATATGGTTGAAGACGATCCTTCTTTCGGCGTTCTTCCACTCATCACTCTCCACCACGCCCTTGAGCCATTTGGCCTCCTCGTTCAGATAAGGCTCCGAGCAGAGCCGTCCTTGGTTCTCGATGTCGCTGTCCACCTTGTCCTCGCCGCCGTCCAGCACCAGGAACAGGAACTTGCCATATTTGAAGGTGTAGTAGGGGCCGTGCTCCGGGAAGTCGAAATATTCAGAGATCCGCAGCGCGTCCCTGCCTCTGAACTCGTGGTTGCCACGGGCCATGAAGAGAGGAGTCTGGTCGGCGAACAGGTCGCTGGCCGGCTTGAGGTAGTGCCGGACGATCTTCTCGCTGTAGGCCAGGTCGGAGGTCATGTCTCCGTTGAACAGAACGAAGTCGAACTCCTTGTTCTTCTCCTTGTCCGCGAACAATCTGCGCAGTAGCGAGTCCTGGGCGTGCACGTCATTGACAACGGCGAACCTGACCTCGCTGTAATCCTCTTTGAGAGTGGTGGCCTTAGGCAGGTCAACCTTGTAGGCCGGCGCTCCGGAGCCTTTCCCGTAGATCGGATTGTAGTTGTTGTAGTAGTCCTGCACCGCCGTCATCATCACCCTGTAACGGTAACTCGTGCCGGGCTTAAGCCCGCCAACCGTCACCTTGTGGATCTTGCCGATAGGCTTCAGCCCGTGGCCGCGCATGTCGTAGTACTTCGGTCTGTCCTTGTAGTAGAAATTCTCCTCGTTGTCCGGAGCGATCTCCACCCACCCCACGGCATCTACATCCGTCATCCACATCACCGTGAAGCTGTCCGTGGTAACATTCTGAAGGTAAGGCCCGCACACAATCCTGGCAATGGCCGGCCCGTTCTGCGCCTCCGCCAAAAACGGCAGCACCGCCAGAACCGCAATCAAAAGGTACTTTCTCATATTCTTGAATATCACTGTTTATCGTCTGTTCGTCAGAGGCCCGGCCAAAGAAGCCCGGCAAACCGTCCGTCCGTTTCGTTGAACACAAATTTACTTCGTTTTGGCGAAAAGGCAAAATCATTGGCGCGGTTCATTCAATCCGCAATGGATGATAAGTAAGCGTTAAGTAACCTTCAAAAAATAACCTGCATCATCTTAAGGAATCTTTTCGGTCTATATCTCTTTTCTCATCAGTCATGTGCCACCGGCACACTCCTTCTTCGAAAATAGATCTATCCTCGAAAATATTCTCTTAATCTGAGGCAACTTATTTTTTTCATGTTACTAAGTGAAATGTAAAAAATAACCTGCATCACTTTAAATATGCAATAGATTGATGTTCAGGTTGATTCTATGAATTCAATTATACCGATTGGTGCAACTTATTTTTTCTACATCACTAAAAAGTAAGTTGGTAAGGATTACCAAGTTTTTTAAGGATTACCAAATGTTCGAAATAAATTATAATTCATTATTTTTGTGTTTGGTTCCGAGACTCTTCTATGTGGTTAAGGAACGATAATAATAACCAATAATGTATTGAATAGTTATGAACAGCATGCTGATGAGGGGCTTGATGATCGGCCTCACTGCGCTGTCAGGCAGTCTGGCTTTGTCGGCTCAGGTCGCGGTTTCTTCAGGATTTGAACAACTTGACAGATGGGCGTCCGAGTGCCTTGCCGAAAGGAGTATGACCCTTGGTTATCCGGGCAACAATGACATAAGACTGGAGGAGTTTTACCGCTGGTACACAGGAAACAATCTGGAGTCGATGATCATCAACAATGCGGGAGATCCGTTCGAGGAGGGTGACCACACTCTTTCCTCATTGGATTTCGAGCGTGAGGTCATTCAGTATTTCGCTCCTAAATACGGATTTGACGGGAATGACCTGTGGGGCATTGTCACCATGAGCGGAACCGACGGCAACAACCACGGTATTTATTTCGGAGTCAATTATCTGAAGAGGAAGACCGGCAAGATGCCCGTCGTCTATGTCTCTGATGAGGCTCATTACAGCAACTACCGCCTTTGTGATCTTCAGCACCTCGAAGTCCGTCTTGTGAAGAGTGACTCCATGGGCAGGATGGTGCCGGACTCGTTGGAGAAAGTCCTTGACCCTACACGCCCTTGCCTGATAGTCTATGCGATGGGTTCCACCTTCAAGGGTGCCATAGATGATCAGAAGGCTCTTGATGATGTGCTGGCAAGGCACGAGGGGATGGCTGTATATCGTCATGTTGATGCGGCTCTGTTCGGTGGCTATCTGCCATTCACCGAATATAAGGACCTGGTTGACCGCAGGAAAACCGGCTTTGATTCCATTAGCGTCAGCGGTCATAAATTCTTCGGCATCGACAGCCCTTGCGGACTCTTCATCACAACCCGCGACGTTTACGACAATCAGTCAACCTACGACATCTCTTATCTGAACGCCAACATGCGCATGATAAACTGCTCACGATCAGGAATCGAGCCACTCAAATTTTGGTGGCTTATGAAAACGGTCGGCGATGAAGGCTGGACAGAGCAGGCCGCGAGGATTTTTGAAAACACGCGATACCTTAAGTCTGAGCTTAAAAGGATAGGTTGGCCTTATTGGAACAATGAATATAGCAACACAGTCATATTCCGCCGTCCTTCCGCCAAAGTCGTAAGGAAATATAATCTCGCTTGCGGCGAGGACGCGGCGTTTGGCGGAAAGCTGTCGCATGTTGTCGTCATGCAGCATGTCACAAAGGATTCGATCGACAGGCTCATCGCCGATCTGCGGAACGAGACAATCTCGGATCTGTGACGTCAATCGCATTCCCGCACATCTGGGTCGTCTCAGCCGACGAAATCCTTTGGCAGGACACCGAACTGCCTGAAGAAGCATTTGGCGAAGTACGACGGGGTGTTGAAGCCTACCATGTAGCAGATCTCATTGACCTTGTACTTTTGCTCGGCCAGCAGGCTGGCGGCCTTGCGCAGACGCATCTCCTTGATGAAATTGTTAGGAGTCATGCCGCAGGCCTCCTTGGTACGCTCGAACAGGACGGAACGGCTCAGGTGCATCTGCTCCGCCAAGTCATCGACGGAGAAATCCATGTCGGTAAATCTCACAGACACTATCTCGCTGATTTGCTGAAGGAATTGCTCGTCGCCTTTACCCTGCACGGTGCTTCTTAACGGGGCGTACGGACGTTTGCTGAAACTGTCCCAGATCATTTTTCTCTTGTCGAGAATACCGTTTATCCGTGTGATGAGATACTCGATCTCTACCGGCTTCTCCAGGAAGATGTCAGCTCCTTTCCCGATGCCGCTGACTTTCAGGCTGAGATTGTCGCTGCTTGAAAGGAGAATGACTGGAATATGACAGAAGCGCTCCTCGTTCCTTAATTCCCCGCAGAGATCAATTCCCACTGCGGCGTCGCTGATGATCAGGTCTATCCGTTCCCCGTTGTCGAGTGTCTGTTTTGCTTTCTCCGCATTCTCCTCGGTGTGGATGTCTTGGTAGTGTCTGCTGAGGGCGAGAGACAGGAATTCTCTCATCTGGGCATCCGGATCGATGATCATGATGCTGATCTCCCTTCGTTTGACGGTGTTGGTGTCCTGCAGGACTGTGTCCGCCGCACTTTTTTTCGCAGTCTTCTCAATCTCTGCCGCTATATTCCGGTACTCTCCTTTCATCGGCATAGATACATCTCCCACGTCCGAGCGGAGGCTCTCTATGCTATTGTGCAGGAAATCAAGGATCTCGTGAGTGATGACGTGCAGTTTGTCGCTGCTGTTCTTGATGATCGCCGCATTTTTCCGCGCCCTGTCGGAGAGTCCCTTCTCTGCCAGGATCTCATCCACGGGACCGTTGATGAGCATCACGGGGGTACGGATGCCCTTTGCGATGTCCGTGAACAGCTCCAGCTCGGTCTCCAAACGTACTCTATCCCTGTCGCGGCGTATCCTTTCAGCCTTGTTGGCTTTCCGTTCCTTTTGATAGTCCCAAAGAATCCGGGCGAAAAGCAGGACAAGTGACAGGAGGATGATGGAATATACTATGATGGCACCCGTGCTGTTGTAGAAATAGGGCTTGACTTTCACCACTGTAGGGATCTCCGCGCTCCAGACTCCGTCGTTGTTGCATCCGGAGACCAGGATCGTGTGATCTCCTCTTTTAAGCCCGGTCAAGATGATCTCATTGCCTCTGTAGTCATATTCGTTCCACTCTCCATCATCGATTTTCCACTTGTACCTGTTCTTGTGCGGAGCGATGTAACTCAGGACAGAGAAAGTCAGTCTCAAGGGTTTATGACCCGTCCTTATGTGCATTTGCCCGGTTTTTCTGGCTTCGGCCAGAAGTCCTCTCGCCTCGGTCTCCGATTCACTGTAATCCACATCGCTAAGGTAAAGTCTCGGGGCGATGCTGTTTGTCGGTATCTCGTCCGGTCTGAAATAATTGAATCCACCATTGGTGCCAAGGAAAACCACCCCGTCCGATGTAAGTACTCCTGAGTTGTAATTGAGGGCGTTGGCGCTCAGCCCGTCTCCGGTTCCGAATAATTTTGCTTTTTGCGTCTGTGTGTTGTATCGCACAAGTCCGGAGTTTGAACTGACCCAGAGGTTGTCGTTTTCTGAAATGATGTTGTAGACAGTCTGGTCGGAGGAGAGTATGTCCTTAGAGTTGATGGGCGTGATTATCCCCGTGTTTGTGTCATATCGGATCAGTCCGTTTCCTGCCGTACCTATCCAGATGATGTCCCGGACAATCTCTATAGCCAGAATCTTGTCAGGAATCACACCTTTGGTCGATGGTTTGCCTATCGTGCCGGTCTTCGGGCTGTACTTCATCAGGCCGCTGCTTATGGATGCGATCCAGATGTTGCCTTGGATGTCCCCGCGGATGTCGATCACGTCACTGTTGAATCCGAGATCGAGGGTTTCCCGGAAATCATCACCTTCCTTGATCGTTATCCCGGTCTTGGTGCCTATCCATAATCTTCCGTTGATGTCCTTGAACAGTGCGTAGACACTGGCGTCTGTGCCATCCTTGTCACTGTTGAATTTCGGCCAATGCCTTGTCTCGCCGCTCTTCGTGTCCAGATAGTAAAGACCCTTGCTGTAGGTTCCGACCCATAGCCCGTCGCCGTCTTTCAGCAGGGCGTGGATGTTGAGATTCGGTATGTTCCTGTCCACGATTTTTTCCTTGCATGTTTCTGAAGCCATGTCATAGAGAAACAGGCCACCGTCGTCTGTCCCGATCCAAAGTTTTTTGCCCGGATCTTCGCAGAACTTGCTGATTACCCTGCCTTTCTTCCCAGTGGTGTCCGTCATGGAGAAGTTGAAAAGAGAGGAACTCTTATTGGTATAGTTCACCCCACCGAAGTATGTCGCCACCCATATTCCACCCTCTTGATCCTTCACAATGTCGTAGATGAAGTTGTCGGTGATGCTTCTGTTGGTGTTTGGCTCGTAACGTATGTTCTCGCACCTGCCGGTTCTAGTGTCAAAGTTCACAATACCGTTGTCGCAGCCGTAGGAGATGATCCCCGGTTCCACTTCCGTGACAGTGTGGATCCTGCCGGTGTATAGCTTGCTTCCGTTGTCGGAAGTGAGCCTGTAGTTCGTGAATGACCCGCTGGTCTTGTCGTAGCGGAAAAGACCGTTTCCCCATCCTCCTATCCAGATGTTGCCCTGGTAGTCCTCGCACAGGCTGAAAGCGGCGTTGCCCTCGGCTTTCGCTCTCTCATCGTAGATATGTATTCTGGAGAACATGTTCTTGTCGTCATCATAGAGATAGATATTCTGGCTGGCATTTGTACACCATGTCCTGCCTCTTCCGTCACATAGTACTGAAGTGATGTAGTCAGAATCTATTCCGAATTTGTTGTCCTTCCCTTTTGAGAACCGGATAAGCCTACCTGTCTCGATGTCGTAGCGAAGGAGGCCTTGTCCCAATGTCGCTATCCAGAGCCTGTTCTTCTTGTCCAAGTCCAGGCTTCGTACAAGTATGTTGCTGAGACTGTTCATCTCTGCTTCCGGTAACGACTTAGGAGTCAGTATCTCCGTGAAGAGTTCCTCGTTCTTGTCGAAAGCGTAGAGGCCATTCTCCGTACCGATGTACAGAGTGCCGTTCATGTCTTCCTTCAAGGAGTAGATCGAGTTGTTTCCCAGCGACCTGGAATCGGACGGGGTGTTCCTCCAAGTCTTCAAGGTAGTGCCGTCGAACCTTGTGAGTCCGTCATTGGTGCCGAACCACATCAGCCCGTCCTTGTCTTGCAGAATTTTGAATATGGTGTTGGAACTCATGCCGTTTTCCATCCCATAGTGTATGAACTTGTGCTTCTGCGCACTGGCCGGGAATGGGCAGAATGCAAGAAAAAGGGCGATAAAAGCGGTGATGCGTTTTAAAGACATGGCATACAAGTTTTGTTCAAAAATAATATAAAAGTTCTATGTTTTCACTTTTGTTGCCGCTAAAAAGCCCTAAATAGGATAAATTTTGTATAAATTAAGATAAACGAGCGGTCGGGATAGTCTGTTTCTGTCTACCTTTGACATGGCCATTGGCGGATTAACAACACTATTATTGCAAACCATAAAAATCAGTCAGAATGAAAAATCTTAGTTTAAAGGTTTCGCTTCTTGTCTTGACATTACTGTTGGGGGCTGTGGCTTCTTTCGCACAGTCCGAGGCCGTTCTGTCAGGTGTCATCACGGACACAGGCGGGGAACCGCTCCCCGGCGCGAGTGTCACTTTGATGGAGACGAAAACACCCTTTGGTGTCGTAACTGACGTTGATGGTAAGTTTTCCATCACTGTTCCGGTCAACTCTACGGTCGAGGTCTCTTTCCTTGGCTTTGTCTCTCAGACCTTCCGTGTGAAGTCATCTCAGAAGATACATGTCTCTTTGGTGGAGGATGAGAATGTCCTTGACGACGTTGTCGTTGTCGGCTTCGGCACTCAGAAGAAGGAGTCCGTAGTGGGAGCTGTGGCGGCGATCAAGCCAAAGGAGCTGACGGCTCCGGTGCGTTCCCTTACCAACTCCATCGCCGGAAAGGTGGCGGGTATCATCGCCGTGCAGTCTTCCGGAGAGCCTGGCAAGGATGATGCCCAGTTCTGGATCAGAGGCATCTCCACATTCACCGGAAACCAGAACCCCCTTGTGCTGGTGGACGGCATCGAGCGCCCTATGAGCAACGTCGATCCTTTGGAGATCGAGTCGTTCTCCGTGCTGAAGGACGCTTCCGCCACCGCTGTCTATGGCGTTCGTGGAGCCAACGGAGTCATCCTCATCACGACGAGGCGGGGATTCGACGGCAAGGCCAAAGTTGACGCCCGCTATGAGCAGGGTTTCTCCTTTGCTACCAAGCGTCCGTCTTATATGAGAGCCTATGAGCGATCAGTCCTGTTCAACGAGGCCATAGACGCCAACCCTTCCGCCGCACAGTCCCTTAAATATTCCAACGAAGAGATTATCGCGATGCGCGACGGCACGGATCCGGAGTTGTATCCGGATGTGGATTGGCAGGATGTGCTCATGAGGAAGTATTCCATGAACGAGAAACTGAGTGTGAACATCTCGGGTGGTTCAAAATGGGTGAAGTACTTTTCCGCCATGTCGGTGTATAACCAAGAGGGACAGTACGCCGTGAACAACAGCGACTATCCTTGGGTTTCGACAAAGATCGGATCGTACGGAAAGAACATCAACTACATCCGTTATAACTTCCGTACCAATGTTGACATGGACATCACGAAATGGACAAGAGTCTCGCTGGGACTTCAAGGTAACGTGGCCAACAATGTCGAGCCGGCCGAAGGGTCGGACAACATCTATCTCTGGATCAACAACTGCGCCCCTAACGCTTTCCCTGTCCTTTACAAGGATGGAAAGTTCCCGGGCAGGGATTCGCTCTACAATCCTTACATCCAGTTGACCCAACGTGGCTACAAGACCACCACCACAAACGAGCTGCGTACCAATCTGTCAATCTCTCAGGACTTCTCTTTCTGGAGTTGGGCGAAAGGATTGTCAGCCATAGTCCGTTACGCCTATGACGCTGTCAACTATGATGTCGCCAAACGTTCCAGGGATCTTACCCTCTATGAGGCTCTCGGACGTGACGAGGCCGGAGACATCCAGTACAAGGTCATCGACGCCAACAAGCAACAGGAGTATCTGAACTATTCCTCGTCGGCCTCAGGCAACAGAAGCCAGTACTTCGAGGCTTCCCTCAACTACGACAGAGCCTTCGGCAAGCATGAGGTGGGAGGCTTGGTGCTTTACTACATGAAGGATTACAGGATCAACACGGCCAGCAGCTACATCTCCAGTCTTCCAAACCGCTCGCTCGGTATCGCCGGGCGCGTTACCTACGGCTATGACAAGAAATATCTCGCCGAGGTGAACATTGGTTTCAACGGCTCGGAGAACTTCCCTAAGGGGCAGAGGATGGGATTCTTCCCTGCCGTGGCCTTGGGCTGGGTCGTGTCCAACGAAGGATTCCTCAAGGACAACAGCGTCCTTACATGGCTCAAGCTAAGGGCTTCATACGGTCGTGTCGGTTCCGACCAGATTCGTTCAACCCGCTTTGCCTACCTCTCAACTCTGAAGGATGCTAACGGAACATCCGATTTCGGTCTCAACTTCAACAAGGGGATCGGCGGACTCGCCGAGGATCAGCTTGCGGCGCAGAACATCACGTGGGAGACCGCGTCCAAGTACAATGTGGGTCTTGAACTGGGTTTCTGGAACGCCTTCCGCGCCACGTTCGAAGGGTTCTATGAGAAAAGAAGCAACATCTTCATCCAGCCGCAGGTGTCTGAGATAGCGGGTCTGCAGAATCCTGCCTATGCCAACACCGGTGTGATGGACAACCGTGGTTTCGAGGCGACCCTTGAGTACAACAAGGCTTTTGACAACGGAATGGTGTTCACCGCCCGCGGCAACTACACTTTCGCGCGCAATAAGTACATTGATGACGGTAAGGTCTACAAGAATCCTTGGCAGGATGTGCGTGGTACCCGTTACGGCGAGCGTAAGCTCTATGACGCCATGCATCTTTTCTCGAAAGAGGAGATTGACGCCCTTCCGGATTACTACCGTCAGTTCTCTCTTACCAAAGAGCAGCTGCGTCCTGGAGACATCCGCTACCGTGATGTCAACGATGACGGTAAGATCACCGAGGATGACATGATCTGGACATCCTCTCCGTCCAGGCCGGAGCAGGTGCTTGGACTCGGAGCCTCTCTCTCATGGAAAGGTTTTGACTTCTCTTTCCTTATGCAGGGTGCTTTCGGGGCGACTACATATCTGACTTCCGGATGGTACTTCCAGCCTTTCCAGGCAGAGCGTGACCCTAAGCTTATGGGTAACCTCATAACCAAATTCCGCGACCGCTGGACAGAGGAGAACCCTGACCCGTATGCCTTCTCCCCGAGGCTCTACATGGGACAGAACGTCAACAATTACAAATCCTCCACATGGTGGGTGCGCAACAGTGACTACATGCGTCTGAAGAACCTTGAGTTCGGCTACACATTGCCACGCAAGGCTCTGGACAGGATGAGACTGGACAATCTCAGATTCTATGTGTCTGCTCAGAACCTCATGACTTTTAGCAAGTTCAAGAAAGAGTTCTGGGATCCTGAAGTGGGAGCGGATGCTTACCCTATTCAAGCTACCGTGTTCCTTGGCGTTAATTTAACATTCTAATAAAGAGAGTATTATGAGAAAATATATTCTTATGCTTTTAGTCCCGGTCCTGTTTGCCGGCTGCAACTTCCTTGACCAGGATCCAGAGGAGCTCAATACTCTGGAAAAGGTGTTCTCCTCGCGTAATGACACCCGCAAGTGGTTCGCCAGAATGTACTCTTCCGATTACTTCCCGCTTGAACTCTGGGGATCAGCCTACTACAACCACTACATGTTCGGAACGGACGATGCGAACAACGCTCTTGACTGGCATATTCCTCACATTCTGAACGGTTCGGTCAGCCCGGAGACTCCAGTGACCTCGACTGACAAGTACTATTTCCAACTGTTCTATCAGGCCATCCGCCACTGCAACATATTCCTTGAGAATGTTGACAACTGCAAGGAACTTGATCCTGTCACAGAACTTCCGAGGATGAAGGCCGAGGCGCGTTTCATGCGGGCGATCTACCATTTCTGGATTCTTCGTGAATATGGCCCGATTCCGATAGTCGATAAGACGTTCATCTCCGAGAAACTTAGCAGGAGCAGCTATGACGAGTGCGTGGACTGGATCTGCGGCGAGATTGACGCGGCGATACCTTCAATGCTGGAGGAAAGGGTGGAGGATGACTATGGCTTCCCGACAAAAGGTGCGGCGATGGCCATGAAGGCAAGGATTCTTCTTTATGCGGCAAGCCCTCTTTTCAACGGCAACACCGTCTATGCCAACTGGAAGAACCATGACGGCAAGCAGTTGATCAGCCAGACCTACGACAACGAGAAATGGAAGAAGGCCGCCGACGCCGCCAAGGCGGTGATCGATCTTGGCAAGTACGAGCTTCTGGAGCCGAAGGCCGAGGATGGTAAGCCGCTCACTTTTGAGGACTATGTCAAGAACTATCAGAAGATAACCACAACCTGGAATAAAGAACTGATCTGGGCTCGTCCGCAGGCCACCTATTGGTGGACAATGCAGTGTCTGCCGGCTTGCTTCCATTCGTGGAATGCGCGTGACGCCGTGAGCCTCAATCTTGCCAATGATTATTTCATGGCGGACGGCAGCGAGGCCAGGCCGTTGAAAGAGTGGTTTGACAACAGGCAGTGGTCTTCCGAGGATGATGTGGAGCACGGTACGATCAAGAACACGTTCTGGATGTTTGTCGGCAGAGAGCCGAGGTTCTATGCCTCCACGCATTTCCCGAACCAGCGTCTTGACCGCTACACCCACCCTGACATGAGAAACCAGGACGGTTCCGGAGTGATGACCACAATCGAGTTCTGGAACAAAGGCAACGCCGGCAAAAGCCGCTCGACCGGAGATCATAACTCCACGGGTCTCTCTCCTCAGAAGAACATTCCTCTGTCGGCCTATTCGGACAAAGGAAAGGGCGAGTGCATCTCAAGTCAGATACCGTTCCCGGTCATTCGTCTCGGAGAAATCTATCTTGACTACTGCGAGGCTATGAATGAATATGCCGGAGCGGCATCCCATTCAACGATACTTCCTTACCTGAACGAGATTCGCAAGAGAGCGGGGATTCCTGAATATAAAGGGACTTACACCAAAGAACAGATGAGACATATGCTCATGAAGGAGCGCCGTGTCGAACTGGCATGGGAGTGCCACCGTTACTTTGACGTGCGCCGTTGGTTCATAGCCCATGGGGATAATGGTGTCCTCAACACCCCGGTCTATGGCTTCAACGTCGCCGAGGGAGAGAATGCGACCGACCCTAAGTTCTTCACGATGACTGAAGGAATGCCGCGAATCTTCCGTATGGAGCACTATCTGGCACCGATCAAGGCTTCGGAAGTTGCGTACAACACCAATCTGGTGCAGGCTCCGTTCTATTAGTGGCTGCCCTTAGTGAGGTGGCTTGCCGGACGCGGCCACCTCTGTGGGTTTGAGTAACGTATTAACCAAGATTATTAACATCACAGAAATGAAAAAGATTATATCATCCATATTGCTGCTCGCCGGAGTGACAGTCGCTTCCTGTACGGTCGAACTGCCAAGGCCGGATGTCGTTCCTGACCCGGCATTCTCCTTGTCCGGCCTGCAGAAGACAGCCACGATAAGTTCGTACGAGACTACGGATGTGACCGTTACCGTAAAACGTACATATGGCGTGTCAAAGGAGCTTATGCTGAATCTTTCCGTGGATGGGGCGGAAATTGATTCATACAACGAGATTTACTCCACAGGTTTCAGACAGATGGATTCCAAGTATTACACTATGCCTGAATCCGTTACATTCGCGCCTAACACCCAGAAGGCGGAATTTGTCGTAACGATCAAGACCGCCGAGCTTGTGAGGGACAACGGAAAGGGGGCCGAGAACCTTCTTATCCCGGTAGTCCTCACGGGAGCCTCTATGGAGGTGGCCGATTTTGGTTCTATGGGATCGATACTCATAGGATTGACGACCTCTGAGCCTACAATCATTGTCGATGTGCCGGAGACTCCGGAAGTCTTGTCTTTCCTGTCCATAGATCCGCTTGACCAGACTGTGACAATTAAGGCCGGTACCAATTTCAATAACCTTGACACCAAGAGAGTGAGTATCAAGGTTGACGATGACAAGGTGGCTGAATTCAATGCCGCCAACGGAACCTCGTATGAACCAATCCCTTCGTCATGCTACAAGGTCTCCGACGGCACATTCAATCCGGAACAGATGACCTTTGAGGATGTCATCTCATTCAGCAGCAAAGGAATGGCAGAAGGCAAGGAATATCTTTGCCCTATTGTACTTGAACAGACAGGTGGCTATGTGGTGGAGCAATCCTCCCCGGTCTACGTGATCGCCAGTCTGACATCCCTTAGGGCATGGACTCCGGAGGCCGTGGGCAAGCAGGTTCTTCCGTCCTACCGGAAAGGAAGTGTCACGATCCAGATGAACGCCCCGTTGTCCAACGACCTTCAGGTTTCGTTCAAGTATGATCCGGAGGCTGTGAGCGCCTACAATGCCGCCAACGGCACGTCTTACAAGACATTTGATGTCTCCAAGGTGTCGGTCGGCGAGGCGAGCATCAAGGCGGCGTCCAAAAAGGCTACTGTTGAATTCGCTGTAGATGCATCCGCTATGCCGTATGACGGAGAAGACGCCTATATGGTGGCGCTGACGGTTGATCAGGACAAATTCCCTAAAGGAACATTGTTTGACGAAGGCGGGCAGACTGTGTTCTTTGAGGTCGTGAAGACGATCACCGGAGACTATGTCAAGACTGTCGAAGGTGTCCAGTGGGAGTTCAACCTGACTGTCGGAGAGGATGCGACTTTTGTGGCGGCAAACAAAGGCGGTGGCGAGACGACCCAGAAAGTTACCGCGTTCACCGAGAATGAGACCGGCTATAACTCTTTCTCCAACAGAATCGACTTCACTGCCGGTTCTGCTCATGAAGGAGTTCCGCAGAGATATTACATAATCTACGGCGGAAAATGGAAGGATGGTGTCATCCTGTTTGACCTCAGCGAGGAACCGGACAAGGACGGATTCTACAGGATGGTCAATGTGAGTGACCGTAGGACGGACGATGACTGGATCTGGAACAAATCCAGATTCAACCCGGCTGACGGAAGCTGGGACCTTCAGATGGCGGTCTTTGGTTATTGGAACACCCGTAAGCTTTTCTGTAGGCTGACCCGATAGGGTTGGTCGATATGGCGACGGGCGTTGCTTCGCCCGTCGCCTTTATGATTCAACAGGCGGTAAAAGATAAGTCGCCGCTGAGTTCGCGAAGATTGATAAGACTAAGAGACATGAGACTACATTCCCTGTTATCATCGTTATTGCTGGCCACTTTTGTGGCCGTTTCGTGTTCGGGTAAGGATGAACCTATGATTGATTTTCCGGATGACCCGAATCCCGATAATCCCCCTACCGGACAGTATCTTTCTGGCATCATATTTAATCAGAACTTCGAGGATGACATCAACTTGACAAAGAACAGTGATGTCCCCGAGGATGGAAAATGGTACTATGTCGGAGGATGGCGCGAATCTGGCGCAAAAGTTTCTCAGATAGACGGCTACGGCTACAAGGACAGCCGTTGTCTTTGCATAGCGGCTCTTGACCATACGGTCGATGTGGCTGTGGTGCAGAGAATCAAGGTGGTTCCGGGGAAGAATTACAAGGTGTCCGTCAAGATCAAGACAAGCGGAGTCAGCGGAGCCAATCCGGAGTCAGGAGCCTGTATATCCCTGAATTCCGCCTGGTCCTTGAAGTCCAAACGAGTCTATGGCACAACGGATTGGACTACCGTGAGCTTGGAGTTGGAACCCGAGACTGACTATCTGGAGATAGCGTTGAGGCTGGGCGCCAACTGTGACGACGCGCGTGGCGTAGCCTATTTCGACAATGTGTCAATCTCCTATAACAATGATCTGTATGTTCAGGAGAGTGAGCATCTTGTCTTGATGTGTGACAAGAAATACATCTCTATCTCTGAATCAATGATAGGAGAGTGGCTTTCAAAGCTGGACAAGGTCTATGAGGCTTATGTGGAGCTTTTTTCCGGAAGAAAACCGTATGGTGGGAATAAGATAAGAATCCGTTCAGGTTCCATCAACGCTTGGGCATATGCCGGCAATCCTATCCAATGGAACGAGAATTATATTACCGAGACGCTGATGTCCGTGAAGGAAGGGGATTGGTGCTTCGGGCTCATGCACGAGCTCGGCCATGATTTCGCTCCGGGACACTTCACGGAATTCAGCGCCACCTGCGCTTTTGACTTCAATGAGGAGGTAATGGCGAACTGGAGGATGTACTATGCCTTGGAAAAACTTGACGGAGTGGTCTTCAACAATGACAAGATCTATCACGGCAAGGAGGTTGTTGCCCTCTATAGATCGGACACGCCCAACTCCTATGACAATATCATAAAGGCCGGCAGGTGCGAGGAGATGGGCAATGGCCTTACCTATTGTCTATGGCGTATCCGTGACGCCTACGGATGGCAAGTGTGGATAGACACGTGGGACGAGATCTACAGGACAAGGATTAACTCGGTTATGGAAAGCTCGATGAATCAATGGCAGAAATTCGATTACCTGCTTACGATACTCAGCAAGCACACTCCTGACGGACAGGATGTACGGGAGACATTCCCTGACGGCGAACTTGATCTTATTAAGAAATATCTTTCAACACAGAAATAGTATCAGATGAGAATCCCGTTATTAGCGGCGGCGATCATGCTGCCCATGGCAACCGCAGTACTGGCCTGCGGGGAGAAGAAGGCCTGTTCCTATGAAGAGAATTTCAGCACGGATGTTCTGGGGGACGGTAGCTGGACGTTAGTGCTTGACGGTGAGGTTCCCGAGGGAGCCGCTGCATTTTGGAGACAGGAGGAAGGAATGGATGGCGGAGGATGTGTCTTCATCTCTTCTCCGGAACGAGCACAGGTGAGTGTCTGTCATGATGTTGAAGGACTTGATCCAGAGAAAATCTATCGCGTGTCTGCATTCCTCAAGACTTCTGGAGTGTCTGAAGGCCGTGGGGCGGTGTTGACAGTGGAGACTGAGAACACTGATCAGGAATGGAACGCTTCCGAATTCTGTTATGGCGACAGCGACTGGAAGAAAGTCTATGTGGATTTTGTGCCGGCCGCCACAGGCAAGGCTCAGATCAGATGCCGTCTTGGAGACCACGGAGGCACGTACAATGGAGGTACGGCTCACGGCAAGGTTTGGTGGGACTGCATTAGTTTGAGAGAGATCCTGCCGGAGGAGCTTTGCATCCGTGAGGGCAAGCATATTCGTCTGGCGCTCGACACCGACAAAGTCTGCGTGAGCGATTCCACTTTGGACAGTTGGCTGGCCAATCTTGACTCGGTCTACGAAAGTTACTCAAGGCTGGTCGGAGGCACTCCTTTCAACGGTTCCAGGATCACCATCCTGACCACACCGGGAGTTGAGGCGGGCTATTGGGCGTTGGCAGGTAATCCGATCCTGTGGAACAACCATGTTGGCATTGACAAGTCATTGCTGTCCACCAGAGATAATGGCGACTGGAATTTCGGTGTGATGCATGAGATCGGTCATACTTTTTCCGGATACTGTCGTCCCGACGGCTCAAGAACCAATTCCACATGGAACTGGAACGACGAGATATTCGCTAATTTCAGGATGTCTTACGCTCTGGAGGACTGTGGCGGCAGGATGGGACAGCGCGGTGTTTTCTACACCGGAGCGGAGAATATGGACTACTACAAGATTGCCTACGATGAGACCATCGGAGCCGGTGTCGCGAAGAACAACGGTGATGCCTTGCACTACACTTTCATGAGAATTGCGAGAAAGTACGGTTGGAAGGTCTATGAGGAGGCATTCAGGCTGCTGTATGCGCTTGAAGAGGGTGAAACAGCCATGCTGAAGACGGACTATGACAAATTCTGTTTTTTCCTGTCCTATGTCTCAAAGGCCGCCGGCGAGGATGTGTGCAAGACCTGCTACTCCCAGAAGGAACTTGAGTTGATAGAAGAATCATTGAAGTAGAAATGTTTACAAAATATATTAAGGCAAGTCTCGCTGTCCTTACATTCCTTGTCGCCGTGTCTTGCGGGGTCAATGAATATTCTCTGGAATCCCCCGACGGAAGAACCTGCGTCAAGGTTCTCTCAGGAGAGAGGCTGGAATATTCAATCACACATGACGGCTCCGTACTCATCTCTCCGTCCGCGATGGAGATGGAGTTTGTCACCGAAGGAAAGGTTCTCGGGAGGGACTCCGGAAAGATGAGGGTGCGTCGTCGCAGCGTCGAGGAGAGCGTGGAGGCCATGTTCTACAGACAAGCCGAGGTTTCGGGGAAGTGCAACGAGGCTGTTCTGTCATTTGGCGGCTGGTCATTGGAGATCCGGGCCTACGACAGCGGTGTGGCGTGGAGATTTGTCACTGATGGCTGTTTCGCCTCGGATTCCGTGGTCGTGCGCGGAGAGACCGAAGAGTTCAACCTGCCGTCGGACAGGATGGTATGGCTGAGTTACTCAGTGGGGAAAGATCCCTATGCGAACGCTTTCCAGAATGCCTATACTCATCAGAGAGTCAGCGAATTCGGAACCGAGTCTTCTTTGGCTTTCCTTCCGGTGGCCATCGAGTGTGACAACGGGGTGAAGGCTGTGGTCTGCGAGTCTGATCTGAAATCCTATCCCGGGATGTTCCTAAAGGGAACGGAAGGCGGATTCAAGGGCGAGTTCGCCTGTCTGCCGGACAGTTGCTACATCCATCCCACGCGTTGCCAGAAGAAGATTGCCGCAAGGAAGGATGTGATCGCGAGGACCTCCGCGCGAAGGACTTACCCGTGGCGGATTGTGGCGATTTCTGATGAAGACAAGGAACTGCCGGTCAATGACCTTGTCTATCTGTTGGCGGAGCCACGCGAAGGTGACCCGTCGGAGTGGGATTGGGTGAAGCCGGGTCTGTGTGCCTGGGAATGGTGGAACGACTGGGGGCTGACGGGAGTTGACTTCAAGCCGGGTGTCAACACCGAGACCTATTTCGCTTACATCGATTTCGCCGCCCGCCTCGGACTTCCCTACATTGTGATGGACGAAGGATGGTCGGCCAGGGATGACATCATGTCGCTGCGTGAAGGCATAGACCTTGATTTGGTCAGGGTGGTTGAATATGCCGCCTCGCGTGGAGTCGGAGTTTTTATCTGGGCGGTTGCTAATGTCCTGGATGATAAACTGGAAGAGGCTGCGGCCTACTATTCTGGAATCGGGGTGAAAGGATTCAAGGTCGATTTCTTTGACAGGGATGACCAAGAATGCGTTGACATGGTCTACCGCATCGTGGAAGCGCTGGCAAGGCACAAGCTGATGGTGGATCTTCATGGAATATACAAACCTACGGGTTTGAACAGGACGTACCCCAACGCTGTGAATTTTGAAGGTGTTTACGGATTGGAGGAGGTGAAATGGGCCTCTCCGAAGTCTGTAGAGTACGATGTCACATTCCCGTTCATCCGTCAGATCCAAGGTCCGTCAGACTACACGCAGGGCTCTTACCGGAACGCCACGGAGGAGTCATTCCGTATAGATTGGCACAATCCTATGAGCAAGGGAACCAGAGCCCGTCAGGTGGCGGCCTATGTCGTGTTCGACTCGCCTTTGGCGATGATGTGTGACTCCCCGTCACTTTATCTGTCGGATCTGCCATGCTCGGAGTTCATCGCCTCATTGCCGACGGTGTTTGATCGTACGGAAATCCTCGCCGGGGAGCTCGGCTCCTTCATCGTGACCGCAAGGGAGAAGGATGGTGCCTGGTACATCGGTGCCTTGACCGACTGGAATTCGCGCGAGATTGAAATCAGTCTGGATTTTCTTGATGCAGGGCGTGAATATTCATTGCGTTCCCTTGAGGATTCCCCAGATTCTGATCTCAGTCCGGAAAAGTATGTCATCTCTGAAAACACCGTGGCCAATGGAGACACACTTGCCGTTCCGCTTGCTCCGGGAGGTGGTGCCTGTTATGTTATGGCTCCTATTCGATGATTTTTGTTATTTTTGGTAAGCGTTAAAAAATAAGTTGAACTAAATTTGTGTCAGATTTAGTTCAAGTTATTTTTCAATGATCACTTGATGTCTGCATTAAAATTTTGAATGATATGAAAAGGTTTCTTATTGTGATGGCGGCGGTGTTGCTGACTGCTTTGTCCGTGTCTGCGAAAGTCTCTCTTCCATCGCTCGTCGGTGACAACATGGTTCTTCAGCGCAACACTTCCGTGAATGTCTGGGGAAAGGCCAAGGCCGGGGCAAAGGTCTCAGTGTCTGTGTCATGGAGCAAGGAAAGGTATCGTACCAAAGCTGATCCGGACGGGAATTGGCGTGTCAGGGTAGCGACCGCTGACGCCGGCGGCCCTCACATCATGACCATCTCCGACGGCGAGCCGGTCACCGTCCGGGGGATCATGCTCGGTGAGGTTTGGCTTTGCTGTGGGCAGTCCAACATGGAGATGCCGCTCTGCGGTTTCATGATGCAGCCGGTCGAAAATTATCCCGAGTACCTGATGGATGTCCCTACCGAGGCCTCCTTGATCAGGTTTTTCCAGGTTCCTCGGGTTCCGGCTGACGAACCGGCGGACACCTGCGGAGGAGAATGGCTTTTGCCTACCATGAGGAACGCGAGTCAGTTCAGCGCCTGCGGTTATTTCTTCGGCAGGGCGTTGTCCAAGGCTCTCGTAGGTGTGCCGGTGGGTCTGATCTCCTCGAACTGGGGAGGCACACGCATCGAATGCTGGATGAGCGATGAGGCAATCCTCTCCACCGAGGGGATCAACCATGAGTTCGCCCTCTCCGGAGAAGGGGTCACCAGTGAGCCCCACAGGCTGTTCAACTCGATGATCTGGCCTCTGCGCCATTACACGGCCAAGGGATGGATCTGGTACCAAGGGGAGTCGAACAGGATCAACTGGTTTGACTATAGGAATCTTATGGTTTCCATGGTTGACTTGTGGAGGAATATCTGGGAGGATGAGGGAATGCCGTTCTATTTCGTTCAGCTTGCCCCTTACCCCTACAACGGCGAGGGACTGCGCTCTCTGCCTCTGGTCGTGGAGGCACAGTACCAGGCAATGGCTCAAATCCCTCATAGCGGCATTGCCGCAACGACAGACATCGGCAGCCGTACTTGCATACATCCTCGGAAGAAGATGGAGGTGGGCACCAGGCTTGCATGGCTCGCGCTCCGTAACGACTATGGTGTCGATGGAGTGCCGCTTCCTGCTCCGACCTACAAGTCGATGGAGAAGGAGTACAACGATTACCACAAGTGCAACCAGCTTGTCCTGAGTTTCAACAATCTTTCCGGACAGAATGAGTTCAATGAGTCCGACAGCATTCTCGGTTTCGCCTCGGACGGCTACTACACTCCGGGAGGCTTTGAGATCGCCGGGGCGGACAAGGTCTGGCATAAGGCCAAAGTCAACTTCCGCTGGTGGCAGAATAAGATTGAAGTCTGGTCGGAAGATGTCCCCGAGCCTGTAGCCGCTCGCTATGCTTTCAGAAACTATCCCGAGGACGCAAACGTGATGACAACCTCCGGTCAGCCTTTCGCTCCGTTCAGAACGGATGACTGGGAAGTCAAAGATGTGGGAATAATAAAATAAAAACGTGATGAAAAGGATTCTGTGGGCCATTCTGGCGCTGGTAACGAGCGCCAATGCGGCATATTCGCAGACGTGCTGGACAATCGGAACGGACGGTTCTATAGAGCTGAATCCCGAAAGGATCGTCCTGCCATATTCCGACCACATCGAGATGAGCGGGGAACAGGTTTCCTGCGTCCTTCGATGGATGGTTGACGAAAAAGGCCTGTTCGGCCAGGAAAGATCGTTGGTTTTCCCGATGCTTCGCCGTGTCCCTAATGACACGCACGCCAGCCTGCTTTACAGGATGGGTACGGACGTCATGTCGCTGGTCGGGATCAACTCCCTTGTGCCGAAACAGCTGTCGACAAAAAAAGTGTCCATTGACGGATGCCTGTCAGTGATCAGTGAATATGGTGTCGGCAAGGCGAATGTCGGAGGAGCCAGAGGAGACAATCCGAAGCCGGTCGCCGAAGTCAGGACAACGGTGTTTCCAAGCAAGGTCCATCCGATGCTCTGCGAGATCTACAGCATAAGGAATATCTCCGCCAGTCCGCTGGTGCTTAATGTCCCGAAGTTCAGCCAGGAGGCGAAGACCCTGGCCGACAAGGGAGTGGACGGCAGCTATGTGATCCGGGCAGACATATTTGGAAGTGGAACATATGTTCTTGAGCCTTGGCAGGAGATCGGATTTCAAGTGGCTTTCCAGGCCTACCGGGAAAAAGGAGGAAGCATGATTGTTCCGGACTTTGATGCGGAATATTCCGCCAGGATGTCCTTCATCCGCGACGCCATCGATTCGTCCCTGATTCTGGAAACACCTGACACTGTGATCAACACAGAGTTTAGATTCGCCAAGATCAGAGCCTCGGAAAGCATTTACAGGACAAAGGGAGGCCTTATGCACGGTCCCGGCGGAGAGTCCTACTATGCCGCGCTTTGGTGCAATGACGAATGTGAATATGTCAATCCGTTCTATCCTTTCCTTGGCTATGCGGTCGGCAACGAATCCGCGTTCAACTGTTACCGGCTTTATTCAGGATTCATGAATGATGATTTCAAACCGGTTCCAAGCTCGATAATTGCCGAGGGGACGGACATCTGGGACGGAGCCGGTGACAGGGGGGATGCGGCCATGATAGCGCATGGGCTGTCAAGGTATCTTCTGGCGAGAGGAGACAAGAACGAGGCGGAGCAGCTCTGGCCGTTCTTGAAATGGTGTCTGGAGTATTGCCACCGGAAACTCAACGCTGCCGGAGTTCCGGAATCAGACTCGGATGAGCTTGAGGGCCGCTTCCCTGCCGGAGACGCCAATCTTTCGACGGCCTGCCTCTACTACGACGGGCTGGTGTCCGCCGCATACCTTGCCCCTTTGCTGGGGGAGACTGCCTCCGTGACAAGACTGTACCGAAAGCGGGCGACGCAATTGCGGGAATCAATAGGTCGCTATTTCTCGGCCAACGTAGGCGGCTATGAGACATACCGTTACTACGAAGGAAACGACTTGCTGAGGTCCTGGATTTGTCTGCCATTGTGTTTCGGGATTGACGACAGGGCTGAAGGCACGCTTGCCGCTTTGTTCTCATCCGAGATGATGACGGAGGATGGCATTCTTACCCAGCAGGGCAGTTCCACATTCTGGGACAGGTCAACGCTCTATGCGCTTAGAGGGGCTTTCGCCGCAGGTCATGCGGATGCGGCTCTCTCGCAACTCCACAACTATTCGGAGCGCCGCCTTCTCGGGACCCACGTCCCGTATCCGGTCGAGGCCTACCCTGAAGGGTCGCAGCGGCATCTGTCGGGGGAGAGCGCACTCTATTGCAGGGTAATCACCGAAGGCCTTTTCGGAATAAGGCCTTGCGGATTCGACTCATTCAATCTTAAGATCCGGATGCCGTCCGATTGGGATGAGATGGCGTTGAATCACGTAAAGGCATTCGGCAAAGACTTCGACATCAAGGTTAAAAGGCTTGATGGACAGAGACTCAGGATCGGAATCAGTTGTGATGGAAGACTCCGTGAGTATTCAGTAAAATCAGGACAGGAAATCAAGAATATATCGCTTAGGTGATGACACAAAGAATTCAAATAATGATGGCGGCGTTTGTTTGCCTCGCCGCGTCATGCTCGATGGAGCCGGCAGGCAAGACAGTCTTTCTCAAGGATTATCTGACGGAGGAGATGGTTCAGAACGATGTGGAGCCGGCCATAAGAAAGGCCTTGGAGGATTGTCTGAAAAGCAAAGGAAGCACCCTTGTGCTGCCAGGAGGCACTCTTCCTGTCAAACCGGACTACTGCTATGGCAAGTTTCAGAAAATCAGCAACAACGACCCGAGTGACAAGCGAATAGCATTTGACATCGTCGGAGCCGACGGCCTTAGAATTGAAGGCAACGGCACGACATTGCTGTTCACCGGATTCATCTCGCCGTTCAATGTCGAGGATTCCAGAAATGTGTCGGTCAGCGGTCTTGACATTGATTACACAAGAACATTCCATTCCGAAGGTCTGATAACGGGTTCGGGCAAGGATTGGGTCAAGGTCAAGTTCCCGGATGACTATAGGATAAGCCTTGAGAGCGGGATCATCGTGTTTAGGGATGAGTTCCGCAATAAGTACCCTTATGGCAATCTTCTGGAGTTTGACACGGAGAAAAAAGAAGTCGCTCATTATGTCAGGGACTATTGGGTGTGGGGTCCGGGACTTCAGGCCGAGGCTCTTCCTGACGGAGACTACAAAGTTTATGAGAAAGACATCAGGGTAACCACGGGCAACACCCTCGTTTTCGGCGCCGCGGCCAGACTGAACCCCGCGTTCACGCTTGAGAGATGCGACGGGTTCACCTTGAAGGATGTGAACATCTGGCACTGCGGAGGAATGGGCGTTATTGCCCAAAGATCCAAGGATCTTGAACTCAACAATGTCAAGGTCGTTCCATCTCCGGGCAAGGGCAGGATGATAAGCATCACGGCCGACGCAACCCATTTCGTGAACTGCAAGGGCTTCATCAGAATGATCGGATGCACGTTCATGAACCAGAAGGACGATGCCACCAACATTCATGGATGGTATGCGGTGGCTCGTCGGAAAGTCTCGGACAACCAGTTGCTTCTGTGGTCGAACTATGGGAAGGATTTCGCCGAGGTTGGAATGGAGATGGAGTTTGTCAGCCACAACACGATGATGACGTACGACACATTGAAAGTCAAGGAGGTCTATAAGTTCAACGATGACTATTCCGTCGTGACTTTCGAGGAGCCGATACCGGAGGGGTTTGAGGAGAGGGATGTGCTTGCCGACGCGTCTGTGAAGCCTGAGGTGCTGATCAAAGGCTGTTCTTTCGGCAACAACAGGGCAAGAGGTCTTCTGATCGGATCGAAAGGCAAGGTCGTCATTGAAGACAACTATTTCCATGTTCCCGGTGCCGCGATCCTTTTCGAGGGCGACGGCAATTACTGGTACGAGCAGTCAGGTGTCAAGGATGTGACCATCAGAGGCAATGTCTTCGAGAACTGTCTTCATGGCTGCAAGGGATGGGGGAGCGCCTGCATCGCGGTAGGCAGCGGAATCCCGCAGAAGGAATCAAGCCGCTACCATAGCAACATCACGATTGAGGACAACACCTTCAAGACCTTTGATCCAAGAATATTGAACCTCTACTGCGTGGACGGTGTCATCTACAGGGACAACAAGGTGACTCTCAACAAGGATTATGAATATGATCCGCAAGGTGAGCCTTTCACGTTCGAAAACTGCGACAATGTCAGTGTCGATGCGATGTGACAATCGTGGCAGATAACTCCTTTAAAATCAAGGAGAAAAGGAATGTCCTGGTGAGAGATTCTTCACCAGGACATTTCTTATTGTTTTGATATTCAATAACTTGAATGCCACGCCTTTTATTTCTCGCCGGTGTACATGCGGCAGATGCCGAGGGTGAAGGCTTTGTGGGTGACGGCGCGGAAGCCGGCCTCACGCATAGTGGCCATGAACTCCTTCTTGCCGGGGAAGGCGGCGACTGAGGCGGGGAGGTAGGCGTAGGCGGCCTTGTCACCGGAGACCTTTCCGCCGATCTTCGGGAGGATGTGCAGGAAATAGAGGTCGTAGAACCAGCGGATTATCTTGTTCTCTGGGCGGGAGAGCTCAAGGATCACGAGACGGCCGCCGGGTTTGAGGACGCGGAGCATCTCCCTTAGGCCTTTCGGTCTGTCCTCGAAGTTCCTGATGCCGAAGGCTATGGTGACCCGGTCGAAGGTGTTGTCCGGGAACCGTAGGTTCTCGCCGTCTCCTTCCTCGATGCTTATCATCTCAGTCAGGCCGGCTTTTGCGACCTTCTCACGCATCACGGCCAGCATGCCTTCGGACAGATCCACGCCGGTCACGTGTCCCTTGGTCATTAAGTCCGATCTCCCGGAATCTCCGGTCACAAAACCTGTCGATGTGACCTGTGCCTCGACTGGTGCTTTGGCTGGAGCCTCGACTGGTGCTTTGACTGAAGCCTTAACATGTGCTTCAACAGGAGTCCCGACTCGTTTGTGAGACCTGCTCAAAGCCTTGGCGATGGCGATCGAGAAGTCTCCCGTTCCGCAGGCCAGATCCAGGACACGGGCCGGAGCCGGAGCGTCCACGATCCGCTTCAGCGCACGCCTCCTCCAGATCTTGTCCACGTCCAGCGAAAGTATGTGATTCAGAGAGTCATAGTCGCCAGCGATGCTGTCGAACATATTCTTAACCTTTGACTTTGTCGGCATATTCCTAGAAAATCAGAAATCCCGCTCCGGCGAGGATGGAGAGGAAGAATGTTGAGATCACAAGAATCGGGAGCATTGGGTCGAGAGCCCGCTCGCTCCGGGTCCATACGCCTTGCAGGTGCTTGATGTACAATGGAAGAGTGATGATGAATATGTAATGTCCCGGCGCGAAATCATAGACCGCGCAAAACACCAGTATCAAGGCCCAGCCCAATGTGACCAGGATGGTCTGGTATATTCTCGCCCCCTTCATCCCGAGCTTGATGGCCACGGTCACGCGATTCACCGCATCCGTCTTCATGTCTCTTATGTTGTTGACATTCAGCACACCGACACTGAAGCATCCGATGGCAGAGGCCGGCAGAAGCATAATCAGTGGCGGCAGTTCCCGAGCCGCGACGTAATACCCGCCAAGCACCGACACAAGGCCGAAGAATATGAACACGAACACGTCGCCCAGCCCTCTGTACCCATAAGGATTCTTGCCCAAAGTGTACTTCATCGCACCCACAATGGCCGCCGCGCCAAGCGCTTCCAGACAGATAGACTCTGTCTTGAATAGGCTTCCGAAGGAGACCTGGATCATCGCCAGGCCGAAGATGACGCAAAGCCCGATGAACATCAGGATGAGTTTTTTGATGTCTCCGATGGTCATGTCTCCGCTGCCGAGTGCGTACTTAGGTCCCTGCCTGTCAGCCGAGTCTGTGCCGCTCAAGGTGTCGCCGAGCTCGTTGGACAGATTTGAGAGGATCTGCAGACATACCGTTGTCAGGAAGATCAGCGCGGCTGTCCACGGGCTGACATCTGTCTTGTCCGCCGCGAGCGTCACCCCGAGGATCACTCCGGCCAAGGACAGCGGAAGAGTCCTCAGCCTCATCGATTTTATGCTGGCTTTCAGCGTCATATTCAATAATTATTTGATTCTGTATAACAAAGGTACTCATATTCTCGAAAATATTCATAACTTTACATTTGTTGCGGAAAAGCGGCTCGCTTGTGTGGTGTCGCTTCCAGGCGGGAAAGGTTGAACATTAATATTCATGAATATGAGACGTAAATCATTCATTCTGGTGGCTTTCGCTGCCATCGCCGCGGTAGCTTGCGGCCCGAAGGTTTCTGACAAGACCGTTTTTGAGGGTACTTTTGAGGCCGACGCACCTCAAGAGGTGAACATCAAGATCAAGGATCTTGGGGTTGACACCACGGTCACTGTGGCGGACGGCAGATTCGCCGTCACGCTTCCTGCCACAAAAAACGCTTTGGCAACGTTGACTGTGGGAAGCGTCAAGATAAACTTTGTCCCGGATGGTACTCCATTGACGGCCAATGTGAAAGGGAATGGCGAGGTGGAGATTGTCTCAAAGACTCCTTCAATCTCCGTTCAGGAAAGGTACAAGGCTTATGATGATGTGCTGGTTAATTTCAATAAAGAGGCCGAGGCTCAGCTCGCGGCTCTCGGAGACGAGGCGGATGATTCTGCGAAGATGAAAATCTATGACGCCTATAGGACAGCCAGGAAAGAACACATGCAGAAAGCATTTGACGCCAACAAGGACAATATCATTGGCGCCATGGCGCTCAACACCATCCGTTTCGACCTCACCTCCCCGGCTCAGCTGGACTCAATGCTGAACCTGCTTGATCCTTCTCTTGCAGATGTTAAGATTGTCTCAATGATGAGGAAGGCTGCTGATGCCGTGAAAAACACAGCGGAAAGCAAGATGTTCACTGATTTCGACATCGACGGAGTGAAGCTTTCCGATTATGTGGGCAAAGGCAAGTATGTCCTCGTTGACTTCTGGGCATCATGGTGCGGACCTTGCAAGATGGAGATTCCTAACATCAAGAATGTCTATGCCAAGTATGCCGGTGATGATTTTGATGTGCTCAGCGTGGCCGTTTGGGATCAGCCTCAGGCTTCTGTTGACACGGCGAAGGCCTACGGCGTGAACTGGAACGAGATTATCAACGCAAGTAATATCCCTACAGACCTCTATGGCATTGATGGAATTCCTCATATCATCCTTTTCGGACCTGACGGAACCATCCTCAAGAGAAACCTTCGTGGCGAAGGCATCGAGGAGGAAGTCGCCAAATACGTGACCGCCAAGAAGTAAGATGGCGGTCTATTGACCTTATTATATTCAAACGCTTTGAGCGAGAAGGGTCTTACAGTCAGGGAGAAGATCGCCCTGTTTCCACATTCCCCGGGGGTCTATCGTTACTACGATGCCTCGGGGAAGGTGATTTATGTGGGCAAGGCCAAAGACCTGCACAAGAGGGTGGCGCAGTACTTCGTGCCTCCGGAGAGGCTGAACGTGAAGACCAGGATTCTGGTCTCGAAGATCGCCGACGCGCAGTTCTCCGTTGTGGACTCCGAGGCCGACGCGCTGCTGCTGGAGAACAATCTCATCAAGCAGTACAAGCCTCGCTACAACATCCTGCTGAAGGACTCCAAGACCTATCCGTGGATCGTCATCACGAACGACGACTTCCCGAAGGTCTTTCTTACCCGCCGCGTGGACAGGAAAAACGGAACCTATTTCGGGCCGTACAGTTCGGTCTCGCACGCCAACTACCTTCTGGAGTTCTTCCGGAAGAACTACCCGCTGCGCTCCTGCAACCTGAAAATCACCGGCGACGCCATCCTCCGGGGCAAATTCCGCCCGTGCCTTGACTTCCACATCGGCCGCTGCAAAGGCTGCTGTGTGGGCGCGGTCAGCAAGGAGGAATATTCATCCTACATCACCGAGATCACCCGTCTGCTGAAAGGCGGCGTGAACGAGATTATCCGTGAATATGAGGCCGGGATGAAGCGTGCGGCCGCGGAGCTCCGTTTCGAGGAGGCGCAGGTCTGCAAGAACCGTATCGAGTCTCTGAAGAAACATTATTCACATTCGATAATCTCCTCTGCCGCGGACACTTCCTGCGATGTGTTCTCGCTGGTATTCGATGGTCAGGAGGCTTTCGGGAACTTCCTGCGGGTCCGTGGCGGATCTGTCATCCAGTCGCTGAACCTTGGATTCAGGATGAACATCGAGGAGGAACAGTCCTCGGTTCTCAGCACCTTCATCGCCGAGATAGAGTCCAAGTTCGGCGCCTTGGCGAAAGAAGTCATCGTGCCGTTCAAGCCGGACGTGGAGATTGACGGCATCGAGTTCCGCATCCCGGCTCGTGGCGACAAGCTTTCCCTCCTCGAACTGAGCGTCAAGAATGCCAAGGAATATCTTTTCAACTCCATCAAGCAGAGGGAACACACCGATCCCGACGAGTATCGCCGCATGGTCCTGGAGGATCTGCGTAAGGCCTTGGGAATGAAGGATCTTCCGACCCACATCGAGTGTTTCGACAACTCCAACATCCAGGGAACCAATCCTGTGGCGTCCTGTGTGGTTTTCCGTGACGGAGTGCCGTCCAAGAAGGATTACCGTAAGTTCAAGATCAAGACGGTCATCGGGGCGAACGACTTCGCATCGATGAAGGAGGTGGTCAACCGCCGTTACTCCCGGATGCTCGTGGAGGCTCCGGACGACCTGCCGCAGCTGGTGGTGATCGATGGCGGAGAAGGCCAGCTGGAGTTCGCCCGCCAGGCTCTGGCCGAACTCGGACTGATGGACAGGCTGATGGTCATCGGTCTTGCCAAGCGTATGGAACTCGTGATCAGGGTGAACGACCCTTACCCTTTGTTCTTGGACCGTAACTCCCGGGCGCTGAAAGTCCTGATGCAGATCCGTGACGAAGCCCACCGCTTCGGCATCACCTTCCACCGCAGCCTCAGGAGCAAAGCCCAGATTCAGAGCGCTTTGAGGGAGATCAAAGGTGTCGGCGAGCAGACCGAGAAGCGTCTTCTGATGCACTACGGCTCTGTCGCCCGCATCGCCGCCGCCCCCCTCGAAGACCTCTCCAAACTCGTCTCCCCGGCCCTCGCCGCCGAGATTCTCAAGGCACTTGACCAGTCTTGACCCAATACATTGAACCGTCTGCGACACACGCGTGATCTTCGCGCGTGATTCGCCCCCTTCTTGCGCACCACCTTGCTCCTTGTGAACACCTCGTGAGCCAGATCAGCCTTTTTGCTCACAACAAGGCCTGTATGGGTCCCGTGCGCAGAACATGCCTTCCTGCTCACGAGGCGACCTCGACAGGCCCTCCCGTGCGCGGAACATGCCTTCCTGCTCACGAGGCGACCTCGACAGACCCTCTCGTGAGCGGAACATGCCTTCCTGCTCACGAGGCGACCTCGACAGACCCTCTTGTGAGCGGAAGAGCCTGATCTGTGCACGGTACACTTTTCCACTTCTCGGCGCGAATATTCCGTTGACTTTTCGGGTACAAAAATTTTTTCTTTTTATGGAATAAATGCGTTTTTGGCTTCCGTATTTTATGGAATAAATGTATTTTTGCCAGTGTGGAATTATGGAATAAATGTGTGTAACATGCTTAAGCGTAAGATTTCAATGAACACCAGTCTTGACAATGTCCGGCTTACTGCTTCCTCAAGGTAGGCAATGCTCCGTTAAGTTCGTAACGCCACTTTGAACCTGCGTTCTGCAAAGTGGTGTTCATGGCATCAACGGCTTTCTGCCAGGTAACGCCAGTGCCGTCCACCTTCGTGGCTTCGGTGCTTTTCTTATTGTAGCCGATACCTTGTTCATGATTGTTCTTCCAATAGCCGGCGGTCACGGTGGTGTAGTTATCTCCCAAAAAGCCGCCGATATGTACTTTGCCAGTGCTACTACCCGTACTGGTTACGTTGCCCGTGGCATAGCAGGCAAGGAGGCTGCTTCCTCCGTTGAATCCCACCAGACCGCCACCAGAGATATTCTGTCTGGGGTCTATTTCTATGGTCACGTTGCCCGTGGCATAGCAAGCGGTCAGGGTGGCACTCGAATTCGTCTGACCTGCCACGCCGCCGACATCGACCATTCCCTTCACTGTGGCAGAGGAACTGCATCCGGTGATGGAACCGCCTATTTGAACACCCACCACACCGCCGACATACACCGTGCCGCTGACGCTGCCCGACACCGAGCAGTTTTCAATGGTGCCCCAGCTAGTTCCTACCACGCCGCCAATACTGCCGCCATATATTTGATTGCTTGTTATCTGTATGCCCTCCATCACCACGTTCTTCACCGTACCAGCTCTATTGAGATAGCCGAACAGACCCACAAATTGGTCTTTTGTCGTAATGGTCAGCCCCGTGATGGTATGGCCGCCACCGTCGAAGGTGCCTTTGTATGAGTTGCGGGCGCTTGTGCCTATTGGCGTCCAGTCTTTTCCTGTGAGGTCAATGTTTTTGTCGATGGTAATGTTTATGTCGGTCTTACCTCCGTTCACTAATTCGGCAACATTCATCAGGCCATCGGCGGAGGTCACGGTGTAGCTGCCGTTGCTCTCTATGGTATAGCCCAGGTCTTTTGCCGCAGTGAGGGAGACGGTGTAGGTATATTCACCGCCCGCCTGCCAGTCGGTAGCATTCTTCATCTTATAAACGAAGGTTTTGCCGTTAGTGAAGGTGCAGGTGATGAAGGCCGTGCCAGCTGCCACACTTTGCGGGGCGACGATGGCGGTGTAGGTGTTGCTACCCTTGTCATACGGGACGATTATATCCGGGTTGTCGCCTTCGGTGGAGAGGCCCGTCAGCTGCACGGATGCCAGCCCCTCGGTGTAGTCCGTCAGAACGATGGTCACCCGCGCCGTGCGGTGGGTGAAGCGGAGCGTGGGGCTACCATAGGTCACCGTCTGCCCGTCGGCTACGATGAGGTCGCTGCCCTCAAAGTCTTTCTGGGCACTTTGGTTGGCTTTTACCTTCACAGCAGGCGGGGTTGTCTCACCAGCGGTGTAGGGCCACCACGCTGTGACGGTGATGTCGTTGTGGCTGGTCCAGTAGTGAGGAGCGGTGGAGGTCAGCGTGGCACTTGTGTTGTCGACGGTGGAGGGCGTCACGTTGTACGTCTTCACCATGCCGTCCATCAGGACTGCCACGCTCTGCACACCCGTCCAAATGCCGTCCACTGGGGCACGGGTGGCGGCGATGGCTGTCGCGGCGGGATTCAGCCCCGAGGCGGAGAAGACGATGGGTGTGCCTTCCGCCCCTTCTGGTAGGAAGCCCGCTTCGTCCTGTGTGCAGGCGGCGAGGGCGAACAGCAGGGCGAGGACTGCGGATATATGGATGGTTGTTCGTTTCATGATGCGTGATGTTTAGGGTTCGTTATTGTTTCTTTTGCAGTACGGGCAGGCCGTCGGTGCCGAGTGACCACTGGTAGTCGTTGCCGGTGAGGGCGGGGTTCATGCCATCGACGGCTGTCTGCCATTTCACGGTCGCGCCGTCCACCTTCGTGGCATCTACCGTTCCTCCTTCATTACGGAATGCTCCTTGCCCGACATTGCCTCCCCAATAACAGGAAGTTAAAGTAGCGTAGTTATAACGCACTATAGCTCCAGATTCATAATCTTTCAATGTGCCGTCGAACCAGCAAGCGGTGATACTGCCATAATTTAAATCGGCTATACCACAAGTTCTACCATATGCAGAAATTTTTCCCGTCACAGAGCAGGCAATGATTTGACCCTGATTTTGCTCCACTATTCCAGCTGCTGATCCACTGCTGCCATACAGATTCACATCTATGAGTTGTAGGTTCTTTATCACACCACGGTGATTTAATAACCCAAAAAGTTCAGTAGACTCTGCTGAAATGTTTAATCCCGTAATGCGGTGTCCCTGCCCATTAAAGACGCCGGAGTAACCTGGCCATGTGCCTATCCGTGTCCATTCCTTACCCGTCAGGTCGATGTCGGCGGTGAGGGTGCAATTTATCGATTCGTCTTTTTGTGCGCCTTGCTGAGCGGCTCGGAGAACGTGATGTCGATGCTCTGGCGGTTGTCGCCGGAAAGCTCCGCGCCCATTACCGAGAAAATGCCGGCGGCAGGGATGTCGATGTAGAGATCGTCGCAAGCCGGAAATCCTGTGTTGCCCGGTTTGAACTTGACTGTCAATACTTTAGCCTGTGCATCCCTCTCTAGACCGGAGGCCGTGAACGTGTATTTCTGCCTGCCGGTCTCCTTGACTTCGAACGTCGCGTTTCCGCTCCATCCGAATTCCAGCAGTTCCTCCGGATTCTCGATGTCAATGCTTTCGCTCAGGGTCAATGTTCCCGTGGCTGTCGCCTTTCCGGGGTCGTCCATGCTGATTTCCAATGAGTTCCTTTCCAGAAGGGCTTCCTTGCGGGCCGTCGTGAAACTGAACGTGAATTCCTCATGCCCGCTGTCGGTGGACATGACTTTGCCAAGCTTGAATGTGCATTTGTAGGTCTTTCCCGCCTTCAATGCGCCGTATTCGGGGATGAATTCCACCCTTTGGGCGCTGTTCCATCTGGCTGTTCCCTTGATGGAAGGCGAAAATTTGAACAGGTCTGCCGCAGCCTTGTTGATTTCAGCTTCGTTTCCCTGCAGTCCGTCTGCCGGCGCTGCAAGTTCTATGACAATGCTGTTGTCGCTGGAGACAATGCCTCCCGTGTAGGCTTCGATGTATTCCGCAAAACTGTTGTCAGGAGTTGTCGCGACGTTTCCGCATCCGTATAGGAAAACTGCCGATGCAGCTGTCGCAATGATACTTTTCAAGATGTGGTTAAAGGTCTTCATGGTGTAATGTGTTTTTCCAATTCGTAAATATAGTAATAATATCCGCACTCATTACTGTCCGGTAAAAGTTCCGCAGGGCAACCGCATCAAAATACCTCCTTCCTTTTGCATACGGCAATGCGGTGAAG
>OCLD01000032.1_pt1 | contig 33845 bp, 25 predicted proteins | sample 1495911 | NCBI WGS metagenome assembly OCLD01 (sample SAMN03418271, study PRJEB22391) | human gut metagenome | biome: human-gut; feature: organic feature; material: feces | host: Homo sapiens | place: Tanzania | collected 2013-01
CATGGAAAGCGGCAAGGCCGACAAGGAAAGCATCATCGCGTCCGTGAAGAAAGGAATATTCGTGGACCAGTTCAGCAATGGTGAGGTGCAGATCGGCGAGGGGGACTTCACTTTCTATGTCAAGAGCGGATTTCTGATCGAGAATGGACTGTTGACCCAGCCGGTAAAGGACATAAACATCATCGGCAACGGACCGCAGGCCTTGGCGGACATCGTGGCCGTGGGCAATGACCTGAAGATTGACGAGGGGGCATGGACGTGCGGCAAAGGACAGAGTTGTCCGGTGTCCTGCGGAATCCCTACAGTGTTGATTGACAAGCTCACAGTTGGAGGAGAATAGAATGGAAGAGATCAACGGAATGCTGACCGAGCAAGAAATGAAAGTCGCTGACGTCTGCCTGGGGAAGGCTCTCGACCTTGGAGCGGATAAGGTTCGCATCACGCTGAACAAGAGCCTGATGGAATTGTTCGGGACTCTCAACGGAGAGCTGGACAAGGTGAACCACTGCCTTGACAGGTCGATCAGCGTCTGCCTTTTCGTGGACGGAAAGTTCGGAAGTTTCTCTACCAACAGGCTGGTGGAAAGCGAGTTGGATGATTTCCTCAAAAAGGCTATCGCAACGGTAAGGATGCTTGCGGAAGACTCTTGCAGGGACTTGCCGGACAAATCCAGAACAGCGAAAAACGCCGTGACCGGCAAAGAACTCGGACTTTTTGACGAGACTTATCCTGCCCTGACATCGGACGAGAGGCTAAGGATGGCGATCGACGCGAGCATATTCAAAAAGCATTGCGGCGACGGGCTCATCTCTGAGGAGGGGGAATATTCAGACTCCATCTTCGACTCGCTGGTGATCGATTCCAATGGACTGCGCTGCCGCCACACCGAGACATCCTTTGAATATGGGGTCGAAGTGACTGTGCAGGACGCTGACGGGAACCGGTACAGCAGTTACTGGTGGGACGCTACTCCGATGCTCAAGGATTTGAACATCAAGGACTGCGGTGAGACAGCATACCGGCGGGCGATGGCCCAGATCGGCCCGGTCAAGGTCGAGAGCGGGAAATATTCAATGGTCATTGACAGCGAGGTGGCCTCAAGGCTGGTGACACCTGTGCTGAACGCTCTGGGAGGATATTCATTGCAGCAGAAGAATTCGTTCATGCTGGATTCGCTGGGGAAGAAGATGTTTCCGGAGTGGATGAATATATGGGACAGGCCGGCGAGTGTCGGGGAGACGGGATCGAGACTGTTTGATTCTGAAGGAGTCGCGACGGCAGAGACTCCTATCATCGAAAATGGTGTTGTCAATGAATATTTCATCAACACTTATATGTCTAAGAAGATAGGGATTGAGCCGACTATCGAGGATGCCACAAGGCCAGTTCTTCTGACTTGTGTCGCGCCGTCCATCGCCAGCAAGGTCACTCCGACAGGCTCAGTGACCGATCGTGATTCGGTCGCGGGGCAAACGTCATTGGTCGCCGAGCCTGTAGAAGCGACCTGCGGCAAAGATGAACTGATGCGCATAGTCGGCGACGGTATCCTCGTGACCGGCTTCAACGGCGGCAACAGCAACTCCGCCACGGGCGACTTTTCCTTCGGAGTGGAAGGCTTCCTTTTCAAGGACGGCAAGATAGTCCACCCGGTAAGAGAGATGCTCATAACCGGCAATCTCCTCACCCTTTGGAACAATCTTTTGGCCGCCGGAAACGACGCGAGGTTCTGTAAGTCAAAACTTATTCCTACCTTAGCGTTCGGGAATGTCGATTTCAGCGCTTGACGAAGAATCGGCAGAAACATATAACAGACGGAAAACAAACATATTAACAATAAATCATCATCATGAAAGTACAGAAAAACAATGTGGTCGAGCTGACCTACGAACTGATCGTTGACGGAAAACTCGCCGACAAGGCGACGCAGGAGCGTCCGCTTGGCTACATTCACGGAACACATATGCTTCTCCCGAAATTTGAGAGCGAGGTGGAGGGCAAGGAACCGGGCGACGAGTTCGCGTTCACCCTCACCCCGGAGGAAGGCTACGGCACATTCGACGAGACGCGTCTCTTCGAGCTGCCTAAGGCTGCATTCGAGATCGACGGAAAGGTGCGCGAGGATCTTCTCGTTGTAGGCCAGATCATCCCGATGCTCAGCAACACCGGTCAGGTCGTCCAGGGAACCGTGCACGAGGTAAAGCCGGACACGGTCGTGATGGACTTCAACCATCCGATGGCCGGCAAGACCCTCAACTTCACCGGCAAGGTGGTGAGCGTCAGGGAGGCCACGGAGAAAGAGCTTAAGGAGGGTCTGCACGGAGAGTACCTTCCGCAGGAGGAGCATGAGTGCAACTGCCACAAGGGCGAGGGCGGCTGCCACGGAGAAGGTCACAAGGATGGCGAGTGCTGCCACGGAGAAGGCAAGAAAGACGGCGAATGCTGCCACGGCAACGGCGACTGCCACAAAGAGTAATTTAGGAATATGCGCACGGCGGTTGTCATACTGAACTGGAACACAAAGGAATATCTTGAGCGTTTCCTGCCCGGTCTGCTGGCCTCGGCCACGGACGGAGCGGAGATCGTTGTCGCGGACAGTGCATCCACGGACGGATCAATGGAGATGTTGTCCGAAAAGTTTCCGTCGGTAAGACAGATCCGTCTGGACAGGAACTACGGCTTCACAGGCGGGTACAACAGAGCTTTCAAGGCCGTCTGCGCACTGCCTGAAGCCGGAGATCTTGAATATTTTGTCTTGATCAACTCGGACATTGAAGTCCCAAAGGACTGGCTGGAACCACTAACCGACTGGATGGACACTCATCCTGACTGTGCGGCCTGCGCCCCGAAACTCCATTCCTGGTACGACAAGGACAGTTTCGAATATGCCGGTGCGGCCGGTGGAATGTTGGACCGTTTCGGTTACCCGTTCTGTCGCGGAAGGGTTCTCAAAAGAGTTGAGAAAGACTCCGGCCAGTACGACTCTCCGGCCAAAGTCTTCTGGGCCACAGGAGCCTGCCTGATGGTCCGCAAGACGGAATATTCAAAAATGGGAGGGCTGGACGACAGGTTCTTCGCCCACATGGAAGAGATAGACCTCTGCTGGCGACTTCAGCTGGAGGGGAAAAGTATATTCGTTGTGCCTCAGTCAGTTGTGTGGCATCTTGGCGGCGGCACACTGCCGAACGACTCTCCGTGGAAGCTGAAACTGAACTATCGGAACAACCTTCTGATGCTCCAGAACAACCTCGCGAAGACATATTCATTGCAGGAAGTGAGGGAACTGACACCGGAAAAGGCGGCTGTCAAGGCTTGCGGACGTGCCCGAGGAACCTTATTCATAAGAATGTGTCTGGACGGGTGTTCCGCGCTGGCCTATCTGCTGACAGGAAAGAAGGACTGCTTCAAGGCTGTCTGGGAGGCGCACAAGGAGTTCAGCAGCCTCTGCACCAAAACTGACGTCAAGGAGATTCAGGAATATGCCGACACACACCGCCGGATTGATGTTCCGGCACTTTTCCCGGAGTGGATCGTACCGCTGGCGATGCTCAGGGGGAACGGTATTTTTGACTATTTAAGAAAGTTGATATGAAAATCGTCATTCAGGGAGCCGGCGAGGTAGGTTCGCATCTGGCGAAGATGCTTAGTCTTGAGGCCAATGACATAACCGTCATTGACGATGATCCGCAGAGGCTTGCCAACATCAGCTCGATAGCCGACGTGATCGCCATCGAAGGAGCGCCATCCTCGCTGAGGGTGATGCGCGAGGCCGACGTGCAGAACGCCGACCTGTTCATCTCCGTCGTGCCTTTCGTGCCGCAGGATGTGAATCTTGTGAGCGCACTTCTGGCCAAAAATCTCGGAGCCAGGAAAGTTACTGCCAGAATCGATGACAACGACTTCCTGTCAGCAGAGAACAAGCTGCTGTTCAAGCAGATGGGCATCGAATTGATGTTCTATCCCGAAAGGCTTGCGGCCGACGAGATATTCGATCTGCTCAAGCATTCCTCCTCGACTGAATCCATGGATTTCGCCCGTGGAAAGCTTCAGGTCGAGGTGTTCAAACTGGAGGAGGGCTCCCCTCTTCTGGACATGAAACTCGCCGAGTTCGCCGCCATAGCCACCAGTGACGAGCTGCAGTTCCGTGTGATCGCCGTCTCACGTGGCGGAAAGACTATCATGCCAAAGTACGACACGAAGTTCATGTTCAATGACCTGGTCTTCATCATCGCCACCCGGGAGGGTATGACATTCCTGATGAAATTCCTCGGCAAGAGCAATGTTGAGATTGACAAGGTGATGATCCTCGGAGGGTCGCACATCGCCGAGCTTGTCGCCGCAAGGCTCAGCCCAAAAATCAGTTCGGTGAAGATTCTGGAACGAGACAAGGAGCGTGGAATGATTCTGTCAGAGAGACTTCCCGACAATGTGATCGTGGTGATCGGCGACGGCAGGAACTCGGACCTGCTTCTGGAGGAAGGAATCAAGGACTATGACGCGTTTCTGGCCCTGACCGGCAATGACGAGGCCAACGTTCTGGCCTGCGTCGTGGCGAAGAAGTTCGGAGTTGACCGCACCATCGCCGAGGTCGAGAACATCGAGTACATCCACCTTGCAGAAGAGATGGGCGTGGATTCGGTCATCAACAAGAAACTCATCACCGCCGGCCGGCTGTTCAAGTTCACCCTCAGCGGCAAAGCCCGTCTGGTCAAGTACATGAGCGGCACCGACGCTGAGGTTCTTGAATATACCGTAGCCCCGAACAGCGCCATCACAAAAGGCCCCCTGAAGGATATCTCCTTCCCGAAAGACGCCGTGATCGGCGGCTTGATCCGAGGCAGCGAGTCCTACATCGCCATCGGTTCCACCCGCATAGAGCCTTACGACCGGGTCGTGGTCTTCGCCCTCCCGCACACCGTCAAGGACATCGACCGGTTGTTCCGATAGAGAACGGCACTCAAGTTAGGACAAAACAATCACACCGCATTACGATTTTGTTTGTATTTCCAACAAACAATCATTATTACTGGCCAATAATACCAACACATTGCGAAAAAAAAATGAAGAGGGTTGGCGTTCTGATAAAAGAACGACGGAAGGCTCTTGAGATAACATAAACAGAGCTTGCGGGTCTCGCCGGGATCAGCACAAACACTGTGGTGGCGGTGGAGAGAGGGCAAGGAAGCGCTGGCGGAAGGGGTCCATCAAAGCCGCCTCCGCTCATCTCTCACCTTGACTATAGCCCCGGGATATTCAAGCGTTGACTGGAAAGTCAGACGGAGAGATCAAGCCAGCGGGTTTCCTTGGTGTCAAGTTCCGAGGAGACTTCGGCGAAGCGGGTGGTGACTTTCCGGAGTTCGGCCGGGTCGGTGAGGCCGCCGTTCATCTGAGACTCAAGGGCGGACTTCTCGGCGGAGAGGGACTCGATGTCTTTCTCAAGTTGCTCAAGCTCGCGTTGTTCCTTGTAGCTCAGCTTGCGCGGAGCATCGGGACGTGTCGTTTTGGAGGAAGCGTTGCCGTCAAGCGGAGATGATGCCGAAACCTGACCGGGAGCCACGGTGGCCTTTGAGGCACGTTCCTCCTCACGGGCCTTGGCGCGTTTTCCGGCTTCGAAGTCCTTGATGAACTCGCGGTACTGGCTGTAGCTGCCGATGAAGTCCTTGACCTCACCGTTTCCGCAGAAGACGAACAAGTGATCCACAAGGCGGTCCAGAAAATGACGGTCGTGGGAAACAAGGATCAATGTCCCTTTGAACTCTTTCAGGTACTCCTCAAGAATATTGATGGTCACGATGTCCAGATCGTTCGTCGGCTCGTCCATTATCAGCAGGTTGGGCTGCCTCATCAGGATGGTCAGCAGGTATAGCCTGCGCTTCTCCCCTCCCGAAAGTTTGCTGATGCGGTTGTTCAGCATGTCGTGCGGGAAGAGGAACTGACTCAACAAATGAGTGTCGTTCACGGTCTCCAAAACTGTCTGGTTTTCATCGAACTGCATTCCGCTTTGGCGGTAGTAGCCGATCTTCAGCGACTCCCCCCTCTGGATCTCACCGGTTACCGTCCCCGGATCCGACGGATCCATATTCCCGATCAGAAGATTGATGAACGTGGTCTTGCCGACACCGTTCTTGCCGACGATTCCGACCTTCTCGTAGCGTTGGAAATTATAAGTAAAATGGCTCAGGTAGCAGTCTCCGCCATAGTAGAAACTGACATCCTTGCAGTTGATGATCTTCGTCCCGAGTCTTGAGGCAGGCCCCATCTCGCCGAGGCTCACGCTGTCAGTCCTGTAAACCTGCCCGGCCCTGTCCTTCAGCTCGTAGAAAGCGTTCTTGCGGTACTTGGCCTTGCCGGTCCTGGCGCATGGACTGGCGTGCATCCACTCCAGCTCACGGCGCAGAAGATTCTTGATCTTATCAGTCTCGGCATTGTAGTTTTCGATGCGTTCCTGCCTCTTCTCCAGATAGTTCTGATAGTCGCCTTTATAAATATATACGGCTCCGTGATCCATCTCGATCACGGTGTTAGCCACGGAATCCAGAAAATAACGGTCATGGGTCACCATCAGAAGCGTGCATCGGGCGTGAGACAGATAGTTCTCCAGAAACTCGATGCCGTCGATGTCCAGATGGTTGGTCGGCTCGTCCATCACGAAGAAGTCCGCCTCGCTGGCAAGCATCACGATGATGGCGGCACGCTTGATCTCCCCGCCCGAAAGCACCTTCATCTTACGGTCATATTCAGACATCCCGAAGGAGGTCAGAAGGCGGCGGACGCGCTGTTCATATTCAGCAAGATGTTCAGGATCAAGATTCTTCGTCCACTGTTCGCTGTCCCGCATAATCTGATCCCACACGGTGGATTCGGGATCATATTCATACTCCTGCTCAAGGAATGCGATGCGGATGTCCTTGAGGAATATGATCTTGCCGCCGGAGTCGGAGCTGTCCTTGCCGGCCAGAATGCGCAGAAGGCTGGTCTTACCGGTGCCGTTCGGGGCGATCAGGGCGATCTTGTCGCCCTCGTTGATGTTGAAGCCGATGTGCTCAAACAGGACTTTCGGCCCGTATGACTTGGAGATGTTCTCTATCTGAAGGTAACTTGGCATATTCGTAGTAAAATGTAACCGTCAACAAAATCTTCTAAAACAACCGGCCCCGCTTTCCTGCCGCCTGCAAAATTAGCGATTAATCGCCGAATATTCGCTCTTCGCCCCTTCAAAATCTTCCCAGCCTCCGTCCGCATTTTGAAGTAACCTCACAAAACACGTTCAGCCGAAGTGGCAGCGGAAAGCGGTAAAACAATGAAGATGCTGAATAACTCGTGGTAAATCATCTGAGTTTTTCAACATATTCATTAATTGGCAACGCTCTAAGGCACATTGGCATGAACGTGATTTGTAAGATGCAGCGGCCATCTGCGATAGCCGCCGAAGACCTTGGAACATCCGAAGCTACGGAACCTCCGAAGCATCCGAAGCGAATCATTACGTACTGTTGTTTGTGTTTTCAGAGTAATTTCATATCTTTGACGTGATTATGAGCCAGATCCATCAGGAGTACACGATGGAAAGGAGACCGGAAAGCCTTCCCTGGCGAGGGTCATTCCGGCTTATGACGACAAGAGAACCCTACTTTCGGAAGAAAACTAACAACCAAAGAATATGAATAAATACATCATCACTATCATTGTAGCCCTTATGGCTTTAGGAATCGGCGCCAAGGCGCAGACCGTCTATTCATGTCAGTACAAAAGCGAGGCGGACGTGAAAGTCCATGTCACCAAGTACAAGTCCGAGGCGGATCTTGTCGTCTACAAATGCAAGTACAAGAGCGAGGCCGAGGGCAACAAGGGGCTTTGGTTTTTTGTGAAATACAAGAGCGAGGCAAAAAAGAAGTTGTTTTTCGTGAACTACAAGAGCGAGGCCGACATTGTGATTTATTTTACTGACTACAAGAGCGAGGCCGGCTGGAGGAACAATAGCAAAAAACATCTGATGTACTGACGTTTAGAAAGCACGTCTTGTCATTGATCGCGGCTCTGGTGGCCGCGGTCGGTGTTTCCGCACGGAGCCACATCCGGCATTGGCGAGCGGCCGCACAAAATATTCGCGCCACGCAGTAGTTCTCAGAGATAGACCGAAGAGTTTTTCCGGCTATCGGTGTGAACGTGTTTTGTAAGATGTGGGAGTCGCGGATTTGCAATCCTACCAACAATATTACCGGCAACACCACCTACATTTCCACCTACATTCCCGTCAGCATTTCCACCTACATTTCCACCAACTTCCCGTCAGCATTCATCCTCAAACGGGATTTCTTTTGCGCGGAGGGGAGAAGAATCACGTTTTTTGTGTAAGTTTGCAGTCCCAACGGAGTGGGGGTGTGCTATGGGCGATGCGGCTGGAGGCCTTCCCGTCATGTGTGGGGATGGAAAAGCGTATAGGGATGTTGAATATTCACGAAAGTTAAATGATTGAGAATATGAGGTTTACGAATAGGATTCTGATGATGGCACTGCTGGTGGCAGGTCTTTTTGCGGAGTCTGTCGATGGGTATTGCTGGGGGCAGAAGGGGCATGATGTCACTTGCGCTGTCGCGCAGCGGCATCTTACCCGAAAGGCGGCAAGGAAGATTGACGAAATACTTGACGGGAAGACCATTGTGTACTGGGCGAATTGGATGGACAATGCCAGCCACACTCCTGAATACAGGTACACCAGCTCGTGGCATTACAGGAACACTGACGAGGGCGAGACTTTCAGCGGAGCTCCCCTTAACGAGAACGGCGATGTCGTCCGCGCCGTCAACGAGCAGATAGCGGCGTTGAAAAGCGGGAAGCTTGACAAGGAGGAGCAGGCGCTCTCTTTGAAGTTCCTGGTCCACCTTATGGGCGACCTGCATTGTCCGATGCACATGGGGCACAGGTCGGACCGCGGCGGCAACAGATGGCAGGTGCAATTCTTCAACAACGGTACTAACCTTCACTCCATCTGGGACACCGGAATCATCGAGAGCGCCCACAAATGGACATATTCGGAATGGGTCGAGCAGATTGACACCAACCCTCGGGCCGAGAACAGGAAGATGGCGGAAGGGACACCGGAATCCTGGGGCGAGGAGACCTACGGAATCTGCAGGACAATCTACGCCTCGACTCCTGTCGGCTCAAAACTGTCCTATGACTACGTGGGCGAATGGACCGGGACGGTGGAAGTCCAGCTTCTACGCGGCGGCCTGCGGCTTGCCGCTGTCCTGAACGACATTTTCGGATAGCCCGGAGGAGCATCAGAAACCGAAATAGTTCCGGGCGTTGTTGTAGGAGATGTCGCGGACCATACGGGCGACAGTGTCAATCTCGGATGCCGGAATCTTGCCGGCCTCGACATCGGTGCCGATGATGTCGCAGAGGATGCGGCGGAAATACTCGTGGCGAGGGTAGCTGATGAAACTGCGTGAGTCTGTCAGCATACCGACGAAACGGCTCAAAAGGCCAAGGGAGGACAGTGTGTCCATCTGGCGTCGCATTCCATTCTCCTGGTCGAGGAACCACCAGCCGGAGCCGAACTGCATCTTGCCGGGAACCGTGCCGTCGTTGAAATTGTACGCCATCGTGGTCATTACCTCATTGTCCTTCGGATTGAGGCAATAGAGAATGGTCTTCGCAAGGTTGCCGGTCATGTCCAAGACATCGAAGAATCTGTTTCCGGCCACGGCTATTGGCTTGTCATTCATCGAATCACAACCTGCGTCAGGTCCGACACCATTGAATAGCCTCGTACAGTTGTTGCGCAGAGGCCCTACGTGGAACTGCTGCGTCCACCCGGACTCCGCGTCCATCACGGCAAGGTCGTACAGGACGGCACTCTTGTACTTGACAGCGTCATATTCATCAACAGGCATTCCTGAAAGGGTGGTTTTGAATATTCTTTCAATCTCGCTTTCATCATATTCCTCAGCATAGAATGTGTCGAGACCGTGGTCCGAAAGGCGGCAGCCCATCGACCCGAAGAAGTCGTGACGCCTGCGAAGAGCCTCGATCAATGTTGAATATGACCGGATCTCAACACCTGCGGCCTCGGAGAGTCTGCCAAGATATTCATTTAATGACTTGACATCCTCGATTCCCATCACCTTGTCAGGCCTCCAGGTAGGCAGCACCTTGGTGCCGAACGGGTGTTCCGCGATCTGTTTGTGCCAACGCAGGTCATCCGCCGGGTCATCGGTCGTGCAGACCACCTCCACGTTGAACTTGCGGATAAGCGCCTGGCCGCGGAACTCCGGAGTAGCCAGCTTGGCGTTGCACTCCTCGAAGATCTCACGAGCGGTCTCCGGCTTCAGAACCCTGTCTATTCCAAAAACACGGCTCAGCTCCAGATGAGACCAGTGGTAGAGAGGATTCCGCATGAGGTAAGGCATGGTCTCAGCCCACTTTTCGAACTTTTCCCAAGCTGACTTGTCTCCGGTGATATATTCCTCAGGCACTCCGTTCGCCCTCAACGCGCGCCATTTGTAGTGGTCGCCGCTGTGGCCGTCCACCAGCCAAAGCTGGGTGATGTCGCGGAACCGGACGTTCTCGGCGATCTCCCGTGGTGAAAGGTGACAGTGATAATCGATTATCGGCAGGTTCTCGGCCTCGCCGTGGAACAGCCGCCGCGCCGTCTCGTTGGACAGCATAAAGTTTTCGTTGATGAATGCGCTCATTATTCTATCTTTATACGGTTTCTTACGGACATCCTCCGGACAGACAACGGTGGCTCCGTCTGACAAATTTAACCACCCTGCGGATAAATCGCAAGAGAAAACAAGAGAAACCAGTGTTTTGATTCTTTAAAAAATGTTGTTATCTTTGAGCGATTACTAATAACCGACACCATATATGATGAAAAGCAAATCCCTGAAGTCTCTTATCCTGGCCGGAATCGCGGTGACTTCATCGGCTTGCTCCGAACGTGAAGCGGAATCACCACACCCAAACATCATTTTCATCCTCACCGACATGAACGGTGTCAGCCTTATCCCCGAACTGACAGGCAAGGAAGGGCAAAAGGAGCATGAATATCTTTACTTCGAGTTCCAGGAACTCGGAGGCCGCCAGGCTGTCAGGAAAGGAGACTGGAAACTCGTCCACATGAACATCAGGGACGACGACTGGTACGAGCTCTACAATCTCCGCGAGGATCCCGGTGAGACCCGTGACCTCATCGGCTCCCGGCCGGAGAAGTTCGAGGAACTCGAAGCCATAATGAAGGAGGCCCACGTGCCGAATCCGGATTTCCCGATCCTCAGAGAAGAGCTCCGGTAATGCTTGAGCATGAGGACATAGTTCTGACAAATGTTGCCAAAGGGGACAACGCCTCCTTCGGTGTCCTGTTCAATCACTATTATCCCAAAGTCAGGGTGTACCTGACAAACGTTCTGGAAGACAAGCATTCGGCGCAGGACATCGCGCAGGACATCTTCGCCAAAATCTGGCTCCTGCGCAAAACCTTGCCCGAGATCCGTGACTTCGGCTCGTACCTTTTCGTCATGAGCAGAAACTCCTGTCTTGCCCACATGAAGAAGCGCGGCAGGAGTACCTCCATTCACGATCTGGAACTGGTCGAGGAGCATGCCATAGACGAAATGCTGCACTCTGACGAGCTCAGGAGCAGGATATTCAGGATCGTCGATGACATGCCGTCACGCAGAAGGCAGGTGTTCCTGATGAGCAGGGAGGAGAACAAATCGAATATGGAGATCGCGGAAATACTATGTATCAAGAAGAAAACGGTAGAGAATCTTCTCAACGCCGCCCTCCGGCAGCTACGCCGCTCGCTTAACGCGATCCTCTTTTTCTGATTTTTTTATTTTTTTGCAATTTCCGATGGGTGCGAAGGCCGCTTTCGCACTCTTTATTGTTGTAAGTCCGTTCTTAAATCGTTAAAACAACAAGAAACATGAATGTGTCTTTCAAAGATTGGGATTCGATTGACGGCTCATCCGTCGATGAAAAAGAAATAAGACAGGCTTGGCGTGAGACCATGCGCAGAGCCAAGGCCATGGAAAGGGCGAGCCTCACCTCGACCGCAAGGCACCGCGCGCTCAGGTTCGCAGCCGGGTTCTGTGCGGCCGCGGCGATTGCGTCCGTCGGCGTGTTCATCGGCCATAAGACCTCAGTCGCAAGGCCGGACATGAGGCAGTGCGAAGTCATCGCCGGATCATTGCAGAAAAGCGAGGTGTCTCTTCCTGACGGCAGCAAGGTCTGGCTTAACTCGGACAGCCGTATCGCATATTCAATGACATTCGGAACCGCCGACAGGACAATCACTCTCCATGGGGAGGCCTATTTCGATGTCGCGAAGAATGAACAGATTCCTTTCATAGTTAACTCCTCCGGATTGAGTGTCAAGGCTCTGGGCACAAAATTCAACATTCGGTCATTCGAGGATGAGGATGTGACCGTCACCTTGATGGAAGGAAAGGTGCTTGCCTCCGCGGGAGAGGACAGCGCTGTCCTTCTTCCTTACGAGCAGGTCTCGCTGGACAGGACTAACGGCAGGTTAGGCGAGGTACGGCGCGTGGATTCCCGCACCGCGCTTCCATGGAGGATGAGCGAGCTGGTCTTCGACAACCTTAGCCTTGAGCGCATAGCGGAGATGCTTGAGAGCATCCACAACATCGAGGTTGTCTTCATGGATCAGACAATCAAGGAATATAAATACACAGGAGTTGTACCAAACACGTCTCCTGCCGAGGTTCTTGACATAATCTCCGAGACCTCGCCGGTGTCGTTCCGCATCAACGGCAACACCATCGTACTCAACACTAAAACAAATAAAACAAAATGAGGTACAAACTAATCCTATTGGCATCAATGATGATGCTCATGATGGCGGGGTTCGCTACTCCGTCAATGGGACAGATCACTGTCTCGGTGAAAGACAAGCCCCTCACGGAGGTCATGCCTCTTGTCGAGAAACAGGGCGGATTCAGATTCTTCTATAGCAACACCCTTCCGGATCTCGATTCCAAGGTCACCCTGTCCGTGGAGAACGCCGGCATCCCCCAGACTTTGGACAAGATGTTCGCCGGCCTGAGGATCGCCTACGAAATCAGGAACGAGAAACTTGTCGTGCTGACCGCACGCGAGGACAGCCGCCAGCAAGGGAAGGGCAACGGGGACAACACCGTTTCCGGCACAGTCCTGGACAAAAGCGGACAACCTGTGATCGGACTCACCATCAGGGAGAATGGCACAACCAACGGAACAGTGACGGACGAGAACGGAAGATGGTCGCTGAAGGTTTCCAAAACGGATTCCGAACTCATCTTCGAGTCCTTGGGCTACAAGACATTACGCATCAAGGCCGCCGGAAGGCAGACTGTCAATGTCACCGTCGAGGAGGACACGACCTTGCTTGACGAGATTGTAGTCGTGGGTTATGGTGTCCAGAAGAAAGTCAACATCTCGGGATCGGTGTCTTCCGTGAAGATGGACGACATCCTCCAGGATCGCCCTGTGTCCAATGTGGCCGCCGCACTGCAAGGCGCGATTCCAGGCCTTTACGTGACCACCGGTTCCTCAGGAAACCTTCCGGGACAGACCGGGAAGTCCCTCCAGATCAGGGGAACATCCTCATTCTCAGGAAGCTCCAACCAAGTCTCCGGCATCTCGCCGCTTGTCCTCATCGACAACGTCCCGGGAGACATCGACGCGCTGAATCCGGATGACATCGAGTCCGTGACAGTCCTGAAAGACGCCTCATCATCAGCGATCTACGGTGCCCGCGCCGCCGCCGGCGTGATACTGATCACCACCAAGAGCCCTAAGAAAGCCGAAAGGATCTCTATCTCCTACAACGGAAGCATCGGTCTTACCAATGCCGTGAACACACCTGAAATGGTTGACATCGCGACATACATCGGTGTCTACAGGGACGCGTTCAACACCGACACCTACGGCGCGGCGCAAGACCAGAACTTCGACAAATGGCTTGAATATCTCAACCTCTACAAGACCAACAGGTCCGCCCTCTCATCACAAGGAACGCTCTACGACAATGGAATATTCGTTCCCGACTCCGACGGACTCAGGTACTACCTCACCGGCGAGGATCTTTACAAAAGGATGATGGAGACCGGAATAGTGGAGAACAACAATGTCTCTGTCAGCGGAGCCACCGACAGGATAAGGTTCAGGATGTCTGGAAACAACTTCCGTGAGAACGGCCCGTTGGCAGGACGCAAGGACACCTACAGCCGTACTTCCGTGAACGGCATGATCCAGGCCGACATCACATCCTGGTTCACACAGGAGCTGAATTTCTATTTCACGCAGCAGCATAGGAAGATGCTCATCGACGAGTCAGGCTCCTTGTACGGCGTGAGGAACTTCAATTTCATGCCGGACGGACCGGATCCGGTGCAAAAAGACGGAAAGGAATATTACATCCGCACTCCGAGGAACGTGATCGACCGCGCCAATGCCGCGAAGACGACCATCGACCAGCCACGTATCTTCTCAAAATCAACGATAAGACCGTTCAAGGGAATGGAGGTTGTCTTCGAATATACCTACCAGAAGAATCTCACCAACTTCAATTACGATTCCGGAAAGTATCTGTTCACTGACATCCAGCTGAACTATACCACCGATCCGACGCACGACTATTCCATCGCCCGTCATTACAATGACTACCGCAGCGCGATCAACGCGTATGCGACCTACAGGTTCGACATCGCCGGCAAGCATCACTTCTCAGTGATGGGCGGATTCAACCAGGAGTACTACAACTACGAATGGTACAACACCAGGGCGGAGGATCAGGCTTTCCTCAACATTCCTTCGATGAGCAACGCCCAAGGACAGGTCAAGACAGCCGACAGCTATCTCAACTACGCCCTGCGAAGCGCTTTCGGACGAATCAACTACAACTACGACGATCGCTATCTGGTCGAGTTCAGCGGACGTTATGACGGATCATCCAAATTCCCGAAAGACACCAGATTCGGTTTCTTTCCTTCATTCTCTGTCGCATGGAACGCCACGAACGAGGCGTTCATGAGCGGTACACGCCGGTGGCTGTCAGAACTCAAGCCAAGGTTCTCCTACGGCTCGATCGGCAACCAGACTTCCGTGGGCTACTATGACTACTACTCCACCATGGGGCTGAACACCAAGAGCTATGTCTGGCTTAAAGGTACCGACGAGAGTTATGTCACATCAATCGGCATGCCGGGAATCGTCAGCGACTCCTTCACTTGGGAGACGATCACCACCACGAACGCGGGACTTGACTTCGGACTGTTCGGCGGAAGCCTTGCCGGCTCGTTCGACTGGTTCAGGCGCGACACCAAGGACATTCTTTCCCAGAGCGTCGCCCTACCGTCTGTGTTGGGTGACTCCGCTCCGATGCAGAATGTCGGAAAGATGCGAACCACGGGATGGGAGTTCCAGCTATCCTACAAAGGCAGCATCGGGCGCGAGATCCTCTACAACGTAGGCTTCAACGTCTCGGACTACAAATCAAAGGTGATGAGTCTCAACTTCAACGAGGAAAAGAGCCTTGGCTACCTCTATGAAGGAATGATGGCCGGAGAGATCTGGGGCTACAGATGGGACGGCTTCTACTCTGTGGACGACTTCAAGGACACGGCGACCTGGCAGCTAAAGGACGGCGTGACCGGAATCACCGGTTCCAGCCCGCGTCCAGGAGACTTCAAGTACAAGAACCTTAGGGACAATGAATATAGTGACGAGGACACCGGTATGATCAACTCCGGCAAGGGAACCGCCAACAATCCTGGTGACATGACCGTCATAGGCAACAGTACTCCTCGTTTCCAGTACGGATTCAATTTCAACATCTCCTATAAGGGATTCGACCTCGGAATAATGATCCAGGGTATCGGAAAGCGCGACTACGCCGCGATCAACCCTTACACCTACACATTGAGCGCCTCGGATCCAGGCTGGTTCCCGGTCTTCGCAGGAACGACTGACTACTGGAAACCTCTGAGTACTGACTCCGGCAGCCCGGACTACTACAAGGCCGCTGACAGCGGCGCCAAACTTCCGCGCATCTACGGAAGTACCATCAAAGGCCTCTCCAACGCCTCTTCCAACCGTTTGGTCAACGATCACATGCTCCAGAACGCGGCTTATCTGAGGGTCAAGAACCTTTCACTGTCATATTCATTCCCTAAGTCGCTGATCGGAAAAGCCGGTCTGGACGGCCTGAAGGTTTATGTCAGCTGCGAGAACCCATTCACTGTCTCGTCTCTTCCTAAGGGCATCGATCCCGAGACTCTCGGATGGTCCTACCCTCTCTACCGCACCGTGTCATTCGGCATGAACATCAAACTTTAACCCCTAACAATCTGACAAAGATGAAAAATCACATCATATATACAGTACTTTGCGTCTGGGCATTGTTCGGCATGACCTCCTGCAATGACAGTTTCCTCGACCTTTCTCCAAAGGGTGCGATCACAGACGCGACCGCATTCACCTCATTCGAGTCCTGCTCCGACTATGTGGCAAGTCTCTACGACGTGTTCAACGGCTACACCCTGTTCCAGGGACCCGCTCCTGTCAGCGGAGCTCTCGGAACTTCAACGAGAGACACCTGGTCAGGACTGCTGACAAACTACGCCTCCGGCTGGGGAACAATTCCAAACGCCTACGCCAACCAGACTGTCACGGTTCCCGTCTCAAGCAGCACCTACACTTTGCCTTACCGATGGATCCGTCAGGCCAACATCCTGCTCGCACACATCGAGGAGCCGAAAGTGACTGACGCACAGCGAAAATACCTTGAGGCTGTCGCCAGATTCTTCAGAGCCTACTGCCACTACGCCCTTCTGGTCAATTACGGAGACTGCATCTACGCGGACGGACTTCTTACCGAGAGTTCGGAGGAACTGTACAAAAGCCGCGACCCTCGCCTGATGGTCGCCGACAGGATCCACTCGGAACTCACATGGTGCATACAGAACATTCCTGACGAGATCGCGGAGGCGAACACCATCAACAGCACTGTCTGCAAGGCGTTCCTCTCACGTTTCTGCCTGTTTGAGGGAACATGGAGAAAGTACCATGGCATCAAAGAGGACGGTCAATACATCTCCGGCCAGAAACTTCTTGAGGAATGCTTCGCGGTGTCCAAGGAACTGGCGGAAAAAGGAACACCACTGTTCAGGGGCGACGGCAACGACAGGCACGAAGGCAGCGGCTGGGGTCAGATGTGGACTACCGATGACCTCGGGACGGTCCCATCAGTGTTCCTCTACGTAAAATATGTTCAGGACATAAAGATGCACCGTCTGGGACATTTCCAGCACATAGCCAGCGCCTCACTTGAGATGCCGCAGGCAACCGTTGACCTTTATCTTACAAAGGACGGACTTCCTATTCACAACGCCGCCGTGAAATACTTCGACTACACCAAGGCCAACGGCTACACCAAGGCCGCGAAGCCGTACGACTACGCCAACTGCGACCCTTATCTGACATTCCGTAACAGAGATTCAAGACTTGCCCAAATGGTCATTCCTCCTTACCACGTCAACCTTGTCGGCGTGAACGATGGAGCGGCGGACAACAGCAACTGCTGGGTGCCTGACGACAGCGCGGACGGAAAGTACTCCGAGTACCTCGACCAGTTCGCCTACCGCGGCACCCAGGGCAAACTGAAGGACGGCAGGACGTACTGGTGCAGTCCGAACTTCAATCTCGGCTACCATCAGATCGAAACGCACAAATCCCTTCCTTCGACCAACTGGGCGGGCAACGTTCTGGTCAATGAGCCTCACACCCAGGCTGTGAACTCACAGGACTGGAGCGGTGGAAAGACACAGTACGGTTCCGGCAAAGGATTCCAGAAAGGCCACAGCGGCTATTTTGTCTGGAAGCACGTCGCCAACTGGGACCGCCAGTTCGCAAGCGGCACCGCCGATGTCTCTGACAAACCGGTGTTCAAGCTGGAGGAGATTCTGCTCAACTATGCCGAGGCCGCGTTTGAACTGGGAAGATTCAACCAGGGTGTCGCCGACGCCACCATCAACAAGCTTCGTGAAAGAGCCGAGGTCGGAAGGATGGTTGTCTCCGCCATCGGAGAGGATTTCGATCCGGACAGGGACAAGAGCGTGGATCCTGTGCTTTGGGAAATCCGCCGCGAGAGGCTGATTGAGCTGATGGGTGAGAGCTTCTCGTTCGAGGACGTGCGCCGCTGGAAGAAAGCCGCGTGGTTTGTAAACAAACAGGCCTGCGGAGTCTGGGTTGACGCCGACAATGTCAGTGCGGTACGTTCCGGAACCGGCGGAGGCACAGGTCTTCTGGACAACAGCACAAGGCTTGAGGCTGACATCGCCACAGTGACGGCACAGGGAGGCGGCCACCTCTACTACTACCTCGATCCTGTGGTGGCCGGAAAGGGATGGAAAGATGCCTACTATCTGCAACCTCTTCCATCCGAGGAACTTCTCCTGAACAAGAATCTCGAACAGAACCGGGACTACTAGCCCCGGAATCCGTTCAGAAAGCCCGTCAGGCTTCACATAACCTTCGACCGGAGAGACGGACAGCGCTCCTTTCCGCTCTCCGGTTGTCGCTTATCAGGCGGAGGAACATAATCGGTCAAGTTATCTTTTGACAATAATCAAAGAAAAAAATGAAAAGAGTAATTTTGCTTGCCAGCATACTGATGTCTTTCGGCATGGTGGCACAGACCCATCAAATCAAGAAATGCACATCATTTTACGGCGATGTAAAGGATTACATTCTCTATCCGCAGGCCATACCTCCGTATGAAAGTTCCGACTTGATTGCGGAGGTCCTGCCCGACAGGTACCGCTACCACTCCGCCGAAGGAGACATGTGGCCGTTGACCTGGGGAAAGGACGACTTCATCTACCTTGGCGCCGGAGACAACAAAGGGTGCAGCGTGAACGTCTGGCGGGCGACAACATATTCAAAATTCAATCTCGGCCACATGACGCAGACTTCCGAGTGGTCCATGGACATGATCTGCGCCTCGCCGGCTCCCGACGATTCCCTGCTCGCCGCTGACAGCCGACTGCAAGGTGTCAAACCGGCTGGACTGATCGACATTGACGGAACCCTCTATATGAGTTTCGAGGCCCAGAACTATGGGGATTTTCCATTGTTCCGCCGCCAGCACAACCTATTCGGATGGATCGCGGTCTCAAAGGACGGCGGCAGGTCTTTTGACAACAACGCCGTTCCGTTCGATTTCTTCGAGGGAAAGCTTTCGTCCTGTCATTTCCTTCAGTTCGGAAGGGGTTACGAAGGAGCCAGGGATGAATATGTCTACGCCTACTTCCCCTATGACGAGGACAATGGGGAGAGCTATTGGGAAAACAACGACGCCCTCCTGCTGGGAAGGGTGCCAAAAAACAAGATCCTTGAGAGGAAAGAATGGGAATTCTTCGCATCGTCAGATCCGCTGAAGCCGGAATGGACTAAGGATGAGGCCGGTGCGAAACCGGTCTTCCGCTACTACAAGATGACCGGAGCCAACCACGTCGCCTACAATGCCGGTCTCGGACGCTACATAATGGGCAACTACAGTTTTGTCGATTCAGAACTCCACCCAAGGCCGATCCATCAAGTGACCTATCCGGAAGCTTCGCGCTCACAGCTGACCCTCTACGAGGCTCCGGAGCCGTGGGGACCGTGGAGGATCTTCCACAGGGACGATGACTGGGGAACCTACGGAGACTATCAGCCTAACTTTCCCACCAAATGGATGTCTGAGGACGGAAGGATAATGATGATGGTCTCCGCCGGTTCGTGGGATGACTACAACCTTGTATGCCAAAAGATCGCTATTCGCCTTAAGGGTGACTCCGGCTTTCCTGCCGAAGCCTCAGGATTTCTTTTCAAGGTCAAATGAGAATACGGTGACATCGGAAGGATAATGGGAGGACGGATGTCTGACATTATGTCAGCGATTCGGTTATTGGCAGACAATTTGATATCTTTGCAGTCGCTTCGGATGGCTAAGGTTGCCATCCGGGGCGTTATTGTTGATAATTAGGAGAATCAAGATATGAGCAAAAAGAAAAACAAGGAACAGGAAGAGTTGGGGCAGTCCGCACAGGCTGCCGGACAGGCAGAGAAAAAGGCTGACATTGAAAGCAAGAATGAGACTCCCGCTGTGGACAAGGAGGCGAAGGAGATTGAGGAGAAACTCGCCAAACTGTTGAAAGAGAACGAGGAGCTGAAGGCGAGCGTTGCAAAGGAAAAGGATGACTACGTGCGTCTGATGGCCGATTTCGAGAACTTCCGCAGGCATTCCGCCGAGGCGAAGCTGGAGCTTGTGTCCTCCGCTTCAGCGGACACGATCAAAGGCCTGCTTCCGGTTCTGGATGACTGCGAAAGAGCGATGAAAATGCTTGACGAGAACTCCAAGGACGAAGTCGCCAAGGAAGGCACTGCGTTGATATTCAATAAACTGATGGCATACCTCAAGACCAGGGGACTGGAGGTCATCAAGGCCAAGGGGGAGAAGTTCGACACGGATTTTCACGAAGCGGTGGCGCAGTTCCCGGTTCCCGAGGAGGACAAGAAAGGTCTGGTCTATGACGTGGTGCAGACCGGCTACACCCTTTCCGGCAAGGTCATACGCTACGCCAAGGTGGTTGTAGGAATATAGGAGGTTTCCGAATATGGCAGAAAAAAGAGACTACTACGAGGTGTTGGGGGTCGCCAAGACCGCCAGTGCCGATGAGATAAAGAAAGCATACAGGTCAGCGGCCATGAAATGGCATCCTGACAGGTGGGTGGATGGTACGGACGCAGAGAAAAAGACCGCCGAGGAGAAATTCAAGGAGGCCTCGGAGGCATATTCAGTGCTCAGCGACCCGGACAAGAAGGCAAAATATGACCAGTACGGATTCGCCGGTGTGGATGGTCAGGGGGCGCCTGACTTCAGCGGCGGGTTCGGCAACCTGAACGACATCCTGAACGATCTGTTCGGAGGTGGATTCAGCGGATTCTCCGGTTTCGGGGGATTCGGAGGAGGGACTCAGGGCAGAACCCAGCAGAGGGTCATGAAAGGACGTGACATCCGGACAAGGATCCGTCTCACACTTGAGGAGATAGCCACCGGAGCCGAAAAGGAGATCACAATCGAGCGTAACAGACCTTGCCCGGACTGCGGAGGACGAGGGGCAAAGAACGCTTCCGATGTCAAGACCTGCCCGACCTGCAATGGCAGCGGCCAGACACAGCGTGTAGTCAACTCGCTGTTCGGGAGGACGATGACATATTCAACGTGCCCTCAGTGCGGCGGCGAAGGGAAGGTCATCAACAATCCTTGCCGCACCTGTGGCGGCACTGGTTTAGTCCGCAGACGCGAGACTGTAAAGGTCAAGATTCCGGCTGGTGTCGAGGATGGCATGCAGCTGACAATCAGGGGCGAGGGGCATGCCGCACCTCACAATGGCGTGAACGGCGATCTCCTTGTGATCATCGAGGAGATTCCGCACTCATCATTGAAACGCGACGGCAAGAACCTGTTTTATTCGACGGTGATTTCCGTTACGGACGCAATCTTGGGAACAGAGATCACAGTCCCTTGTCTGGACGGTTCGTACAAGGTGAAAGTCGATCCCGGAACTCAGTCCGGCACCGTGATGAAGCTTCGCGGAAAGGGACTCCCCGCCGTAAGCGGGTACGGAAGCGGAACCGGAGACCTTTACGTCAAGATTCTGGTATGGATTCCGAAGAGGCTCTCCTCCGATGAGAAAAAGGCGATGGAGGAGATGCGTACAAGCCGCTCGTTCACCCCGGATCTTTCCCGTGATGACAAGGCGCTGTTCGACAAGATGAAGAACATTTTCTAAATGAGAGGCAAATTAATAATCGGCGTGATGGCCTTCCTGTGCGTTTCGTGCGGGAGGGCTGTTTCCATTCTTGACAGCGACTTCAGTCTGGATCATGTCATTGAAGTCGAAGGCCGCCAAGGGGTCGCGACCGACGGGGATTTCTATTATATTTCAGGATCCACCGCACTCTACAAATACGACATGAAAGGCAACCTGGTCGCAAAAAACGAGAATCCGTTCAAGGATCTCCAACTGGAGTGCAACCACATCGGAGACATCGATGAATATGACGGTGAGATCTACGCCGGATGCGAGTTTTTCCTTGATGGGGTAGGCAGGAACATCCAGACTGCGATCTACGACGCCGCCACACTTGAATATAAACGGTCCATCCCTTGGGTCCCGGAATCCGGACAGGTGGAATGCTGCGGCCTCGCCGTGGACAGAGACCGCCATGAGGTCTGGATGGCCGACTGGGTCCAGGGCTCAGAACTTTACTGCTATGACCTCAAGACCGGAAACTATCTGAGGAATCTCACACTCAGCCCCGCCCCGCGACTCCAGCAGGGTATCTACTGCGTGGAGGGGCAGATGTTGATCTCATGTGATGACGGTGACGCGGAGAAAGGCGAGCCGGACAATATCTACAAGGCAGATCTCAAGACCGGCGAGGTGACACTCTACAGAAGCATGGACGACTTCATCCTGACCGGTGAGATCGAGGGGCTTACTATGAATCCCAAGAACGGGGATCTCATCGTGATGTCAAACAGGGGCGCAAGGATCATCCTTGGCATGCCAAAAGGTTTCTACCCAGGCTACGACCGTGAGATCCACGACATCTACATCTACACTCCGGACAACAGCAAACGATAATGGTAAATCACTTTCGGAGAGATCATTTCAGGCTTTTCACGGTGAAATTCTTTTAAGGAAAATGAAAATGATAAGTTGCTTCAGATTAAGAGAAGATTTTCGAGGATAGCTCTTTTTTTTTGAAGAAGGAGTGTGCCGGTGGCACATGACTGATATAGACCGAAAAGATTCCTTAAGATGATGCAGGGTATTTTTAATGATTACTAAGTTAAATGTAAAAAAATAACCTGCATCACTTTAAATCTGCAATATATTGATGCTCAGGGTGATTCTATGAATTCAATTTTATCGATTGATGCAACTTATTTTCTCAACATTACTTAAGGGCATTATCCGCAAAGAATGCCAATCATTTACAAACCACGGACACGATAAAACGCCACCAACGGTATTCAATCCACTATCACTGTGGCTGACCCTCCCTCGGGATATGGGGGTCAGACACACACTATGGCCTCCCAGCATTGCCAGGGCCATTCTTGCGTGCCTGTGGTTTTGCACAATATAATGTTCATGGTGATTCTATGTATTCAATTTTATCAATCGATGCAACTTATTTTTTCAACATTACTAAATAATCGAAAAAAGTTTTTGGATTTAAGAAAATATTCGTACATTTGCAGTCCGAAAACAAGAGCAACCGCTTACGGGTCGTTATCAGATGTGCGTAATGTTGCCACAAAAATTATTGAGAGATGGATTTGATTAAAGTTGTAGAACAGGCTTTCGCTAACGAGAAAGTCGCTACGTATCCAAGATTCAAGGCCGGTGACACAATCACCGTTACCTATAGAATCAAGGAGGGAGACAAGGATAGACTTCAGAAGTTCAGAGGCGTGGTTATCCAGCTTAGAGGCGCTACTCCTCAGACAAAGACTTTCACAGTCCGCAAGATTTCAGGAGGCATCGGAGTTGAGAGAATTTTCCCGATCCAGTCACCGTTCATTGACAGCATTGAACTGAACAAGGTTGGTAAGGTTCGCAGGGCAAGAATCTTCTATCTGCGTCAGCTCTCCGGTAAGAAGGCAAGAATCAAGGAGAAGAAACTCGCTTTCGTTAAGGAAGAGCAGGCTTAGTCCTTGTAGAGATAAAGTCGGAGCAAGTCTCCGACATACTGGTCCCCTAGCTCAACTGAATAGAGCATTTGACTACGGATCAAAAGGTTACAGGTTTGAATCCTGTGGGGATCACTAAGATGCGAGGCTGTTAAATACACTATCGGCTTCGCATTTTTTGCGGAATTAGCTCAGTTGGTAGAGCGTTGGCTTCCCAAGCCGAAGGTCACGAGTTCGAGCCTCGCATTCCGCTCAGAAAAGGAGAGGCCGTATTCCTTTGGGATACGGCCTCTCCTTTTGCTTGGCAGGCTCTCACTGGCGGCAGAATTGCGTTTTGTCCACAAAAAAAGCATTTCCGTGGACAATTAGTCAAGTTTGCGTGTTTTGTCCACCGAAAAGGCTTTTCCGTGGATGAGGTTCCACACAATAAGGGAAATCCATCGGTTGGCAAGACCGGATCAATGGCCGGCAAGGCGGGAGCGGAGCCATATTCCCAGATTGGTGTCATGTTCGGTGAGGCCGAGTTTGCGGCGGATGTCACTGCTGATGATGTAGTTGCGTTTCTTCTTGAGATAGTTGCCCACATCCTTGCCTTTCAGTCCGAGAACATAGAGGCAGCAGTAGCCAATCTCCCAGTCCGTCAGGTCGTGGGACTTCAGTTCAGCCACAAACTACGGATGGCTGTCACGGAAAAGTATCATAGTCGAACGAAGGAACTCGTCCTGATCAGAGACAAGCCTGTCAAGATCTGCCTCGGCTGCCTTGTCGAAGGAATAGTCGGAAGACAATCTGGAGGCCAGGAACTTGTCCAGAACCAGCATTCTCTCACGGATGATCGACAACGCATCGTCATCGGGCTTCTCCATCAGCTTTCTGTGGGTTTTAGTGAACATCCGGACAGCGACCATAAGTGCCGCGAGTACGAGGATGGTCAAAAGGCAAAGAAGCCAGATTGACCTGCCGCGATCCACAATCGCCTGCTTGTCGGCATAACGTTCCTCGATCATTTTCCGCTGCTGGACGGAGAGGGTATCCATACTGGCAGAAAGCCCGTTCTGGTTGATTAAGTTCTTATAGTATAAAGCCTTACGCGCCATAGCCTCGTTGCCGGACAAGGTATAGTACTCAACGGCGATGTTGATGATGCTGTCGGAGGTGATCTCCATGCCTACCTTCTCAAGAGCGATGGTGTAGAGCAGTGCATGCCTTGCACGAAGTTCCCTGGTGCTGAGCAGACCTCGGTCCAACGAGTCAAGCTCGACGAACGCGCTGTCAGGCTGTGTCTCCAACTTTGCCTCGGCCTCATCGAGAAAACGTTCCGCCAGACTGAACGAGCGGCCGCAGGAAGCAAAGCACAAGGCAATGACAGCAAGGAATATGATGGTTTTGGGCCTCATCGGGTTCTAAGATAGTAAAAAATCGTGAGATGTAAGACTTTGTAATGAGCCAATATTAGCCGATAAGAACATAGTAAGTTAGCTGTCAATATGTTATCATAAAATAAATAGCGATCAATTCTTGCTGATGTAAAACTATTTCCGGATAATTTTGTTAAAAAGGACATCAGTTATGAGAATCAGAAGACTATTTGCCGGAGTGGCAGTTGGCGCGGTCTGCGTGCAGGTCTCCGCTCACAGTTCGGTCGCCGCGTATGTCGAAGTCTGTATTGCAGTAGAGACAGAGACTGCTGGGAGGCCAGGGCAGACCTTCCGACAGGGACAGGAACCGAGCGAAGTTCTGTGGCAGGAGCAGGGGCAGGGACAGGAATCGGATGAGGCTCAGGAGCAGGAATGGAAGCAGGAGCTGAAACAAGAACAGGAAAGAGCGGACACACTGAAGGCGGCGGTGCTCACTGGAAGAAGTGTCAGGCATTACAGCGACCATCAGAAATTCTACCTCGGAAAAGAAGACCGGGAAGGTAGCGCGACAGCATTGGAGACGCTCAAGCTGATTCCGGGAATCCTGGTCAGGGATGACGAGGTCTCGATGATGAACGGCAAAGGCCTGACAATCCTACTCAACGGGCTGCCGACAACCAGCTCCTCACTCTCCTTGCTCACCCCGGCGGACATCAAAAGCATCGACTTCTACCAACACGTCCCGGCAAGATATTCATTCGCCGGCAGCGGCTCCGTGGTCAACATCATCACCAGAAGACCCGGAATCGGCGGCAGCCTGATGCTGAACCTCAAGGGAGCGGTCACAACCCCTTGGGGCAACAACGCCGCCTCCTACCGCCAAGTCCTGAAAAACACGATGATCGGCATTGAATATTCCGGGAAACCGACCAAAAGCGGCGGCTACGGCATCGATGAATTTCTTGAATATGAAGCCGGCGGCAATCTTTACACAAAAGTGAAAGAAGGTCTGGACACGGATTTCACGCGGAACCAGCACAACGTTTCTCTGGATCTGGTCAGGATGAAAGACGAGAATAGCGCCTTGAAAGCACAATTCACGTTAGGCTACGAGAAAAAGGACTGGCCCGTAAGCCAAAGCGCCCTCAAAACCGTCACGAATCTGACAACCCAAGAATCCACGACATCTGAAGTAACTGACCACAAGGACGATTGGTCCGAATATCTCTCCCCTGCACTCGACATCTACTGGAACCGCAGATTCTCCGACAGACACGAACTGTCTGTAAACTTCGTCGCCACCGCCTACGACACCAAAAGCCGCAAAGGGTTTTATGAATATGCCGGAGCGACTCCCCTGTTATCCTCGACAAGCCTGACCGACGGGCGGAAATATTCAGGAATCATTGAGGCCGTCTATGGATGGACGCTGTCCGAGAAACATAAGCTTGGTTTCGGAGCCAGAACCACAGCCAGCCTTGCCGAGCAAAACAGTGGTAACGGAGAAGTCACCGTCCGTTCGGACATCAACACCGATCTCGGCAGGCTGTGGTGTGAATATTCAGGAAACGCAGGAGGGTTCAGCTATTCTGTCGGAGCGGCTATGGAACATTTCGGCTACGAAACCAAGGCATCCGGAAGGCATGACTACATCTATTTCCGCCCGCTGATCCAGCTAAGCTACATGTTCAACGATCACTCCTCGATGTATTTTAATTACTCAAGCAATACTTCGACTCCGAAGATCGGATGGATGGGCGATGCGTCATATTACAAGGATGACAAATGGCTCGTGAGGAGCAACCCTGAACTCGGAAGTTACACAACACGGGATGCGAAGATCGGATATTCATTCAACAATTCGTGGCTCTATATCAACCCGTACTTTCTTATCTATCACAATGATAATCAAATAATTCCGATTTTCAGCCACACAGACGGGCTGCTTGTTGAAAGGGATGAGAACTCGGGAAATATGATTGCCGTGATGGCCGCTCTCGGAGGCAGGATCAAGCCCTTCAGGAATATTCCTCTCTCGCTTACCGTCTATGCTATGTACAACGACCAAAGGTTGACAGGAGGCGGTGCGGACAGATCGGTCAAGAGCCTTGGCGGAATGGCGATGTTGAGATATTCAGGAAAGAAGTGGACAGCCGAGGCCATGTACAACCTGCCCTTCAAGTCCATCAGCGACATCGGCGTCTCGAAGGGTGAGAACTACGGCTACTTTGAGTTCTCTCGCATGATCGGGAAAAACCTCCGCCTCGGAGCCGGAATGCGCTACCCGTTCTACCATTGGAAAGTCAGTGAGGGAACCGCGCCCGGATCGCTTGTGACAATGAAAAACACAAGCAGGATGACCAGCCAGAAAAACACGGTCATCCTTACTTGTGTCTATAATTTCTCCTACGGAAAGAAAGTCCGGACGGTCAATCAGAAAATCCGGAACGCTGACATCGACTCCGGACTTTAAGAATATTTTCGTCCTGTCAGCACAGGCACTTTGACAGCCGAGGAAGCAGTCAGACTTAATGATCTGATTGACTGACACTTCGACAGACTAAGTAGCCACAGTGACCGGGACTATGCCTCGGGAATCTCGTCGGCGGAGGACGGGATGGAGAACGGGGATTTGCCTGAGCCTACTGTGAACTCGTCGTCATCGTTCTTCTGGGCAGCGGGCTGGACCTCATACATTCCAGGACGGCTGCCGGAGGTTAACTGGTTGAACTCCTCCTCTGTGATCATCTTGCAGTTGCCGTTGAACTTGGCGTCAAGCTCAACCTGAAGCCTGCGGATGTGGAGGTCGCCCTCAACCACGCAGGTGTCCTTGAGAGACAGGGTGTCCTTCACAAAGAAGTTCCCGTTGATCTTGCCCCAGAAATCGGCGTTGTTGCAGATGACGTCACCCTTGATGACAGCCTTCTCCCCCACCACGACCTTGGACTGTGAGAAGATACGACCTTCGAACGTACCGTCAATCCTTATGTCGTTGGGAGATGTGATCTCACCCTTGATCACCGAACCGGCCGAAATTCTGCTGATGTCATTGACTCCGGCCGAATCGTTTGAACCATAATTCGCGCTCATATTCCTTTATTATTATATTCAGTTAATATATTCATTAAACCAGACCCGCGCCGTGGCAGTTCTTGTACTTTTTGCCGGATCCGCATGGGCATGGATCGTTACGTCCGATCTTCTTGTCCACATGGATAGGAGTCCTCGCCTTCTGCTCGCCGTTGGTTGTGAGTTCGTTGCGCTGGGTCCTCATGTTGCTCATGTCCTGACTTCTCGGAGCCTGAGCAGGACGCGCCTCGCTGTCCTCGCGGAGAGGGACGAACGCCCTGAGGAGGAATGAGAGCACATCCTTGTTGAGTTCCTCAAGCATGGTGGCAAAGAGGTTATAGCTTTCCAGTTTGTAGACAACAAGCGGATCCTTCTGCTCGTAGGCGGCGTTCTGCACGCTCTGACGCAGGTCATCCATGTCCCGCAGGTGCTGCTTCCAGTGCTCGTCGATCTGGTAAAGGATGATCGAACGGCTGAGAGCCTTGGCGATCTCCTTACCCTGATTGTTGTAAGCTTTCTCAAGATCCACGCTTAGAGTCAGCATCTTGCGTCCATCGGAGATAGGAATCGCGATGTTCTTGTACATATTCCCCTGCTTCTCGAAGATCATCTTGATGAACGGATAGACCTTCTCGGCTAGGGTGTTCATCCTGCGCTCGTAAACCGCCTGCATCTGCTTGCAGAGAGCGTCGGTGAGCTGGTCGCCCTTGGCGTTGGAATAGAACTTCTCGTCGAATCCGAGGTCGATGGACAGCTGGGCCATCACATATTCCTCGAAATCCTGATAAGGCATTCCTTCCGCGCGTCCGGCAATGATGGAGGCTGAGTCGATCATCATGTTTCTGACATCGATCTCGATCCTTTCACCGGAAAGGGCATTGCGCCTTCTGGCATAGACGGCCTCGCGCTGGTAGTTCATCACGTCGTCATACTCAAGGAGTCTCTTACGGATTCCGAAGTTGTTCTCCTCGACTTTCTTCTGGGCGTTCTCGATTGATTTCGAGAGCATTCCGCTCACGAGAGCCTCGTCGTCGGCCATTCCGAGCTTGTCAACCACACCGGCAATCCTCTCGGAACCGAACAGACGCATCAGCTTGTCCTCAAGAGAAACATAAAACGCAGAGGAACCCGGGTCTCCCTGACGGCCGGCACGACCTCTGAGCTGACGGTCAACGCGGCGGCTGTCGTGTCTCTCCGTACCGATGATCGCAAGACCGCCGGCCTTCTTCACCTCCGGGGAGAGCTTGATGTCGGTACCACGGCCCGCCATGTTCGTGGCGATGGTCACTGTACTTGACATACCAGCCTGAGCGACGATCTCCGCTTCTCTTGCATGCTCCTTGGCATTGAGGACGTTGTGCTTTATGCCCCTCATCCGGAGCATACGGCTCAGGAGCTCGGAAGTCTCCACGTCAGTGGTACCGACCAGAACCGGACGGCCTTCCTTGATGAGTTCCTCCACCTTATTGATCACGGCAGTGTATTTCGCCTTCTTTGTCTTATAGATAAGGTCATCCTGATCGTCTCTGATGACAGGACGGTTGGTCGGGATGACAACCACATCCAGCTTGTAGATGGACCAGAACTCACCAGCCTCTGTCTCGGCGGTACCGGTCATACCGGCAAGCTTATGGTACATCCTGAAATAGTTCTGGAGAGTGACTGTCGCGAAGGTCTGTGTCGCGGCCTCGACCTTGACGTTCTCCTTCGCCTCGACCGCCTGATGCAGGCCATCGCTCCAGCGGCGCCCCTCCATGATACGGCCGGTCTGCTCGTCCACGATCTTGACCTTGTTGTCTATCACGATGTAGTCAACATCCTTCTGGAACATAGCGTAAGCCTTGAGGAGCTGGATGACTGTATGGACACGCTCGCTCTTCAATGAGTAATCCTCCATCAGAGCGTCCTTCTTCTCCTGCTTCTCCTCGGCAGATAGTTCAGTGTTCTTCTGGATCTCGGCGATCTGGCTTCCAACGTCAGGAAGCACGAAGAAATCCGGATTGGAGACGGCGTTCGCAAGCAGGTCATGTCCCTTGTCGGTCATGTCCACCGAGTGCTGCTGCTCGCTGATCACGAAATACAACTCGTCGGTGACGATGTGCATCTCCCGCTCGTTGTCTTGCATATAGTAGTTCTCGGCCTTCTGCATCAGCTGCTTCATACCTTGCTCGCTGAGGAACTTGATCAGCGGCTGGTACTTAGGAAGGCCCTTGTAGGCACGCAGGAGAAGCATTCCGCCCTCATCCTCCTTGCCGGCGGCGATCGCCTTCTTGGCATCGTTCAGAACCTGGGTCACAAGAGCGCGCTGCTTCTGGTAGAGGCTCTCGACATAAGGCCTGAACTCCATGTACTGCTCGTCGTCCTGGGCCTTGGCCACAGGACCGGAGATGATCAACGGGGTACGGGCATCATCGATGAGCACGGAGTCAACCTCATCGACAATGGCATAGTGATGCTTCCTCTGGACGAGGTCTGTCATGTTCACTGCCATATTGTCACGAAGGTAGTCGAAACCGAACTCGTTGTTCGTACCGAAAGTGATGTCACAGTTGTAGGCTCTCTTGCGCGCGTCGCTGTTAGGCTCGTGCTTGTCAATGCAGTCCACTGAAAGGCCGTGGAACATATAGAGAGGTCCCATCCACTCGGAGTCACGCTTGGAGAGGTAGTCATTGACCGTCACAACGTGCACTCCCTTGCCGGCCAGTGCGTTAAGGAACACAGGAAGGGTCGCCACAAGGGTCTTGCCCTCACCGGTCGCCATCTCCGCGATCTTGCCCTGATGCAGCACGATACCACCGATCAGCTGGACATCATAGTGGACCATGTCCCATGTCACCTCGTTGCCGCCGGCGATCCAGTGGTTCTGATAGACGGCCTTGTCGCCCTCTATGTGGACGAAATCGTGGTTTATGCTGAGCGAGCGGTCAAAGTCATTGGCACTCACCTCAATAGTGGCGTTCTCCTTGAACCTGCGGGCCGTGGATTTCATGATGGCGAAAGCCTCCGGAAGAATCTCCTCCAGAACCTTCTCTATCTCCGCGTCCTCTTCCTTCACAAGCTTGTCGGATTCAGTCGCAAGACTCTCTTTCTCATGAACAGGAATATCCTCGTCCAGCTTGGCCTTGATCTCGGCGATCCTCTTCTCGAACGGAGCCTCGCACTCACGCAGCCTTGCCTTCAACTCTTCCGTCTTAGCCCTCAGCTCATCGTTGGAGAGCTTGTCTATAGGACCGTAAGCCTCCAGAACCTTGTTAAGAACAGGTCTGATCTGCTTGAGGTCTCTGTCGGCCTTCGAGCCGAACACTTTTTTAAGAATACTAGCTATAGCCATAAAAAATCAAATGTCTCTGATAATCCCACAAATTTAATGATAATCAAAGACATTTACAATTTTTAGACCCTGAATGACTCTCTGCCTGATTGTCAGTCATGATGGAAAACAACGGCCACGGAACGCCGCCGTTTACGAATACTACTGAATATCAAGCATCTGCGCACCGTCACATGTCAATGCAAGCCCGTCCGTCCCCCGAAGGGCAGACATCAATCAGCCAGATAATTAAGCAGGAGCTTGCGAATATTGTCAGAGATGCGCTTATGCGCGTCGGTCGCGTTCTCCAACATCTCCGCGAGATTCTTGTATTTGATCAGCTCACGGGTGTTCTCCTCGTTGGAAAATATGTAGCCCATGTACTCCTCGTAAGCGTCATCGGCCGCATGCTCCAATTCAGTAACACGCTCACAGGCCATTGAGATGGCCGGAATGTTCTTCTTCAAGTCAACCAAAAGCGGAATGGTGTCATGGAGCACCTCCGACTGGGACTTCGCCATCTGAGCCAGCTCCCGAAGCTGGTCATCCAGCTTGACAGGGCGGTAGATCAAGACAGCCTTGGAGGTGTCCTTGATGACATCCAGACAATCGTCCATCGCCATCGCGACAGCCTGCAGATCCAACTTGTTGACCTGAACGAACGGACGCCCCGAAAGCATCTCATGGAATTCGGTCAAAAGGGCATCGCCTTGAACCTCGCAGGACTTGATTTCCTTCTCCATCCTTGAACGCAGTTCAACATCATCCGTCCCGAACATCTCCACCAAAAGCGAAGATGTCTTGCACAGGAAGTCAGTCTGCCGCGCAAGAATCGGGACAAAATCGTGACGGGAACCTCTGAAAAACGCCCTCATTCTCTTAATTACGCCCATAAACATTTTTTTATACCCAATAAACTTTTCTTGTAAGGCCTCAAATTTACAACCTATTTCGCGATTTCGCCACAATTCTATAAAAAACAGAAACTTTTTCATTGATTTTCTTTTTGACTCCGCATTCGTATCATCCTTAGAACTACCTTTGTCCCAGAGCTTTGTCCGGCAGCGGATTGTCCGACAGAGGTCTTTTACGCTTGAATCCCGCCACAGGTCAACCGGCTTCCGGACATCACAAACACTAAGCGGCATTCTGCCGCGGTATCCACTCAAATTTCGAACTTGCTTTTACTCTTCGTTCCGGACAAAAGAGGTTGGCCGGCGGGAAAATGCGTGAAATGTTCCAAACGTTTTGAATTTCATCATAAACTTCGTAAATTGCCTTCGAAAACCGATAACGATGCGACTCGCTTACTGCATACACTCGCTTAATCTTTCCGGAGGCATTGAGAGGGTACTCACGACAAAGGCCAATTATCTGGCCGATGTACTGGGCTATGAAGTCCACATCATCACGGCCCGGCAAAAAGGCAGAAAAGAGTTTTTCCCCCTCAGCGAAAGAATTATCCGTCACGATCTTGATGCCAATGACAGGATGTTTCTCTTCAAGTACAGGAAAAGACTGGACACCTTGCTTGGAAAAATTCGTCCTGACTTCACGGTGACAGTCTGCGACAACAGCCTCTACGCCCTCACAAGATGCACTGACGGAAGTGTCAAGGTGGGAGAATTCCACTTCTCGCACGAGAAATTCCTGATGAAATACGGCAATAACGTTTTCGGACGGATGTACGCCTCTTTAAGAACGAGAAGACTGGAGAATGCGGTAAGGAAACTTGACCGGTTCGTGGTCCTTACCATGGCCGACAAGGAGGATTGGGAAAAAGTCAGACCTGATGTGGAGCAGATTTACAATCCTCTGTCATTTGTATCCCAAGATGTCTCACCGCTCACGGCCAAGCGTTGCATGGCGGCAGGAAGGCTTGAGGGCCAGAAAAACTTCAAGGATCTGATAACCGCATGGCAGACTGTCAGCGCCAGACATCCTGACTGGACGCTCAGCATCTACGGGAACGGAAGCCAGAGAGAGGCACTCCAAAGCCAGATCAACTCTGCCGGGCTGCAAGGCAAGGTGATTCTGGAAGGCAACACGAACAACGTCCGGAAGGAGATGCTGGACAGTTCCTGCCTTGTCATGTCCTCCAGATTCGAAGGCTTCCCGATGATTCTGCTGGAGGCACTCACCACAGGCCTCCCAATCGTCAGCTACGACTGCCCTAAAGGCCCGTCCGAGGTCGTCACGATCGGCGCGAACGGTTACCTCGCGAAAGTCGGAGACACCGCCACCCTGGCTCAAGGAATATGCAGCGTCATCGCCAATGAAGACCTCCGCAAGCGGTTCGGAGCCGAATCCAAAAGGCGTTCCGAAAACTTCACATTGGAAAAGACGATGG
>OCLD01000035.1_pt1 | contig 33295 bp, 42 predicted proteins | sample 1495911 | NCBI WGS metagenome assembly OCLD01 (sample SAMN03418271, study PRJEB22391) | human gut metagenome | biome: human-gut; feature: organic feature; material: feces | host: Homo sapiens | place: Tanzania | collected 2013-01
GTTTCCATTGGGGACGCAGTTTCTCGTGTCCGTTTTCCTCCTCAATCACTTGTACGCAACCGTATTGCTTCATCCACTCCACATCAGTGTCGAAACCGTCATAGCCGGCTGCTTTGAATATGTAACCTACTTTTGCCATAGTGCTGTTCAATGCTAAATGATACCAAGTGCAAAGATACAAAGTTTAATTCGGTTAAAATCATACTCAATAAAATATTTTTCAATTATTATACTTTGTATTTTCACTTGTTAAGCTCTTGTTTATTTCGCGGATTATACTCGTAAGTATGAAAAAGAAAATAGATTAAAGTTTTATTTTAGAGTATTATTATATAAACTTTTATACTTAACTTTGCTGCCATAATTCAATAAAGAAATCATGTATAAAGGTTTATTTAACGAGAAAATAGAACTGATAATAAAAGGCATGAGACGTAAATCATACTCAAAAACACATGGGCAATGTGCCAAACTCCTTGCCGTATGCTTTGCCACTATCGCACTGGCATCATGCGGTAATAAGACTGACAACTATATATTTCAGACTGATAAAGAGGCGACCAATGCTTATAAGTCATACCTGTCTGAAGTACGGAATATGGGTACTATCTCAACTGAGAGACTGATTGAGTCTGTCAATGAATGGCAGATACTCAGGGATTCAGTCTATGCCTGTATTGCCAAAGGCACGACAAGACGACCACACCAAAATCCTGAAAACACAGTTCGAATGCTACATGATTCTTTGCGGATTGAATTTACCCGGTTGGCATTGTCCCAACCACGGAGCTTCGCTGATGTGTTGCTCATCAAAGAAAAGACTTCCCAATATCGAAAAGACACAGAATTGGCACAAGCGGTAACAGATGCAGAACCTTTCTTCAGGTCGTTAAATTCAGTAGCACCATGTCACGGAAACGCAAAACAAACTGTGTCAATCTATCAATCCTTTCTTGCCAATACTCTGAAATCAGGAATAGAATCCAAAGACAAGATGTTAGCCTTTATGATAGAGGAAGATCGGATGTTCCGTTCTTTCCTGAGCCATCTTCCGGAGCTTGCCGATGCCGATCTGTCTGCCATTACAGATGAAACTGAAAAGTGTTGCCTGTCTGTGTTTCAATCGGCAGAAGACGGCAAACTCTCTTACCGTGATGCCTTGGTATATACAGCCAAGCGTACTAACCGGCGAATCGTCCTCAATGTTTTGGCTTGTTGTGATGACATAGACCATAACAGAGTCAAGAGAGAAGAACAGGCAAGGGCATATGTATGGATGTTGTTACAACCATATATTTCATTGGACGGTTTCAGTATGACTGTCATGTCCGAAACTGAAAGGATAAAACTTTATGAGGTTGCAAACAATACACCGTTGATGATAGCCAATCTAAACAAAATTATTGGTACGGAAAATGACCAATGGCAGGTATTGCCCGGAGTACTGATCAAGATAATGCTCACATCCATTTGACGAACCAGAAACAAATAAATACAACAGTTATGCTACAACTTTTTTACGATGACTTTCTCTCCTTTGTGCCGCTCCAACTTCCGCAATTGCTGGATGTAACCACAATGGAACAGCCGCAGTTCTATGACGATTACGTCCTCCTTTCGTTTCCGCTTGCCGACCCATACGATTTGGAAGAAGTGATGGACATCTTCGAGGACGACATTGAACTGATAACCCTTTATCATCATATTCCTTCAAGCGCAACGACATTCGGCAGCAGCACCTGTGCCTATTCCAATCCGGCTTTCGGGCAGATGTTCAAGATGAACGCGAGAGTTTCTGATACCGGCCAGGTTGACCGCATTGATGTGACCATCTATGAATCATTGGAGTTCATGTGTTCTGACATCTGTCTTGACTTGAAACTTCACGAAAAGACCGGTCATTTCAAGTACCGTAAGACCAAGGAGGAGTTGCTTGCCGAATTTATATGAGACGGACGATATACCTGCAAATGCTATACATTATCAATATGTACAGGAGTTGGATAGTCGTGGATGACGGATATGGATACAGGCAAAGTGTCGTGTTCAGACGGGGCAGGCCGGTTTCCTGCGTGTGCCGTATGCTCCGGCTCCGTTCCACCTATAAGCACAATGGCTATGAGCGTGGCACGAAATGGAGCATATCCGAATACGAGCTGGACAATGCATTGGCAAGGTATCGTCAAAAGAATCACGAGCTAAAGGCACGGCTTAAAAAGGGGGCGTCATATCTCGAAGCCAAGGATGTGGAAACCATTATAGAGATTGCCACCTATGGGCTGGTCAAACTGGAACTGACTGAACTGCCATTATTCAAACAATACTGATTACACAAAGGATTACGATTATGATTTGGATTATCATCGAAATGTCATTTCCGGCATTGCTCATTATACTGCCCATGTCATTGTACAGGAGCAACCGGTTTTTTATGGCAAAGTTTTATCTCAGAATGACGGGTAGCGAGAGTGCAAGGAAACTCTATGTGCAGTGTATACTTATTTTCCTCCTGCTATATCACTATGTCTATGCAGGCGGACACTTCAGGGAGTGGGGAATTCTGATATCCACCATACCTTGTGCCGTTCTGTTCTCGTTCAGACGTGCCGACAGGTGGATGCACAGACTTCACGAGGATAAGAAAAGGTTTGTTATGGCAGCCTTAATCACATTGGTTATCTGCGCTGTACCACATCTGCACACCACGGCGTTCACGTTCGCCTTTCTTCTTTTGGCCGCCATGTTCTATCCCTCTTGCCATGTGTTAGCCGAATGGCAGGATGAAGACACGCGCAAGCATTTGAAAGAAAATCCAAAAACAATGTCCGAACATTACTACTGACATCATCACGCGAACCTGCCACGAATAAGTGGATAGTGGCAGGTTAATAGAATCCACATATAGTCAAACAAGAATCAGATGAAATGATGAAAGACAAGAATAGAGCCGCCAATCAGGTATTGGCAGATATGATGTTTTTCGACTACCTCAAAGAGAAAGTCGGAGAACGGAAGACAAAGACCGGAGCCTACTACGACCTGTTGGAGAAAGCAACGGCAGGTTTTATCGCTCCCTTTTTGAAGAACCACGAGTATGTGTTGCAGGCTGACCAGTGTCATGTGACCATTTCAGACCTTGCGGTGGAATGGCACTGGCACAGGGCTACCGTCAGGGCGTTCCTTGACAAACTGGAGGAGATGGGATATATTCGTCGGACAAGGTTCGCAAAGAGTGTGGTCATTACCGTGACTTTTGCACCATTCTCCAGTGGCGAAACTCCTGCCTCTTATACCGGTCAGACAGGGTCCGGACTTGCCGATGATTTGGACAAGGCTTTGTCCGAATGGATAAATGGCAATCTGTCTGACGAAGATATGGGAGAGATTTGTGGACAGTATCATGAAGTCGGACGGAAACGGCTTGCCGATGAATCCGGTAAAGAGCATTCGGGCGACAAGCCGACAATAAAGACAGGTGCAGAAACGGAGTTTGTCCAAGAGATTGTCGAGCGTGTGGCCGTAGCCGGACTGAAACGCGCCATACGAAACTCACGCTTCGATGATCCGACCGATTTCCTGGAGTTCTTTCACAAGGAACTGGAAGGTGACTGGACTTCACTTTTGGAGGCATCCAAGATAACCGCCAAGATGATTCTGGACGCCGGAAACGACGGCACGGTCAATAGTTCTAGCGAAACGGATATGCTCGCCACGCTCCGACAGCCGTTCAGGGCGTTGTGGGCAAAGTATCAGGAGCGTGATTCCACCCTTTTATAGACTTCACAACCGGTGTTGTAAGTCAAAAAACTATTGTATAACCACGGACGAGCCGTGATGCCCTACATTTGTAGGCTTGCCATTATAAACGTGCAGCGGTGCTTGCACGTTGACCAAACAGAGGGAAGTATGGGTAACTCAATACCCCACACGACTACGGTCGGTGGGTGTGGTTGCCGGACAAGCAGCAAGCTGGGGCAAATCGGTTGTCCGATAAAAACGGATGATATGGCTGAAAAATCATGGCAGGTGATGCACATGAACGTGATGAAAGGCATAACCACCGCACAAAGCAACGAACACCAGCGTAACTGGACAGAAAGCGGCTGGACACACGCCATAGACAAGGGAACTTATGACCGCCAGAGGGAACGACTGAATTTTGAGGTCGTAAAAGGCGGGCGAATACAGCCTGTAAACAAGGACAGGTCTATTCCTGAACGCATGGCTGAAAACCTTGCCGGGCGTGGGATAAAAGATCCCAATTCGGATTTGGCAGAACCGAAATTCCGCACAGTCGTGGATTTTATACTGGGCGGATCGAAGTTTCAAATGCGGCAGCTTGCTTTTGGAGACCAGACTGTTGTGTATGGTTCCGGTGACAACATGGACAATGCTTCACTTCAACGAAGACCGGAAATAGAAGAATGGGCAAAGGATATGTACCGGTTCATGAGTGAAAGATTCGGTGAGGAGAATATTGTCGGGTGTTATGTACATCTTGACGAAACCACTCCGCATATGCACCTTACTTTATTGCCAATCCAAGACGGGAAATTTGCGTTCAAAAAGATGTTTGCAGGAAAGGACAAATATGAGTTTTCTGCAAGAATGAAAATGTTACACGATGAACTCTCGCAAGTGAACGAAAAATGGCAACTGGAACGGGGACGTAATGTTTCCGAAACCGGGGCAAGACATCGAAGCACGGAGGAATACCGCCGACACCTTTCGGAAGAATGTACCAATATAGAGGAACAGGTTGTCCAACACAAAAAAGCATTGTCAGACCTTAAAGTGGAAATAAGTCTGGCAGAGCGCAGGGTGAAAGGCTTGACCTCTATGGTGGATAACCTCCGAAAAGCGAAAGCGGAAAAGGAATCGCAACTATCGGCATTGGAACGCACCCTTCAATCCCATCAGGGAGATACGGCTGCCATTATAGCCGAGAGGGAACGGTTGGAAAAAGAACTGGCTTCTATCCAAACGAAACTAGAAGACAAGCAGGATAAGCTACGGACGGCTGACCAACAGCTTGAAGTCCTTAAAAGGGACATGGATGCCATTGGCGAGCGCACGGAGGAACTGAAAGGCGAAGCCTATAAGTACAGTCGTGAAATCCATTCCAACGTGGATGTACTGCTCAAAGATGTAATGCTGGAAACATTGGTTGGAGAGCATTCGGCAAGGGTGGCTGAAATGGGAGCTGCGGAGCAATCCGTCTTTGACGGTTCTTTGTTGCAGAGCCTGACCGAGCAAGGGGCGGAAGTGATGCACTGCGCCACGCTCCTCTTCCTTGGTATGGTCAACGACGCCACTACATTTGCCGAAACGCATGGTGGTGGAGGAAGTAAAAGCAACCTTAAATGGGGAAAGGATGATGACGAGGATAACCGTGCGTGGGCAAGGCGTTGCATGATGATGGCAAGCAGAATGATGCGACCGGCTTCCGGCAAGAAGCAAAAGAGGTAATCGGCAGAATATGTTTTTCTGCAATGGATAACAAAACAAAATAATGCGTTGAATATGACAAAGAAAATATTTTTAATTCTGGCAGTGGCAGGTATGGGCTGTTCACTGCACATGAAAGCGGCTGTACCACCTGTGACAAAGGACACTGTACAGCTGGAGTCGTACACGGATGTCGAACAGATGCTCCGGCCTTTGGAGCCGACTTACCGCAAGGGTGTATTCGTGACATCGCCTTGGAACGGAAACTGGTTTGTCAGTCTTCAAGGTGGTGCAAGTGCGTTCATTGGCAAACCGATTGGCTGTGCTGACCTTTTTGATCGGGTACGACCAACGGTTTCCGCATCGCTCGGCAAGTGGTTCACTCCGCAGATCGGAGCAAAAATCGGTTATGGAGGTTGGCAGTTCAAAGATTGCGGACTGGCCACAAATGACTACCATCACTTTCATGCTGACTTGATGTGGAATGTGCTTGGATATCGGTATGGCAAGGTGGAGAATCCTCGTTGGGGAATCATTCCATTCATAGGATTGGGACTATTGCACAATCCGCAGAACGGACATAATCCGTTTGCCGTTTCATACGGAATACAGGGGCAATACCGTATCTGTAAACGGCTGTCTGCATTGTTGGAAATTGGCAATATTTCCACATTCCAGGACTTTGACGGCTATGGTAGAACTAATCGTTTCGGAGATAATATGCTCTCCGTGTCAGCCGGCTTGTCGTTTACGATTGGAAAGGCCGGCTGGAAACGTGCCGTTGATGCGAGTCCTTACATCCGGCAGAACGAGTGGCTGATTGGTTACGCCACACAGCTATCGGAGAGTAATCGCAGATACACCGGACAACATGACAGGGCGATGAGAACGATAAACGAATTGAAGAAGATTCTGGAAATTGAGGGCTTGCTTGATAAATATAGCAGAATGTTTGATGACCGAGAGAGTTTGGGCAATGTCTATCCGGTAAACGATTACAGCGGACTGAACTCGCTCCGGGCAAGATTGAAAAACAGGCATTGGGATGGCAAGTCTCCATTGTCCAATGACGGTTTGTTCAGTAAGTCTGAATTTGCCAATGCCATACTTAATAATGACGGTAGCGTTGTAAACGACTTCTATGTCACAGGTGCCGATTCCCTGCTGTCTCCAGATACGAATAATGACAGCATTTCCATTTATAGTCATTCGGATTATCTCTCCTTTATAGGTTCCGGCAACGAGTGCATCGGTTCACCTGTCTATTTCTTCTTTAAACTCGGCACGGCTCAACTGACTGATAAATCCCAGTTGGTCAATCTGGATGAACTGGCGCGTGTGACAAAGAAATACGGATTATCCGTGACTGTTGCAGGTGCGGCTGACGCTGCCACTGGAACTGCCGATATAAACAATAAGTTGAGCGCATCGAGAGCCGATTATATTGCCACGGAGTTGCGCAGGCGCGGAGTGACTGTTGAAAATATGACAAAGGTCTGTCAAGGAGGTATTTCCAATTATGTACCCACTGAAGCTAACAGACATACCAAAGTCATACTATATATGAAATAGGAAAGTGTAAGATTCTTTTTGTTCAAATTGATTAGTTAAATGTCAATTCTTTTAAAGGGAGAGCCTGTCCGTGATGGATCGGCTCTTCTGTTTTTGATATAGTACAAATTTATCGACCCTTATACAAAGGCTGTGCTTTACAAATCATGAACTACTCCGGCTCATCTTGCCGGCTCTATTTTCCTTTGCAAAGGTACTGCGGTGAGGGAATGCCAAGTACCGCTATGCAGGTCGTTCCGCTAATGGCTTGGTGGACTTGACGACAGCTTTCCGCAATTTCCACCAAGTGTTAATTGGGTATTTCATCAACTCCTCTGCCATTTACTTGTCTTATCCCTCTGTTTCCACAGTCTCTTGGTTGCACGTAAAATTCAGATCCCGACAAGAAAGCCGATAAAGGCTTCAAAATAAGGGAGAAGAAAAAATCAAAATAAAAAGATTATGGTAAATATGGAAACAAATTCAGATGAGAGAAAGATAATAGACAGAGTTTTACATCGTGATATGGTATTCAGGTACCAATTATTAGGTCGTTTACAAACTGATTGCGAATACTACCTTAATTACGGCAATCGGAATATCAAACGCTTGTGGGCAGGCAATGTAAATCTGCAAATTAAACTGATGGTTGAACTTTATAATAGTTTCAAGGAAGACGAAAAACCTCAATGGCTTACAATGGATGAAATTATTGCATACGGAAAAGCAATGGCAGAGGCAGAATAAAATTGATGTATTAACGGACTGAGCCGGTATTTGGCTTCAATCCGTTATCATCGTTTCCTTCTTTGATGGCAATGCCTTTGATAGTCCGTTTAAGTATAACCTAAATGGGACCTAATATCCTTTTTTATCCGGAGGATAATTATCGTTACCTTTTTAATAGTCTGCTTCTGACTTTTATATTTATTGAGAATTATGAACTTTCCCCGGCTCATCTTGCCGGCTCTATTTTCCTTTGCAAAGGTACTGCGGCGAGGGAACGCCAAATACCGCTATGCAGGTCTGCTCGCTAATGGCTTGGTGGACTTGACAACAGCTTTCCGCAATTTCCGGCAGGCGTAAATTGGGTATTTCATCAATTCCTCTGCCATTTACTTGTCTTATCCCTCTGTTCCCACAGTCTCTTGGTTGCACGTAAAATTCAGATCCCGACAAGAAAGCCGATAAAGGCTTCAAAATGAGGGAAAAGAAAAAAAGACAAAAGTTCAACGATTAAAACAGACAGATTATGCACAGCAAGATTTTTCAAATCACGGAAACAAGGGTTGATAAGGATTACTACTTGAATGAGAATACCCTTGAACAAGGTGACGGACATTATTATGACTATTGCTCGGAGATAGACGAGGAAGAACGCAAATTCCATATTGCCAATCTGATAGAAAAGTCATTGCCAAAAGGGATGTTCACTCTTGTGGGAGAAAACACAATCCGATACAATGGCGGTGCGGACAAGTGGAAAAAGGAATTTGTTACAGCCATCCAAGAAAAGGCACAAGCCGTTACCGTTGAAAACTGCATGATGTGGATTGGGGCGGTGTACCAGCTTGAAAAATTTCTCAAAAATCCGCTTGACCTCGGTTATCAGTTCTATATGGACGAGTATGGTGTTAACGGCTATGCCGAGCAGTCTTACTCGTTTTTACAGACGGTCAGCCAGTTTGAGCCGGGAAAACTGCTTTACATAGGTGGAGTTATTGACTATCATTTCTAAACGCTATGAGGATAAGACGAATGACAAAGGAACAAGGGAAGCGGTACAATATCAGCCGATTTCCAAATTTTCACCACACAGGCAGTATCAAAGGAATGAAACGGATGTACTACGGAAACCAAGCACTTTTGGTAAGGTGCGGAGCGTACATATACAATGTTTCAAGTGAACCAAGTATCTATTATCAAGCAAAATAACAAACATCATGAAAGGAACAGAACATTTCAAGCAGGCAATTAAGGCATATTTGGACGAAAGAGCCAAGACTGATGAACTCTTTGCAGTGTCGTATGCCAAAGAGAACAAGAATTTGGACGATTGCGTGACATTCATACTCAACCAGGCAATGGCAATCTGTAAAGAGGGCGGTTGCGGTATGACCGATGACGAGGTTTATTCGCTTGGGGTACATTACTATGATGAAGATGATATAGAAGTGGGTAAGGCGGTCAACTGCGGAGTGATAGTCAACCATAGAGTAGAACTATCTCCTGAAGAACAAGCCGAAGCGAGGGAGAATGCACTCAAAGCCTACCAAAACGAGGAACTGCGTAAAATCCAACAGCGAAACAGCAAACCGAAACCGACCCCGAAAGCAGTCAGACAAGAACCCGAACAACCGACATTATTTGATTTAGGACTATGAGAGCGAAAACGAGATTACAGCATAAGGTAGTAACCGCCAACGGACGGTTACTGCCACAGACAAAGAAACAGGAGTTATGGGCATTTCGTCAATGTATCAGCCATTACGCATACCGCACCAAAAACGGAGAAACGACCTGTATGGATTGCGGTTATCAATGGAACGAGAGTAACAAAAAGGTGTGCCGTTGCCCACATTGCGGTGCAAGACTGGAAATACAGGACACCAAGTGCAGGACATTTAAGGACAAAGCGTATTATTCCACACTTGCCACACAGGACGGTTTACAGGTACAGCGTGTATTTCTTATGAACGTAAACTTCCATAAAGGCAGGAAAGCGGAGTATTATTCTATGGAGATTGCACGCTATTGGGTGGATGATAACGGCAAGACGGAGATAACGGCATTGAAACGCACACTCGGACATTACGCGGACACTTTTGTTTTGGACGGCTGTCTGGAGTTACGGAGAGACAACTATGTGTATAGACGGATTGCCGACTGCAAGGTCTATCCATATTATTCTGCCACTCCAAAGTTAAGACGCAACGGATTGCAAGGCTCATTGGCTGACATCGAACCGACACGGCTTATCGAAGCCTTGTTGACAGACAGCAGAGCCGAAACGATGTTCAAGGCAGGCAGGAAAACTGATTTGAACTACTTCCTGCAACATTCAATGTACTTTGATTTGTATTGGAACACTTACAAGATAGTCTTACGCAATGGCTATCATATAGCAGATATTTCTCTTTGGATAGATTACATCCGCTTACTTGAAAGGTGTGGCAAGGATATTCACAATGCCCATTATGTCTGTCCATTAGACTTGAAAGCCGAACACGACCGCTACCAAGAACGGGCAAGGATTATCCAAGAACGGGCAAGGATTATCCAAGAACGGGAGGAGCGAGAGGAACAAAGGAAAAAGGCAAAGGAGAATGAGGAGCGTTTCAGAGAGTTGAAAAGCAGATTCTTCGGACTGTCATTCACGGACGGACTGATTGTAGTCAGCGTGTTGGAGAGCGTGGATGATTATTACAAGGAGGGGAACGCCCTGCATCATTGTGTCGGACAATGCGAATATTATCTCAAACCGCAGTCGTTGGTGTTTTCAGCACGGATTGACAACCAGCGTGTTGAAACCATTGAATTGAGCCTTGAAACATTCAAGGTATTGCAGTCAAGAGGGCTTTGCAATAAGGCTACGGAATACCACGACCGAATTATCCGGCTTGTTCAGAAGAACGCCCGGCAAATCCGTAAGCGAATGACCGCTTAATCTGTTCTGTTCTTTCTTTTCGTCAGCCACTTGTTACGACACACATTGTAGCAGGTGGCTTTATGCGTGGCTACGGTAACTTGCTGATTACCGTAGCGATTTCTGTTATATAGGACTTAAATGCGCTTTTATAATGTACTGCATATATATCCTTTTGTATAATGTCGGCAACAAATAAAAACTATTGCCGAATTTATATCCTAAAACCTTTATAGGATAATCTCCCATTATAGTCATCGGAGGATTCTCCTTAGAGCCGGCCATCACGCCACACGGCATTGTTTTATCGTGCAAAGGTACTATGGAGGTAGAATGCCAAGTACCGCCTGCGCTAACAATTCAGTGGACTTAACGACAGCTTTCCACGAATGTGCCATTAGTGGTATTTCATTAACTCCCTGTTTGTTTACTTGTCTTATCTCCCTTACACCATAGTCTTTAACGCACATAAAACATATCCCGGTGGCGAAGTTTGACAGCTTCAAGCAAAGGGAAAAGAAAAAATGTTTAACATCAAAATTCTTTAGAATGGAGTACAACAATCAACTATCGGAGAACGACAAACGCTTTACGGACGAGTTCTCAAACTATGTGAACGGCAAAATGGCTTCACCCCGAAAGGTGGGCAAGGCATTGGCGGACGACCACCGCTATTTGGTAAACGAAAAAGCCAAACTAATGTTCTACTTTATGGAGCAGTTGGCGGAGAACTGGCACAAGGGAAGATATGACCAGCGTAACGAATGGGCGTGCCGTCTGGCAGCGGAAACCATAGACCATTTGGCAGAGAACGACCTCTATCATTTGCCCGAAGAGTATTACGAAAACCATAAACAATAATGAGTATGCAAGCACTTCAAATCGCCTTCCCAAGATGGAACATAACAGAGTTGAACGGTTACGAGCCGATAACCACCTTTTGGCAGGACTTCTCAATTGCCGACAAGTTCGGAAACAAAGCCATAGCCGACACATTCAGGCGAGCCAAGTCTGAATGGAAAGACAACTACAAGTATTGGACGGAACTTTGCCTTGTCCTCAATCACAAGATATGGCAGTGGCACGAGAGAGACAACCAAAGAGCCATTCTCTATGACAAGTTATGGAGAGAAGCGGACGAAATGACCTCTGAATGGTCGGACGAGAAGCAGGAGTATTATTTTCAAGTAACGGATTAAGCCAACGTGTGGGGGAAATGTAAAAAGTTTCCCCACTTCAAAACCCTCACAAGATGATTGCCAAAGAACAGATACAGAGAATAACCGACATTGCCCAAGAAAAAGGCTGGAGCGTGAACGTTGAAGACAAAAACGAGACAAGAGTATTGTTTGAGTTTCAACGCTATACCAAGTATGGACAGGATTTTCTCTTCAATGCCGATATGCAGGGCGAGGATATTGATACCCTCATAGCCAGTGTAAAAGAGTATTACGAGGGTTTTGACCCCGATTATGAAGCCTATTTGTGGATAGGCGATGACGGACACGGCAAGAATGGCGCACCTTATCACATCAAGGATATTGTAGCGGATATGGAAGATGCCGAAGAACAAATATACGAATTGCTACAAGCATTTGAAATGGAATTTCTTTAATACACATAATTATGACTTTATCGGACAAATCATATTACAGAAGACTTTGCAGGAACATCCTTGCAGACCGCTTTAACTGGCGAAAATACTGCACACCGAGCCTTTATTTTGGCAGGGAAATATGTGTTACACCGCTTCATTGTTCCTACGGACAAATCGGCTACACCATCAATTTTCCCTATACCAATGCACCGGAAGTGGAGTATGATTGGGAAATGAACAAACTTACGATTGGTGATGAAAATTGGAAATTGGTATGTTAGACGAAATCAGACAAAACGGCAAAACAGTGTTGTCTGGAGAGGATGGGTTTTCAATACCCATGTTTTTCAACAACTTGTGCGGCAAAAACTTTTCAGGTAAGAAGTACCGGGATTATATCAAATACATAGCCTTCGGAGAAATGGGGTTCAAGCCCGGAGAAATCATGCTTTACCGCAATGGTACACTGGTAAGGACAGGTAAAATAAACATTGAAAAATAGATACAGATATGGAAATGACAACTATTCATCCGGCGGAGAGCTATCTTCGCAACGAAACCAATCTTCCGTCTTTATACGTGCGGATTGCAGGAAAACGCAGACGCTTGTTCATCAACCGAGACAGAGGTATTATTGGCATTATCGCTCTCGGCAAGCGGACAAAAGGCTATGTGTTTACAGACTGGGCAAGCATCGAGCAAATATACTATCCCTCGCAAGAACAGGACAAGAATACGGACAGGAAACTTATTCTGAAATATCAGAAACTTGCCCGACTTGCCACACATACAAATTCCTGGCTTCGTGAAATCGCCAATGCGGATTTGGATAAAAACCTTTACGAGAACCACATCACAACAGGCACACGCATCGACGGCAAATGTATCGGACTTGCCACCATTGAAAAATACTGTGGAACGACAGCAATGCGTCTCTTCCGTGAGGCACTGAAAAACAAAGAGAAATTTTCCACTTGCCGCTTTGATTTTTGCGGTTATGACGGAACGCTTTGGTGTGAGCCACGAGACAATGGTGATATGGCGGCAGGCTTCAGCAAGGAATATCGGAATTGTGGCAACGGCTACTACTATCTGCTTATCAATGACGATTATGTGATAGGCTATGATATTGACTGACTGTATAGCTACAACAATCCAACCGTAAAGAAAACTAATTTGATTTGGAAAAGCGGGTAATATAGTCTCCCCATACCTCCAACTTGACAATCAGCGGATGCGGCATAGTGATAGTCTTGCCATAGAAAATGACAGCTACCACCTTGCCACCGCACCGCTCTATCTCCCTCTTGTAGTCGCTCATACTTTGCTCGGTAGTCAGCACATCGTCAACGATGATAACTTCTTTCCCTTTTATATCCCCTAAAATTCGGTAATTCCGTTCAAGGATGCGGTTCTCGTGACCAATGGCTTCGTGCAAACATTCACGAGGCTCGAACACATCAACATCATATAGTCCTGATGTCAGATTTGGACAATGGGTACAGATATACCAATTCAACCGCTTAAACCGCTGGGCATATTTGAACTCATCGCTGCACGGCATAAACATGATATGAAAAGGATAGGCATTCATTTGTAGGGCATTCATGCAAGATTTGAAAAATTCAATGCCGTGTATTTCCCCTTCTTTGAACTCATAGATGGAATGACAGAATGCCTGTTGTTCTTTGTTGAGAAATGCCTTGTACCGGGACGGATAATAATACCCATAGAATACCACTCTTGTACCGTACAACTTGAATGGTTTGAGTGGTGGTTGTTCTTCAAATAAATCCGGGTGTAAACAACAGAACATACGACAAGCATCCCGATGGCCAGCTCTTACCGCCAAACGGCATAAAACGGTCATGCTCTTCAGTCTTGTCTGTCATTTGTGCGGCAGTAAATGCAGATTCTCCGGCTCTCTTCCGCCAATAACCGATGATTCGCCACAATACCACGATAACACAAAGCAGTAATATAAATATAAGCCTTTCGTTCATCATAATTGGGGTCTCAGTTAATAGGGTACCGGATATTATGGATTATTATAAAAAAACAAGGTCGAGCAGCGAAATGCCCGACCTCTTTTTCCCTTTTATAGTGTTGGCAATGAGCCTTAGAGTCATTACCGGCACTTTTGTAATGCAAAAGTACAACTTTTATATGAAACTGCAAAATGATTTCACATAAAGTTGATCAATTATTCTCTATGCAACTGATTTAATCCACTGATGGATGACAAAATGTCTTCAACAACCGGGAATTTACTATACTTTGCAATCAGAGCATCAATCTCTTTTATTAGGTCATTATAACGATTTTCTGAGATTTGTTTCATCATAAACAAAACAACTCTTAAGGCACCGTTTAAGTTTTGATTTTCACCTATGCCTTTTTTCATCGCCGGACCTTTACGAATGGATTTCTCAGGAGTAAAATCATACAGTACATTCCCATGGGCGCAGGTATTTCTGATATCCTTAATAAGTTCGAGATAATTTTCAAAGGTGACTAATTTCTTCACTCCAAAATGGTTTGCAATCTGTAATTTCAAATTTTCATCCTTTATGGATTTGAAAAGATGAACCATCTCGCCTAATGTCATAAACTCTAAAGTCTTCCAGGCTGGAGCGAATTTATCATTGATATGATGCCTATGATGTAATTTAATAATCTGTACCTTATCCAATATAGACTGGTAAACTTTACTTTCAAAAGAACTTGCTTGTTGCCTACTTACAACCGAAGTGTCAACAAACCATGTAGGACTTTCTTTATAATGATTTGATATTATATAAGCAACCTTTGTCCTGAAAGCTATCTCAATCCTACTAAGTGGTTTTAAGAGAATATTACGAAGGTTAAAGTCAAAGTAATACAGTTTTACTGCATCATCAAAATTAGTACCCTCCTTAAATAGATGGTCACGATGATGTTTGTCCGGATATGTCTGTTCAAATGGGAACCAGTAAAATCCCATACGAAAATAACCTACATCAAATAGAATCTCTTTTGCTTTTAGTTCATCTGATATAGTCATATTACGACTACGAAGTAAAGATACTTGTTCATCGAGTGTTATTGCTTTTCTTCCCATACTGCAAAATTACACATTTTATCTGATATAATAAACCTTTTCACCTGTATATTATCCTTATTACGAAAATATTGGAGGCTGTGATTTTATGAAGCAATCCAACCGCAAGGAGAACAAACTCCCAACAGCTGGATTGAAATACGCAAACACCCGGTTATAGTCAGCGGTGCATCCCGCCGCTGTATTCCACCTCTTCCTCCTGATACTGTTCCATCTGACTTAATTCCGAATGGACGGATTGCAGGTTGGAATCGAGTGAATTGTCGTGGTCATATGGGAAACTGTGACTGACGGCAAGTCCGGCATTGGTCGCCGTGCCGACATCAAGGGTGTCGGCATCCCTGTTATACCCGATATGGAGAATATCTCCGTTTGGCATTTCAAGGACAGAAGTACGCTGCTTAGTCATCGCAGAGAACTGCTCGACCGCCATGTCTTTGGCAACCTCTTTTATGTCACTGCTTGCCAGCCGGACACCATACCGTGTGATATGGTCACGGATTTCCTGCTCCGAGTATTTCAGCATCACCTCGTAAGTTCCTCCCACGCTGTTGTTATAGATCACGGCAAAATCCTTGTCTTCTATCAGCAGATCATCACCCTTGTTCTGGCGAGGAGAGACAAAGGTATATTGCTCGTTGATTCCATCGCCGTCATAATACTCCTTGGCAAGCCGGAGCAATCCCTCATAATCGCCTTTCTCCCGAAGCGCATCCAGTCGTGAGGTGTCATCGGTGGATTGCAGATAGGATACGGAAGAGTAGAACACCTTTCCTTCGGGTACGGACTGTTTGACCTCATTCCGCTGTCCGTTATCCTGCTGCACCTTGTTTTTCTGTTCCAGTTCCTGCACTATCTTATCCACATTCTGCGTAACGAGCGAGGTTGCCCTTTTTACATCCAGAAGTGTGGTCTTGATAAACTGGGGCGATTCCTTCAAGTGGTCCAGCCAGGATTTCATATAAGCGCAGCTCTCTTCTTTCAATGCCTTGCTCATGCCGTAGCGCTGTGCCACCAATGCGCTGCCTAATTCTGCCACCAGTTCCTCACGGGCGTATTCGTCCGAACCGAAACCGGACGGTTTGATACGGTCGAGTTGCCCCTCAATGCCCGTACTGTGGGTCATCTCATGCCAAAGAGTACCATAATAGGATTCGCCGTCCTTGAACTGGGATTTTTCGGGAACCACAATCTCGTTCTTGGAAATGGAAAAGTATGCCTTGTCCTGGTGCATCGGCTTTATCGGGCAAATCCAGCGGTTATCACGGATCATCACATCCATCGGTTCAAAAGACATCTTCTCGCTTTCATCCAACTTTACGGCATCCCCATTCGCCAGCTTGTTCCAAAGTTCCGGACGGGCTTCCTGAAGATTGGTTTGGGCTACATTGAATACCCGAAAGACCTGCATCTTCGGATATACATTGTACATCTTTTTCTCTTCGTCGGAGAGCTTCTTAAAATCGTCATACTTGATCTTCTCCTTGGTCTCCTTGTGGATGCAGGTAAAGGTAGTGAGCATCACGGGGAAGGATTTTTCGCCCTTGTTCACTGACACCCTCGGCAGCTCCACGCCCTCCTTTGCCTGCTTTTCTGACGGTTTGTTCATCCGTTGCACGCAGTCAAAGGTGCAGAAACGCGGTATCTTGTAGCCCTCGTTCTCGCAATGAAGAAGCAACATCAGCGCGTTCATCCCATTGTACTCACGTCCGGACAGATTCTTCGGCCACCCTAAGCTGCCCTCGGTAATCCATGGTTTCGTCCAGTCCTTGCTGATGGTCTCGATGCGCTCGATCATCATTTCCGCAAAGAGGTCAAGAGCCTTGTCCTCCGCAGACGGACCGTCACTGCTGTTTTTCCTGTAACCGGCCATGGCTGTCAGTTGTTAGGGTTATACGGCTGTTTCACATATTCCGACATTTCCGATACCTTGCAGGCAATGTTCAGCTTGTCGTTATAGACGGACAGCTCCAGTTCACCTTTGGCCTCGATGCCGGTCTGCGGTTGCAGCCACTCCTCACGTTCACGGTCAAAGCCTAAGAAGCGTACCCACAGGTATTCGAAGCCGTCATTGACCTTTTCCGCGGAAAATGCGGAGAACTGCAAGAAATTCTTGCCTTTCTTGTCTGTCTTCTCCTCGATGTTCTTGCCTGTCTTTCCACGGAAGTGCATTTCGCCCTTGATGGAATCCTCGTTTGAAGCCACGGTAAGGTTGACCGATGAAGCCGACATATTGAAATAAAGATTGTCTCCACGCTTCTTGAAAGTCAATACACCGGAAATTTCCACTCTCTTGCCTACGGTATAGTCAGCCCGATTGTATTCCTCTCCATCCTTGGCGACAGAGATTTCCACTGTTTTGTCGATACCGTTTCTTGCCGGGATTACGCAGTTCACGGCAAATGCCGTGAATGCCTTGTTCTCATTGTTGGTGCGCACTACAGCCGCCTTGCTGATGGTTCCGCACACTGTTACGTTACACTTAATCATATTGCTTGTAGTTTTATTTTAACCAAGACCATTTGACCGGAATATCCTATTAAATGTGAACTACTCGCATATACGTTCTGTCTTTAATCGGGCGCACGGATTTTAATCCAGACTATCCCTGACGCAATGACAATCTGCACACCCACAATCACGAGTGTCGCCACCAGACCGAACAGCCGGTAGCATACGAGGGTGTGCAGTCCTGCAAAGGACAGCCCGACGACCAACAATCCTATTTCCATCATCACGCGTTTCATTATCTTCTGATTTGTTCGTTTTGGTTCTGCTGTTCCGACATTCCTTGCTCGAAGTTTTGTGAAGCCTGCTGCGAAAGGACAATGGTATTGACCATTCCTGCCACACGCATCCGCTTGCTTTCCTCCGAGAGTTCAGGATTATTCAAAGTGGCGGACAGCCGGCTCAACTCAACGGTACTGAGTTCCCGTGAGACTTGCACGATACCGTTGTCTGCCTGCAATACGGCTTTGTTGTTCTCTCCGATGACAAGGGCACAGCTTTTCATGTGGGGCATCAATGAAGTCAGTTCCACCTTCCGGCTACCTGCCATTTCAGAAATGGCTTCTTTCTGTTCCTCCTCGTTCTTGTTGTCAATGACTACCGCCAGCATCATCAGCGAGGAAAAGGCTTTGACCACCATATCCATAATCGGGTCATTCGTTCCTGAAAGTCCGACACCGCTGTCTTCCGAGGATAACAGTTTCTTCATCCACTCTTCAGGACTTTGTGATTTTGTTTCCTGAGGAGTGGCAGTAACCTCCGTTTTGTATTTAGCCAACAGGTCGTTGCCATTATGCAAGGCTTGCAGCTTGATGTTTCCCTTTTGGGCGATGTCTGCCAGATAGATTGCGGGATCAATGTCTCGTTTTTGTCCGTCAGCGGTAATCTGTGCCACTCCGAAATGCAGGTGTTCGCCCGTAGTCCGTGTGCCAGTGTTACCTGACATACCGAGTCTCTGTCCGGCTTGCACTTTGTCACCCACCTTGACATCAACAGAGGACAGGTGCATATAAGTGTTCTGTATCTTGCTTCCGTCAGCCCTCTCGTATTCAATGGTTACGGACTTGCCTCCGGCGGTTTTGGCATTTGGGTTTACCGCCACCACTTTGCCGTTATTCTCGGTAGCCAACACCGCATCGCCCTTACAGCGGATGTCCATACCCTTGTGCATTTGCTGTTTGTCAGCATCCATGGGGTCGGTACGCATTCCAAACGGTGAAGTGACAAACAGGAACTCTTTGCGTTCGACCGGGAATGAATAGGCGTTTGTCGTAACCGCTTGTCCGGTTCCTGTTTCCAATCCTTTTGCCTTCATTTCTGCCATGACCATCCGGTCATACTTCTGCAGCCCGTTTGCTTCAATGATTTTTTGCAGACTTTGGGCATAATTGCCGCCACTTGCATACCCGGCCTTGGCAAGTCCTTCCGTCCAACCCTTGTAATCGTCAGGAGACAGGTCAAAACATTCCGCGTACCGTTTGTTCTCCACAAGGAATTTGGAGTGATGCTCGTAAGAATCGCCCACGCTGTCGTAGCTGCAAAACTTCTCGTTGGGCTTGTCATCGGTGTAAATGCCGTATTTGCCACCTTGCGCAATCCATCCCTGAGTGGCTTTGATACCGAAATGGTTGTTTTCGTTCAGGACCAGACGGCTTTGTCCGTTGCTGCTCTCCAGTATGCCCTGTGCCAAGGTCACGGAAGCCGGGATGCCGTATTTGCGCATCTGTTCCATCGCAAACTCGGCGTATTTCTCCGTATATTCTTTATTCTTGCTCATTGCTTTGTCTGTTTATCGGTGCATTCCTTTTGAAACCTCTTCCTCTTCTTCAACTTCCTCTTTAGGCTGGTCGTGCTTGATTTCCTCGTCACGGCTGATCTTCGTTTCCACTTCCGCCTCCTGTTTTTCGGAAGAGTTCTGCTCCTGTGCCTGGCTCTTGTTCAGCACGTCCGCGAAAAGCGTTGCCGCCAGATGCTGTTTGAAACTGTTCCTGTCCTCGGCGACCCACATCCGTTGCCATTGCTGTGGTGTGACGCTTCGGGGCTGCGGCTTCCGGTTGTCAATGGTGGGAGCGCAGAGTATCGCCCCGTTCTTTGTCTTGAACACGGCCACTCGTTGTATGCGGTTCAAGTCAATGCTTTCATCTGCCGTGTGGAACAGGTCCACTTTTAGATCCGGCTTGCTCTCGGCAAGGGCATAGTATTTTCTGGCCAGTTCTCCACGTACCTTGTCTATATTATCCAAAGACTGTTTCAGCGTGGTGAAGAAACGGTTCAGGTCATCCTTTTCGGGATAGACGCTGTAACCGGCTTTTCCTTCCGGCTTGATGAATAAAGCCCAGCGGTTTTTGTCATCCTGTACCATCTGTATCTTCTCAAACCAGGGTTTGTCAGCTTGCTTCACTGCGGGGTGCGCATCAATGGTGGAGAGTGTTTCCAATGCCCAGTTTTTCAAACGCGCCACCTCTATCTGCTTTTCGGCGAAGTAACGGTCATCGGGACGGTAGCCCAACGCACCGTCTGGATTATAGAAACGCACGTTCTCAATGCCGCTTTTCTCCAATGCGCTTTGTATGCGCTGTTTGCTCATTCCCTTGATCTCGTTGTTCACCTCCAAGGATGCACCGGCAGGGAGTATCACATCGGCAATCTTGCCTTGTTTGTCAATGACCAGGACAATGGTCTTGTTTTCCTTGTCGGGATGCTTCTTGATTTCGTCAGCCACGAAGAAATGCTTGGGCATTTGCTCCCGCATCTGTTCTGTCTGGCGGTGGTTGCGATAGGTGGCATACTCGATTTTCTCGCCCCGTTCCGCCTTGCGTATCACTTCCAGCGCATTGTTCACATCGCTCTCGATGGCATCTATCAGACAAGGGTTCTCTTTCAGTTCACGGTTCCAATAATCCACCAGTTTGACACTCTCGTCCGACAACCGGGCCGGAAGTCCCATTTCCAGCATCTTGATACCCGAAGCGATTTCGGCAATCAGCCGTTCCTGCTTGACGGCATCCTCTGTTGGGGGAATCCCGTTTTTCATCACCATTCCCTCACGGGCAAGGCGTTGCTGGTGTCCGGTGGCTGCTATGATTTGCCGAAGGGTCTCCTGCGCGTAATCGGTGTAATGTGCGAAATCCTTTTGCCGTGGAATATATATCGCGTCTTTCTGGCTGTCATAATGCGCCACACCGCTGCCATCCGTGCGAACCGGTGCAAGATTTCTCGAAATAGACTGTACGAAGGCATTGAATTTCGGCCTGAGCTCACGCAATTCCTTTTCTCCGAATCCTTGCTCGACACTGTTGCCGTATTTTGCCAATGCGTCATCGTATGCTTTCCTGTCAACGTGGGGCAGCAAAGTCTGGTCGATATTGAACAATGTGCGTATCTCCCTGTTGTGTACGCCTTTGTATCGGTTCTTCTCTTCGGGAGAAAGTTTTTGGTAGTCATCCCTTGATATGACCTCGTTGGGATTGTTCCTGTTCACGTACTTGTTCCAATTATAGAACAGGAACGGTACTCCTTTTTCGTGTTCCTTGACGGATTCGCCTCTTGCCTTTGCTTCGCTATATAAGGTGAAGAGGTTGCTCTTGCATCCGTTCTTATCCGAGTGCAGAGCCATGAACAGGGCGTTGAACGGACTGACCGCCACGCCTGCCGGATAAAACTTGGGATAGCCCTTTCCTGTGGCATTGAGCCAGTGGCCGCCCGCGCTGACCGCCCCGTTTAACGCTCCGGAGAGCAGTTCCACTTGTTTGTCGGCGGCATTTTTCTCAAACTGTGATTTCTCTTTCATATCTGTTGCTGTTTTATTGTATTCCTCTGGTACGCACAATCGTTTCCCTGTCTTTCTCTTCGTAATTCTGCGACATCAGTAGTTGGGTACGGTCGCTCTTGGCAAGGATGGCATTGGCAAGGGTATTAAGCGGCAATGCCCCGGCATTGTAAGCTGACACCACTTTTTCAGGCAACTGGATGGTGCAGGGTACATGGTCTATGGTTGCGATAAGGTTGTTCCCTTGCAGTATCGGACCGGAAATCCGTGGATTCAGCGGTTCGTCCGCATAGACCCGGTATCGGACGGAACGGTTTCCCGTATTCAAACCGTTATCTTCATTCCGTTTCCATCCTAAGGCCTCGTGTCCTGCCTTGTTCAACAAATTGGCACCGCCCAGTCCGATCATCATCATTTTGAGAATAGGATTCTTAATGAATATGCCGGCGATGATGCTGGCGATAGGCAGTACATTGTCTCCCAAATCCAATGATTTTGTCCTGCCCGTAAACATACCCACCAGAATATCCGGCAACATGGCAAGCACATAACCCAAATTTTTGCTTATGTCTCCCATACCACTCAATCCCAAGGTTGAGAAAAAATCGCCCCAGCCGTTTTCGTTGGCATTGGCGGTTTGCTGTCCTGATTCAATGGCTGTATCTTCCCTTGATTCTTCCGCAGTTTCCGTTTCATTGGCTTGTTGGACAGATTGTGCGGTATGGGTGTTTCCCGATTGTCCCGGATTGTTTGCAAGTGCGGATTGACCTTTAACCTCTTCTTTTTTCTCCATATCCTGCAAATAAGTTTCCATGTATTCCGGAGCGATGACCATCGGAATATCCTTGTATCGCTCATCTTTTATCTTTTGGCCGGCAATAAAATCAAACGGCATTTTCGCTTGGGCGTTATGGATCATCCAGTCCCTGAAATCAAAACTCTGTACGGGAATCTTCTTGGTCAGCCGTTCATTGGTGGCGATGATATAAGGATTGTCATTGGCTCGAATTTCATTGGCTTCTTTACGGAATCTGTCAAAGACATTCCTCTCACTTCCGAATACGCCCTTGCTGATGCATTCTTCAACGGATGCTGTGTTTCCTGTTTTGTCCTTGGAGGAAGTCAGTGCTGAAAATGCCAGGTCAACCCCGACAAATTTGGCGAAGCTCGCCCAGCTTCCCGCACCGCCGAGTGATATGGCATCGATGCTTGCACCGATGACTTTGCCTGTCCCTTTTTCCAGTTTGGACGGTTTGTAGGCCGCTTCCCCACGTCGCTCGATTTCTGCGGCAAGCGGTGACTGGTTCAATGTGTATGACAGCCCGAAAAGCGTGTTCTGTGCCGCCTTGCGCATGATGTATTCAGCGGAAGACTTGGGCACATTGTCTTTGACCATCTTGCCCATCATCAACTCTCCGATACGGTATTCCGTATATGCGTAAGCGAGGTCGCACCCTAATTGCCCGGACAGTTCATCATATCTTTCCCTGCCGATTTCATCCACCACGGTGGAACGCCACTCGTTTGCCAACAATGCGAGGTCTGACTGTATCTCCTTATTGTTTGCAATCTTCTCCCTGCACATTTCCAGATAGTCCTCCGTGGTCTTGGAGTTCCATTCCCCGGTCACTTTCAGTGTCTGGTACGGATCCATCATCGGATTACCGGCTGCCGCCATAGAACCGAGAATGCCGGCTGCACTGGTGGAATATGCAGCCATTTCCTCCGCTTGTTTGCGGTTGAGATAGTTCTGCGTGTCTCGCATGACAGGGGCAAGGTGACTATTGAAGTAGTCACCGAATATCCTTTCTATCTCCGCAAAGCTTGCTGTATGCTTGATTTCGCCCATATTCTAATAATTCAATTGGTTCAACAGTTGTTCTTTGGTTTGTTGTATGGCGTTGTGGTATATCTCCATCTGCTTGGGGAAGAACTCTTCCAGCCATTCATCCTTTTCTATCCGGTCCTGGATGAAACGGATGGCGGCCATCCGGTCGATTTCTACGGAATGTTCGCCTTCCTCCCGGTTATTGAACCATGCTTTCGTCCACCATCGGACTCCGGCGCGGTCGGGATAGACGGACACCATTCTCGGAATATCGAAGCTCTGTACGTCTATCTCCAGTTCCGACAAAGGGTCGATAATGCCACTGCCGGCTACTGCCTCGGATTGAAGTTTTTTTTTACTTCCTCGCTCATGGTGGAGAGATAGACATTGTGCCTGAGAGCGAGATAATTCAGAAAATCCGCTATCAGGAGATTCTGTACCTTGCCCGCCAAAGGCAAGGCACGGCTGCCTATGCCCAAAGGGTTCGCCATGCTCGGCATCGACTCAAAGAAGTAGTTTTTGGCCGCTCCCACGGTGAACACATTACGCAGGGACTGTTCTGTATATTCGGGTACGATGTATTTGCCACGGAACAGGTCTTCCATATAGACGGGAAGGAACCGGAGCATCAGTTCCTCGATTTCCTCCTTGTCACGGTCGTACCTGGTTTTAATCTCACCGTCAAACGGAGTGAACTCGTGTGCCGCACCGTGTCCTGATTTGCCGAGTGCCTGGATATTGCCGTAAAGCATGGTCAGGAACTCTATCGGATTCAGTTCCTCGCCGTCAAACGCCACTTCCATGTGAAGGTCGTTTCCACTGATGGCTACCGTCTGACCTGCTTTTACCTTTTGTCCGAAACGGATGAATATATTAGCAAGATGCGCATAGGTCACTTCGTATTTGCCGTAGCGTATGACAATATATACACCATGCTCTTTGTCCGTACCGATACTTGACACGACACCGCTGGCCACTGCCGCCAAAGGGCGGTGACTGGCATGGAAGTTTATACCGTGATGAAAGGATGTCTCTCCGGTGACGGCATCTTTCAGTTCTCCGTAGCCTTTTGACAATGTTACTTCTTTATTCTTTTCTTCCTCAAAGGGCATACAATAGCCGCTTGGGGACTGTAGAATCATTTCTTCCGTGTATTTCATTTGTAGAATATTATTGTGTTATGACTGTCTTATCTTCTCATTCCTCCGCTATGGGTCTGCTCCTCCTGTTCCTGCTGTGGACGGGCTTGACGCTGGTTGTCGGTAACGGACGCTTCTTGCTGGCGTTGGGTGTTGTTGCCAATCATCATCATGGTCAAGAAGATACCGGCTATCTTGCCGAGCCAGCCTGTACGTCCGAACACGAGGAATGCCCCGGCAATCAATCCTACTATGCTTAATCCCGACACTTTGCCATGCGCGAGGTTGCTGAAAAAGTTGCCTAACATATTCCCGGCATTCCCGTTGGAAACACCGCTTAAAAAATTGGACGCTCCATCGAGTGTGGAAGAGAGCGAACTTGACGCCTGGCTCACGCTGTCAAAAGTCTGTTCGGCTTTGCCGGTAAGTTTGTTTACCGTTTCGGTAGCCACTTTCGCCGTGCCGCTGATGGCGTTGGTGGTGTCTTCTCCTATGACGGCATCGCTCACGATGCGCACCACGCTCTTGTCGGTGGTCAGTTTCTCCCAGCCGACATATCCGGCCGCGGCTCCTACGGTTGCCGTCTTCAATGCGCTTCCTGCACCTCGCAAGGTCTGTGATGGGTGCAATACGGCTCCGCCAACGGCTTTGCCTGTCGCTCCTGCGGCTTTGCCGCCTGCCTTTAATAATGAACTCCAGAATCCCATATCTTTTTGTTTTTACATTCTCGTTATGTTAAAAAGCGCCGGCCTTTCCGCTTCGTTTCCACCGTTTCATGGCAGACCTGGCTATCTCTGCTTTGTTGGCTTTGGGTTGTTCCCGTTCCGTGATTTCTGCCCACACGTCACCCATCGAGGTGTATTTCACCGCCATGGTCAGCCGTCGCAGCTTTTTGTTCATCAGTTGCAGCTTGGGACGGATTCCGAACACGATTTCCATCCGCTGTTTCTCCGTCATCTTGTTGTCTGACAGGCAGACCGTGCGTATGTCATTGACAATCTCCACGGAGTTGTATATCAGTTCCCGGTATATCTTGTTCCGGTTCGTGGAGAGTGCCACTGCCACGGCATTGGCAGGACTTTTTCTGAGTTGCCCGGTGAACTCTCCCATGTTTTCCGTGAGATGGGTTATCTCGTGATAGAAGCCGTATATCTGTGCGGCGTAACTGATGACCGAACGGAATGAATCCAGATAATCATTGAACTCCCGTTGCAGGTCGGTGACGGCTTCCACCTCCTCTTTCGTCCAGATATGGCCGGTGGTTTGCAGGAGCATGATTTTCTCTTGGTTCTTCAAGGTCTTCTTGGACTTTTCGGTATAGATGAGAACCATTCCGGCAAGGGTGGGGTCTATCTGCGCGTGGACTTTCACGCCTATGCACAGCAGTGTGATTATGATAAAGATTGCCCGTCTCATTTTCTCTTTCCTCCATCTTTTTATCTTACCGTTGCTGCCCTGCGCCACCTGTTCATTGCCATTCGTGCCACTTCACCATTGTTCCTGTCCAGCATACCTGCCGTCACGTTGTTCCACACGTCAGTCATCGTGTAAGTCCTGATGCTCAGGTAAAGCAGGTTGAGTTTCTTTTGGAATGCGGACAGTTGGTCGTTCAATGCCCATAGGGTCTGGCTCCGTTCCGCTCCCGTAAGCATATTCTCCTTGCCTCCCTTTGCCACGGCATCACGGAGCAGGGAGAATACCGTCACCAGTTCGGTTGCGGTCTCGATATACAGGTTGTTCATGCTCATTGCGGCGACAATGCCCTGTGGATTGTCGCTAATGGCTTTCTTCAACTTGCATAGCGAGATAAAAATCCTCACACCGTCATTGTACAGGTGGGTACAGGCTTTCAGCGAGGATGCGAAACCGCTTGCCGTTTTAAGGTAGCTGTTGTATTTCTTCTCCCACTGGCGCATCTGCTCGAACTCTGCGGCAATGGTATTCTGCAAAAGGGCGGTTTTCTTCTGCCCGTCCATCTGGTCTTTGACTTTGCCGAGAATCAATTCGTTACCTTCTGCCAATGCCACATATTCCAACGGGTTGGTCGTGACAATCTGCGCCTTCGCCGTGACAGACAAGATGATGCCGAATAGGAGCATCGCTATTTTAGTGATTGGTGATCTCATAGATTCCTTTTCGTTGTTTGTTAAACTCTACACGATCTCTGATAATATCCACGATATTGATTCGTTTGGGCAGACCTGTCAATTCCAACTTGGGCGTGGTCCTGTCCATAGACAACACCGTGACAGTCTTTAGCCCGAAAATCTGCTGCAACAAGCTCTGCTGTTCGTGGAAGTCCACCACACGGTACAGTTCGATGTAACCGATACTGCGTTGGAACACGCCATGCTCGGCAGTCAGCTGTTCGCTACCGACGTGATAGCGTATGCGTTTCAGGTATATAAGCCGGTAAATCAAAATGAGGGAAAGGAGAACGGCAAGGAGGGTGGCGATAGATGCAAGAGGGGCGTTCTCCATTCCTCCATAGACCAGTCCCACGGGACAAAGCAACAGCAAGGGCAGTTCGTCAATGAAGAACTGTGCCGTTTGCGGTCGTAGCAAAATCTCTCTGTATATCGGTTGTTGCATGGCTCTTATCTGTGTATATTTGGTTGTCGGTGTTCTTCTTCCTTGTCGGTTGCATACCCTGTGGTACCGAGTGGTGCTCCCAATGGGACAATCGCGTCCTTGATGCTGTCAAGGTATTCCTCGCTTGTCTTGCCAAGCAGGGCGTCGTTCCAGTCCTTGTAGCAGGGCATCAAGGGAAATACTTTTATACGGTCGGAACTGATGTGTATGGATTCCGCTATGGCTTGGAACTTCTTCACGAACTCACGCCCGGCACTGTCGTTGTCGAAACACAAGTAGTGGTTTATATCCGGAGTGACGGAAAGCATACCGCGAATCTGCATATCGGTGGGAGTGCCGCCCGTGGAGACGAACACGCTTTTCTTGGAAAGGTCTGGGTTGTCCCGAAAGCCATTCCTGTGTATCTGGTAGAAAGCCATTGCGTCGTAGGCACTTTCAAACCACGCAACGCCGCCTGCCTTTTGCAAAGGCTCATCGCTGAAATTGGCTATCCACAAGCCCTCGCTGCTGTTGCTGCCCTCGGCTTTGCCCTTGTAACTTCCGCTACCGTCCATCTTGGGACGGCCGCGTTCCTCCAGTCCTGCAATCTTGTCCGGCTCTTTGGGAAGTACCAGCGGAAAGACAAGGTTGGCATACGCCAAACCGTCTGAACGGTGTCTGGTAGCCAGGAAGAAATGGTCGGCAAAAGCCCGTTGTGTGAAGATGTCGATGCCACGGTTCTTGAAATAGGGATAAAAACGTTTGTGGGTCTCTCTGTCTTTCACGTCAAAACAGTGGATGTCGTAATCATCCAGCCTGAACGGAGTGTTCTCCCGTCTGGGTTGGATGATGCGCAAAGGTCTGTCATTGATGGGTTGGTTCAACAGTCTGTTGCAGACAAGGTTGACCAACCTGTCGGGAGAGACGTCGTTCCGGTGTTCCGCAAACTTCTCAGGGAATGCCTTGATAAAGGATATGATATTATAGAGCTTTTGCTGTGGTGGCTGGAAACAGCATTTGCCGTTCGGTGTGACGATGAACTTGTCACCCCGGATGCGTGTGCCGTTGCTGTCCGTGCGGATATAGGACGGATAACGCAAGCCGTCACGCTTGTTCTGGTGATAGCCTGCGTCCATCAGTATATCCTGAATGTCCAGCCGTTGCAGGAAGTCATCGTATGTCAGTTCTCCGTTTGCCATTTCCGTGTTCCTTTTATTCCTTAAAATCCTCTGCGCATCTCTGCCACCTCTTTGTTCATCTGCGCTTCAAAGTTCCTTGCTGCCACATCCATCGGTGAGTCCACTCCCGGCTTGAAATAAGGACGAGGTGCGGAACTGAAACGTTCTCCGTAAAATTCAGGACAGGGATGGTGCAGTCCGTGGGCTACATCCGACAGTACTACCGCACCTGCGGCAAGTGCGGCGAATATCTTTGTCCCCAATCCGCTGCTCATTTCGGGACGGGTCTTCATATCCACTTCGTTGAATATCTTGGAAAAGAGCTTCATGCGATGGTAGTCATCGACTGCCAGGAACTTGTCGTACTGTTTCTGGCTGATTTCATGGGTGATGGGTTCTCCGTTGATGATGGCGGTCATCTTGTATTTGCCCTCCGTTTCTGCCGGTTGCACGGCAATGGCTTCCACTTCCACCTCACGTCCGTGTTCTCCTTCCCGGTACCAGCCCTTACTCTCGTTGATGTATGACAAGTCCCGTCCGTCAATCAAGGCTCCTTCTTGCGGTTCTCTGATGATAGGTTCGTCTTCTTGCAGTACGGTCTGTTCGGCAGAGTGCGGTGCAAGGCTGTTATCGGATTCCAATGGCAGGAGCAAGTCCTGTTCCTGCCGGTTACGCATAGCCAGATCCTGCTCCACTTCGGGATGTAGGGCAATGCTGATGCGCTCCTTGCTGTTCAGCGATTCCAATGTGATTTTATCGGAATAGTCATTTTGAATGACATTGTTCAGAATCTCCAGGCGTTTCTCAACCGGATGCTCTTCAATGGAATTAGATACCAGTGCGGATAATTCCTCTTCTGTCAGGTCATAGACCATATCGGCACTGACTTTTTCCGACTGGACGGTCAGTATTCCGGCTTCCGTATCCACGATGATGCCGTGTGACGAAAGGCATTCCTGCCACTTCTCATTGGAGAAATAGACGGGTGAGGTAATCAGCTCCTTGTAAGGCTTTGCCGGTTCTTCGCTTCTTGGCTTGTTTACCATCGGGGTGATGACTGCCTGCAAATCCTGCAAGACATCCTGCCGGACTGGCTGCGCCTGCTTTTGTGGCTGCCGATGCCCTTTGTAGTTGAATCCGTAACCGCCGGATTGCATCTCACCGGGTTTCATCCGTCCGTCGGGACGTTCTGCCACCATGGGCGTTCCTGCATAGAAAAGCCGGCCGCCCACTCTACGGAGGTGGTAGCCTTCCTGCTGTCGGGGTGTCCATCCCAGGAATGGAGGTGACATACCGAATCTGCCGACCCTGCCGTATTCCCCGATGCCGATACGGTAGCCGTGCAGTCCCATGGCCACCCTGCCGTTGGCATTACGGGCATGGACAAAGTTGCGTGGCAGGTCAAAGTCATTCTTTACTATCTCCGTAAAGGTGTTGTATGCCTTTTTGTTGGCATGGTTCGTACCCCAGTCGGTAAGAGCTGAAAACTGATGCTTGCTGATGGGGTATCGTAAGAGCGGAGAGTCGTGCCCTTGTACTACCAACTGGTAGCCCTCTCCGGCAGGCACGATGTGGGCTTGCATACCGTTGCGCATCAAAAGGTCACGCATTTCAGGTTGCAAGTCCGCTATTCTTGGATGTGTATGGGTTCGTATGGCCATAATCTTTATGCTTCACCGCTCTCCATGGCGGCTTCTAATTGTTCGCTTTTGTAATGGACGAACTGCTCGGCAGAGGCATCGTTGATTTCCAATGCGTGTGCCTTGCAGTATTCCACCAGTTCTTCCTGCCATTCGGCAGAAAAGTGGTTGACGTAATCCAGCCAGCCGTATTCTCCGCCCTCCATCTTCTCGATGAGTTCTTCTTCTGAATAATAGGTGTTTTGTGCCATAATTACAGTGTTTGAAAGGTTTTACTTGTGAAGTCCCGCACCCATATTGCGTTGGGCACTTTTTTTCTGTTCGTTCCAGAGTTCTTCCGTGTATTGCTCTTCAGGGATATAGTCGAGATTGCCGTCATCGTCCATCATCCAGCAACCGTAACAGCCGAAGGTGTATTTATCCCATTCTCTTTTGGTCTGCTCGCTCCATTTCTTGGCGTCTCCCTGACAGAAGCGGATACCGTCCTTCTCGTGCAGGCTGATGCCGACTGTTACAGGCTCGTCTTGCATCACAAAGGTCAGCGGTTCGCCCTGCTGCATCACCTTGATTTCGGCATTGCTGAGTTTCAGTTCTTCTGCCGTCACCTGGAGGTTCCTGGCGATGACCTGCGTGGGGACGGACATGACCTGATTGGTCTCGGTGTCGATCTGCACGAATGCCTTTGTCTTTCGCCCGTCAGCCGTTACCGTGTCGGCAAGAATGACTTTGCCGGAACGGAGCTGCTTCTGTTGATCCTCGCTGTATTTCTCCAAGGTGGATTTCTTCAGCACCGGGTAGAACACGACATCGGCTTCTCCGTTCTCCTTGCGCACGAAAGCGAATCGGCTACGGTCGGTGACCGTGTTCCCGTTATCATCGTTTACCTTGATAGGAAGTACAGGCGAGTGCCTGCCGTTGCTGAGTTCTTCCAGGATGTGCATAGGAAGGTCTTCAATCATTTCCCGTGTGAGTCCGAACTGCGAAAGGGTTTCGTAAGGCAGTTCCTCAAATTCAAATCGTACTTGCTTCATACTTTAATATAATATTTTGATTATACTTTGACAAAGGTATATACTATTGTTCATACTTCAATTAGCGTAGTTCTAAATAGCCTGATTATTTGTGTTTATTTATGCTTTAAGTATGATTGTAATGCAGTATTCATACTCTAAACTTATTTAATGTTATATTTTGGAGGTAAATCAAGACATCTTTTGGCACGGTCGGAGAACTGTTCCTACATTTGCATCTATGAGTAATACACGAATCGTTATAGCCCTTCTTTTGTTATTATCCGGGAACCATGTGAAAGCGCAGTTCAACACGGTTTCCTGTCCGGGTAATCGCTATAAAGTCACTGTTGAAAATCCCACCCGGACGACAAACGAAACAGAGGTGACACCCGAAAGCATCACCTCTGAAAATGAAAAGTCCGTACCCGACAAGGTTTCATTGTCAAGTGCGGACACAAAAAAGAAAGAGCAGGTAGCACGCTATCTAAGCGTATGCTATCCGCTCTCGCATATCAAGATAAATTCGCCTTACGGTTATCGGAAAGACCCATTCACAGGGAAGAGGAAGTTTCACAACGGCATTGATCTGTACGCCCGAAATGCCGAGGTATATGCCATGTTGCAGGGGCAGGTGATTGCTGTAGGACAGGATAATGTGTCTGGAAAGTATGTCACGCTCCAGCATGGAAACTTCACGGTCAGTTATTGTCACCTGTCTCAAATCTCCGTATCACAAGGGCAGGACGTTCTGCCGGGTGATGTTGTTGGGATTACAGGTAATACGGGGCGCAGCACCGGGGAACATCTGCATATCACCTGTAAATACAAAGGATACGTAATCAATCCCTCAATTATATTTAACGTGATTTCGTCGAATTCACGTTATTTAGGAGTGTCCATGCAAAGGTAATAAATGCATATTTACTTTGATTCTAAAGTTTAAATTCCAATCAATGTAGTTTTGCTTACTATAGTCTCCTATATACTTAACTATCATAATGCCCCCTTGAAAAAAACATTAAACAATTATATGTCTAGTTCTAATTGATTTTTAACCAATTCGTAATAAGTACCCTTTCTAGAAATTAATGCGGCATGCTTTCCTGTCTCGATAATTCTACCAGAGTCCATTACAATAATTTGGTCTGCATTTTTGACTCGCCAGAAGAGAGAGTGCCCTGTAAACCTGCTCCAGCGTACAACTCGGCTGCTCAAAGAACCTCCCGGCATCCTCAAGCGAGGATCGCTTCGAACCGGGATACAGTATCCTGGTATATATCAACATAGACAGTATACTGTTCAGGTCATACTTGAGAAGTTTGTGTTTCTTCGCTATCTTCTTGCAGATATAATCCAACCCAAGCTCGTAGTATATCTTCTGCAGAAATAAATAGCCGCCATTATAGCTGCGCTGTTCGCCCTTCTGTATATACGACATAGGATCATATTCCACGATGACCCTCTTCTTCTCCTCCTTCTCAAGAGACGTCATCTCTGCTACTCTGGCGCGGGCCCATTCAACAGGATCTTCTCCTCCCAACTTTTCGCGAAGCTCCTCAATGGTTCCGAACTTCTTAACGACCTTGGTAGTGCTTTTCCCTTCTTCTGTGCGGTAGCCTTTGATAGCATATAAGTATGTGAAGCGTCCGCTTTGTTTAATTACAAGTCTCATATTTGCAATATATACTAATATATACCATAAATATAAAAACAATATTTGACAAAAAAAGAGTTCTGAACGAACCCTATCAAATATTTTTAACTTTTTTTGATTTTAAAGTGTCAAACTACCTAGCCAAATCCTTTGTTTTGTTATCAATATTGATTATATTTGGGCACTTAATACATATATTCAGTGTTCATGACATAAAAAAATAATATGATGAAAGAAGTTTTAAAGTCTAAAATTCACCGAGCTGTTGTTACGGAAGCTGATTTGAACTATGTTGGAAGTATCACAATTTCTGCACCTCTTCTAAAGGCTTCTGGAATATTAGAGTTTGAGAAAGTGCAAGTTGTAAATGTTAACAATGGGGCTAGGATTGAAACTTATGTAATATCTACGGATGTTGATGGCGTTATTTGCTTAAACGGTGCCGCAGCTCGATTGTTTGAGAAAGGAGATGTCATTATAATAATGTCATATACGTGGACTGAGGATAGTCAGTTTAAACCCAAAGTCGTGTTTGTTGACGAGAAGAACAACCTTTCGTCAGTTGGTTTTTATATTAAAAATGGGCAGATTATACCTGCAATACTTCGGTAAAAATTTACCGTACTAAAAAGTTAAATAATGGAAGCCGGGTG
>OCLD01000036.1_pt1 | contig 32998 bp, 24 predicted proteins | sample 1495911 | NCBI WGS metagenome assembly OCLD01 (sample SAMN03418271, study PRJEB22391) | human gut metagenome | biome: human-gut; feature: organic feature; material: feces | host: Homo sapiens | place: Tanzania | collected 2013-01
AAGACAGTCTCCCCCACAGGCAGGAGTGTCTGTGTCTGAAAAGTCTCGGCGAGAGTTGAAAAGTCTGTACCCCTATACAGGGGCGACAACGATTTTTCAATCCCCACTGGAGGCACTTTTACTTTTAAGACAGTCTCCCCCACAGGCAGGAGTGTCTGTGTCTGAAAAGTCTCGGCGAGAGCTGAAAAGTATGTACCCCACTACAGGGGCGACAACGATTTTTCAATCCTACTGGAGGCACTTTTACTTTTAAGACAGTCTCCCCCATCATCAAAAGGGTTGAGTTGCACCAAAAATCGAGTAGGAGGAAAACGAAGTGGTTTTCTTCCTACTTTCGTTTTCCGACCTCTCACATCACCGTACGTGCGGTTCCACATACGGTGGTTCCTTATCTTACGTGCAATCTGACATAGCAGTCCATCAGACAAGGATAGCCGGCGGCACGGAGTTTATCATTGGATGCGGCGTGGTGCATTATACCTTCCGCATTTGCCCGATATCCCTTGCTGCTATCGCTGTAGATTCTTGCCCAAGATGGCTTTATGCCACATCGTATCAGGGCGGTTTGGGAACTTGCACCCTTTAGAGTATGTTCGTGCCGGACGAACTAAAAAGGACGAAAGCTATTAACTTCCGTCCTTTCGTTGGGGGTGCGATGTGGGGCTCGAACCCACGACACCCAGAACCACAATCTGGTGCTCTACCAACTGAACTAATCGCACCGTGTTAGAGATTGCAAAGATACGAATAAATTTGACAGATGCAAGGGGTCGGCAGTAATATTTTTCACAAAATAGGTTCTGGATCATGGGAGTATAAAAATCAGCTGCCACAGATTTGCCAAAGATAGCGCAAGTTCTTCCCTAATAATCACAGGAATTCCAGCATGTATTCGTATCCTTCCTCTAAAAAAACTGTTCCTTTCTTATTGGACGGGCGTAAAAATCGCAGATTTTTATGTAAGTTTGTGCATGCGGAAAATTCTGACAATCGGACTGTTCCTTGCTTTTACCGGCTCTGCGGCGGCACAAAACCACCGTGAGGGCTTTCCATCATGGACGGGCAAGGCCGGATCATACCTTATAAAAGGACTGAATATTCCACATCCATCCTTCCATACGCCCGACACTGTGAACGTCGTGATCATGGGTGACATGATGATGCACCGGGATCAGATTTCCAACGCAAGGACCGGAGAGGACACTTTCGATTTCTCGGAGTGCTTCCCTAAGGTGGAGCATCTTATCAAGGAGGCGGACATCGCCGTGGCGAACATGGAATTCACGCTTGCGGGAAAGCCTTACACCGGCTATCCATGTTTCTCGGCGCCGGACAGCTACGCCGAAAGCATCGCCGGAAGCGGAGTGGACATATTCCTGACCGCAAACAATCATATTCTTGACAAAGGGCGGGAAGGAATCGAAAGGACGCTGGGAATATATTCAAGAATGGAGAAGGAGGGACGCGTAAGGCACACGGGAGTAGCGGTTTCCGCAATGGATGACTCGCTGCGCTTCCCGCTGAAAGTCGTGTCGAAGGGCATCCGTCTCGCGTTCATCAACTTCACCTACGGCACGAACTGCGGAATCAAGGGAGCGTTTCCTAAAGTCCACCGGATTGACACAGTTGAGATTGCCGGAGCGATTCAAAGAGCAAAGGAATCCGGCGCGGACTTCATCGTGGCCCTGCCTCATTGGGGCGCTGAATATGTCCTCAGGCATTCCGCCTCGCAGGAACGGTTGGCGCGATGGTTGGCCGGAAAAGGTTGCGACGCTGTCATCGGTGCGCACCCACATGTGCTTCAGGACACGACAACGATGATCGTGCAAAACGGGAAAAGCATGCGGCAGGTTCCGGTGGTATATTCATTGGGCAACTTCATCTCCAACATGAGCGCCCCGAACACTCAGATCGGGATGATGGTGACACTGCGTTTCACAAAGGACTGGCTTGGGAACAGGAATATGCTTGAGCCGCTTCTGACCCTTACCTGGTGCTCCAGACCTGGGCATCTGACGCGTGGCTACACCACAATCCCAGTCAAGGAATATATCGGGAAACGTGACCATTGGCGCAAACCTTGGGACTACGACAAGATGGTCGCATCCTACGAGAGGGTAAAGAAAGAAACTGGAATTATTGATTGATAATGAAGAAGACAATAACGCTTGACGCTATGGACCCCATCGAGATCTTCGGGGCCGGGAACAAGATACTTGAAGAGTTCTGCTCTTATTTTCACGGACTTAAGGTTGTCGCCAGAGGCAATGAGATCCACCTGGACGGTAAGGAGAACGACATACAGGAATTCAACCAGAAATTCGCCGAGCTGGTTGACCGGAGAATGCACAAGATGAATCTCACGGCCTTCGATGTGGAGGACATCTTCGACGGGGAGAACTCTCCCAACAACTTCAGGCTCAACGGTGAGGCCATCATCGTCCACAGCACGGAAGGCAAGCCGATCAAGGCCCGCAACAAGACCCAGCAGGAGATGGTCAAGGCCTATTTCGAGAACGACCTCATCTTCGCCGTCGGCCCCGCCGGCACCGGCAAGACCTACATAGCCATTGCTTTGGCTGTCAGGGCGTTGAAAAACCGTGAGATAAAGCGGATCATCCTGACCCGTCCTGCCGTCGAGGCCGGGGAACGGCTGGGATTCCTGCCGGGAGACCTAAAGGACAAGCTGGATCCGTACCTCCAGCCACTGTACGACGCATTGGGCGACATGATTCCTCCCAAGAGGCTTCAGGAGTTCATCGAGGAGGGCACGATCCAGATCGCCCCGCTGGCCTACATGCGAGGCCGCACGCTGGACCGGGCATGTGTCATCCTGGACGAGGCCCAGAACACCAACCTCGCACAGCTGAAGATGTTCCTGACCCGTATGGGCGTGAACGCCAAGTTCATCGTGACCGGTGACGCGACCCAGGTCGATCTCCCCCGCCGCGAGGATTCCGGCCTTCTGAAAGGCATAAGCCTCCTGAAGAACATCAAGGGAGTCAGCACCATCATCTTCACCAATGAGGACATCGTCCGCCACCCTCTGGTGACCAAAATCGTCAAGGCCTTCGACCGCAAGGAGGCCGGGGAATCGCCCGTGGCAGACAACTGATTGACAATCAGATAATAACGCAATCACCTCCTGCCGAGCCCGGCAGGAGGTGATTACTTTATTTATTATCTATCAAGCACTTAAGTACCACGGGCCTTTGCCACGATGGCAGTGCCACGATAGATTAGTTGTTCAGAAGAGCGTTGTACTTCTCGTAGCCGGCCTGGAACTTAGGATCCTGGTCACGGAAACGATAGTAGATCTGCTTGAGGTACTCGGCGATAGTGGACTTGATGGCCGGATCCTCGCAGACAACGTAGGCCTGCTCGAACGGATCGATGCACTTCTTCAATGTCACCTCGAAGTCCTGCACGAGAGCCATGTACTTGGCGTCATCAAGTTCATTCTGGGCTTTCTCCTGAAGCTCCAGAGCCTTGTCATAGTACATCTGACCCTTGCCGATGTAGGCAAAGACATACTTAGGGTCCTTGGCGGCGGACTCATCGTAAGCCTTGGCGGCCTTGTCAAGATCTCCAAGCTGCTTGTAAGCCTGCCCCTCGACATAGTAGAGGGAAGCGTTGTCAGGAGACGTGGCCTTGGCCTGCTGGAGAAGTTCGAACAGTCTGTCAGTACCCTCACCACTGGTCATGTAGTAGTTGATGAGGCCGAAGACGATGCTCTCGCTCGTAGGGAATTTCTGGAAGCCCTGCTCAAGGTAATCCTTGGCGGCAACCTTTCCGGCAGCGGTGGTGTCAATGTGTGAGACGCAGTCTGAAAGCTTGGCGAACACCTCACCGCCATCACCATAATAGCCATAGCCGAGGCACTTGTCAAACATAGTCTTGGCCTTTGAGAAATTCTCCGTGCTCCACGATGTGAACGCGGCGTTGTACAGAGAGTTGGTGTCGATCTGAGCATAAGGCTTCTGGGCGGCGGCCTCGTAGGCAGCCTCGAAGAACTCCTCCGCCTTCTTCACGTCACCGAGGGTGTAGGCGTTGTAGGCCTCCTGGTTCAGTTTCTCGGAGATTGTCTTGATTCCTGCGCTGATGTCCTTGTCCTTGCTGTGCTTCTCGTCAAGCTCATAAGCTTTCTTGTAGGCCTCAAGAGCCTTAGGAAGGGCATTCTCGACAACAGGCTTCACGACCTCGATCACAGAGAGCTGGCCATTGGCGTTGAAGTAGAGATTCTTGTTCTCGTAAACCTGCTTGGTGTACTGCGCTCCATTAAGGGTGACAACCTCCACAGAGGTAGGTTTCTCGCCACCCATGGAAAGCTGGAGGGCGTTCATGTCGGCACCGAGCCAAACATTTCCGGCAGGCGCAGCGTAAGCGTCAAGATAGGTCTGCGCGAGCTTCATCCAAGTAGCCACCTTGGTAGCCTTCTTCTCGTTCCGGGAAGCGGCGAGGGCACTCTCGACCGCCTTGGCGGCAGAGTTCACGTTAGACTGGGCATCCGCTACCTGGAAGGAAGCGAGCAATGCCAAAACAATCAATGTCTTTTTCATGATTATTGGTATTTAGTTGTTTCCAAATAAACTATTCCTGAGGTGCCTCGGCGCTTTCCCCGGCATCCTGCTGTTCCTCCTCACCATTCTTCTCTACAGTCGAGATGGCTGCGATCGAGTCACCGTTCTTGATGTTGATCAGTTTCACACCCTGGGTCGCCCTGCCGGCCACTCTGATGTCGGAGACTGCCATCCTGATGGTGAGACCGGACTTCTCGATGATCATCAGATCATTGTTCTCGGTCACATTCTTGATGGCGATCAGCTTGCCGGTCTTCTCGGTGATGCTGATGGTCTTCACACCCTTTCCACCCCTCTTGGTGATCCTGTACTCATCGAAGTCAGTCCTCTTTCCGAATCCGTTCTCGCTCACGACAAGCACGGTGTGTTCGGCGGCATCCTCCGCCTTAGGATCGTAGTTGATAGCTCCGATGACCTCATCATCGTCTTCAATATTGATGCCACGCACACCGGTGGAGTTCCTGCCCATAGGACGGGCGTCCGTCTCATCGAAGCGGCAGCAGCGTCCCTCACGGGCGGCGATGAATATCTCCTCGCTGCCGTTGGTGAGCAGAGCCTCGACGAGTTCGTCCCCCTCACGGAGGTTGACGGCGTTCACGCCGGCTGTCCTTGGATGTGAATATGCCTCCAGGGATGTCTTCTTTATGATTCCCCTCTTGGTGATAAGCACGATGTTGTTGCCGTTCACATATTCAGGATCCTTGAGAGTCTTGACGTTGATGTACGCAAGGATCTTGTCATCCGGGATGCTGAGTACGTTCTGGATGGCGCGGCCCTTGGAAGCCCTTGAGCCTTCCGGTATCTCATAGACCTTGAGCCAGTAGCAGCGTCCGGACTGCGTGAAGAGCAGCATCGTCGAATGCATGTTGGCGATGTAGATGTGGTCGATGAAGTCCTCATCCCTCGTCGCGCTTCCCTTCATTCCGACTCCGCCGCGGGCCTGGGTACGATATTCGGTCAGAGGGGTCCTCTTGATGTAGCCAAGATGGGAGATCGTGATGACCATGTCCTCATCGGCATAGAAGTCCTCCGGATTGAATTCCTCGGCGGAAGGACGGATCTCGGTCCTTCTCGGGTCGGCGTATTTGTTCTTCAGTTCGATGGTCTCGGCCTTGATGACCTTCATCTGCTCCTCGACGCTTCCGAGAATCTCGTTGCAGCGGGCGATGAACTTCTCAAGTTCGTCATATTCAGCCTGAAGCTTTTCCCTCTCCAGTCCGGTCAGCTGACGGAGTCTCATCTCGACAATGGCTGTCGCCTGGGCATCGGTGAACCCGAACCGTGAGATCAACTCGGCCTTGGCCTCGTCCACATTGGCTGAATGCCTGATGATGTGGATGATCTCGTCGATGACATCAATGGCCTTCAGCAGACCTTCCAGAATGTGCGCCCTCTTCTGAGCCTTCTCCAACTCGAACCTGGTCCTTCTGATGATGACATCGTGGCGGAATTCCACGAAATTGGCGATCATGTCCTTGAGGGACAGCGTTCTCGGGCGGCCCTTGACAAGGGCGACATTGTTGAACGCGAAGCTGGACTGAAGCTGGGTGTACTTGAACAAGGTGTTGAGCACGACGTTCGAGTTGCAGCCCTGCTTTACCCTGATGATGACGCGGACACCCTCGCGGGAGGTCTCGTCATTGATGTAGGTGATGCCCTCGATCTTCTTGTCCTCGACCATCTGGCCGATCTTCTCGATCATCTCCTTCTTGTTGACCATGTACGGAATCTCGGTCACGACGATGGTCTCACGGCCGTTGTCGGCGACCTCGATCTCGGTCTTGGCCCTCACCACAACCTTGCCGCGGCCGGTCTCGTAGGCTTCCTTGATTCCGCCCACACCCATGATGATGCCTCCGGTCGGGAAGTCCGGTCCCTTGATGTGCTGCATCAGGCCGTCCGTGTCGATGTCCGGGTTGTCGATGTAGGCGCAGATCGCGTCACAGCACTCGCCCAGATTGTGCGGAGCCATGTTCGTGGCCATTCCGACTGCTATACCTGACGATCCGTTCAGAAGAAGCAACGGAGCCTTTGTCGGCAGAACCGTCGGTTCTTCCTCGGTGTCGTCGAAGTTAAGGGTCATATCAACAGTGTTCTTGTCGATGTCGGCAAGAACGTCGTCGGTCATCTTCTGAAGCTTCGCCTCGGTGTACCTCATGGCGGCGACAGGATCACCGTCCATTGATCCGAAGTTACCCTGGCCAAAGATCATAGGGTAACGCTGGTTCCAAGGCTGCGCGAGCCTGGCGAGAGCGTCATAGACACTGGAGTCACCGTGCGGATGGTACTTACCAAGCACCTCACCGACGATCTTGGCGCACTTACGCGTCGGTCCTGAATATGACAGGCCTAGGCCGTCCATTCCGAACAGAACCCTCCTCTGCACAGGCTTCAGGCCATCCCTGACATCAGGCAACGCACGGGAAACGATAACGGACATCGAATAGTCGATGTACGCGGTACGCATCTCGTGGTCAATCTCAACCGGCTCGATAATGCCAATCTGCCCTTCCTCTTTCTTTTCCTCAATATCCATATCGTGATGTTGAATACATTATAGTTAAACATGCAAAAATAACAAAAAAAACCGAGAGAGACAACATGGCGGCACGCTACGCGAAAATGTCAAAAATTTTCGCCGCTTGTACTGAGATATGGCACAAGCGGCCGATACCTTTGCATCAGAAACAGAAAAAACAATTAAAAAACATACAGTCATGAGAAACACAGAGTACAACCTTGACAAACTTGCGTCAATGATTTCGTCCGAGTCATCATTCACAGCGTTGGTGGAAATGATGGGAGACATGGGATTGGAGTTCGAAGGGGCCGTCAAAGGGCAGTAATCACCTCAACGCCAGTTCCTCAACCTCCTTTTTCAAGGAGACGAGAGTGTTCTCCTTGTCCTGCGTGAGTCCTACACGCAGCGTCCTTGAGCCCGGCATATTCTTCCGGCTTTTGCCATGGAGTATCCTGTCGGAAATGATGAACTCCGACACCGGGTCCTCGACGTATTTCATCACCGCCCTCTTCAACGGTCTCGCACCGAAAGCCGGATCGAAACCGACATCAGCGATGAAACGCTTGGCGGAAGGCGTGACTACCAGCCTGTAACCAGCCTCCTCGGCCCTGGCGCGGAGATCTTTCAACTCGATGTCGATGATCTTCTCGATGTCATCCCTGGTCAATGCGTTGAAGAAGATCCTTTCGTCCACCCTGTTGATGAACTCCGGAGGGAAAGACTTCCTGATGGCCTTTTCCAAAACGCCTTGACGGTTCTTCGAGACGCTCTTTCCGGAAGTGGCGAAGCCGACCCCGCTGCCATATTCATCAAGCTCGCGGCTGCCGACATTGGAGGTCATTATGACGATGGTGTTCCGGAAGCTCACGACGCGGCCGTTGCTGTCCGTCAGGCGCCCCTCGTCAAGTACTTGAAGCAGAATGTTGAATATGTCAGGATGGGCCTTCTCGATCTCGTCCAGCAGCACCACGCAATAAGGCTTTCTGCGAACCCGCTCGCTGAGCTGGCCGCCCTCCTCATAGCCGACATAACCGGGAGGAGCGCCGACAAGACGGGACACAGTGAATTTTTCCATATATTCACTCATGTCTATTCTAACCATATTCTCCTCGGAATCAAAAAGATATTCAGCGAGGCATTTCGCAAGTTGAGTCTTGCCGACACCAGTAGGGCCGAAGAACAGGAACGTGCCGATCGGACGGTTCGGGTCCTTGAGCCCGGCCCGGTTCCTCTGGATGGCGCGCACGACTTTCTCTATGGCATCGTCCTGCCCTATTATCCGGCTTTGCAGCCGGGCTTTCATCTTCATTATCCTGTTGCCCTCGGACTCAGCGACCTTGTTGACAGGGATTCCGGTCATCTTCGAGACTACCGTGGCGATGTCCTCGGCATCCACGCGATTGCCGTTTCTTTTGTTCTTCGCCAGATTAAGCCGCACCATCGAGCCGGCCTCGTCCAAAGCGTCTATCGCCTTGTCAGGCAGGGACTTGTCGGTGATATAACGGTCAGTCAGACGTACACAGGCCTCTATGGCGTCCTCGGTGTAGGCTACCTTGTGGAAATCCTCGTAATTCGGCTTTAGGTTCTCCAGAATCGTGATGGACTGCTGAATGTCAGTCGGCTCCACGACAATCTTCTGGAATCTCCGGTCAAGAGCCCCGTCCTTCTCCACTATCTTGGCGAACTCGTCCATTGTCGTGGCTCCGATGCACTGGAGTTCGCCACGCGCCAAGGCCGGTTTAAGGATGTTGGCGGCATCCAGACTCCCCTGCGCGCCGCCCGCTCCGACGATCGTGTGGAACTCGTCAATGAACAGGATTATGTCCGGGTTTGAGCTTGCCTCCTTGATTATCGATTTGAGGCGCTTCTCGAAATCCCCACGGTACTTCGTTCCAGCCACGACTGAGGCTATATCCAAGGAAATCAGGCGCTTCTTGGCCAAGGCCGGGGATATGCTTCCACCGGCTATCCTCAATGCGATCCCTTCGACTATCGCGGACTTTCCTACTCCGGGCTCGCCGATAAGCATCGGGTTGTTCTTCTTGCGCCGCCCAAGGATCTCTATGACACGGGCAATCTCGGTCTCCCTGCCGACAACGGGGTCCAGTTTTCCTTCGGCGGCGGCCTTCGTGAGGTCAAAGCCAAAGTCCTCGATCACGCTCTTCTCCGGTTTGGATTCCTGATTGGTCTCCTGCTGGTCATCCTCACTTTTGTCATCCTCTTGCTCCGGATCCTTACCCAGCATCCCCTCGTCACGCATATACGACAACAGACGACCGTAATCCACTCCGTGCTGCCGCAGATAGGCCTGGCCGTAATTCTCCGTCGTACGGCAAAGAGCCAGAAGAAGGTGCAGTGAATCTGCCTCGGCGGCACCTTGTTTGGAGGCCTCCATAACAGTGATGCTCAAGACATTCTGGGCGTAGCGGGTGAACGAGATCTTGTCCGACTCCGAGTACGGGATCGGCTCGTTCGTGAATATATGGCTGTCGATGAACCGTTTGAAGTTGTCCGCGTCTATTCCTTGGCCTGTGACGACCTTGAAGGCGGCGTTGTCGCCGTGACGAAGGATGCCCAAGAAAAGGTGGTCGGGACCGATGCCGTAGCTGCCGGTGCGCATGGCTTCATCTCTGGCGTAGCGGATTATGTCGTTGAGTTCGTCGGATATTCTTATTTCCATAAATGTTTTTCAAAGTATAATTTACAATATTAAGTAAATTTCTCTGGTTCTGCAAGTCGCTTCGACATGCTCTGCGACCGAGACCGCCTGGTCGCGGAGCCTGTGGTCGCTGAGTTTGCCGAAGCATCGAAGCGACATTACTATTACGGAAATTTTGTTACATTTCTTCTAAAAAAACTGTTCCTTTCTTATTGGACGGGCGTAAAAATCGCCGATTTTTATGTAAGTTTGTAAGTACAAGAAAAAGAACGACGAATGAGCGAGGAAAGAAGCACGGACAGACTTGCCCGTTACATAATCTGGACAGCAGCGGCGGCGGTGACCGTCACATTCTGCTGGTATTTCCGCAGCGTGCTGGTCTATATTATCATAGCCGCGGTGGTCTCCCTGTTGGGAAGGCCGATAATGAAAGGTCTGAAACGTATCAGGATAAAGGGCAAGAGCGCGCCGGACTGGCTGTCAGCGATAGTCTCGCTCCTCCTGATTCTGGTGATATTCCTTGGGATTGTCACACAGATCATCCCTGTATTCTCCAGCATCATCACCAATGTCTCCGGGAATCTCCAGTCCACCTCTTTCAAAGCCTCGGAGATCACCGTATGGTTCGACAAGGTGAACGTCTGGCTGATCGACAGGCTACCGGCCCTCGGGCGTGACTTCAAAATTCAGGACGCCGTGCTGGAATGGATCAAGAACGCCTTCGACATCTCTTCCGTGACATCCGTCGTCGGCTCCGTGGCCTCTGCCTTAGGATCTTTCGGCATCGGTCTGTTCTCGGTGATGTTCATCGGTTTCTTCTTCGTGAAGGACGAGACCCTTTTCCGCAGGATTGTCGGCTCGCTCGTGCCTGACAAGGCCGAGAAAACGGCCATCGGCGCCATCGGAGACATCGAGCATCTTCTGACCCGCTATTTTGTCGGGCTGATGGTCGAGGTACTCGGCGTGGCTCTTCTCAACTTCCTCGGTCTCTGGTTGATAGCGAGGATCGGATTCTACCCGGCCGTCGGAATCGCCTTTATGACCGGTCTTCTGAACGTGATCCCTTACGTGGGGCCGTGGATCGGCGGAGCCATCGGAACCATCCTCGGTATCGTTCTGAAATACAGCAGCGCCGCCGCCATCGGAGTCTATCCAGACTTTATGATGGTGATAATCACACTATTGGCCGTCTTCATCTGCACCCAGTTGGTGGACAATTTCCTGTTCCAGCCTCTAATCTACTCGACCAGCATCAAGTCCAGCCCTCTGGAGATATTCATAGTGCTGCTGATGGCTGGGCATCTCGGCGGAATCATAGGAATGCTGGTAGCCATTCCGGCCTACACAGTGCTCAGAGTGATAGCGGCACGATTCTTCTCCGAACTCAAACCGATCCGCAGACTTATCGCAGCCACGGATGACGAACAAAAATCTTAATGAATATGAACACGATCTTCAAGAAATTTATGGCGCTGGTCGCCATCATCACCGGATTCCTGACAAGCGGTAAGGCTAACGCTCAGGAAAAATATTCACCGTCGGGAACCTATCAATTCGCCGTGAAAGACGGGAACTCACTTTTCCTTGATGAATATCTCGCCACGGCCGGAAGCGAGACCACTCTGAACGGCAACGAGAAACCATCGATCGTATTTGTCTTCGGAGGCGGATTCAAGGGCGGAGAGCGCAGCCACAAGGAATATGTTCCCTGGTTCAAGATGCTCAACGACGAAGGCTACACGGTGCTCACCATCGACTACCGCCTCGGGATGAAAGGCGTGAAGACAAAGGGCGGAATAGGCTCGGTCAAGCAGTTCTACCACTCGGTCAGAATCGCCAGCGAGGATCTGTTCAGCGCCACGAAGTACATCATCGACAACGCCAAGGCTCTGAAAGTCAACCCGGACAACCTGGTGATCTGCGGCTCGTCAGCCGGTGCGATGACCGTGCTTGAGACCGAGTGGATGCTGTGCAACGGGAAGGCCACGGAGGATCTGCCGGAAGGATTCCGCTACGCCGGAGTGATGTCGTTCTCGGGAGCGATACTGTCCCGTGAGGGCATGCCGAAATATTCCCGGACTCCGGCCCCGACGGCGTTTTTCCACGGCACCGCCGACAAGGTCGTGAACTACGGAAACATACGGGTGTTCAACTGGGTGTTCGCCGGCACGGACAAGCTCGTCAGGATTTTCAAGAAAAATGGTTATGTCTATAACGCTTTCCGCTTCAAGGACCACAAGCACGAGATCGCGGATTCGATGGTGGAGACGTTCGCAGACCAGATCCGCTTCCTTGAAACCAACATAACGAGAAAGGTCGCCAGAACTGTGGATTCCACAATCGACGACCCTGAGGCTCCGGTTCCGAGCGGATCAGCGAACCGCAAGGAGATGTACGGAAAGTAATTAATTCTGAATATATTTACGATAGACTTCCGCGATTCTGCGGTATCCCTCTTCATTCGGATGGAGTCCGTCCCTGAAGAGGGATTCGTCTAATGTGCCGTCGGCCTTCGTGAGGACTGACTTGACATCCACGATGTCGTAGTTAGTGAGGTCACTTGACTTAAGCAGCTCATCCACGGTGGAGTTAACCTTGTCCACCCTGTCGATGGCCTTTCTGCGTGGATAGATGTGGACTATGTGGATGCGGGCTGCCGGCTGCTTCACACGGATATATTCAATGAGTCCGACCATTCCTTCGGCGATGGTTTCCTCCGTGCGGCCGTAGATGTCGTTCGTGCCGGCCATCACGAAGATATGCCTGGCGGAGAATCCGTCCAGTTCCTCGTGCATCATCCGCCACATCATGTTCCCGAGACGATCCCAGCCATAGCCGCAGTTGATGACGTTGCGGTCAGCGAATATATCGTTCCAGGAATCCACACCCGCATGCCAGACGACATTACTCGGTTCGCCTGACCAGTAATGGGTTATGGAGTTGCCGATCATCACAATCTCCGGATTCGGGGCGATGTGCCTTTCCCTGTAAAGGACTCTGGAATGTCTTTCGGTCCAGTCGTAGAATGTGAAATCACGGCGCTGCCTCAACGGTTTGAGGATGTCCGGGAGGTCGGCTGTCGTGCCGAGGGCGTTGAAGATCGCCTCAAGCGTGGCCACCGTGTCCGCCTTCGCACCGTCAACGGCGATGAAGTACTCCGGCCTCTTGCTTTCTTTCCTGCTTACGACCTTCACCGGGAAGTCAGCCTTCCTCTGAATGATGTTCCTTACCGCCTTGGACGGCCTGTCAACAGCCTCGACCGGAACATTGTAGAACGCCACGGCTTTCTCCACAGGGACAGGCTCGAAATGGAAATAGGTTCCGCCACTGGTTCCGATCTCCATCCATTTCACCTCATTGTAAAGCGGAAGATAAAGCCTGAACTCGTTGCCGTTCTTGGCGGATTTACCGTAATCCACACGGAAAGAGAACGTTATCGTGTCACTCACAGACTTTCCAAGGTCGCAGGCTCCGTTCAGAAGATGGAATCCTCCATCGTTGTCAATGTCGAAAAGATCCACCCCCAACGACGCCATCTCTGTGGCTCCTTTAGGAATATCCCTGCCCTCAAGCACGTAACGTACCGTGATTTCAGGAGCGTTGGTCCCGAAATCAATGTTCCCTCTGTCAAAAGTCCAGCAGGTTCCGAACGGCCCTTTTGTCCTCTCCACCAAAGGATTATGCCAAACAGCCTCATCGGCTGCCAAAGCGCCGACAGAAACAAACAGTGCCAGACAGCCCGCCGACACCGCACGTTTTACGATTCCCGAATGTCTCATATTCATTAAATTCTAATTGTTGTCCTTTTCAAAACGGCCTCAAAGATAGCGATTTTTCCGGAAGGACACATAATCGGATTTAGAAGCTGTTCTGATTTGTTTGTTTGAAGGGCTGAGAGTGAAAAACCTTAGGTTCGACCGCTTCTTCCAAGGAAGATAGCGGTGCTGTCTGACTGAAGAAGCCGGGAAGAAAATGAAGATTTTTCACCTCAAAGAACATTTCAGACAATTCAAAACAGCTTCTTAGTTCAACTTATTTTTAACGCTTATTAAATCTATTACGAGAGGATCATTTCCAAGCCAAAGTGATACTGTCGTGATCAAATTGAACCACCATAGGAGCGTTTTCTTACATTTTTGCGACAGTGGACAAACAAACATCAAATCATTTTTTCCAAAGAATCGGCTTTCGGCCAAACGGTATCCGTGACACTACGGAGTATGCCGTGGCACCTAAAATGCTGACCGACAGCATAATGAGCCATTCGCCCTGTGCCGGTTCCGGCACCAGAGACACATTCTTTACCCCTGATAATCAATCATATAACTGCCACGCCTTTAAACATCAACGAGATGCCGTGACAATCTCTCGGGCACTATCGGAATACGGTCCCTGAGATTCAGCAATGGCATCCAAGAAGCGGAGGAAGGAGTATGCTGTCTGTCGCTTATAACGGATGCATACTCGCACAAGATAGTGGGTTGGGCATTAGGTCCCACACTTGAGACCATATACCCTCTCCAGGCCCTGCAGATGGCCCTCGCGACAATAGACGAGAATACGGCGGGCCGTCTGATCCACCACTCGGACAGGGGATGCCAGTACTGCAGCGACGCGTATGTGTCGGAACTGAAGAGGCACGGGATAGGCATCAGCATGACCCAGAGCGGAGACCCTCTCGAGAACGCCGTGGCGGAACGCGCCAACGGCATACTGAAGACGGAATGGCCGTACAAGATGAGCATAGCCACCCGCGAGGAATGCCGGTCCGAACTGGAGCGGATCATAGGCTTCTACAACACCGAGAGGCCACACATGAGCATCGGGATGCAGACACCGGAGGTGGCGTACACGCAGTCCGGAACCCAGCGGCGATGCTGGAAAAACCGAAGATTCAAGATAGAAGTGCAGCAAGATCGGCACCATCGCCTTTGCCATTGGATTTCTGTTCAGCATGTGCGCCAGACTCATCGGAAGATAGGCCAAACGGCTATAGTCTACAAACCGCGACCACCGGGAACGGCAACAGAGACGTGCACAGGGCATGTCGGCGTGGCTGACTCTACCTTAGAAGATAGGGGTCGAGCACGGTGAGTGGAGCCACAGAGGGGTGTATGGCAGGATGGCGTGGCCGTGGTTCGGCAAAAGTCTATCTGAACCTTGCGATGTTGACTATGGCTCCGGGACGGGAGAACAATGTTCTGTACGAAACCAACGTATTATTTACGAGATGATATTCGGTGTTATTTCGTACAGTGTGGCAGGGGGTATAAAACTCATTTTGAGGGTTGGCGGGGATTGAGGAGATTATGCGGAAGCATAAGGCTGTGGATGCGGCGCTTGACTATGTGGCACATTATGATGCGGAACAGATCGGTGTCGTGATTGAACCTTGAAGGCTGACAGGAAATGTTCAGAGGCAACATTGAAGAAGAGGATTAAGGATGGCGTTGAAAACTAGCCAGTCTGGCATGGAATGCTGGCTTTATACTACTGTAATATGCGAGATTCCGAGCTGGCAGAAGGGGGCGATAGAGAATCTGCCCATTTCTCAATCCTGCCCGTCATGTGATGGAAAACCAGATATATTTCGTAAATTTGGAGGTTTATGAAGAATAAGAATCACTGGCAACACTAAAACAAAGATCACAATGAGAAGAATCGTTTCGCTTCTGGCAATCTGCGCCGCGCTCGTTTCCTGCGGGAACACCGGCGGCAAATCCACCGGAGATGAGTTCCAGTCCATCAACTGGAGAGACAATGACGCCGCGGCGGTCATCTGCGTGGGCATGTACACCAATGAGTCCGACCTGAGAGACTCCCGGCTGTTAGAACGTTACTCAAAGTCCTACGGTCTGGAGAATCTGGAGACTGTACAGACGAAGGGTGATGAGTGGTACATCGTCATCCCGCGCCACTCCAAGGCGACAGTAAAGGTCAACGCAGTCGAGATCGACGAGAACTGCAACCTCCATAAGAGCATGCTGCTCGCCGAGAGGGACGGGAGGCCTTTCCTGCTGAGGTGCAACGTTTCGGATCTGTACTGCAACGTCGCCATCAGCATCGAGGGCAAAGACGGCAAGCCATTGGTGGACTATTCCCCGATGATCAGTCTGAAGGACGGATCGGTGGTCACCCCTGACGACGACGGGGACTCGGCGACCGTTCTGGACATCACGGACAAGTTCCTGCCGATAAAGCCTTCCGCCAGCGCGGACTACATAGTCCATGAATATACCGAAAGCTACCCCATAAAGAACAAGATCACCGCCCGCGTGCAGGACGGAAAAGCTTTCGTCAGACTGTCCCGTGGCATCGACGAATGTCCTGAAGGTGAATATGAGATCGAGGACCTGTCCGGAAAGTGCCGCGGTGTGTTCATCGGCAACATCGGCCAGGACATCAATCCGATCGTCTGCCTGGCGATGGAGAACGGAGGACTTGAGATCTTCAGCCTTTTCAGCGCGACGCAGACCGGCAGGTTCGACAGCAGCGGCCCTCTGGACGGCTTCAAGGACATCGAGGCGTTCAAGGACAGCACAGTGGTGAACACTGTCGACGGAGAGTTCGCCGGGGCCTACGTCACCATTTTCGCCTTGGACAAGAACGGCGACGCCAAGGAGATCGAACTCAATCCGATAGCAATCACAGAGCTCTCTTTCCTCCAGAACCACGACGACGGCAGGACCATCGAGCACAAGATAGTCCTCACCCACGACTGGAAGATCACCTACTCGACCGCCTGGTTCGAGGGTGACCCTATCGAAGAGTACCGCGGCCACGTCCGTCTGCTGAAATACGACTACGACAACATCGTCCTTGAGCAATCCTACGCATTCTCCGAGCACCTGTCCTACGATCAGGACATGATGGCCGCTTCCGAGAAAGTCAGCCTGACAGGCACATTCAGAATGACCCACCAAAAATCAGGCTATCAAGTCGTCCCTCTGTCAGGCCCTCTGACATTCGGCGCCCAGGACACCGGCAGCGCGTTCTACGAGTACACCTTCCTCCGCGACCTACCACAATCCGATTCCGGCGAGGAGGCTGAATAGTCTCCGTCCCCGTGTCTCAACGGGGACTCCACAGGCGACTTTCGCTGCTATTTACGCTCGCAGGGTCGCAACGGGGACTCCACAGGCGACTTTCGCTGCGATTTACGCTCGCAGGGTCGCAGCGGGGACTCCACGGGCGACTTTCACTGCGATTTCCGCTCGCAGGGTCGCAACGAGGATTCCGCGGGCGACTTTCTCTGCGATTTCCGCTCGCAGGGTCGCAGCGGGGACTCCACGAGCGACTTTCTCTGCGATTTCCGCTCGCAGAGTCTCAGCGGGGACTCCACGGGCGAGTTTCACTGCGATTTCCGCTCGCAGAGTCTCAACGGGGACTCCACAGGCGAGTTTCACTGCGATTCCCGCTCGCAGGGTCTCAACGGGGACTCCACAGGCGACTTTCGCTGCGTTTTCCGCTCGCAGGGTCGCAACGGGGACTCCACAGGCGACTTTCACTGCGATTCCCGCTCGCAGAGTCTCAACGGGGACTCCACAGGCGACTTTCGCCACGATTTACGCTCGCAGGGTCGCAACGGGGACTCCGCGGGCGACTTTCGCCACAATTTACGCTCGCAGGGTCGCAACGGGGACTCCGTGGGCGACTTTCGCCACGATTTACGCTCGTTGTCGATGTCGAAAAGGTTCACCCCCGGCGAAGCCATCTCTCTGTGGCCCCTTCAGGAATATTCCTTCACTCAAGCACGTACCTTACCTTGACTTCCGGAGCGTTTGTCCCGAAATCGATGTTTCCCCTGTCAAAGGTCCAGCAGATGCCTAACGAGCCTTTAGTTTTCTCTGTCAACGGGTTATGCCACTCATTCACACCTGCGGCCACCGCCGCTCTACTTTTTCGGAGCACCAACGTAAGTGACTGGATAGTCTCCGAAATTGAGACTGAGAGACAAACCTGTGGCGTTCAAGGTGCCGGAGAGGGCTGTCACTGTGTACTTGGGAAACGGGACAGTGCCGCCGGAGAGAGGGACGATGCCGTCTGCGGAGAACTCCACTGTGCCGTTTTTCTCAGAATAGGCGACATCCGGGACTGTCACGTCAAGAGAGATGGGCATCTGAGGGACGAACTTGACTTTGTGGAACAAGATCTTCATGGTGCTGGCTTCCTTGTCTAAAAGGCAATCCACGGCCACGTCCTCAGAGACATTGTCCGATCCACCGGCTGTGACGGTCATGGTGCCTGAATATTCATACTCATTGGCAACAAGGGGTTCCTCGTTCGAGCCATCCTCCTTGGAGCAGGACATCGCCAGCGGCATCGCAACCGCCATCAAAAACATTAAGATTTTTTTCATATTCATTACAGATTGATTGATAGTCCTATTGTGAACCGGCGGGGTTTCCCGGCCTGAAAGAAAGAATTGCCGACAGACTTGAAATAGAAAACGGAATATTCAGTGCCGGTGAGGTTCTGCCCTCTGAGCCAAAGTTCTGCCTTTGATGTGGTCAGACGGACATCCGCGCCTATCAGCGAATAGGGAGACTGGCTTATGTCTCCGGCTTCGTTCCAGTAGATCCTTCCGCTGCGGTTGATGTCGGCGTTCAATGAGACAGACCGCAGGAATCGCCCTCTGGTCAAGAACTTATAGCCACATCTCAAGTATAGTGTGGATTCCGGGGAGTATGGAATCCTGTTGGCGGACCAGTCGTTGCGTCCGTCATCATAGTCCACAAAACGGGCGTCCATCAGGCTTCCGGCGAATGAGACTGAGAGGCCTTTCCACATCCACGAAGCTTCCGCCTCAACCCCAAGGCTGCGGGATCTGCCTGCGTTGGCCATCATACGCCCGGTTCCGTTCCCGTAAGGGAAGACAGTCATCTGCTGGTTGCGGCAATCAACACGGTAAGCGGTAAAAAAGGATTCAAGAATATGTCCGGCTGACCTCATACGGAATTTTCCGCCGATCTCATAGTTCAGACAGATCTCCGGCCTGTAGGTCAAGCCATCGGTCGAGAGGTCGCCTTTACCGTCAAGATGCACACCGAGCGACTCCATCATCCCAAGCATCATCTTCCGCTGGAGGACATCCGAGAAAATCTGAGTGTTGAATCCACCCGATCTGTAACCTTCTGAGACGGAGGCGAGTAAAGACATATTCAAACCTTTGGACCGCATACGCTCGGACGTGGCGTCGTACGAGACCGACAACTTTGGCTGCAATTGGGCATAACGAACCGTTTCCGTCCCGTCAACCTTTGTGCTGAAAGGAATATATTCAGACATCGCAGGCGAAACAATGAAATGAATGTCCGAGCCGGAATCATAGCGCATCCGGCTGGCCTCAAAGTCAAGCCTCAATCCAGCCGTGAACGTCCAACGGCCGATATTGAAATAAGACTCGTGGTAGGCGGCCACATTGCCAAGAGCGATGTCGAAATCACTGTATATCAAGAAATTCTCTTCTTGAATATTCAATCGTCCCAGTTCCTGCGGTATTCCGGAATTGGCGTTGTCCAGAATCAACGACTTTATACCGTCCTTCAGGAAACGCACTGGAGCGGACATCTTGTTCAGCTTCATCATCGCGAACAGTCCGGTCTGGCTGTCCCACCAAACCGCATGCGTCTTAGGCTTAAAGATAAACTCTTGAGTGAAAGCAACTTGCTCCTGTATTTGATTCAAGGTGAACATTGACTTCGGTGTAAAATCCTGGTCCATGTCCATGGAATCGAAAAGAGTCTGAAAACTTGTGACAGAACTGATTTTCCAGTTGCGCCATTCGGTTTTGAGACGGAATCCGTCCATAAGAAAGAAGCGACGATAGCCGCTTTTGTCGTTGTAATCCATCGGGAGGAGTTCTCCTGCCATCAATTTTCGATACGGATAACCGGTCTGGTCTATGTACGAGACTGTCAAGATGTTATCCAAGGAGGCCCTGCCGACTCCGCCGACGAATCTCGCACGGGCTGAGAATGAGTCCGAAAGGCCACAGCGGGACCCGTCATATTCATTGATGAAGAATCCGTCGGTATGTCCGTAGGCGGCGGTGAGCCCGAACCGTCCCTTGTATGCCGAGAGTTTCGCGGACAAGGTTGAAGCACTGCCATATTCAATGATCCCTCTTGTACCTTGGTATGCAGTCGGAGACAATGTTTCGACGGAAAGTACTCCGAGCATCGAATTGCGCCCGTAGAGGGTTCCTTGTGGGCCATGCAGAAAATCTATCCTGCGGATGTCCGTAAACGAAAAGTCATAGCAGTTCTTATCTATGATCGGCACGTCATCCACATAGAGTCCGATGACCGGGTTGTCCATCCGGGATCCGAGGCCTCTGACGTAGATGGTTGAGGTCATTGAGGTTCCATAATCGGGAATATTCAATCCCGGCACTACCGCAGACAGGTTCTTTGGGGATGCGATGCCGCGTTCCTCGATTCTTCTCATCAGGAAAGTGGAGACTCCGGGAATGTCAGAGAAGAAGCTCTCGCGCTTCACAGAAGAGGTCACGACCGAACCGGAGATCGTGTCTCTCACTTGAGGAACAGGCTGAAGTACCATCAGCAATGATGTCGCAAGGGCCGTAAGCATAACGAGCGCAAAAATACTCCAGCCAAAGCCATGGAGACTTATGAATATGTGATTTGGATTTGGACTTTTTATGCAATGAGCTTACCTCTCCGGAGCCGGAAGGTTATGGCGGCCATTCACCCGGATAGGGCGCGCGAAGCGTGTGGGTCGCCATGACCTGCCGGTACCGGAACGCCCCTCTTAAAAAAAGACAGCTTACATGCCTCTGAAGTCAGTCGGTGACATCCCGACCAGTTTTCTGAAAAAACGTGAGAAGTAGGCGGGATCCTCGAAACCGAGTCTGTAGGACACTTCCGAAATTGGGATGTCCGGATCGTGCAGAAGGGTTCTGGCCAGCGTGAGTCTTGCGTTTTCGATCCACTCTCCGGCACTGCGTCCTGTCTCGGATTTCACCACACGATTCAGGTGATTCGGTGTGACACCAAGTTCCCCGGCATAGCCGGACACTCCGCTGAACGGACGCGAGGTGTCAAATACCCGGCCAAGATAGGCGGAGCTTAATCTGACCGACGCCGTTCCGTTGTTTTGAGGGATGACGTTGTCAAATTGCCCAAGCAAAACCTCAAGCAATCCCTGTACAGTAGGAAAATTCTCTGAGAATCTGCTCATTCTGATCAGAAGCTCGTCGAAGAACACCTTGTCCTCCATCGGAATAGTCATCACACTTGGAGTACGGAGTCTCAACACCCTATGCGCGGAATTGCGCAGCAGTCTGGAAGAGAACGCTCCCATATACCCGATGGAATCCTTGAAATATTTCACTGAATATGCCAACTGCGGCGGAATCAATGCGCAATCCTGCCCCCGCAGCAGGTAAGGATTCCCTTCAACATCCGTAAGCACCTCTCCGGAAATAAGATAGATAAACGACCAGTCCTCCCTGATCATTCCGCGCATCGGCTGAGCCGTAATATGTCCGGCCGCATTCAGCGCCCTGATCACGAATTGTCCCATTTCTGATGCAAAAATAGCAAAAGATATTCGAAGCTGTTTTGAATTGTTTGAAATGTTCTTTGAGGTGAAAAATCTTCATTTTCTTCCCGCTTCTTCAGTCAGATAGCACCGCTATCTTCCTTGGAAGAAGCGGTCGAAACTGAAGTTTTTCACTCTCAAACCTTCAAACAAACAATTCAAAACAGCTTCTTCATCTACGAGCAATGTACTTGCCCACAAACGCTATTGCTCTCCTTGGGGAGCGAATATGCACGAAAATGTTGCCGCAGAGGGATAAGTGGAGTTCTGCGGCAACGGACATGGGGGATATTGTTACCGAAAAGGACACTCGACAGGCTCAGCGGCCGGCCGGAGGCAGCCTCTTCGTTACAAATTGACAGTCACAGAATCACCGTGATAGTCAACCTCGACACCCTTGGCGTTCTTCGGGTAGGCTAAAGAGTTTTCCGGTGTGACATGCACGATGTTGAAACGGCGGTCAGTCAACATGCCTGGGAACTCACCTTTTCGGTCACCGATGGTGAGAGTCTTGGAGGCATCGTCATATTCAAATGAGATTGTGGAATATGCTCCTTTCTCGTAGTTGTAATTTGTGTTCTCGTCTTCGTAGAGGGTGAACGAGCCGTTCTTGCCGGCATAGACGTAAAGGTCAATCACATCGGCCGGTTTCTCGTCGGACCACTGGATCCCAGGGCCGAACGGAATGATCGAGCCCGCGCGGACGTACAAAGGAATATATTCATAAGGAGCCTCGACAGTAAGAGTCTGCCCTCCCGTGATGAACCTGCCGCTGTAGAAATCGTACCAGCCCTCGCACTGAGGGAAATAGACGCCGCGGGAGCGGGACTTATATTCAGAGACAGGGCAAGGCATCAGGGCCGGACCCAACATCCACTGGTCGCTGATGTCTGCCACATTGCGGTCGGTCGGGAAGTCCATCGGAAGGCCGCGGAGCATGGTGTAGTCCTCAAAATGCACGGCTCCGGCCAATGAATAGAGATACGGCATCAGACGGTAACGCAACTTCATGTAATAGAGGATGCTTGAATATGTCGGCGTACCCTCCGGGGCTATATTCCAGATCTCTCTTCTCGGCCATTGTCCGTGGGTGCGGAACAGCGGCACGAAGGTGCCGAACTGGTGCCAGCGGGTCTGGAGTTCACGCCATTCGTCGAGGTCAGGGGTGACCTTGCCGGTGTTGTCAAAGGTGGAGACCGCGGCCAAGAACTTGTCCATCACGCTGAATCCGCCGATGTCCATTCCCCAGAACGGCACACCGCTCATCGAGAAGTTCAGTCCCGCGGCCATCTGGGCGCGCATGTCGTTCCAACAGGTACCGATGTCGCCGCTCCAGGTGGATGTGGAATATCTTTGCAGACCGGCGAAGCCGCTTCTTGTGAGCAGGAACACCCTCTTGTCCGGATCGATTCCACGCTGGCCGTTATAGATGGCGTCAGCGTTGACAAGGGCGTAGGCGTTGAGATATTCAGTGGAAGGTCCGAGGGCGGTTGGGGTCGTCAGAGCCTTCTGGTAGTCCATCGGCAGACAGTCTCGCAGGTTCGGCTCGCTGGCGTCCATCCACCAGGAATCAATCTTGCGGCCGTACTTTGAGTAAAGGCTCTCGTCCATCTGCTTCCAGAACATCTTACGTCCTCCCTCGGAATAGGCGTCGTAGAACGACTCCACGTGGCCGAGCCAGTCCTTGAGGCTGTCCTTCTCGGCGAGCGGATAGACATAACCGGCTTTCTTAAGCTCTTGATAATGATCAGTGTTGACGTAGAATTTCGGCCAGACGCTGATCATGAAACGACCGTGCATGGCATGCACGTCATCGAGCATTTTCTCTGGATCCGGGTAGCGGTCAGGGTCAAACTCATGGCTCCCCCACTGGTCATCCTTCCAGTACTGCCAGTCCTGGACGATGTTGTCCACGGGGATATTCCTGCGCCTCAGTTCGGCAAGCGTGCCGACAAGATCATCCTGCGTGCTGTAGCGCTCGCGGCTCTGCCAGAATCCGAGAGCCCACTTCGGCTTCACCTGAGCCTTTCCGGTGAGGGTCCTGTAGCCGGAGATCACCTCATCCATGTCGCTTCCGGCGATGTAGTAGTAGTCCAGCTCCGGACTCATCTCTGACCAGAACGAGAAGCGGCTCTGTTCGGTTTCTGTCCTCGGCTCCGCCACCCTGAGGCCTATGTAAGACACATCACCGTCTGGTCTCCACCGAACGCTGATCGGAGTTTTCTCGCCTTTCTTAAGGCTGACCGTGAACTTGTAGGAATTCGGATTCCAAGCCGGTCTCCAGCGCTCGGAGACGACCTCCTTGCCGCCTATGGTAACGCTCTGGAAACCAGCGTAGTAAAGTATGAAATGATATTCAGCATCCTGCGGAGCCTCGATGAAGCCCTCATAGGTCACGTCCGCGCCTTTGAGCGGCATCTTCGGAAGATTGGCGATGACCCACTCGTTCTCATAGTACAGGGAATCCTCCCGCCTCACGAGGGGATCGCCCGTAGCCGGGGTGTAAGTCCCTGTCAGACCGCCCTCCGCGCCGTCCTTCCCATACAGTTTGAAAGCCTTGTTCAACTGCATGTAAGGCTTCGGATTGCCCCAACGGCTCAGTGAATAGTTGTCCACGAGTACACCATAACCCCTGTTGCTGACCACGAACGGGATCGAGACTTTCGTGTTGTACTGGAACAGTTCCTCGTTGCCTCCCTTGTGGTTGAATTCCAAAGACTGATGCTGGCCAAGGCCGTAAAACGCCTCGTCCTCCGGGGAATCGAACGTGAAGAGCGAGGAATATTCATTCCTGCCCTCGACGCTTATCGGGGTGAAGGACATCGTGTTGCCGTCAAGAATTTTCACTCCGTTTCTGTCCGCGAAGCTGACCGTCCCGTCCTTGAACCTGACAGAAGCCGTCACGGAAGAAGTGACGACAGAGACCGTGCTGTCCGTGGAGATCACGGTGAATTCAGGTTTGGCTTCCGAAGGAACAATGATGAGACTTTTCCTGTCCGCGAACCGAGTCTCAGGTGTGGCGGTGACTCTTACAAGATTGTCGCCTTTAACTTGAAGCCGGACCAACGCCGGCCCGTCAGCCTTCCTGTCGGCCACCCGGACAGTGATTCCGTCAGAGTTCTGTTTCCAATCTTGGCCGCAACACCCTGTGATGGCGATGAAAGCAAGCGCGAGCAAAATGATTCTACGTGGTTTCATTGTGGTTAAAATGTTGACTGTTAATCAGTATTTTCCACAAACTTACGCAAATATTCCTAAAGGATGATGCTCGTCCCGACACTCCCGCAAAAAAAGCCAATCATTTGTCAAGATAATATAGATTTATCTTTTGAACTTATCCAGACTCGCTTTCCAGTCCGCCTCGAAGGCAGGAACCGTGGTGGAGAAATTATCTCTGAACGATGCAGGAATGCCCTTACCGTACAAGGTGTTGATAACCGGGACACCCTCGGCAAAGCTTGTCTCAGTACCGCTTCCGCAGTAGACCAGAGGATCAAAAAAGAAAATTATTAATTATATTTTTAACCGTCTCAGTACCGCTTCCGCAGTAGACCAGAGGATCACTTAAATATTATGATAACAATTATCTTAACCGTCTCAGTACCGCTTCCGCAGTAGACCAGAGGATCATATTTAATTTTTATGTTCATCATTAAAAACTGTCTCAGTACCGCTTCCGCAGTAGACCAGAGGATCGAAAAGTTTACAATATTCGTTATGCTGATGGCCGTCTCAGTACCGCTTCCGCAGTAGACCAGAGGATCGAAAAAGTTTTTTGAGATCATTATCTGTGTTCTGTCTCAGTACCGCTTCCGCAGTAGACCAGAGGATCATAACAAAAATTATGTTTAATTATGAGAAAAAGTCTCAGTACCGCTTCCGCAGTAGACCAGAGGATCCCTTTTCTGAACAGAAACAATTAAATCATAATGTCTCAGTACCGCTTCCGCAGTAGACCAGAGGATCATTATTCCGGGAGCACTGCCCAGAATGATAATTGTCTCAGTACCGCTTCCGCAGTAGACCAGAGGATCTATTATGAGAAAAAAAAGAAAAGATGTTTTGCGTCTCAGTACCGCTTCCGCAGTAGACCAGAGGATCTAAAATTAAGTATTATGTTAACAAAAATTATCTGTCTCAGTACCGCTTCCGCAGTAGACCAGAGGATCTCTAGGGTATGGAATACCCTTTGCGACTTCTTCGTGTCTCAGTACCGCTTCCGCAGTAGACCAGAGGATCCCCAAAAAATTTTTAATATGTTTTTAATTTTCCAATCATATCTCCCCTTTGAGTAGACCAGAGGATCCCCAAAAAATTTTTAATATGAGAAGAATATTTTCGTCTCAGTACCGCTTCCGCAGTAGACCAGAGGATCTTATTAAACTCTTATTATGATAGGATTAATCGGTCTCAGTACCGCTTCCGCAGTAGACCAGAGGATCCTTTTTCAACCCAGATAACAGCTCCCGGTGGGTCTCAGTACCGCTTCCGCAGTAGACCAGAGGATCAACTAAATTTTTAATTTATGAAAATTTTTTCTGTCTCAGTACCGCTTCCGCAGTAGACCAGAGGATCAAACAAACAAAAACATCATGAAAACACAAAAATTTGTCTCAGTACCGCTTCCGCAGTAGACCAGAGGATCGGCTATGATCTGACGCTTCTTGCTTGGAAAACGTCTCAGTACCGCTTCCGCAGTAGACCAGAGGATCAATATAATTTTTTATGAACCATTGTGTGAATGTCTCAGTACCGCTTCCGCAGTAGACCAGAGGATCCGTTAAGTATTACTATATTTTATAATTAAAAATGTCTCAGTACCGCTTCCGCAGTAGACCAGAGGATCAAAACAAACCGAAATGGAATATGAAAAAGTTTTTGTCTCAGTACCGCTTCCGCAGTAGACCAGAGGATCTTAATTTTTTTCATTATGAAACTTTTTTCTTTAAAGTCTCAGTACCGCTTCCGCAGTAGACCAGAGGATCAAAGAAATAAAAAATAATAAAAATTGTAAAGTTGTCTCAGTACCGCTTCCGCAGTAGACCAGAGGATCATTCTCAAATTCAATTCATTCATGAAGTCAGAATGATCTTTCGTTTTGATTCCTATACACACTATCTCAGTGTAATTCAATCGATCCTCAACTTTGCCATAATTCTTTCGCAAAAGTATCAAATATTTTCTTCATAAACAAGAAAAATCGAATCTGACCAACCCAGAACATATTATCTTTCAAATAAATAATCTTGAAAAAGTTTTCGCAAGTGATTCTTTGATATCTTCATATTCAAGGATTTGCGAAATACCCCATCAAGCCGCAGTACATATCAACTGATTATCAGCCCAATACAAAACCGCCAGAAAGAAATGTTCGCAAAAGAAACGAAGGAATCAGAAAACTGCCGATTTTCGATATAATTTCTGAACACAAATCATCCGAACAATGGCATAAACTCTTTATTATCAAGCCATATCATCCAAATGAAATTTTCGCAAGATAATTCAGAGAAGAACCTCTCCTTTATTAATCGTCAGTATGTCAAAGAACGCAAAAAGAAATCAAAGACAACAAGTCCGGTCATAGGATCATGACAAGTCTGGCATTCGAACGCCTTTCCGGCTGATAGATAGCCTTTGTGAAGCAATCCACACAAATTGGATAATAGACAACGCTATCATCATCTTCATCAATTAGTTTCTCCGTCTGTTCCTTTGTCTTCCTAAGCTGGGCATCAGTGAACATACATTCAAAAACACTATTGTTGATTCTTTTTCCATGCCTTGTTAGAATCTTTGCGACTTTGTATCTTCTTTTGTCATCTGATATGTCATAAGCGACGACACAAAAAATTTTCTTCGCCCTCATATTCATTACCATTTTGCCACATAGGGGCGGTAAGTCGAATCCGAACTTATATAATCCCCGATATCTCGCACCTGAAGACTTATAATATCACACAAACGACATTCCCTCCCTCTATACATTTCATATCTATTCAACCTTTCAACTATGTTAGCAACCAGAAGTTTTTTCGTCTCATCCGACAGTCTCCCATTATCTATTGAAAGCGACTCTTTCTTCTGGACCAAAGAAATGACGACCCTATCAACCGCCTGACAACGAAACATTTCAATAACATCATACACAAATGCCGGACTACCATTACGAGATGTGTGGATCACTCCTTCTGATGGATTCAACCTTCTTTGCAGCACGGACTGCCAAATTCTTGCGTAAAGGATTGAATATCCATAATTCAGCATACAATTAAACAGATCTGTGGCACCTTTGCGTTCCCTCCTGAAGAAACCAATATCATCATCTACAAGAAGTTCCTTTATGTAATCCCAATAGGCCATCGCACCAACAGCCTCAAACGACATTATCCTTTCTTTGTAATCTTCATTCTCATCAGTAAATCTATAATTCTTGAGCTTAGTCAAGTTTTCCCGCATCTTCATAGAAAAAGAATCAAACGTCTCATTAAGATTCTTATTTTGCTTCTTATGATACTTATGAAAGTACTTGACGAGATTCAATTGATTTTTTAATTTTCCGGATATGATTTTCTTGGCAAGTTCACAACGTTTACCCCGACTCATCATAGCCTGACTGTTCCAATGTGAGCACAACATAAAAGTATTAGACAATATACTGCCTTGGTGCTGTCCTGTCGGAGAAAAGAAATCCACTGCTATCTGGTTATCCATACAATACCCCACAGCATTGCTTGAGATACTGACTCCATTGGAAATGACAGTAATATGCTTCAAGTTCTGCGTAGGAGGAAAATCTGCCTGTTTTTTACCGAAAACTTTTAAAGATATTCCTGATGACGTAACCCCTATGTATGTACCGTATGTGCCAATCACTAACTCTGTAGCGGCATTCTCCTTTCTTCTATACTCGGCTTTTCTGGATTTAATCAGTTTCCTGTTTTTCTCATCAGCAGACTTAGAAGCCTCTTTTGATTTCTCGCCAAGGAACAGACTCACCAGATCCCCCTTTAGCTGTCCGTTCAGCATAATGTTCTTTTCCGAGAAGAAACATATTTGCTTGAGCGCAGCACAAAGAGCCGCCTTGTTCTTGATCGCTTTCCAATCTGACCTGATTATTTCCTCCAAGCGTCCAAGCAATATATTGTCAAACAAAGTAAGATAGTAATCAGGAAGAATAGGGGCATAATAATTATGTATGCCATCCAATGACTTAAGTCCTTCTTTAGAGAAAGAATTTTCCTCCCATGACAATTCCCGGATACGCATCTCAAGTTTAGTTTGCTTTTCCTTAGAGATGGAAATCGAAGTGTTGATCAAGCGTACACCAAGGAATTCAAAGCCACTCTTTATCTCTCCTATCACTGGTTCATTAAGCTTTAACAGCAACCTGTTTTGCAAATAGTCAGAGCAAGTTTTTAGTAGTTGCTCCGCTTCCTCATTATTCTTGCACAATATGATGAAGTCATCCGCATATCGCACATACATATTCGTACGCGATAATACAAATTGATCAAATGAGTGCAAGTAATAGTTTGCCAAAAGGGGTGATATCACGCTTCCCTGAGCAATGCCAACGGGCCGTTCTTCCCATTGAAATTTCTTATTTACCTTACCAATTTGAACACATAACTTAACCAAACGCAGGATCTCCTCGTCAGGGATTATCGGCTTCAGTCTACGGAACAATATCTCATGATTAATGTTATCGAAGTAATTGTCAATATCCAACCTGAGGATAATGGGATATTGTTTATTCTGAAGACAGAAACGTGCGAACTTGATGGCCTTTGTATGCCCTTTGTCTGGTCTGTAACCAAAACTGTTCTTCACAAAGACTCTTTCAAAACGCGGTTCAAGAATAATCTTTAGGGCCTGCTGGACAATCTTGTCCTTTATGCACAAAAGTCCTAACTGACGTTTTTCGTTCTCTTTCTTCGGGATGATGATTCTCAAGTAAGGCTGGGGCTTCCAGTCTCCTGATTTCAATTCATTCTGAATTTGTGTGATGTGCGAGCCTATGTCCTGATCGTATTCATCTATGGAGACCCCATCAACACCGCCGGAAGAGCCTTTCTGCTTGACGGTTTTCCACGCAAGCAGCAAGGTTCGTGTCTGACAAAGCTTCCGAAACAAAGTCTCCATAAACGTGCCGATCTTTATGATTGATTCCTTACCTCTTCAAAACGCCCATATCCGACATTTGTCTTGGCTCCGAGACCGATGTCAAGTATGATACGTTTGAAAAGCTTCAGCAAAACCTCATTATCAAACCGGCAGGACAACTTGTTCGGAAACTTGAAATAGAAGTCGAATGTCACTCCTTCTCTGACTTTCAGGAAACGAATAGGGATAGGACTCTTAAACGGATTCTTATGAGGCGTAATGAAGTCATCTCCTAAAAATTTATGCTCGCCTTTGCCCTCATCACATTTTGGAAATGCATCCATAAAAACCACGCCATCACCAGAATCACTGAATATCCGCTTGGTAAGAGAGTCCACTCCTTCATCTTCAACGTCCGCTCCTTCAAGAACATCCTTAAGAATACCACGAATATATTCCATCTTGCACTTATATTTATCGTCCTTTTCCTTCGGGAACATGGTCTCAAGAACGCCCTTAATAGATGAACCAGGGATATAAGGCAACCCTGTGGTGTGGTCAAAGGCAAAGCCGATTTTAATGTCCTCTTTGCTCTTGATACCGTGGCTCAGCCCTGACCCTATAAGCAAACCTGGATATATAGTCCTTAAACTAAAAGACTGGAATTCATTAGCCATCACAGCACTATAAGTCTCCGGAATGACTTTGGAATAGGAGTCCAGCTTGAATCTTAACATTTGGTCAATCTTATCTTTCAGCGTTTTCTCATGTATCCCTTCTTTCTTATCCGCCCCATCATATAGATGCCTGTAATAGAGCCACCCGATGTTACTCCCGTCATAGGGTTGTTCTTTTCCTTTTAAGTCTTTACCATCAATCAAGTCCTTCTGCGATACAATCAAGCCCTCCTGTGACATTTCGTCAATCTTCATTTTTCTCACCTGTGTCTTCGAATCCTTAAATCTTCTTATCGCCAATTTCAGCGCTATCAATGATTTAAGAATCCCATCATGAAGTTCACGACTCTGATGCTTACGTATCGCACCTACCAAGGAGAGACCTGATTCCAACCCCAAAACACCACGGTTCCTCAAGATCTGTACTATGGCATAAATCAAATACGTTCTATTGTTGTCAGCGCCATTAGTAGAGGGATTCTCATTATCAGTTTCGAAAATAGACAGCGCAGGAACAAGGCCAAATTGTGCGATGGCACCTCCTAAGGACGATATGTATCCTTTAAAGGCTTGCGGGTATTCATATTCTTCATTTTTACCTTTGGTGACAATCGGATACTTACTATCAGTCAGCGCTTTCGCTGCCGCTTCCACCCATTCAACTTCAATCTTCATTATTACTTAGGATATTTAGGAGTCAATTTACAAAAACCATAACCGACAGTGGCGTTCGCGCCAATCTGGACTAATCCACAATCTTCTAACACGCAAAAAAACAGTCGCTTCAGTTCATCATTTCCAGAATCAAAGACAGTGACAAAGGAAAGTCTGCTGAAACGAGGCAGAACCTGTTCATACCAAAGATTCTTTCGGCTTTCCTGAAGACAATTACGAGCAATCACCGGCAGATGCTCATCATCACATAGTTTTGAGAAAGACTCATCCGGGAATATCACAAAATCATTGCCCAACAGCTCCTCCAACGCACTTCTTGTCTCATCACCGACCTTCATATCAATCATCTTCGCACACCCCACGTCCTCAAGATAACAAGAACTGATTTTCTCATCAAAGCAAACAGGTTTTTCTTTAACGTGACCTAGCACTTCACGAATGTTTCCGGCCTTTGGCTCAACTATGCCGCAAAGTTCAAGTCTATCAAGATAATCATTTATCAGAGACGGGCATGTCCCCATTATATATGGCTTTTTGCCACACCTTATCGGCATGCTGACAAGACACGCGTCCAAGAACTTCAAGATGCCAGCAGACTGTGAACTGCTATTCGGCCCACTTCCAAACAAGACTTCAACGACAGATCTAGGGTTCAGATACTTATTGCAATGCTCACGCAACGCCCCTTTCAGACTTGAAGCGTTGACACAAGGAAAACCAGTTGCGACATCCCTCTGAATGAGATTGTCTATGACACCGAAATTTGCTTCTCCATTCCCGACTTGGAGATTGGTTATCAACTCAATGTTAACACGATATGCTTTCATACTGACTATAGTTTTTCTATTAAACAAAGTAATTGAGTCCGATAATATTAAGACCCGAAGATGATTTCTTTAAATCATCGAGATATTCCTTCTTCCCGAAGATCACACTTCCCCGGCTTTGAAGGTGGTAAATATTAGTTTTCGAGGGTTTACCCCAACCATGTCCTTTACTTACATCATTTCTCATAAAACGCCACGGCTTGCTCATACCCCATATAAAGTCACTGTCCGCCCTAATGTCGCCAGACAGCAAGGCGTCGCCAAGGCAAAGCAAACGTCCATCCTTATGAAGATCTCCAAAAATATTACTCCAATCAACGGACTTCTCTTCTATTTCCATTCGAAAAATGGATCTGTTTCCTCCAAAAAACACCATAGAAGAACCTGATAATAATGATTTACTCTTTGACTGAAGTTTTTCGACATCTATGGATACGGAAAAAGCGAACTTCATTCCATCATTTAACGAGATGAGAGTCTGCTTAAAGAATGCGTCCTTTCCATCCGATGAATTATCATTCTTTGTGATCCCTACCTGTTCCCGATAAACGAACGGGCTGTCTTTTAAGACAACACCTTTGTCATCGCTCCAGTATTTATACGAGCAATAGTTCTTTTGATCGTAGTTTTTGATTTCAGGGAGACAGTTCTTTATTTCTTTCCCCCAATAACACTTTGAAACGCCGAACGACACGTTATAATCACCTTCTCTTACAGGACAATTACAGTCATTTTTGTCCTCCTTGATTTTATGGTCAAGAGGTGTCGGTGTATAGTACTGTTTGCCATCTGTCAAAAAGACCGGAGAGATTCCTTTGATAACGCCATAAGATGTTGCCGGATTATCAACATCAATACCATTCTCTCCAATCAGATCCGCCACCAGTTCCTTGGTACTTTGATCTTCGGCGTCATAGGAAAGAAGATTGTTGTTCTCCAGTATCTTATACCGTATAAGTCCCATAAGAGCCGACTGTTGAGGCAGCTCATTGGATCTGACAAGATAGTTCTGTGTCCGGGCATCTCCGAATGTCACTTCCCCACCAAAGAAATAATCTCCCAGTGGCTCAAGTGTAACAAGATATGATTTCATAGCGGTCATTATTTGCTGATGATTAATTCGATATAACGAAGGATGGCGCACAAAATGTTTATTGAATCACTTTGACCAGCAGCAGAGCACAAAAAGTCAATGCAGTTCTCAATCTGATCCTTATTTTGAGCATGCGCATCATCCTCAAATGTTGAATATATATACTTACTCAATTGAGAACGCAAGGATTTCCCGTCCACAATGTTGTCTTTAATTATTGATTCGAGAATCGGTTCGTGCAGTGCAAGGTAATGAACCAAAGAATGCAGAAACTTATCGCCATCAGTGGCATCTTCGA
>OCLD01000038.1_pt1 | contig 32637 bp, 40 predicted proteins | sample 1495911 | NCBI WGS metagenome assembly OCLD01 (sample SAMN03418271, study PRJEB22391) | human gut metagenome | biome: human-gut; feature: organic feature; material: feces | host: Homo sapiens | place: Tanzania | collected 2013-01
TATACCCACTTGGGGGGGGGGAACTAACCAGTGAAACATTGTTATAGCTTTTGTGCGTCTGAATGTATATCAGGACAATGCCCACAAGCGTTGGCGCAATCCTGTGATTGATATACAGACATGGGCTTTGATGTGCCAAAATCATGTAGGGATTGTTGGTGCAATACTGGACAATGTGATGACTGCATATTTGAAGGCAGCGAACAGTGTGTATATCCGAACAAAGATAAAAATATTGTGATTAAGGAGGTGGATAAATAAATGAGGATTGGGTATATTCAAGTTTACAACCTTAAATTGAATCCTCACCTAAAGAGAAAGTTTGAACTCAGAGAAGCAGGCGCCACACGTAGGGCTTCAAACCAATGGGACAGAGTGTATTCAAAAATGTTGCAACATCCAGTTGAATATTCAGAAGTTGTGGATAACGCAAACATTATGAAGAAAAATCCACGCATCATTTTAGTGCAAGAACCATTTTTACTCGATGATGAATTGCGAGAAAAAGTAGTTGCGTGGGTAAAATGGGCAAACAGCGCGGAAGAGAGCGAGTATGACCCGTTTGTAGAACCGAGTAAAAATACGGAGGCAAAATAATGCAAGAAATAAAGCCCTGCCCTTTCTGTGGAAATCCAAAGGTTAAGCTTGTAAAGAACGCCAGCTTTTATACATTTTCATATGGTGACAAATATATAGAGCGTGTTAAATATTCTGTGCGATGCGGAGTGTGCTATGCAAGAGGTGGACTTGCAAGCGGGCTTGTTGGGGATTATGGCAATTGCGAAAATGATGTTCCAGCGCCATATCGAAATAAAATTGCCACTGACGAAGAGCTGCAGGCAAAAGCAATTGAATTGTGGAATGAGAGGATTGAATAATGGATGCTGTTAAATTTCTCGAAGAAAAAGACAGGATGTGCAGATTTTATGAAACATGTTCGAAATGCCCTTGTTTTTACAAGTCCGGCATCGCTGTGAATTGCATACTTGCTAATGGGTTGTCTTTAGCAAAAAACAAAGAACAAGTCGCCATTGTTGAAAAATGGTCTGCCGAACATCCTCGTAAAACAAGACAAAGTGTATTTTTGGAGCAGTACCCCGAGGCAAAAGTAGATAAGAGCACCGGCGTGCTTGTTCTTTGCCCCGCAGCGTTAAAGAAAGAATACAGAGATGATAGAGGTGCTTGTAATGCATACTGCATCGAAAGTAATGCATACTGCATCGAAAGCGGCATTTGCGCTGATTGCCGCCGCAAGTTTTGGATGCAGGAGGTAGAATGATGAAGCTAACTATTATCTTCAAAGATGAGTTTGAGGAACATATGAAAAGGCAATTTGGGTCTTTCACGAATCCGCAGGTATATAACGTGAAGTCTATACGCATTGAACGTGGGTATCTATACTCTACTACGGTTTGTTAGTATATGGATGATATTGCCAGAGTTTACTGTGAGTGAGAGGAGGGCTAATAATGGCTGAATATATTGATAAAAATGCGTTGTTTAAAGACCTTAACGATAAATATGAATGCAAAGATACTGAATGCTGGGATGTTAGTTATACTTTTGGCTTTGAGAGTGCCATAGGTGTAGTAAGTAAAGCATTGCCACTTAATGTTGCAATTGTTAAACATGGAAGATGGATTGACAACAAAGATTATATGTTCTGTTCAAAATGTGGGGCGCAGTGGAATTATTGCGATAATGACACACAAGACTTCAAATGGTGTCCTTGTTGCGGAACAAGAATGGATGGTGATGACTGATGGCTGAATATATTAACCGTAAAACACTTGAGGGCATAATTCTTGATTGTTCCCCCGAAGTAAAAATTTTGCTCAATAATGTTCCAGACATTGTATCAATTGTAAGATGTAAGGATTGTGAATATCGTGGTGACCATAATTGCCCGATGTTTCATTTGGTTCCAAGTGGAGAATATGTTGATTTTGCTCGGGACGAAGGATTCTGCCACAGAGGATATTCAAAGAAACAACCTAAACCCATGAAGTTTAATTGGCGGCATCCCACACAAGAATCAAATGGAATGTGGATTCCTGACGAAACGGACTGGCCGTACAAATATGCATATCATATTTTGCAAGTAAAGCGTCGAGATAATGACAAGCTGTATGCATACAGTGAAAGGGATTATATTGTGGCTAAATATAATTCCATGCTGGAATGTTGGGAAACCGCGGGCGGTATGGATTATATCCATTGGGAGGAAGTGAAGCGTTGGGCTGTACTCACAGATAACAATGGTTGTCCGATTACAAACATGGATGGCGCTGACCAATGTCGAAGGTGCTAACTGACGATTCAGATGTTCGCATTGGTGCATTTCAATTCTCCGACAGAAAGAAGCTGTGCTTGTGTGTCGAGAAAGGAAATCAATGCATTGTATATGGGCATTTTATTGATTCTGACAGGGCAAATGAATTTATGGACGAGCTGGCATTGTTTTTAGGAATTAAGGAAAGGAAGGATGAATAAGGTATGGGAGTAGCAGTTTTAGTCCTCGGAGCAAGCGGTAGCGGGAAATCGGCATCTATGCGAAATTTCAAAGAAAACGATGTTCGTATTCTCAATGTTGCATCTAAGCCGTTGCCGTTTCGTAATGTAAACAAGTTGAAGAAAGCGGACAAGGCAACATATGCAATGATTAAGGGCGCCGTTAAGAGCGGGCAAACGCTTAGTTACGTCGTGGATGATGCACAGTATCTTATGGCGTTTGAGAGCTTTGATAAAATCAATGAAACGGGATATTCTAAGTTTTCTGCAATGGCTAAGAATTATGAAGATATGTTGCGCACAATCCAAGAAGATACATCACCAGACACCATCGTGTATATCATGCAGCACATTGATAAGGATGAGGACGGCAATATCAAAGCCAAGACGCTTGGAAAGATGTTGGACCAGCAATTGACCGTAGAAGGATTATTCAGCATTGTACTCTTGGCAAAAGCAGAAGAACGGCGGCATTTCTTTGTTACTCAATCCGACGGAACAAATCCTTGTAAGTCGCCTATGGGTATGTTTGATGAAATTGAAATCGACAACGACCTTAAAATGGTCGATGATACAATTCGGGAATATTATGGTATGAAAAAGGCAGATGCGCCCAAACAAACAAAGGGCGAGTAAGCAATAAAAAATGAGAGGTATGAAAGCATGAAAAAAATTAACGATTTCGACAAAGTGCAGGAAGTAACAAGCGGGGCATTTCCGAGAATTCCCGATGGCGCTTATATTGTAGGCGTAAAGAAGGTCGAGGATGTGCCCGACAAAGAGTTCCTGAGAATGGAGCTTGACATCTGCAAGGGCGAATACAAGAACTTCTGGCAGAAGCAATATGACGCAGACAAGCGTGACCCGAAATACTGGCCCAGAGACGGCGTTCTTGTAAGGTCGTATAAGCAGCAGGCGCTCGGATTCTTTAAGGGATTTATTACTGCTGTAACTAAATCGAATAAGAATTTCACATGGAATTGGAACGAGCAGGACTTGAAAAATAAGGTGTTCGGAATCTGCATCGGGACAGAAGAATACCAGAAGAACAACGGCAACATTGGTACTCGTCCGTATATTGCGTCTGTGCATAGTGTAGAGGCGATTGAAAAGGGCGATTTTACCATCCCTGCTCTTAAAAAGCTTGATCCGAATAAGGTTGCAAATACAAAGAAAGAAGAGCCATTTCTTGATCCGTTTTCTGATGCACCTGCTCAGACGGCGGCGCCTGCACCTGAAGCAAATCCGTTTGATGATTCTGATAGTAATCCCTTTGCCTGAAGCACATGAATACCGATGTAATGTTTTCGTCCGCCACAGATGAATGGGCGACCCCACAGGATTTGTTTGACGAATTGGACACAGAGTTCCACTTTGAACTTGATGTATGAGCGAACGAAAGTAATCACAAGTGCGAAAAGTATTACACAAAAGAGCAAAACGGGTTGTTAATGCCGTGGGTTGCTGATGATGCAATATGGTGCAACCCACCTTATGGTAGAGAGATAGGCAAATGGGTAAATAGAGCGTGGCATGCATCCGCCGATGCAACGGTAGTTATGTTACTTCCTGCAAGAACTGACACAAGATGGTTTCATGACTATATTTACAAGAAGCCGAATGTTGAAGTTCGATTTATTAAAGGGCGCCTTAAATTCGGCAACAGCAAGAATTCTGCGCCGTTTCCGTCCATGATTGTAGTCTTTAGACCATTTAACTAAATAAAGGAGTAATGCGGTATGAACAAATTTGTTGCTTGCGGAAAGCTAATAGAATTTGTCTGCCGCATTTACTCTACCCATATCAATATAAAAACAACGCTTGATATAAACGGGCAAATAATCCAAACATCACAGACAAGCAGCCGTAAATGGAATGCAGACGAATGCAAGGCGGTGTTTGACATATTGCCTAAGCTACATCCAAAAGTTGACGGCATTGTTTACAATGTTGATAAACCCTATTTTTTTTGTCGTAGAGCGAACGAAATTAGCAGGGTTATAGTTGGTGGGAATATCAACGAATGGCGCAATACAGTGTATTTTAATGCCAAATACATGCGTCTTATACAATCGTGCCAGCAACAGCCAGTGCTTGACATTCAAATTGACGGGCAATGGGTAGACAATAACAGATTGTTAAATGTCTGCTATGATTCTCCGAGAATATTTAATCTGCCAAAGCCTGCTGGCATAAGCGACAAAATATGTCGGCTATCTGTCGGATATAATTGCGGATTTACAGTTAATAGCAATACTGTACTTGTGCATGACGGTGGAATATGGGTTAAGTCCATTGAAGAAACTGACTCATGTTTCACCGAATCACAAGTTGATAATTATCTGCTTGAATATGAAATTATATCGGAAGAAAAATAATTTCAAAATAGGTATTGACAAGCTGTGCAATATATGCTACTATAATGTCATAAGGTGGTGACGCACAATGGCTCAAACGATTAAATGCCGTCAATGTGGCAAGCAAGTTGATAAATCCACCGCAATTGAAATCAAGCCAAGAACATATGTGTGCTCTGAGCAGTGCAATAATGAATGGCAATTAGCACATGAGCAGAAAAGCAAGCCCATTGCAGAAAAATCGCCAATGCGCCAACTGACAGATTATGTGCAGTCCTATGCGCCAAATACGGCATGGGTCAAATTCGGGGCTAATGTGCAGAGAATGTGCAAAGACGGCATGACTGTTGCGGGCATCCACTATACATTATGGTATATGCGAGAACATGAGCAAATGCAGCTTGACGGAGATGGACTTGGGCTTGTTCAGTGGTATTATGATGCGGCTAAAAATTTCTATCAATGGCAACAGCGCATGAAACAACAAGTATCAAACTGGCAACAAACAGAAAATACTGCCGTAAAAATACAACAAAGCAATGCGAATGAGGAGGTATTCAAATGAAAGACAAGGTGTGCGGATTGTGCGAGAATACTGACGGACTGTGCTATATGACCGACCCACCCCAATATAAATGCCGAGTAACGGGGCAGTTTCATAGATTCGACGATGATTGCAATGTTGAAACAACCAAAGATGCATTTGGATGCAATACTAAAACATTGACATGGCATAGTGTAAAAGACGATGTCCCGCCGACGGACGAAGAAGTGCTTGTTTGTTTTTATGATGAAGATTCGGGCGAATACGGCTCTTGCGTTGTTGCATATTATACAAACGACGATGAAACGCTTGAGGAGTTTGAGCGTCCTGTATGGTGGACCACAGACCGCAATTACATTGTAGACAATACAGACAAATGGGCACACATTGAAAAGCCCGAGGTGCCTAATGTATGATTTTACAGCGGCAAGGTTACTATTGGGATGCTTGATTCAACGCCCCAAGCTTGCTGTTGACGATAAATACCCTCTTGGCAAAAAAGACTTTTCCGAACAATTATTCCATCTGCGGCTATATCAAGCAATTCACACTCTTGCCCAAAGAGGGGCAAATAGCATATCCGCAATGGAATGTTATAACCTCTGCAAGAGCAATCAAGCAGTAAAAGAGTTGTTCGATTCAAACAATTTGTCGGCATTCATTGAGACAGTATCAAAGGTCGCAGATGTAAACAATTTTGCCCTGTATTATTCGACCGTCCGCAAATGCAGTTTAATCAATGCGTTCAAAGAGGCGGGATTCGACACGGCTAAGTTTGCGCAGAACATAAGCAAATACACAGAAGAAGAAATTTCAAGCCACTTTCTGTCACAAGCCGAAAAAATTTCAAGGGAGTTTAAGTGTGGGGCAGAAAGAGAAGAATATCTTGCTGGGGCAGATTTCATTGCAACAAAAAATAAATTCAAAGAATCGCCCGATTATGGACCATCTTTTCAATCGCCATATCTGAACAGCATATACAGAGGTCAAAGCGGGCTGATTTTAAGAGCAGGTAAAAGCGGCTTCGGTAAATCTGTGCAATCCATGGGCGATGTCTGCAAATGCTGTTGTAAAGAATATTGGGACGATGAGTTAAAGCAATTTGTTCCTAATAAGTCCGCTGTGGGTCCCGCACTATTCATCAATACCGAAATGGACTTGCGGAAAGAGCTTGACCCACTTATTATTGCTTGGATAAGTGGCGTATCTCGAGGCAAAATCAAGGACGGATATTACTGCGGGGACGAAGAAGAACGGGTTGAACGAGCTGCGCAGATATTGCTTGATAGTAAGCTGTACATTGTTGACGACCCATGCTTCACTACAACAAGCATTGTTTCAACTATAAAAGAATACAGGAGCATTCACGGCATTAAGCTTGCCTGTTTTGACTATATACAGAATAATGGCTTTGTTGCAAGTGAAATTGCGGGCGAGACAAAAATTCCGCAAAGAGAAGATATGGTGTTGCTTGCTTTAACAGACAGGTTAAAACAAGTACAGCGGATGTGTGATATTCCTGTTTTAACTTCTGTGCAAACAAACGGCATGGAGGACACAATGAAATATCCAACAGAGGCTTGCTTAGCTGGGTCTAAGGGGCAAATTCGCAAGACCGATGCAACAATGGTTATATTGCCACCTAAGCAAGACGAGCTTGATATATTTGATATGGCTAAGAGTAATCCTAATCTTGGAATTGATGAAAATGCGGTCTGCAATACAGTGACACATATTCTAAAAGGCAGAAACAGTAAATTCCCAAGACATGTTAAAATATATCAACAGGTCAATTATGGCACAGGGCGAACACATGACTGGTTTGCTACGGACAAGGATGGAAATCAAGTTGATGGACTGCATGGTTTGTTAATTGAATGTGATGGGAGGAAACAGGTATGAATGATATGGTTCGTGCAACAATTCAGAGCTTAATTGACGAATTATATATCAAATGGGGTTGCGATCCTGCTTATTATGTTGATGATATGCTCGAAGGCAAGAAAGCTAAGATTGATTCCTATATTATTGAATGGCTAAAGGCGCATTTAGATGATGAGGTGTAACAATGCAATACATGGGCGGTAAGAGCCGCATATCTAAACAAATTTCGGAGGTTTTGAACAATGCGTTATCTTGGTGGCAAGAGCAGAATTGCCAAACAGGTTGCAGAAGCGCTGAATTCTGCGCTGAGAGAGAGAGAGAGAGTATTTGTAAGCCTGTTTTGTGGCTCTTGCGCCGTTGAATCAAAGGTGGACGCAGACATTAAAATTCTCAATGACAAGCATTCCTATCTCATTGCTATGTGGCAAAGGCTGCAACAAGGATGGCGACCGCCATATGCCGTAACAAAGGAAGAATATTATGCAATTAAAGCCAATATGAACGCCAATCCAGCATTAACCGGGTTTGTTGGCTTTGGATGTTCTTTCGGCGGAAAATGGTTCGGTGGTTATGCAAAGAGCGACAAGAAACGCAACTATTGTATGAATTCAAGAAATTCAGTGTTAAAAGATTTGCCGGGGTTGCAGGGCGCAACTTTTACTTGTCTCGACTATAAAGCCGTACCGATCCCAGATGGAGCGGTTGTATATTGTGACCCGCCTTATGCCAATACAACAGGATATAGTACGGGCGCTTTTAACAGCGACGAATTTTGGGAATACATGCGCCAATTATCTAAACGGTGCGATGTGTATATTTCCGAAGAACAAGCGCCCGGTGATTTTGAATGCATATGGGAACAAGAGTTAACGCGTTGGATTGATAGGAATAAATCTAATCAACCAAAGAAGATTGAAAAATTATTTAAGTATAAAGGAGGATGTATGTAATGAATATTAAAGAATACAAAAGCGCGATAGAAACTCTTTATAAAGATATGTGCGAAAACGCAGACCTTGCAACAAAGCAATTTCGAGGACAGTCAAATTCCACATTAAACACTGAATGGGGACGCGGATATATGGACGCGCTCGAAACCGTGCTCAAAATTTTGGACGATGTTAAGGTTGTTAAACCGCGAACAAAGAAGCGCGAACCCATGGAAATTCAGCTTGATTATATTGAAGACCTCTATAATTTCGAGGAAATTTATTTTGGCGAAAAGCCCTCGCGCGAACGAAAGAAAGAGTTATTTGAGCAACAAATTCAGTGTGTAATTGACATCTGTAAAGAATATTACCGCCCCTATGATTTAGTAAGCATAGATGAATTAGATGATTGACATTCAATCTATCAAATCGCGCCTCACAAGCGATGATATTATTGCTGTTATGGATGGCATGGGCATACCATTGGTATCAGCAAATAATCAGTATCAGCTATATCCAAGTTGTTGCCATCACACAGATTGGCAAAATCATAAGGCAAAGCTCTATGCGTACAATGATACAAAAATGCTGCATTGCTATTCGTGCGGCGAATCCTTTGATATATTTGGCATTGTTCAAAAAGTAAGGCAATGCAATTTTCAATCCTCTATTGCATATATATGTGAAATTCTGCATATAAATCCCTCAGAAAATGTGCAGAAAGAAAATGTTGATAATTGGCAATCAGACCTTGGCAGATGGATAAAAGGCGGTGATGAATCTGAAACAGTTGAAATTCCAACATATGACAAAAGTGCAGTTGAGCTGTTTGACCGATTATATCCGCAAGACTGGTTGCAATATGGAATTTCTGCGGACACGATGGACAAGTTCGGCATAGGTTGGTATGGTCGAAAGGCTTGCATAACAATTCCTGTATGGCAAGGAGATAAACTCGTCGGCATGCGCGGAAGATATATGAGACCACAAGACACAGAAAGGGGTAAATATCGCCCCGTAAGCGATTTAAGCGGACGGGTATATAGATACCCTACCAATGCTGTTCTGTACGGTTACAACGAAAATAAATGGCAAATACAGCGGTCTAAAACGGTGTGGCTTGTCGAAGCAGAAAAGACCGTCTTAAAATTTGACACATGGGGCATAAATAATGCCGTTGCGGTATTCGGCTCTAATATATCAAAACGGCAAATTCAAATGCTTATTGAGTTGGGCGTAAACAATGTAATACTTGGATTTGATTCGGACTACAAACAAATTGGCGATGATGATTACAAGCTATTCATTGAAAAAACCAAGCGAACAATCGCTAAATTGCGCCCATTCTTTTCGGTTGAGGTCTTTTATAATTGTTTGGGTTTTAATGCGCACAAGTTTTCCCCAACAGATTATACAAGAGAGCAATTTAATGAATTGTGCAAACATATGGTAAAGGTAAATTGATATGATTGATGTAAAATGTATTATAACAAGAAAGGTGTATGATAGCGGAGATGGCTATCGGGTCTATTCGTGCCGACCTGTCGGAGCAGAAAAGACCAATGAGCTTGAGTTGAATAAATACGGCGACTTTACACTTTCTATCAATCAGACCACATTTGCCGTTGGAAACACGGTTCATGTTTGTGTTGAAAAGGACGAGCTTTCAAAATATCCCGGCTCATATAAGTTTGTGTCGTATTATAACCAAATAGGTGCGGACATTTCGCCCGAAACAGCAAAACAAATAATGTGCAACTTTATGACAGAATCTCAGGCAATCAGCATTATTGATGCATATCCTGACTTTATTCGATTGATTCTCGATGATAAAACCGATGAAATTGATATAAAAAAAATCTATGGTGTCGGCAAACATCGGTTGGCTCTTTATCAAAGAAAAATCAAAGAACACTGTAAGGAAATTGCATATGCCCCGATTTGTTATAAGTGGAGCATTAAAGACATAAGGCTTGTTTCGGGCAGATTTGGAAGCCCACAAGAATTTGAGTCTGCGGTCAATTCTGCTCCATATGCCACGCTGATTGATAAATGCGAATGTAGCTTTACAGAGGCGGACAAAACAATCCTTAAAAATAACAGAGAATTGCGGTCGTCTGAAGAGCGGTGTTTATATGCTTGTTTGCATGAGTTAAAACAAAATGAATTAAACGGCAGTACGATAATGTCAACCGCTGAACTTTCACACATTATTTTTGATAAATATAATGCTTGTTATGATAAATTGGTTGATGTTGTTAAGCGGTCAAGCAAGATTCATTATGACGATGTGTGCAAATCTGTTGCCCGTGAGTCAACATATCAAAGCGAACGAGCTATTGCACAGATATTGCTTGAAAAAATAAAAAAACCGTCAAAACTCTATATTGAACTCGACAAATACAGAGAAATTAACGGGATTACATTGACAGATGAGCAGTTAAGCGCTGTTGATATGGTCGCAAATAACAGTGTATGCATGCTGAATGGTTATAGTGGCTCTGGTAAATCAACAAGCACAAAGGCAGTTATTCGCATGCTTGAGGACTGTAACAAGACATATACATTGCTCGCCCCCACAGGAATTGCATCCCGCGTACTATCCAAAGCAACAGGGCGCAAAGCACAAACAATACATATGTTCCTTGCAACAAATGAAGAAGCGGGGGATTATGTGTTGTTGGACGAGGCGAGCATGTGCGCCGTTGATTTAATTGCTACATTACTGCAATCACCGCAGCTAAACAAAGATACTAACCTAATCTTTGTCTGTGATAATGCGCAGTTATTATCAATTTCTTGCGGTAATTTTGTGCAAGATGTTATTGATAGCGGGTTAATGCCTCGCGTATCATTGTCTAAAATTTTTAGATACAAGACAAGTGGTATTGTCACAGAAGTAACAGATGTACGAAATGGCGAATACGGCAATTTAACCAATGCATATGCGGACTATTCATTCGTTCAAATTTCGGACGAGCCAATGCAACAAATTTCTGCGGCTTATGATAAATTCTTGTCTATGGGATATACAAAGGACGATATATTGCTCTTATGCCCCTACAATAAGTCTAAAATTGGCTCTACGGCGATTAACGCATATATGCAGGACAAGTATAACCCCCATGAAGAAACGGGCTTCAGAGCGCAAAAAAATGGCATTAGAATGCATGACCGCGTAATTAACAAGAAGAATAATTATCATGTAATTGCCTGCGCGTGGTCTGAGGAAGAACAAGAATATGTGGACGGCGGGCAAATGTTTGTCGCCAATGGTGACATAGGCGAGGTAGTACAGTATCAAAATAACGACAATGAGCAGTATTTAATTATTCGATTTGGAGACAGATACGCAAGATTTGAGCCATCAGACATCTTGAATCTGCAATTGGCGTACTGCATATCCTGTCATTCATCGCAGGGCTGTCAGGCAAAAGCGGTCATTTGTGTATTTGACCGCATGCATCAGACGCTTATAACTCGCAATTTGCTCTATGTAGCAATGTCCCGGGCGCAAGAACAATTGTGTGTAATCGGAGATTATGAAACTATTGTTTGTGGCATTTCAAAGCAGGAAAATCTTGAAAGAAAAACTTTTTTGAAAAACATGTTGACAAATCCGCAAGAATATGATATTATGTTGTCAATATGAAAGGAGGGCACAGTTATGAACTATGCCGACAAAGCGTTTGACAAAGCGAAATATTATAAGTATGAGCGAACAACAAACAGGGGCGAAAACAAATCGAGGAAAGACCGCGTTGTAAGAGAGCACTATACGGTGCATGAATCTGGCATGCGCAATCTTGCCGAGGCTATCCTTAAAAGTGCTATTGTAGATGTGCAAGACAATAGTCTTCGGCTTAAAGCAGATGTCCGTGATTTTGCAATGGGCAAAGAAAAGAATTGGTGCAGGACATTATGCCAAATCAGCCATATTGACTACAATGCATATAAGGAGCGCGTCAGGGAGTTACTATGAATATGTATTACAGAATTTATTTAGGCGATTTCAAGAAGAATGATTTTCTTGTTATGTTCTCGTCAGATGAAAAAAGCAATAACCTAATTCCTCAAAAGGGCGAAATTTTGCAGATTGATGGCGAATTATATATCGTTAAGTGCGTCCTGCATGACTACGACCTTGAAGAAACAGATATTTTCGTTGATAGATATGAGGAGTGAGATAACTGGAAATCAAGATGTTAAGGCACCCGACCGATGAGGACTGGGCGTTTGTTAAGACCTGTGCATTAAACACAATTGGCAAGAAAGCCGCTACATTGCCCACAGACAAATGGAAGAAAAAGATTCTACGAGCTGAGCACAGCCCAATTCGGACTCTTTGGTTTGCATTTGAAATGCATATTCCGTCGTTTGTATCAGTTCATTATTGCAGACATAATGTCGGCTGTTCTCATTTTGTGCAATCACAGCGCAATGATAGGCAGTCCAATTATGACCGCAATAAAGCCCCACAGGACGCAGAAGTAAGCCACATCATGGTTGTTAATGCTCAGGCACTTATCAATATGGCGCATAAGCGGCTATGTGGTGCAGCTGCAACCGAAACTCGCACCGTCATGAGAGAAATTGTCAAGCTTGTATTGCAGACAAATCCCGAATTCAAAGAAATGCTTGTTCCGCAATGCGTATACAAGAACGGCAAGTGTGATGAATTTTATCCATGTGGATACAATGGCGGTTGCAACTAAAATAAAAAAAATGGGGAACATTTAATAGCTTAATTGCTATCTTGTGTTCCCCATAATTATATTAAGTTGAAGCAGAGGGCATTGCCCAAGTCAATGTCCCGTCTGCTCCAATAGTCAACACCTTGCCTGCATCTTCTGCCGTCCATGCAGGAAGTGCAACATAATTGTTTGTTTTGAGATATCCAATATCAACAGCATCGTTATCATCGGTCGGCTCTGCTGTCAGCTTTAACTTGCCAACCATTGTTCCTCCTGATTTAAGTAACGCAGATGCTTGAATGGCTTGTGTCTTGCTGTCAGAATACTCCTTGGTAACAGCATGGTTAGCCGCAGTAGGTGCACCAACACTAATTGCTACATATTGAGACTGTGTGTCTGCTTTAACAAATGCGGCAGTACCGTCTGTCGCACCAGTCAATCTTGGGGCATTCGTGCCTGCTGCCTCAATTGTTGCGCCAATGTATAAAGGCGCAGGACCATCGGTGCTGATTTTATGAGCATTGATAATTGCATGCTCGTTCATGTTAAGGTCGGTATCAATTAGCCCGTCACTACCAAGCAAACTGTGGTCGTCTACATATTTCTTTGTAGCTGCGTCTTGGTCTGCCGTTGGGTCAAGCAGGTCTGTAATCTTGTGGTTGTTTAAGCTTGTCTCGGACTCAATAGCAATACCTGTGTCCGTGTTACTGATAGACTTAACCCCCATGATGGAATTGCCACCCATATACAGGTTGCCAGTCATAGGAACAGAACCGTCCGCCTTGAAATCTCCGCTGCTCCCGCCACCGCCTTGACTTGCTTGCTTAATCCATCCACTGCCTTCAGCATACTTGTAAACATCGCCCGTGTCTATCTCATAGAACTCATCGGCATTGTTTGCTTTAATGTCCGCCTTGTTGTCCGTACTAAGCCCGCAATATTCGGCATATCTTTTATTCTCATAAAATGCAGGACGCTCTAATGTAATCGCCATTAAATCACCTCCAATGCATTTGGTTGTTCGACCCATTGCTTAGAATCAGCATCATAAAGAAAATATTTACTTGTATCAATTTCTTTGAATGCCGTTCCGTTTTCAACATTCTGTGGCTTCTCGTCCGTAGACAGACCGCTGAATCTTGCGCATCTGGGCGGCTCATAATAAGCAGGGCGAATTAAAGTAATCAGTTAAATCGCCTCCTTGTAAAATTCTTAAAAAAATTAAAGAGCCCGCAATTAAGCAGGCTCTTTTTGATTGTTGAAAATCCACATACCGACATATGATGCGCAAAATTCGTTTATATCCGAATATGCATATTCCGTCATATCATAATTGCCGTAGAAAATCGGCTGCCGCTCCTCGAACATTTGCAAATACTGCGCATCATTCGCAAGGTTGTTTTTCAATGCGATATAATGCCCGTATTCATGGCAAAGAGCAATAAGCATCCGCTTTTCGGTCGATTCTTTTATGCGAATTTCTTTGCGCTTTGGTATAATCTCGCCATCTTCGTGATAATATGGAATAAACCTGATTTTGTATTCTGCTGTCAGTTCTGCATATTCTTCTGCACCGACGAGTTGCTCGAATTGTTCGAGCGTTTTCGTCTGTTCTGTTGTTGGCAGAAATAAATTGAGAACTGTTCCCGCCGCAAGGAATAAGACAAAGAATATTGCAAAGCTGATTAGAAATGTTTTACGCATTTTCTTTCTTATAGTAATACAATCCATCGTTGAGGAAATTAGAGCCAATTACGATTGTTCCTGCCTTATTAACAGCAAGGTTGTTAATTTTCACCGATGTTTGTTGGATTGACCAATTTATTCCGTCGTCACTTGCTGCAAAATTATTCCCATAATGAGCGATAAATCTTCCATCAAAAAACACACACGAGCCAAATGGGACTGTTGCATCAGCGGTTCCAGCAATGCTCCAATTCACACCATCGCTGCTATATGCCACTTCTGTTCCGCTTCCTTTTATAACGTAAACGCCATTTCCGTAAGAAATAAATGTAGACGAAGTGCGCAAAGTATAGGTGGTATATTCAGGGAATGTTATCGTTGCAGTGTGAGCCGCCCAGTTGGTTGCATCTTCAGATATCCAAAACTTGTTTGTGCCATTTTCAAATAGAAAATACTTATCATTCGCCAATCCGCCATACGCGTTTGGCACATCGATGGTGCTAAGCTTTGCGTTAAAGCGAGCTGAACGTATCAACGCACGCACAGGACGATAGCCGGAAATCCAAGATGTAGAATTCGCAGACATATCGCCAGATATTGTAGTTGCATAATCTTCATATGCAACACTGTTTACTGGCGAGAGCCATGCAAAAGCGCCTGTTTGAATATTTTTTGAAAATCCACCAGTAATAGAGTAATAGGTCGTGCCAGATACATAATTTGACGTCCAAATTATACTAAGCTCTCGCTTTCCAACAGACAACGCGCTCGGATCATTAAGATGCACATCTGATTGCTTCTTGCCTGTATTTTCTATATCCCAAGATTCTCCGTCTGTTGATTTTAAGTGATAAATACTACTTACCGCTCCCGATATCGCAGGAATTGCAAGAACATGGAAAGAGTCATCTTCACTATCGACAACTGCATTCGTAAACTTTTGACTGCCGGTATCTATTTGCTGCGAGGTAAACGAAATCTTTTCATACTGCAATACAATATCATCGCTTGCGCTTGCAATAATCCCAATTTCTCCTGAAACCGCGTTAATTGTGATAACGCCGTCAGCATAAGCTGTGTTTGTAATATCAACGCCATTCATTGTCACAGTAACTGTTGCGCCATTCATTGTATAGCCCGCTTCTGCGGTCAATGTTGCAGTATAAGCAGACCCTTTGCGCGCACTTGTCGCGCCGTTGTTGCTTGTGCAGTTTGTCAGCGTGTTTGTGACAGTGTAAAAGATATTTGTATAATCTTCAACATTCGACGCATCACTTTCTTGAAAGTTTGTTCCAATAGCGGTTGCCTTAAATTGAAAATCGCCCTCAGGCAATCCAACTGCGGTTAAATCAAGCTCTAATCGGTCGGACGGCAGAGTACCATACAATTCAAAATCGCCGCCATCAACGCTCATGTAGCCATTGTATCCAGTTACAAAAGCGCCGTTGTCGGTATTAGGAATGATGGTTAATGTGTCGCCAGTTATTTTGATTTCTGGCGCGTAGAGCTTTGGTTGGTCTCCTCCGCCGCCTTGGTTAAGAGGGCACAAAATTGGTCTGCCAAATTCGTCCTTGCGAATTTCATAATCTTCAGAATCTACAAGATATTCTCCGCCCGGCACCTTGAACAATTTGCCCATCTAATCACTCCTTTGCGTATAAATTAAATTCGAGCGTAAATGTTTTGTCATTCAGCTTTTTATATTTTTGTGTCTTAATGTCAGAAAAATAAGACTTTGTATAAGTGTCCATTGTGTCAAACGGCAAACGAGATATGCCAATACCACCAATTTGTGATAACATTGCTTGTATCTGTGCAATAGGAAGGGCTGTAACTTCTGCCGTGTCTTCAACTATTTGTACAACGGACCATCCTGCAGGCAAACTCAAGTTACCATATGCCCACGCAGGGTTTAATTGCTGTAAGAATGCGGACTGCAATGTCTGAGCAGAATCGCTCTTTGCAATCATCCCACCAAGAGAATTAAACTGCGCGAGGAAAAATTGGCTTGTCACTCCATATGCAGGAATAACATTAAAGCATCCACAGGCATCTCCACTGTCGCCCTGATACATTACATATCCATTGTCCCACGTCGGCATAGAGCCAGTCGGGTCTTGCAAATTATATGCAGTTGTAACAGGGTCGCCATCTGTAACTGCTGGTCCAAAAACATACGGCATACGAATCTTGTCTCCAATCACTACATTGTTTGAAGATTGTCTTTCGGTATACCATTTAATATAATCTTGTGGTTCCATAAACAGCGAAGAGCGGAAATTGTTACTCCATTCTGCGCTGTTTACACTACGCAATATTGCCGATTTTAACCCGGCGAATGTTTTCGCATCGCTTGTCTGAAAAGCAGGTATGTCACACACATGGTCGGAGTCAACGAAATATGCCTTGCTCGCCCCACTGAACACATTGTTAAACTGCGTTACATAATTTGTCATTAAATCCGAAGCGTATGAGTCTGCTTGCGTTGCAACATCCGTCGATATGAAATTTATGTAAATTATCATGTGCTCAAATCCATCGTCAGCCCAAGAGAAAGCAGCTGCAGGGCTATAAATCCTACATTCCAATCTATCTGGCGTGGCAATCACAACGCCGTTGCCTGTTGCGTCTCCAAAATCACGCAATGCATTGTAATCCGCCCCTGAAGAAGATGCGTCTAACGTGCCTACAATTCTTTCCCCTGCGGCATTGTGGGCATAATATCCTTTTGCAAGCGTAGCTGGCGTTACAGTATCATAAGAAATATCAAGCAATGTGACACCGTTTACTTCAACCTTAGAGACCGCGGCGTCTGCCGTTGCCTGAAAAACCATAAGCGCCCAAAGTTCTTTAGTCGGCAAAGTGTCGAATGTCAATTTCTTAAATGCTGTATTGTTCCATGTCCCACTATCATATGCGAGAGTGCATGCGGAGCCGTTGCAATATCCGACATATCTTGCGGCATCTTCCTTCTGAACAAGTAGCTTGTCGAAATGTTGCCCGTTCGATGTGAACCCGATTTCAAAGCTTAGGCTCTCATTTGTAAATGTCAGTCTGTCTTTCCAAGTCCAAGATAACATTTAATCGCCCCTCTCACATGGTAATTGTGGCAGTAAGTCCGCCACCATCATTTATAGATTCTGAGTACGATGCGGAAGAGCCTGCCTCTAATGTGCCTGCAACTCCAAGCACGGTAACGCCCTGCCTAATATTTGCCGGAATAATCTTGGCAGATTCAGTATCCGCAATTTTTGCAGTTCCGCCTGAATAATATCCCTCTGCGACCGATTTTGCAGACAGGTCGGATATTTCAATGTTTGCCTCGCCGTTGTTCGGCAAAGAGCCATATAATTTCCGCCCCTTTGAATATGCGGTCTTGTTCACGAGAATATCAAGGTCCGTTGCGGTTGCGTCATTGGTATTTGTGAGAGATTCAATTCCAGAAACATATTCGTCAGGGAACGAGATGAGAGTTACGCCGCCAGTTTTTTGGCGAATAGCAGTGGCGACCTTAGAAAGGTCGACACTATCGACTAAATATTCTGCCATTAGAAACTCACCCCATTTGCATTTGGCACAGTAGCCGCAGACCAAACGCCGTCTACTACGCGCAAGAACTTGCCGTTGTCTGCGGCTGTCACAGCAACAGCAGACATAGCAGACACATCCGACGCCGATAATGTAACAGCGCCCGTCTTATTGTTTACGCTTGCAACGGGGGCGCTTGTTAAATAGTCTGTCCCAGCAACAGCAGAAGAGATGTTGCCGTTTCCATCACCTTTAAGCAAGCCAGAGACAACAACCTTGTCCTGTTTTGCATCAACATCTTGTTTCCGCGGAATTGATAAAGCATCAACATATAAAGATAAGTTTTTCAAAATTATCATCTCCTTGCTTGTTTAAGAAAGTGCACCCCGCCCCGTTGTAAAGACGGGATGCAATAACATTGTTTGTTAAATTAGCCGATAATAACAACGCGGTAGGTGTTAGCCGTCAAAGTACCAGTGCCATTAATAGTAATGGTAACATTGCCATTAGAAGCAACAGTAACATCGGTCATGACCATAGCACCAGTTGCAACTTCATACACCTGAACAGTCACAGGCGTAGACACGCTGTGAGTGCCAGAAGCGATGGTCCAAGTAAATGCTCCACCAGCCGCGGTAAGAGCACCGTTTGTACTAGTGTATTTCTTCAGAAGCGTCGGGAAAGAACCCCAAACAGGAGCTGCCTCGCCGCTCGAGAACAGAATCTGCCCTTCGGTGCCAGCAGCTGTAGGAGCGTAGAACGACGGATTCTTTGTCGCGTTACCGTTCAGCATAATGCTGTTTTTGGTAGCGCCTTCGTCAACGCCTTCAAGTTTCGTGTAATGTGCGCTGGACATTGCACCTGCGGCAGTGCCAGAAGCGAGACTCATCTTAATGCCAGTTGCGTCAACGCTCAGACCGTTTGCGGCAACAACCTTAGCAGAAACCTCGTTTGCTTCGCTAATAGCAATGCCGTTGCCCGCCGTATACACGTCAACGAGATCTTCAACATTCAAATAAATGTGAGATTCCGTGCCAGTGCCAGCCGCGGTGTCATGAGTATTAACTACGAAATCAATGTATTTCGTTCCCTCAGAAAGCCCAGACGGGTCGCCTTCGCCAGTGGAAGTCTTAATACTTGCAGACTTGACCAAGTAGTCCTTCGGAATATCAATGTTTACGCCTGCTGCAACGCCGCTTTTCTGAAGCTGATAGGTTGCAATATAGCCAGAAGTAGCCGTTGCCAACTTAACAATAGTATACTCAGGCACATTGACTTCGGGGATAGTAACCATAAGCCCATCAGCGCCAAGAGATGCCGCATTGCCCTCAGCGGGGTTAAGTTTAATTCCAATAGTGGGAGCAGTAGCTGTGCCACCAACAGTGATGCCACCATTGGTTGCAGCCGTCACAGAGGCAACTTTCTCGTTAGCAATTGCTTCTGCGGCAGCGGCGTTGCCCTGAGCAGCCTCAGCAGCCGCCTTAGCACCGAACACCGTGTCTTTATCAGCGGTGTCGCCCTTTTCACCAAGGACAGCAGCAGCAGCGCCCGCAATATCAGCGCCAATAGCCGCGGGAGTAATTTCGACAGAGTCAACGGCGGTCACATGTCCTGCGACATCGACCGTAACTTTTGCCACATGGCTTGCATCGCCAGTAGCACCAGCGGTCACGCCCGACAGAGCGTGCCCAATAGTAAGCGTTTTGCCTGTACCGTTCACATCAACCCACTTATTGCCCGTAGCCATGGTAATAGTGTCGGTCTTAGCGGTTGCGGCAATGGTTGCGTCCTCTGCCTGCCCAGCAACAGCCGTAACCGCCTCACTCTGCTTCTTAACGGCAACATTGCTAAATGCATTCTGGTTGACTTCACCACCGCCAGCGACAGCATTCTTTACTGCCGTATCAAGTGCTTTCAACGCCGCTTCGACGGTCATGTCGGCAGATACATAGCCATCCTCAACGGGCGTATACCCAGCAAGGGTAAGCCCGATAACATTAGTAGTAGTTACGTTGCCCGTTCCATCCAAACCAGTGATAACAGCGCCAGTAGTGCTGCCCTGATTATAAACAACGCCAACAGGTCCCCACGCAGTTCCGTTATAGCGATAAATAAATTTATCTGCGCTATTGTAGTAAATCTGACCTTCCTTCGGAGAGGCGGGGGCTGTGCTCAGAGGCTGAATCACAGCGTTTTGGAGTTCGTTCTGCAAAAGGTTAATTGATGCAAGATATTTAATTGCCATAATTTATACACCATCCTAAATTAGTTAAGATATGCTTTGCCACTAAATGCGGTCGAAAAAGCAATTGTAAGATTGTTCATGTCAACGTATTCAACACCGCCAACAACAACTGTGTCAGCGCTGTCTACTGTAGTAACAGACGGATATTTGCCAAGATTGTGCTGAATTTCCCATACAGCCTCGGCAGATGCTTGTGTAAACACAAATGTCTTGTCACCGTTACCGCTTCCACCTGTGGGCTTTAATGTCCCGTCAGGCTGAATGATATAGAGGTCGGCAGATGCTTCGCCTACAACTACAATTTTTTGACCGTAGTAATAGACAGTATTGGACGAGCCGGGCGCTTCAGCCGTAGCCGCAGCCGCAACAGCTTCATCATAACTATTGAAATACGCATTGTATTCAACAGGCAATGCCGCAGTCATAGCAAACGGCACTGAAAAGTTTAGCTTTGGAAGATTTGCAATTGCCATATTGACCTCCTTTCTTAAATGGTAACGGTGTATTTGTTCGCAGTATCGTTGGCTTTTGCAAAGTCAATTCGATATACTTTATAGTTAATCGCGGTATAGCCAGCCGCGCCCTCAACTTCCATGGTAGATGTAGTAAATGCAGAAGTAATGTCCGCATTAAGACCGTTTACATCTTTAATGGATGTAACATTGCGCAATGTGGCTGGATATGCAATTACAACAGACTCTGCCCCAACAGGCACATTGACAGTAAATGTATTGCCATTCGCCAACGCCTTGCCAGACTTCTGAGAAAGACCGCGAATAGATGCGCTGCTGATGGTTGTGGACTTGTCGGCAAATGTTCCATAGAAGCTATTGCGATAACCGCTAATAACACCTGTCTGAGCCGTCTTAGTTGCACCCTTAATCTGCCCTGTGACATACGGTTTATTAAGTGCAGTGACAGGAGTTCGACCATCACTGTATGTGCCACTGACAGTAATTCGATATGCCGAGCCATCAGGCACAATATAGGTTTCGAATGTGCCGCTCTGAGTATCTTTTGTTTCTTCAGTAACATTGTTACTCGCAGACCACGCGGTAATAGCAACGCCCGTTGGATTCGGACCATATTCATATTTACCCGCGTTGAATGACGCGCTATATGCAGGAGCAACACTTGTTCCAACTTCATACGCTTTTGCAGTTGTGCTCGACACGGCTACAGTCGGCTGTGTAATCGTCGGATTCTTATCTTCGCTGTATGCATCATTCAATATGTCAAGCCAAGACTTGTTGTCCGCTGGAACTGTAACTTTGCCACCAGTGGGTACATACTTGCCAAACTGGTAAGTAAATACAAGGTCGTCACTGAACATAACCTTGTCGGCAGAAATAGTATCGATAGAAGAACCCGGCTTAACCCACAATTTGCCGTCAGCATCGACGCCAACGGCAGATGTCATATCATCAGTCTTTGGCTCGGCTTTAACCCCGCCCAGCGTATCGGCTGTCGCGACAGGCAACTCGTATTGTTCTGGAATTGTCGGCTTGTCCGTTAAATCGTCATAAGAGCCGCCGAAATTGCTTGTGCCAGCGCCAATGTTTGCTCTTGCTTGCGCCTTTTCTTCGTCAGTAAAAGACTGGCTAAACACGCCCACATATTGCGACAAATCAACGCCGTTAATGCCAGCGTTAATCCACAACTGACTTGCCTCAGAATAGATATACAGGATTTTATCATTATCCATGTCGGTAATGGTTAAAATCAATCCATCCCAATTCTTAGGCTGACGATCATAGTTGTCAACAATATATTGCGTTGCCACTGTCTGAACAGTATCTTTTGTGGCGTTGATTACTTCATCTTTGTTGCGAATTTGAACTGCAGTAATATCTGCAAGCTCGGCTTTTGTAGCATATGTGTTTGCAATATTGTTTCCATCCGCATCGCCAGTTGCACGAGCCACTACAGTTGTTCCGTCTGTAAGATTACTCGATAGTTGGTCGAGATTTTCTTGCACTTGCGCAATAGCGTTTGCCTGTGCCGTAGACACTGGCTTATCTTCATCGGATGTATTATCAACATTGCCAAGCCCAATATCCGCCTTAGATAATTCGATGACGCCCGTTTTGCTATTGACAGACTGTACGGGTGCAGCACTTGCGGCTTGCTCTTTATTCACATATCCCGCATCATTAGTCAGTTGACTAACATTTACAGGGATGTCAGACGTTTTTGCATAATCCGCCAATGCATCTTCTGTGATGAACCCGTTGTCATTTTCAAGCTCAGATGTCTTTGTCGGAATCGTTGGTCGATTGATAAGGCTGTTATAGTTGCCGTCAAAATCGCTCGTTCCTGCTCCAATATTTTCACGCGCCTGTTGTTTCTGCTCGTCGGTCAATGCTTGCGTAGCATATTTGACAGCTTGCGTCTCAATATCTCCCGTAAGCCCGTCTACGCTTGTCACAGGATATGGTGGAGGATTGTCTGCACTATATTGCTTTACATTGTCAAGATTCCCAAGTCCAACAGTGTTTTTATCAATGGATAATTCGGCAATTTTATCAACAATTGGTTGCTCAATGCCGTTAATTTTGATTGCCGTAATTGCACCATCGCCACCGCCTTGGACTTCAGCCCAATAGATATTCTTGCCATCATTTGTCAAATACCAACCCTTGGTATCTTCGCTGATTTCAGGCAATGTCCCATCAGGCAACGGAACAGTGCTTTCTTCATACTTGCGTGTTGTCGGATTCCATATCATCCAATAGCCGTTTGTCCCAGGCGTAGGCGGATGATTATTGATGTCTGTAATTGTCCGCTCTATCTGATAGAACTCACTTGGCAGGGCGTTGTTACAATCGCAGTGCTTTTGAGTGGGTTTCTTGCAATTCTTTTTGTTGCTTGCTTTGCTGTTGTTTGCCATTAACTCTGAGCCTCCTCTTGGCAGTTACATACGCCAATGAGGCTGTTGTTGACCCACCCATTGAATATTTCGCTGTGATAAACTCGACCGTCATTATTGATTCCTCGAAGTTGCATGGCATATCTTCCGCTGTATGGCAACATATCAGATGTAAGCAATGCCGAACAAATATTTCCACTGCGCCGCAAATTGATAATATTAAAATGCTCGTCTCCACAGCAACACTGCTCATTTGCATAATCAATGTCGAGCTTGTAATTCCACGATTCATCAGTGTCTACCGCCACAGTAATCATATCAACGCCATTATTTGCCTCAAATCCAATGTTGCGCGTGTCTTGCGTTACCTTTGTGCCATCAAGCGTAATATTCACATCAACCAACTCCTTTCCTATATATTAAGGCAAAAATATTGCCATTGTTATTCATTCAAGACCTTAATATCATATAGCGCGCCGACCTTTTTAACCCAAATCGAATGAGGCATATCAACAGATGCGCTCTCAATTGTCTCTGACCTAATAACATATGGATATGCCGCTTTTGCAGACCATGCTTTCAGAACAGCATAACTATAAGCCTTTTCTGTTTCGGACTGCGTTGTTGTCGCCATTGTTTTCAGAATAGCAAGTAAATCATCGCTCGGATTTTCTTCAAATAAAATATCGCGGCTTGTAACGCTCCATGTACCAGTATCATATGCCAATGTCGAGCCAGCCGATCTAATATATCCAATATATTTATGTCCGTCCGCATCGTGCTGAATATTAAGCTTGGTATATTCAACACCGTTTGCTTGAAATTTTATATCCCAATTAAGATTAGTCCCTGGTGCAGGAAATGTTGGTGTTGCATTCCAAGTCCACTGCAAAGGCGGATGCTTAACAACTTGCTCTTGCCAATAAACTTCTACCTTGTCGCCATTGATATTGGAACAAGTAACAATCGGTGTTGTATCGCTCGAAACAAATGAATGCCCCCAAATCTGCAATGTCCAATCTTCGGGTAAAACATATCCTTTATTCCATTTGACCCACTGATTTGGATATAGCATCAATTCGCCATCTCCAAATTCAAGTGGAACTTTATTTGTTTCGCCCGGAATACTTGACAAGTTGCTTTGAATGCGGATATAGCCGCCTTTACATACATTTTCCAAAGAGAAATATTTATATGCGGTCGGCTCCGTAAATTGCACAAAGAATGTTTGACTACCAGTGCTAATCTGCGTCCCATACTTTGTCACTCCCAAGCATTCAACAGAATAAGACTGCCCGCTTCTCAACCCAGTAAATTGATAGGTTATTCTACTCGTATCAGATGCGGCATATTGCGTCTTACTTGTAGCAATTAATATGCCCGCGCTATCATACAGGTTGAACAAATAAGTTGCCAATGGCTCGTTTTGAGCCTGTGTATATTCGACGACTACATTAACTTGGCTTGTTGAAATAGTCGAATCAACAGACAAATTAAATGACGGTGTTGAATAACATCTAAGCAAGACCTCGTTCGATTCTGCCGATTCTTCGCCCGCAAGATTATATGTCTTGACAGACGCAACATAAACAGTTCCATTGTTCAATGTTCCTGCGGGAATTATATGGGAATAATCCTGTGTTGTGACCTTTTGAGCATAGACTTCTGACAAATCCGATTGTTTCAGAATCGTCAATTTATTAGCCTGTACTTGGTCGCCACCAGCAGGGACAGTAAATTCAATCTCTTGCGCATTGCTTGCATCAAATGCAACAGGGGCAATCAAATATGGCGTTTGTAATGCCATTAAATCACCCCAATCAAAGCAATTAGGCTACCGCCTGCGCCACTTCCAGTAGAACCCCAAACATTGAGCTCCCCAGTTTCACCAAGGTTATTAGGTTGATGTCGAACAACATTCACAACGCATTTTACAGATGCCGCGCCCCACTCAGAAGCAAAGCCTTTTGCTGTATTGCCATTAAAATACATGGGCGCAGTGTTTATGATTGTTCCGTCGGTCGTTTTGACTGTTGCAACAACGCAACTATATTTTAATAAATCGGGCGCCGTAAGAACCACGGCACTTCCACCGCCAGCAGCATTATAATATAACCGTTGATTCGGCTTAGCTGGCAACGCCTTGTTTTTGAGTGTACTAATATCCTGCGCATTCTTTGTTATTTGTTCCGAAACAGCAGGCGGCACGGTTGGATATAAATTGCTATACGCTCCATCTGTTCTCAGCTTAATTTGTACTTCATAATTTGCCATATGTCCGCCCCCTCTCAAATAATTCCATAGATTGAATATACAATTGCATATGAAACGCCTGTGCTTTGGCTAACTCTTGTTGTTCTGAAATCAACGCCAGTAGATGTGCGCTTAGCATATGCATAATATCCCCTTTGTCCCTCTTGGCTTGCATAATTATAAATATATGCGCATCCGCTATTGCTACTTTCGTCTAAGTAAATAACCGCATCGCCAGCCGATGTTCTTAAAACAATCAGGCTGTAAGCGCTAATATTGTCAATTACAGCACTGCCAATATCTGTGTTAAGCCCATCTTTGAGCAACACATTTGTCTGCATAGACGGCGTTAAATTAGTAAGCTCGGCAATGTCAGCGGTTTGTGCATCAATCTTTGCTTGAACTTTGGGCGAAATCTTGAAGTAGCACGGGTTCCATTGTGTGCCATCATACTCATATAGCTGCACAGACTGAAAATCGCCGCTCTGCCAATTGGTATAAACAAATTGCAAGCTACCTTTTTTCCCGGATGTCGGTACTTGAAACGACGGCTCATCAAGTCTATACTCTGGAAAGTTAATGTCCTCTCGCTCTTCGGCTTCAACTATCTTTGTGGCAAGGTCATTAAATACACTTGCATTAACAACCTTGTCATCTAATGCAGTATCAGACAGCATAGCAATTGCCGTAGCATAATCGGCGGCAATCCACTTGTTCTTAAATTTGTCTCGCGCCTGTTTATTCGTGAAACTTATGTCTTGATATTTTACCATCAAGCCTCACCTACAATCTGGAACCAATAATCGCCATCTTCTTGCCCAAGAGGCTTTGTTTCAGAACAAATAATTGCGGGCGACCATCTGTCTGCATAATATTTTTCAAGCGCGGTAAGCGCATCAAGCATATCATTTAACAGGCTCGCTGTAATAATCTTTTTGTCATAGTCCGTAATTTGCAGGAGAATGTTTCTTGCTTCTGCAAAATTGCCCGTCTGCATAAGCGCTTGAAATTGGCTTAATTTGCTTGCGTCTGCCGCCGTAATGTCTTGCATTGTCGGGAATGTATCAATGTCGTTAGGAAATTTTGTAGCCATATATTACACCTCCTCATAATACGGATAATATGCAATCATTTCAATTTTCATTTCTGAAATCTCGCCATAATCGACAGAAAACGATTTAATCATCCATTGCTTTTCTTCTGTTTCATCTCTTAATGCGTGAGAAACAAGAATATTCACATCAAGCCAAGGAATAGGGATTACAGATAATGCGACCGAATCTTTAAGTCTACATTTCCAGTATAGTTCAAGCTGCGCCCGCTCTTTTGCCAATTCGTCCGAAGTAATGTTGTCATAATCGCCGCCCGACAACACAACTCGGATAATGCCATTGTCATATATGTTAAACGGGCTTTGTCTGTTGGTTTCCCGCACTACGGCATGAGCCTGAAGTCCACCTAAATACAGCCAATACCAGTTGCCCGCAAATTTGTGAATATGCATCACATGATAGCCCGCTTCAAGCCGCAAAATATTCTCGTCCGCGCCATTGACTATATAGAACTCTCTCGGGTCTTTAGAGTTAGTAACATTAACCCTAATGCCGCCCCAAACATTGGGCGGCTCAAATGCAGACTCAAGATTAAATGCAATCAATGTATATTCTGGCAATGTAGAATCAGACAATGATGGTATCGTTAGAGCGATAGTCCCCTCTGATTCTGTTGCAGTTATTTCGGTCGGATAGTTATCGGTCGAATGCGTCTTTCCATATACCTCAATTGTATTCTTAACTTCTTCAAATGAAACATCGTTTGATTCGGAAATCAATATATCGTCCCACAAATCATCAGTAACGGCGATTGCTTCATTTGCTCCACTTGGGATTCTGTTATAATGGAATGTTCCGTTTACATCAAAATACATTTGATAATTAGGAACAATATCCCGCAACTTTGAAAGCATGTCATATACTGTTCCGCCCTGTTCGACCTGTATATCATATGGCACTTCTTGTACGCCGCCGAGGTCATTTACGCATTCATCTACAATATAGCTTGTAAAGCCGCTCATTTCAAGCAACTGTATAATTGCCCCACGAACATCAGAGCCTTGCGGCACAACTGTCGGAATGCCCTCAAGATTGCCGTTTCTAAGCCCAGTCATTTTTGCCATAAGGTCAACGCCCTTAAACGACAGCTCATTTGTCGATGCATCGTACTGCCATGTCGGCTCGTTGATTAAGTATATGCCTTGATTATACCACTGTATTTTGCCCGTGTATGCGTTTTCGTAGCCGACATATGGTTGTATATACCTATTAAGCCAAATGCCGCCCTCGGGCGAAATATCTACCGTATCGTCAGTTATAACCATTGATACATCGCAGTTACGCCTTAAATCACTATCAGCATCGACCGAAACCGAACATTTAGTCAAATGCCCCGTAATGTCCCTAATAACATTGTAATCAAAATCAAGCAGGTCAACTCTTAGGTATTTGTTGATATATGGTTGCTTTAAGATATCATAATCTTCGCTCCTAATATCGATTGCCATATATCAACCCTCCTTTGGAATCAGCCCCGCATCCTGCAAGTCATCCTCTGAATTAGCATCGCCGATTTCGGTCCAGCCCACATCAACCGTAATTGCCCCTCTTCCATAGTTGTTGTCGTATGAAATTGTCGGCGGGGTCGTGATAATACACAGCCATTCTCTGCCGTTGTCATCTTTCAACACTTTCGGCTTCTTGTTGGTTAAGAATGCTTGTAGCACCTTTTCTGCCTGTGCCACCTTACGACCGTCCATATATCTGGTCTCTTCAAAATCGGCGGGCACAACTCTTGTAGATACCGAACCCGTCTGATAATTGGTCAATGCATTAGATATAACCACGGGGTACCTTCTGCCATAAGGTGTAAATGTGCCTATCTGTTGATTTGTGGTTGTTTCACCAAAAGATACGCCGTAATACATGCGAAAAGCAGTCTCAGAATCACACAAAAATACACCTTTGAAATTGGCAAGAATTGTCTCTGTAATTGGTGTTCCTTCTGTGCTTCCCGACACAGGAATGAATTGGTACTCATACTCAACGCCATTTGCGGTCAATGCGTCAATGAATGCTCCGCCAAGTGAGGACGGGTCGTTCTTAATATCAATTACTTTGATTGTAATCCAATCATATGTTCCGACAGGAGCGCGACGAATAACCATCTTGTCAATATCAGCGACAATCCTCGTAACACTGCCTGCCGAAATATTATCGTCGAAATCACAATCCATGATAGTGTCGACATCCCATTCAAGCGGAATATCAAACGACGGCTCTTTATCCACATTCTTGCTTACATGCAGATGCGAAAATGTGCCTGCTTGAATTTGGGTCTTTGTGATGTTGTTTACATCTGTCGGGATAGGGTCTATACTATTCCCATCGGAGCAAAAATTATACCCCAAAAAAGAAATCATTTAATTGCTCCTTTCATAAGCCCAAACAAAGGGCGAGACTATGCCCGCCCTCGTTGAGCATTGTATATATTATTTTCTGCCGCCACCAAAGTTCTTCAGCAAATCTGCAAGGTGCTTGACCTTTTTGGACTGTGCAATCCAGTATTCAGGGCTGTTCATTGCGCCCTGCTCTTTCATGTAATTGCATGCTTCATCAACCGTCTTGGAACGACCAATGCGATAATTAAATGTATTGTTAATCTGAATAAACAATTCAGGCAACCACTTAACATTATCAAGTTGGTTAATCCAATAGGTCGGAGATGCCATAAAGCCCTTTTCTGCCAGTTCGAGAACAGCAAGTGCGGCATCAGAGATATAGCAAATATTGCCGTCAGTATTCGCCGTAATTCCATTCGGGCTAACAGGTCCCTTCTGCCACATAATCATTGCATCATAGGACGGCTTAACTTCTCCATACTGTGCAACCCACAGCGGATACTTAATGCGCTCGGCATAAAGCTTATTCCTCAGGTGGTCAGGGTTTGTATACAGCATCGGCAGATAGCCCGCATCCTCACAAACCTTCATAAACACATTGCAAGATTCGGTCAACTGCGTCCTGTTCTGGCACAGCAATGCCGTGTTGTTATAATTCTCGCAGTCAAGAGCCACATAAGACACATACTGCGCATACGGCTTAATTGCCTTCAAGAACTGCTTGGCTTCCTGTTTTGCCTCCTGTACATTGAATGCACAAAGAAAATGATAGAAGCCAATGGGCAAGTGGGCGTTGACACATTTCTGCGCATGCTCATCCATCTTTCTGTCTTTGAAAAAGCTACCATAGCCATTCAAATATCTGCCCTGCGAAGCCTTAATCATGCACAGCTTAATGCCGTCCTGCTTCAGCGCATTTGCGTCATAAATAGTCTGATACAACGAAACATCAATTGCGTTCATGTTTGCCATAACTATTACCTCCGTTTATTCTTAAATAAGTATGAATGCTTGCGAAAAATCGCCCTGTGGGACAATTACTTTAACAACCGTGCCATCGACAAGGGCAGATGCATTCCCGCCATACACGGGCAATTTATATGCCTTGCCGTTGACAGTGATGTTTGTATTCAAAGAGAGGGTTACAATTCCATTGAAAATTTGTGTGCATTTCTGCATTTTTCTTTCAATCAGAATTGTAATTGCATCGAATAATTCTTTATACTCGTCCATTATACCCGATTATCCCCTCTCGTAAGCATATTGAAGCGCAAGATTTTTCAGCCCAGTTACAAATTCTCTTGCGTTGGTTACATTGGGCAATTCAAGATTGTTGACATTTACAGTTGTGTTGCTGGAATTGCCGAGCTTAAAGCCCATTAAGCCCTTGAGCGCAGACACAAAGTCGCTCGGAGATGTGCTGCCCCATGCGAACAAATTCTTAGTAACGCCACTTGTGAGTATGCCGTCGCCGCGATTAAGAATGCGCATTTCAGGACCATTCTCTCCGACAAGGCTCATGCCGCCAGCTGCACCAAGTGTGCCGCCCGCATAACTCGACCATTTGCCTGTTGCGGCATCATAGGTTGAATTATCCTCGAGCAATTTCGCCAGCTCAACATTTGCATTATGCAACGCCTCACGCTCAGCGGGGCTACTTGATGTTGCCCACGCCACGCTATTAGCTTGCATCTTGTCAAGAATGGTCTGCCTGACCTCTGCTTTTCTGCGGGCTTCAATATCTGCCTTACTTGCCTCTAAGCCCTTATTGCGATTATATTCGTCAAGCTTAGCCTGTGCGGCAGATATTGCGTCCGCATCTTGCACATACTGGAATCGACCTTCTTTATATACGAGCTTTTTCTGCTCTCTTGCTTTTGCCATTTCGTCAAGCAGCTTCTCATATTCAATTTGGTCGGACAGGGCGTCATTAACCTCTTCAAGCCGCGATAGCTCAGAATCATACTTTTCATTGATTTTGTCAACAGCATCTTCGACTGCCTTAGTTGATTCTTCGACCAGCTCTTGCATGCGCTTCTTTTCATACGCATAAATCTTCTCAGAGTATTGCCAATATTCTTCTTGATATTCGGCTCTGCCCTTAAAGAATTTATCGACCATTTCAGTAAGCTCAGCATAATACTGCTCTTCTGTGATTTCGTCCATTGCAAGTTGATGGTCTTTATATGCAAGCCAGTCTGTAAATGCTTTTTTGTAGGCATCAGTGGTTGAGGAAGCAGCAGATGAACCTCCGCTTTCCGATGCCGCAAGCGCCGCAAGTAGCTTTTCAAGCTCAGCAATTTCTGCCGCTATCGCTTCTGCCGCTTGCTTGTTTGAGGCAATTTCGTTTGACAACTGCATCGCCTTGTTTAAGGTTAATATCCCGCCAGCTCTTTCAATATCTGCTTGAGTTGCCAACGCCTGTTGCAGTGCATTTTGTTTGGTTTGCAATTCGAGGCGCTTTTGCGCAATGACAAATTTTGTGAGTTCTTTGCTGCCTTTCAACGCAGCCATGCCTTCCTCGGTTATTGCACCAGTTTCATCATAAAGCATGTCGGTCAGACCAGGGAGCGCCTCGTCCAATGCTTCTTGTGTTTTGGTCTGCAACCCGCCATAAGTATTATAGTCTTGTACGGCATCGTTTAGGGCATCATACGCCTGTTTCAGCCCGTCAACATTGTCTGCTTTTTTATCGCCATTTGTCGCTACATCTTTTTCTTGCAACCCTACATATGTTTCATATAATGTCTTTGCAGATGCGTCCAGAGCGTCCAACTCTTTGCGAGCCGCCCCTTCTTCTTCCACTGCCTCTTTCAACGCTTCATATGCGTCCCCAAGTGGATACCAAATATTTTCCCCATTTGGGAACATTACTGCGTCAAATATTTTTTCAACAATGCTTCTGTCGTCCTCAAGGTCGTAGTGAAGCCCCGCAAATATGTCTATCAGCTCTTGAACAGACGCCTCATCAATATTATATGTCAACAGTGGAGTCTTTTTGTTTCCGACTTGAACAAACGCGTCTGGATTGTCTTCTTGCACTGCTTTAAGACCTTTCCGAAGACTCGATTCATTCTCGGCCACTTTCTTTTGCGCCTCTAGCATTTGCTTATAATACCCAGTTTGCGCCTCCACCGTCGCTGCCTGAAGCGCCTCTGCCTTCATTGCATCAATGTGATCTCTAATGGCGTCTGTGCTTTGCTTTATTTTTCCAGTCTGCGTATCTATACTCAAATTAAGAGACGGGTACAATTTATTAAGTTGGTCTACAACGCTTTTATATTCGTAAGTTTGTTCTGTCGATAGCTTTTGAACGCCATTTAAGCTTTTAAGTGTGTTGAGCAACATCCGTCCCTGAAGCGCAGTTGCCTCCACCGACGCCGCCGAATCTTTATACGTCTGCTTAATTGCAGCAACAGATTCAGCCGCTTCCGTCGCCTTACTTGCCTGTTCTTCATATGCAGATGTTACGCCAGCTATTGCTATCGTTAATGCAGACAGCGCGATTCCAATAACAGGTATTGATGCTTGGAATGCTTTCATGCCCATCGTCGTTCCAGCTAATACCGCCGTGAATGCCTTAAACGCCTTTATTAAGAGCGACCGGGATAACGAGCAGATTCCCAAAGGCTTCATAAACATTCAAATAAAACTGCTTCACACTATCAAAGCCACTCGTTGTC
>OCLD01000039.1_pt1 | contig 32312 bp, 12 predicted proteins | sample 1495911 | NCBI WGS metagenome assembly OCLD01 (sample SAMN03418271, study PRJEB22391) | human gut metagenome | biome: human-gut; feature: organic feature; material: feces | host: Homo sapiens | place: Tanzania | collected 2013-01
AATGAAGAGTGAAGAATGGGAGCCATCCACTCCGGCATGCAGTTCGACGAGGTTTTTGGCAGGACTTGACAGGATCTTAGGGATAAGGACCTCTTCCACCTGGAAGAAACCTACCTCAGATTTCATGTGGATTTCTATCTTTATGGCACGCTCTTCGCCCCGAAGAATCTTCACTTTCTCTATGGAATGGGCGGAATATTTATGTATATCGCCTTCCATAGGCTTGGTGGGACGCTCCAGAGGAATCCTAGCTCTGCCCTTAGTCATGTCGCAACCATCGGCTATCAGTATCAGTCCAGCCTCAAGAGAGTGGATGGGATTGGTGCCCATATGTCCGAGTATGCCCTCCATAGCAAGGGAACGGATGACCGTTCGGTGCATTATCTCCTTGTCGTCAGGCAGCAGTTGGCGGAGAATGTCGCTGATGAAAGAGTAGGAAATGATGCCGGAATAGAGCTCATGGTTCTTCCTTCCTATCGTCATGCCGCTGTCATGGAGCAGTGCAGCGAGCATCACTGCAAGCACACTGTCGGTGAAAGTGCCGGCTTCCTCTTCCTCCAGAGACGTCTTTATGCCCGCTTCATGCAGGATGCAGAGCATCTTCAGCGCATTGCGACACACCGTTTTCATGTGTACCGGACCGTGGTCATTGAGCCCGATGCGTGTGATTGACACAGTATTGGCATAATCCTGGATGGATTTCAGTTCGGCATTGCTCAGCAGCAAGTCTATCAATTCCCTCGGAAGCGTGTCGCCTCCGATGTGCTTGCTGACGATTTCATCTACCGTCTTGATGATCTTTGACTCTACTATTTCTTCTTTTGGAGATTTCATGTGGTACTAATCTGAAAGTTGTATCTTTTCGGTGGCAAAGGTATCTCAATGGTATTACACCGTTATTGCCTTGGTGTTACAAGGTTGTTACAATGGGTTTGGGGTTGTTGGTTTGGGGTTGTTGGTTTTCGGTTGTTTGCCTTCAGATATACAATAACCGATATTTATGCATGAAAAACGCTCATGCAAGAATCTGATAGCTTTTCTCCCGAAATACCAACAACCCACAACCGACAACCCACAACCATCGTCCAGAATAGACTTTTGTACCATTATTTCGGACAATATTTATACGATTTGTCGGATATTTTTAGTTATTTTGCACCCGAAAACAAACAGAAAACCGAAACTAAACTTAATATGAACAGAAAACTATTACTACTCTTATCCTCAGCATTGCTTCCTGTGACACAGGTAAGCGCACAAAAAGCATTGTACATACCTAATGAATGGAAAAGTCCATCCTACTATTTCGGGAAGGATTCCACTATATACAAGGAGTCAGACCCTGAAAACAAATACACATGGTCGAAGTCAAGAAGTAAGGAATCCGAGAACTTCATCGTGTATTGGGACAAGAACTACGGCAATACAAACCCGAGCGATGCTCCAGCTACCTATCGTGTGAACATCGATGAACTGCTAAAAAAGGCGGAGCAATACTACAAGACACAGACGGAAGAACTCGGATTTGCCAATGCTTCCGACTCTTACGTCACCAAATACAAGAGCATGATACTGCTGAATCATACCACGACATGGACCTGTTACGGTGCCGGATATGACTTTACAGTGCCTGCTCTCTGGCTGAACCCACAGCCATGCAATCCTATAGGCCATTCGGTGGCGCATGAAGTGGGACACTCTTTCCAGTATATGTGCTATTCGGATGCGTCCAAAGGCGGCACTATCGCAAACGTAAATGTAGGCTTTCACGACCCGATAGGGCAGGGAGCGGGCATCTGGGAGCAGTGTGCGCAGTGGCAAGGACTTATCTCTTATCCAGAGGAAATGTACAGCCAGAGCATCAATCTCTTCCGAAACACCCACAACTACGCCTTTACTCATGAGTGGCATCGCTATCAGAGCTATTGGTTTCTGTACTATCTGACGCAGTATTACAATGACCAGACCGTCATATCACAGGTCTGGAAGCACCCGATGACCAAGAAAGCACCCGACTTCAACGAGACTCTCATGGACCTGAAGGGGCTTACTTCCGATGAACTCTACAAGATGTATTTCGACTATGCCTGCCGTATGGTGACGTGGGACCTTGATGTCTGCAAGCCATATCGTAAGGGATATGAAGGCGATTTCAACTATAGATGCTCGCAGATAGGTGACAATGAGTATCAGGTGGCACTGGCAAGCTGCCCTCAGAGCACTGGTTTCAATGTCATTCCGCTGCAGGTTCCGGAGGCTGGAACTAAGGTCACAACCGAATTTACCGCCCCTTTGATGCGTGCAGGAGTCATCAAACTGGATGATGCAGACCCGGGAGAATACTTCAATGGCGAACGTTTCGTGACCTATGACAAGCGTAATTATGTCAATAATGCGAACGGAATATACAGAGGTTTCCGCCTCGGATACGTGGTATTGCTGAAGGATGGCACCCGGAAATACATCAATGACGGTGAGATCCACTGCCTGAAGAATATCAAAAAGACTGAAAGCATCTTCATGACAGTGCCGGAAAATGTGGACAGAATGTGGCTTGTAGTAGCCCCGACTCCTACAAAATATCTCGTGCATCTATGGGATGAGAACATCGCTTCCAATGATGATATGTGGCCATATAGCTTCAAGCTCGAAGGCACAGACATAGGTTCAAGCGCAATAGTCTATATGGCACCGAAGATAGATGACAGAGCTATAGACGACGCTACGCTCACTTATGATGTCTATTTCCCTGCTTCCAATACGTATCAGGGCACAAGTGTCACCGTGGGAGGCAAGGCTTGCGCCACTATGGGCACTGCTTTCCAGCTCCAGACTGCCGACCTTACGAGCAAGATAACCAACTATTCTTCCGCTGGTCCGCAAGCAGGACAGATCATGTTTTATGCAGAAAACAGGGGAGGAGCATTGGTAAAGCAGAGTCCTACCGCCAATGGCTACGGCTATTGGTATGCTGCCAACGGCAATGTGGCAAGCTATGCCAACGGTTATACATTCGCAGAGTTCTCTCCTTCCTCACTTACTTTCACCATAGGTCAGTATCCTGGCAGGAACACAAACGGGACATCACGCACCATCAGGCAAGCTTTGAAATACCAGAAGAGTGCAAATGAGAGCGCCACAATATCGTTTGTATTCAATATTCACTTTGATGCCAACAGGACAGGAGCCGTGCTTTCCAGCATAGAATATGACGAACAGCATGCCACTGACATAAAGACCGTCAGCCAAAAGACCGATGATGGATGCGTGAAAGTGTATAATTCGATGGGACAACTGGTGAAATCAGGCGTTCAGCAAAAGGATATCGCAACGCTATTGCCACGCGGTATGTATATAATAGGTAACAAGAAAGTGTTCCTTCCTTAGGGTTTCATAGCGTTAGTCCAATGCCGTTACCCTTCAATATATACGATTTCATGGTCAAATCAGTCACCTTTCCGATGAAAATTTTTATGAGATAATCCAACAAATAGGATATGATTGCCATTCAAATAGAATGTGAAAGTCCTGCAAAAGGAATGTGATTGACATTCAAAAGGAATGTGAAAGTCATTCGATAAGCCCCATGTCAGAGCATTGTTTGCTCTGTCATGGGGCTTATTATGTGTGATATATGTGTCCTTTCTGTAGTCGGAAAGGGCGTGACAGGTATCTATTCCTGATCTATGAACTCTCCCGGCTTCATGCCAAACTGCTTCTGGAAGCATTTGGAGAAATAGCTTGGACTGCTGAATCCCACCATATAGCAGACCTCATTGATGCGGTATTTGCCGCTCTTGAGCAAGGTGGCAGCCTTCTTCAGCTTCACTAATTGAATCATTTCATTAGGCGTTACATCTACCAAAGCCTTGATTTTGGCAAACAAAGAACTACGGCTGATGTTCATCTGTTCGGCAAGGAAGACGACGCTGAGGGAAGGATTGGTGAGGTTGTCCTCAATCAACTGCTTCATCTTGAGCAGGAAATCATTGTCCACCTCATTGCTACCAATCTCTGTAATAGGCTCCAACGGCATGTGGGAGTATTTGCTTTGCAGCAGTTTACGCATCTCCAGCATATTGCGTATGCACGCTTCGAGATACTTCATGGAGAAAGGTTTCTCGATGTAGGCATCGGCTCCGCAGTTCATTCCCTCTGTCTTGCTGCCGTCATCAGTCTTTGCAGTGAGCATGATAAACGGTATATGACTGGTAGAAGGGTCCTTGCGGATGCGGCGACACAGTTCGTCTCCGTCCATTTCAGGCATCATCCAGTCGCTCACTATCATGGTGATAGAAGGGTGAATGCGCAGCAATTCCATACCTTTCACGCCGTTTTCTGCCGTAAATACCTGATAGGTTTCGGCAAAATTGGAGGCGATAAACTGTCGCATATCATCGTCATCCTCCACTATGAGCATAGCAGCCTTGCTGGATTTAGCCTCGTTTCCTGCGGCAAGGGCATTCTCTTCATTCCTTTCAGTCTCGTGGTTTTCGGCATCAAGCACCTGATGTGTCAGTTCGCTTTCAGCCTCTTCGCCTACAGCAGCGTCCTGCTGATGTATCGGAAGCGTGACTATGAACGTCGCACCTTTGCCTACTTCCGACCTGACTTCCACCTTACCATGATGTGCTTCCACGAGATTCTTCACGATATTGAGACCTATTCCCGTGCCCGGCTTGTTGTCCTTGGCCTGATAGAAGGCGGAGAATATCTTCTTTTGCTCGTCAGAATCTATGCCATCTCCATTGTCTGTCACGATGATGCGGAAGTGTTCGCTGTCAGCAATCTCACAACTCAGGCACACATAGTCCTTGGTATATTTGTTGGCATTGGTCATCAGGTTGCTGACTACCTTGGTGATGCACTCGGTATCAATGACGGCGGCGAAGTCATCCTTAGGATATTTCACCTCAAGAGTGGTGCCGTTCTTGCGCAATGTCGGCTCAAATCTCTCCACTACGGCAGATATGAGCCTGGAGATGTTCTGCAATTTGAAATGCACCTGCATGCCGCTTTGCTGCACTTTGTTGAAGTCGAGCAGCTGGTTGACCAGATTGAGCAGTCGCTGCGCGTTCCTGTCAATGACATCAATGGTGGCATTCATGGCGCGACTGTCCTTTGTCGTGCCACTGAGCTTGGCCCATTCTCCCTTCAGATTCTCCAGCGGACCGATGATAAGAGATACTGGAGTCCTGATTTCATGGGCAATCATGGTGAAGAACTGCAGTCTGGCATCCCTCACTTCCTGTTGCTGCTTTTCCTCCAGAGCATCGAGTTCGAGCTGATGGCGACGCTTTTCGCGCTTCACTCTGATGTGGGTGTAGAGCCATACAAGGCCGATGATGATCAGCAGATACAGTGCTTTTGCCGGCAAGGACCACCAGAACGGCGGATGGATTCTTATTCTCAGTTGGGCATCTTCCTTGCTCCATACACCGTCATTGTTGGCTGCTTTCACGCGGAAAGTGTAAGTGCCGTATGGAAGGTTCGTGTATGTGGCTCGGTGTTCGTGGGTTGTGGTCCAGTCTTTGTCGAACCCTTCGAGCATGTAAGCATACTGGTTCTTCTCAGGAGAGACATAGCTCAGTGCGGCAAAAGAGATGTTTATGACGTTGTCACTGTAGGAAAGTTCCAGTTGTTTGATAAGTCCGAGCGACTCAGGCAGTTTGTCCGAGCCCACTTCCACGTGCTTATTGAATAGTTCGAGCGAAGTGATGGCCACGGGAGGTGCTACATGATTGACCTTCACCTGATATGGATAGAAGGCATTGAAGCCCTGTGTGGTGCCGAAATAGATGCGTCCATCCGATGCGAGGAGTCCGCTGTTGGGCAGGAACTGGTCGCAGGTGAGTCCGTCATAGCGATTGAACACCTGCACAGGTTCGCCGGGAACGTATCTCACTATGCCCTTGCTTGACGACAGCCACAGTTCGCCTTGCACCTCGATGATGGAGGTGAAGTCCTGTGAAGGCGCATTTACGTCGGCTTTGGAGAACTTACCAGTGGCGACATTGTAAGTATATAGTCCCACATTGGTGGCAATATACATCCGGTCTTTGCCATTGAAATGCAGACAGTTGATCTGACTTCCTGGCATGGTGGCACTGCCTCCATCGCCGTGCATGAACTGTTTCCACGCCTTGTTGGCACCATATCGCCACAGTCCGTTGCCCTGCGTGCCGAACCATACGTTGCCCTGTCTGTCTTCATCGATGTCGATGGTGAGGCTATTGAGTGTCTTTACCATGTCAAAGGCATTCTTTCCTTCATTGAATATGAAAGCCTTGTTCATGGAAGTGGCCCACAACCTGTGCCTGCTGTCACGGAAAAGGCAGTAGCAACTGCTTCCTGCCGGTGCATTTTCGAGCCGGTATGTCTTTGTGGCTCCTGTCGTCATATCCATGCGGATGATGTCAGAACCGTAAGTTCCGAGCCACAAAGTGGACCCTTCAGCGAGCAAGGCGTGGACATTATATTTCCTCATGGCAGCCTTGCCGGGGAAATTCACGAACTTTCCGCTGACGGGATCATAGCAGTCGAGGCCAGCATCATCGGTGGCAATCCATATACGGTGGAGGGCATCTTCGACGAATCTGCCCACCACATTACCTTTGAAGTCACCCTCATTGTCGCCGAAATAGGCTTTGAACCTGTTGTCGAAAGCCGCGGAAGGGATGTATCTGACGCCGCTATAGAATGTACCTACCCATAGTCCGCCTTCGCGATCGGAGGCTATGCTGTAGATAAACCGGTCGAGAGGGTTGCTGGATGATGCGCTCTTCTCTGAGAGAATGCGCCATGAATTCTTCTGAAAATCATATTCTACCAGTCCATCGTCACTGCCTACAAGCACCTGTGAACCGCTGACGGAATGCAGATTATGGATATGGTGCATGGCATTGCTCAGCGAAGCACTGACAAGGAGCTTTGCACTACCGTCCACATTGACCTGATAGAGTCCGTCTTCCCATGTTCCGATGAGGATGCTTCCGTCAGGATTAGCCGCCATAGCCATGCCTCCGATAGGCAGATTGGGGTCTTTCAGCTTGAAAGGTTCAAACTGATTTGATGACTTGTTGAGCCGCATCAGTGCCTGTCTGGCCTTTGAAGGACGACCGGACAGTGCCCAGACCTGATTGTTTGCGTCAATCAGGGTGCAGTTGACGTTGCCTGAACACTGCTTCATGGGATAGTTGCGGCATTCATGAGACGAGAGATTATAGCAGAAAATTCCCTTTTGCGATGTGGAAATCCATACGTTATGGTTGGCATCTATGGAGAGATGCGCCACATGGGAGTTGATGCTTTTGTCGATAAGAGTGAACTGCTCAGTCTGGAAACTGAAGAAATAAGCACCGCTCATGGTTCCGAGCAGCAATCCTTCATCGCAGGCGGCAAGGGTGGAAATGAACTGGTCCAGCACCTTGTTGTTGTAGAACGTCTGCACTGTATAGCCGTCATAGCGGCACAATCCGTTGTCGGTGCCGAACCATATATATCCGTTTTTGTCCTGTACGATGCTGCGCACGGCATTGCTTGGCAGTCCGGAATTCATGGAAATGGAGCGTACCAGCGATGCGTCTGCGATGTTCATAGCCGAAGAAATGGCGGGCATCATCATCATCCACAGGATGGCAGTCAGGATAGTTACGGTTTTTCTCATGTCGGGTGGTTGAGGATAAAATAAAATATCAATAGATAAAAATAGGGTTGTTGGTTGTGGGTTGTTGGTTGTAGGTTTTTTTGGCGGAGTTTGTTTATGGGCATAAATCTCTGGTGAATATGAAAATATCAACAGATAAAGAAATAAAATATCAACAGATAAAAACATGCAAATATATTTTTTTTATTTTTATCCATTGATATTTTATTTTATATCCTACCAAACCGGGTGATAACCGATTATCTTGTCTTTATCAGGTTCCACTTAGGCGGGTCAATGCCGAGGAGGTTCTTGACGAAGAAATCGTAGCGTTTGTGCTCACCGAAGTCCTCTCCCATGGTGTGGTCAGCGCCAGGAATGATGACAAACTCAAACTCCTTGTTGGCCTTGATGAGAGCATTGACCAGCTGATAAGTGCTTGAAGGATCGACATTGTCGTCGATTTCGCCGAGCACGAGCATCAGAGGACGCTCCAGTCTGTGAGCCATCTCCACGTTGCTTGACTCCACATAGCTGGAGTCAACGGGCCAGCTCATCCACTGTTCGTTCCACCATATCTTGTCCATTCGGTTGTCATGGCATCCGCATGAGCTGTAAGCGGCCTTGTAGAAGTCGCCGTGAGTCAATACGGCAGTGGTGCTTTCCTGTCCTCCAGCCGACATACCATAGATGGCTACATTGTTTATATCCATGTAAGGATACTTCTTTGCAGCCTCCTTTATCCAAAGGATGCGGTCAGGGAGTCCGGCATCCTTGAGGTTCTTATAGCATATTTCCTCGAATTTCTTGCCTCTGTAAGATGTGCCCATCGCGTCAAGCTGCACCACGATGAAGCCGAGTTCGGCAAGCGAAGTGCTGGTCCAGTTGTGCGGACGGAAGCTCTTTGGCACGTAGGCATCGCCAGGACCGGAATATATATACTCGATGATAGGGTACTTCTTGTTAGGGTCGAAGTTTGTAGGGCGGGTGATCATGCCCCACATATCCGTCTTTCCGTCGCGTCCTTTCGCCACGAACACTTCCGGAGCTCTCCATCCGTACTCCTTGATCTTGGAGAGGTCTGCAGTCTCCAGCTTTGTCAGGAGTTTGCCGCTGCGTGCATCTCTCAGCACGGTGACAGGAGCAGTGTCAATCTTTGAGTATGTATCCACGAGATAGCGGAAGTCGTAGGAGAAGAGAGCGCTGTGGGTTCCTTCCTCCGGAGTGAGGTCAATCATGTTGCTGCCATCCATGTTGATCTTGTAGCAATGGATGAAGTAAGGGTCCTCATTCTTGTTGACACCGCTTGCGGAGAAGTATATTTCGCCCTTTCCCTCATCGACGCGGAGCACCTTTCGCATGAACCATTCGCCCTTGGTGATCTGCCTGATCGGTTTGCCGGTAGCCACATCATAGAGATATATGTGGTTCCAGTTGTCGCGTTCGCTGGTCCATAGGAGCTGTTTGCCGTTGTTGATGAACTTTCTCCACAGTCTGCTGTAGTTGACAAAGGTATTCGCTTTCTCCTCCACGATTACGCGTAGAGCCCCTGTCTTGGCATTCATTGCGAGCATCTGGTAGAGATGATGTCCGCGCTGGTTGTACTCCATTGTGACTTCCTTGCTGTCAGGAGTCCATTGGAGCCATTCCAGTTCATACTGGTTTTCTATCTGGTGAGGGTCAGCCTCCACCTTTTCGCCCGTAGCTACATTGATGATTACGGGGTAATGCTGCGGCACCATGTCGCCCGGCTTTGCGTATTCCTGCTTGTGGAGGATAGGCTGCAGCTGGTCTTCAGGCGATGATTCCACATAATATACATATCTCTTCTCCACTGGAGTGCGCTTGCATACGAGGATATACTTGCCGTCCGGGCTCCACTGAATGCGGTTGCTGTAGTATTTCCCGATGGTTCCATCCTGCGTGAGTATGCGCTTTGCCTTGTTGTAAGGCTTACCTGCCTCATGCACCACGACGTTGTAGCCCTCGATGTATGCCTCTGTCTTGCCGTCAGGAGAGAGCACGGGGTAAGCCTTGTTCTCTTCATCCACCTCCATCCAGTGAGGCTTCTTCACTCTGCCGAACTGCGGTTTCTCCGCCACATAAGGCTTTATGCCGAGAGCTTTGCGCATGGCCTCATAGTTATCGTATGTCTTTTTCTTGCCCTTGTCGGCATTGTAGGAGATGTACTTCTTGCCCTGTGGAGTGGAAATCTGATAGTGCAGCACGTGGGAAGAGTCGCACCACGCCACATATCTCGCCCAGTTATAGACCGAGTCGGCCTGGAAGTATTGGTTTACGGCATACGCTCTGTTGTAATCCTCCACTGTGCCCTGTGCGGAAGCATTGGCAGATGGCATCATCAGAGCCATGCCCAATAGCAGCGGAAGGCGTGAGAAAAGTCTGTTTTTCATACGATAAGTTATTTTAGATGGTGGTTGGTTTTGGGTTGTTGGTTTTTGGTTTTTGTTGTCGGTTTTTGGTTTTGGGTTTTTGGTTTTTGGTTGTCGGTTGTTGATTATGGTGTATAAACCAGAAAGAGGCAAAGCATACTAACCGATAACCAACAACCGGCAACCCACAACCCACAAAAGTATAAATATCTGAAATTGCCTACAAAGATACATCTTTATTTTCATAATAAAAACTAAAAGTCACCTTTTTTCATCGCAGACACATCTTTTGTGCGGAAATGCCATTTACCATGTGTAGAATAGCGGCTTTGCAAGGCATATCCAATAGCCGTCATGCGTATTCATGAAGCCTTTCTGATGCCTGTCAGAGTATGGCGGAGCCTTGCATGGGAAACACGTCCGGATGGTAGGCGGAAGAGTGGGGTAGCGATGGCTTTTGCCGTCAGGAATTGTCCGATTTTTCCGATAAATGCCGATGGTTTTTGAGTGGTCTTGTAACTAATTGATAGTTAACAGGTTGTAAAAGCTATGTTTTTAGGGTGCAAAAGCATAGCTTTTACAGCGTAATATCATAGCTTTTACGATGCAATAACTATGCTTTTGCGTCGCAATATCTCAGCTATCGCTTTGCGAAAGCATTTTGTTCACGTTTTTGTTCTGTTTTTCTTGTTGCAGAAAATAAAACATCAATGGATAAAGTATTGTTGTTGTCTTGTGGTTTTGTTGTTTAGTGGTTTTGTTGTTTGTTTGGTTGTATTGCTCTTACATCCAACAAAATCACTAAACAACTAAACCACTAAACAACAAAAAATCAACGCCCAAGAGAGCTGAGAGGTGTGCAGTTGGTCTTCACTTCGTATGGGAAGAGGCGGGAGGAAGGGTCGAGCGAGTGGTTGGCAGGGGCACCCATCACCACGAGATATAGTGCTTTCAGCGGATGGGACGCAGGAGTGTCGAGGGCGACCTTGCCGTTGGTGGCATCACACATCGGACTGTAGATGCACTCGTCAGTGTCTGCCGTTATGCCGACCAGTCCGTAGCGATAGCCGATGGTCCGTGCCATCCTGTCTCTGGAAGCCTTAAGCGGTCTGCCGTTCTCGTCGAGACCACGGAAACTGACCGTCACCTTCCTGCCTTGCTCAGGCACCTGGAGCTTGATGGCATTGAAACCGTAGTTCTCGGGAATGAGGGCAGTGTCAGGACGGAAACAGCCGTTCTTCTGCCTTGTCATTCTTGTGTCGAAAGAGCATGCGTAAGGGCGAGTCTCCTTGCGGGCATAGTCCAGGTCGAAATTCACGAGGTGACGATAGCATTCGAACATCTCGTCGTTCAGCTGCTTCTGGCTCATAGCGTACTTGCGCTTGTAGGTGATGACAGGGTCTTCGCCCCTTTTTCCCTCGCGATAGAGCTGCGCGATGCTCTCCAGCCCATGCTTCTCAGCCCACCATTCTATGACGTAAGGCGAATGGTAGATGTTGTCCATGTGGAGGAAACCCTTGTGGGTGAGCTGGCGGAAAGCGTCGAAATGAAACCTTTCATCAGTCAGCCAGTCGGGATTCACGCGCCAGAGCATCCATTGGGAAGTCATCTCATAGAATCCGCTGCCACCCCATGCCTCGCCTTTGCGGTCAGCAATGATCTGCAGTTGGAAACTATGTCCCAGTTCATGCGCCAGGCAGTTGAGCTTCCTGTCCTGTATCCGGTTTGGCGTTACCCACAGCGCACCGATGAAATCATCGTATGTGCCGCCATAGGCGGTGCCTTCCAGGGAATAGTTTATCATGACCATCATCTTGTATCTGTCGCATATACTGCCGGGCAATGAGAATTTCAGCGTGTCACGGAAGAAGCGGTAGAAGTGCTCCACCTTGGTCTGGAGATTGCCGAGGTCGAAGTTCATCGGCTGACCTTCGAGGGAAGGAGCGTTCCGCGTGTCGTCGCCGAACGGCTTCTCCCAAAGGTATATGATGTTCTGTGTCTGCGAACTGTGCCGCCATCCCCATCTCGCATTGTCGTCATTGAAGTCGTATGGCTTCAGGGAATCGGGCATGAAGATGAGTTTCTGCCGTGCTTCGCATCTCTCCTGTGTCTGTGCCAGGCAAGGCAAAGATGAGGCAAAGATGACCAGCGGAAGGATAAGTCTCGTTCTCATGGTCGCATCTGTTTGCCATCCAGGCTGAGGAACCAGTTGGATGTGTTGTTCAAATCCACCTTGATGAGGCTCTTCATCTCGTCCACCTTTGCGGCACCGCGGCGTGAATAGATTCTGTCAGCCAGATAGGAAGGGGCGTTGCGGCGCAGAGCCACGCGCATCAGGTCATAGAAACGCACGCCTTCGAAGGCAAACTCCAATGCGCCTTCATCCATGATGAGGTCTTCCACGGCATCCTGCTCTTCGGCATCGGAGCCTCTCTCCGGGTAGATATAGAAGTCATTGTATTCCGTCCATCCGGAGCCTTTGGAGTGAATGCCGATGGTATTCTCTTCCGATCCTTCAGCCTTTGTGCGGAGCTTGTATTTGGCAGTAGGGAAATCAAACTGGCGCAGGAAAGCTTCATCCGCAGGATAATAAGGCAGGATGTCGCTCTCCATCACGCTGTTGTTCACTCCAGTCTTGAGGATGGCGAAGGCGAAGCGGGGGAAACCGGCGCGGTTCAGAGCCTCTGCCATGCGGAGATAGACCATGGTGCGGCGATAGATGTGCACATTGCGGGTGGCATATTTGTCGTTAGTCACGTAGTTGTCCACCTTAGTGCCGTTGATGGTGAAGTTGCCGTTGTTCTCGGAAATGCAGGAGCGGAAGCGAAGGTCGCCGGTGCTGCTGCCAGTAAGGTTGTCAGGAGCATAGGATATCTCGTTCTCAGAGTTGAGGTGGCAATATTTCTGCGCCTTGGAAAGGTCTCTGAGAGCCTGTGACGGCATCAGTGACACCTGATAACTGTTGTTGACAGAAGCCGAGAAGAGGTCCTTCAGTTCGCTGTAATTGCCCTCGGAAGGGATTGAGTCGCCGGGGATTTCGGTGATGAGTTCGGAGAGGGAGTTGCTCGTTTCATCGCGGAACTTGCCGCTCCAGCTGTCCGATGAGAAAGTCCATTTGCTGTCCGTCTTGCTCCATCTCGTTATATTCACGTCCGTAGGGTAGGCGGAGTTGGAGCCGTTGCGTGTGGAAATGTAATTGTAATAGCAGAGAGCCGCATCACGATAATTGCCAGCCCAGAGGTTCAGGTCGCCCATCAGGAGATAGACAGGGAAGAAGAAGAGCTTGGAATCATTGCCTCGGATGGAGCCATATCCCGGAGTCTCTGTCCTGGCATACGGCGCAATGTCATTGACGAAGTAATTGCATATTCCCTGAATGTCCTTCATCTCATACTCTCTGTCGGCATCATCCTTGGTCAGGATAGGCGTGGTGATGAAAGGCACCTTGCCGTAGTTGATGACCAGCTGCAGATAAGTCCATGCGCGGAAAGCCTTCACTGCAGCATATTCCTTGCCGAAGATATACTCGTTCTTGCTGTTCTTGATCAGAGTGTCGGCCTTTGCAAGGAAGTAGTTGCAGTTGTTGATCACGGCATAATAGTCGCGAGGGGAATTGTATTTGTTGTCGGCAGAGATGTCGAAATTGGAAATCTCGCGCAGGTCGGCAGAAGTCTTGCTGACCACATCGGTGAGGTCGCCGCGCAATTCTCCGAGAAGGATGGTGCGGTCGGACAGCGCCTGCATCTTGTTGATGATGCCTATCACGGAATAGAGCGTGTCGGAAGCCGTGTTGAGATGGTCTTTGTCTGCCGAAATCACTCGGTCTGACTCTTGGTCGAGGAAGTCACCGCAGGAGACGAACAGCGAGCTCATCCCTCCCATCAGCACCATTATGATGATATATGATAACTTTTTCATAACTAATATCTTTAATATAAACTTAGAGATTGATCTTTACACCAGCCAGGAAGCTGCGGCACTGAGGCAACTGACCGAGGTCAATGCCCTGACCTATCACACCCGATGTCATGGTAAACTCAGGGTCGCTGCCGATGTACTTGCTCCATGTGAACAGGTTGTTGGCCTGAATCCAGAACTGGAATCCCTTGATGAACTTGGTGTCCATAGGCAGTGAGTAGCTCAATGTGACGGTCTTCAGGCGGAGATAGCTGCCGTCCTCTATCCAGCGGTCGCTGAAACGGCTGTTGCCCATCGGGTCCTGGAAGGTGGCCTTAGGCATATTCGTCACCTGACCTTCGCTCTGCCAACGGTTGTTGAGCGCAGTGGTCTGGTTCATGTATCGGCTTCCAGACTCCAGCTGCTGGCGCATATAGTTATAGACATCATTGCCTACGCTGTAGTTGAAATTGAAATCAAGGCGGAAACGCTTGTAGGCGAACGAGGTGAAGATATTGCCATAGAAGTCAGGATTAGGGTCGCCTATCACCTCACAGTCCTGACTGTTGATGATATGGTTGCCGTCCTTATCCACAAACTGCATGTCGCCGGCGCTGAAGTATTTCCTGTCAATGCCGTTGGCACCGATGATGTAGAGGGCGGCATCCAGTGCATCCTCTGTGCTCTTGAACACACCCGCCGTGCGGTAGCCATAGAAGAGGTTGGCAGGTTTGCCCACCTGAGTCCTGACAGTAGCGCCATATACGGTGTTGTCGATATACTTCTTGCCTTCCGGCAGAGAGACTATCTCGTTCTTGTAATGGCCGATGCTTCCACCGAGTTCCCATGAGAAATCCTTTGAAGTCACCACTTTCGCCAAGGCGGAAACGTCGAATCCGCTGTTCTTCAGCGAGCCGCCGTTACACCAGTTCTTCTCAAGGCCGGACACATAGCTGAGTGACTGATAGGTCAAGAGGTCGTCGGTACGGCTGTTGAAATAGTTGAAACGAAGGTTCAGACGGTTGTTGAAGAGGTTGGTTTCCAGTCCGACGTTCCATTTCTTTGTGGTTTCCCATTTGAGATGGTTGTTGCCGATGTTGTCAAACACGAGGCCGGAGACGGTCTGAAGGAACTTCGTGGCAGTGAAATAGCTGCGTGCGGCGTAAGGGTCGATGTCGTCATTGCCGCTCACATCGTAGCCGGCATTCACCTTGAGGAAATCTATTGCCGGCACGTCAAACCAAGGTTCGTTGCTCACTACCCAGGCAGCCTGCACGCCAGGGAACACTCCCCATGCGGCATCAAGGAAACTCAGTGCGCCGTCAGCATCCTTGCCAAAGCGTGAAGAAGCCTCCATCGTCAGGTTAGCCTGCAGGTAATAGCGCTGGAGATAGTTGTATTCAGCCTGTGAATACCATGCTATTGAAGTCCAGTTGTCATTGGTTCCGCCGGTCTTCACATTGAGAAGAGAGCTTGATATGAACGGAGTCTTGTCATTGCCCGTGTTATATCCCAGCTGGCTGTTGAGCGTATAGCTTTCCCAATTTATGCGAGCACCGCCGAAGAGGTGTATGGAGTGCGCGCCATAGCGGTTGTTCCAGTCGATGCGGGTGTCGCTCATCACGGAGTTCTGCTTTGAGAACAGGGAGCGTACCTCATTCTCACGGTATGCGCCTACGCTGCTGACGTAGTAGTCAGGCACGCCGCTGATAGGGATATAGTATTTCTCGTTGGTGTTGACAAGGTTGTAACTGAAATGCTCGGTCACGAAGAGATGGTCATTAAACTGATACTTCGGCTTGATGGCAAGGTTGACCATTGAGTTTTCCCATCGGTTCTTGTTCTCGGCATCAGCATATTCATTGATGGCGTAAGGATTGCCGAGCTTGTAGTTGTAGTTGGAATAATTGGCCAAAGCCTCGTCCAGATAGCTCTCGTCGTTGATGTCAAGGTAACTGCTGCTCAGCGTTCCGTTGGCATAAGCGTAAGGACTCAGCATCGGGCTCTTGACGTAAGCCAGGAACGAAGGGGCAGTAGGAGTGCCCTCATCATATCCCTCCGGTGCGCCGTCATTGCGGATATTGCGCGTCTGATTGGCAAAGGAAGCGTCGAAAGCAACGCTGAAAGCCTGCGTCAGACGTATGTCGGCATTGAATCGGATGTTCAGCCTGTTATGGTCATTGTATTCCAGTGGAGTCTGGTTTGCCATGTATCCGAGGCTCAGATTGTAGTCAGCCACGTCGTCACCACCTTCCACATTGATGTTGTATTTCTGCGTGATTGCAGTGCGATAGACCTGGTCCTTCCAGTCAGTGTTGTTGTGATACTGTGGATAATAATAATAGGTAGGGTCTTCGTTGAGGAACTTGAAGTTGGTGATCTTCGTATTCGTGGTGGCAAGCAGGTCGGAAGCGTAGCTCTTGTACTGCGTTGCGTCCATCATGTCATAGAACTTTGGCTTGGTGGTGATGCCGGTGGAGAGGCTTGCGGTGATGCGTGTCGCCATGCTGTGGCTGCGGCGTGTGGTGATGATGATCACGCCGTTGGCACCCTTTGCGCCATAGAGGGCGGTGCCGTTGCGCAGCACTGTGACGTCCTCGATGTCATTAGGGGAGATGTTGGCGAGGATATCATTGTAGAAACCGTCGTGCAGCATCAGTCTGTTGTACTGCTGGTCGAAGATGACACCATCCACCACGATGAGCGGCTGGGCATTGATGTTGAGTGAATTGAGACCGTTGATGAACATCACACCGCCTGTGCCGGAGTTGCCGTTGCGCGATGTGGTGTGCACTTCAGCGCCCAGTTGCTTCTGCACTTCCTCCTCGATGCTCGTGGCATTCGAGTAACTGAAGCCGGAAGCCTTCTGGCTCGCATTGACGTTGATGCCTTTGCTGTACTCGGAAGTAAAGGCAGTGGAATAGAGAGACGCCTTCTTCTGCATCTCATCGCTTGCCAGTCCCATCTTTGTCATGTTGTAATCAGGCGCAGTGATGATGAGGGAAGAAGCAATCAAAGGCACGTCCAGCGAATATTCACCTTTGGAATTGGTCAGCACACTGTAACCGGGAATCTCGCCGACGCTGACCAGTGCTCCCGCAACAGGCGAATTGGTGGCGGCATCGACCACGCATCCCTTCACCTTGCGGGAAGGATAACGCTTCACCGACTTCACCGCCTTGGCAGGCTGGCTTGAGACTTTGGCGTCCTCCTGCGCAGATGCGCCGTTGACACCAAACAGCAAGGCTGACAATCCGAATAATATATATCTGTTCATTGTTTATACGTATTAAGAAGGATTAATAAGAAATCTTCATTTCATCTGACTTCACTTACAGGAGCATCATGCGGCTTGATGATGATGCAGTCGATGCGCATGGTGGTCTGATACTTTGCGGTCTGGTTGGAAGGCACGTCGGTAAAGATCTTTATCTTTGCCTGAGGCTTTGCCAAACCGTAACCGGAGGTCTTGAACTTGTAGTTGCTCTTCACCTTGACAGTATCCACCACGTCAGGCTTTGTGGTGGAGGAAACAGGGCGTTCCCATACCGTCGCACCGCTCGACTGATAGCCTATACGGGTCTTGAACTTGACCGGCAGACGCTGTTCGGCTGTGGCCAGAGTGTCGTATGCCAAAGCAGGGGCGAAGACCACATAGATGTCATAGCCCACCTTCGACAGGATGTTAGGCAGATTGAATGTCACTGTAGGCTGGGAACCCAGGCTCTTAGGAGCTATTTCTGCAAAGGCATTGCCTGAAATCCTGCCATAGAAAGGATTGCTGGCAGGCACATTGCGCACGGTATAAGGGTCGATGGCATTGTCGAGAGTGTCAAGACGGAAGGTCGTCTCGGTCTCCACTTTCACCGGAACCAGGAATGTCTCGAATGGAGAGATGCGGAAATCGGATGCCTTGCGCACGTGGCCATTGCTCAGGGCGATGTCCTCAGTGCCTTCAAAGATGCCGCCTGCATCGAACGGACGATAGAATCTGTTGGTGCGCATCTCGTCAGGATTATACGTATAGTATGACTCCGGCTGTGCCGATGTGGACAGGGCAGAGTCGCGGAAGGCTTCATCCTTGTTGGAATTGCGATTGAAGATGGTGGCTCCAAGTATCGCCATACGGGTGTTGACATACTGGAGAGAGTCGCGATTGTCCACCTTCGTGTCATAATTGAAGTAAGGAGTATAGGTTTCCACCATGCGATTCCACTCAGAATCGGTAGGGGCGAGCATCCAGTATGTGGAGTCCTCCTCGTTCAGACTGCCGTAAATGTCGAAGAATTCATTGCGATACACCATCACGGAGTCGAGATAATGTGTCTTGCCGTCGATGATGCTGCCCGGCACACTCTGGCTGGCATCAAACTTATACTGCCCGAATTTCTCGATGAAATGGCATACACTGTCCAGATCATTGTCCATGGCGAGATACTCGAATACGTTAGGTTCGTAGTCTATCTTGCCTTTGAGGGTGTATAATATGCCGTTGGTGTGAAGGTCATTCCTGACATCAAAGGCTTCACCTCCTATGGCAGAAGACGTGAGAGGCTGGTATTTGCCGTTCATCATCACCAGGGAGTCGGACGTGACGGAAGAGACAGACTGCCTGTAGAGGGCGATATGATTCTGCAGGAACTGCTTTACCACAGGGTTTTCAGCCGTCTTTACGCCAGCCGCTTTCTTCTCATTGTAGAGATTTATCATGCTGTCGGCCTGCTCAGAGCTTAGGCTGCTGTTGGTAGGGGCAAAGACGGTGAAGGTCTGGCTGCCGTCAAGAGTGAGGTCATATCCGCATGCCTTTGCCACCTTGGCAAAGTTGCTCAAGTCCGCATTGCCGTCGATGGCCTCCCAGAGGGTCGATTTTGCCACGCCCTCGGAAGCATCGCCGTAATGCTCATCCCACTTGTCAGAGCAGGAAGTGAGGCATAAAGCCGCTGTCATGGCGGCCAATGCCTGTATCTTGTAAGCTTCTATTATTTTCATTTCAGTTGGGGTTTAGTGGGTTTTTACAATGGATCCTCCATGCTGCTGCCGTCAGATACACCATATACACTCTTAGGAACGAGCTCCAGATAGTCGAGGTCGAACTCCGTCTGACCGGTAGATACGCATCTGATGCGCAGGTAATGGTCCTCCTTAGGGTCGATATGCACAGTGCAGAGCACGCGGCGGAGAGTCATCTGGACAGTGACAAACTGGCGGAATGTGCTTGCTCCGGCACCGTCATATCTGTAACCTCCCATGGCACCACGGTAATATCCCTTGTTCTTCAGGTTCTTATAGTCGGCTGACTTCTCAGCATCGCTCATGCTGTTGTAGTCCTGCACCCACTCAGCACCGAGCAGGGAAGCGTCGGTAAGGTCCTTTGTCATGTCGAGAGGGATGCCCTGCGGCTTGCCGTCGAAATAGATCTGGGCGATACCGCGTGAGAATTCAGCGGCATAACCGAGGCGTATCTGCCAGTCGCCCTCATAAGGAACAGGAGGAATCTTGAACTCTATATCAAAATTACCGAAGAGATTAAACTCATCGCCCTCATAAGAGTCATAATAGTCATGCGGACGGCGATAGACAAAATAACCGGTGCATTTCCTCACGCCTTTCAGGTAACCGCTCGGGAAATAGTAGTTGCGACCGTACTTTCCAGTCTCGTCATATTCCGGGTCCTGCTGCTTCACGTTGCCGTTCTGACGAATGCCGTTGGTCTCAAGTTCAGGGAAGATGGTGGAGAAATCCATGCGTATGCGGCAGTTGTCCACGATGTCACGGGTGGTTTCATCGAATGCCAGGATGTCATCCACATAGAAATACCATCCGTTTATCGCCTGGTTGGAGTATTCATTCTCCACATTCTTCTGGATGAGAGCGCCGCGTATTCTGTATTCATCATCGCGTCTGCGGTTGATGTAACGCTCACGCATCGGGTCAGCATCAGCGTATTTCAGCATCGTGAGCTTCTCTATCTTCAGCATGGTGTGCGGCAGGAGGGTCTCATACCAGTCCACGGGATTCATCAATGTGGTCATGATGCCGATGTCATTGAGCGGAGTCAGATAGTTCCAACCCTGTATCTTGCGGTCCATGATGTGGTATTCGATGAAGCGGCGGAGAGGGTTCACGCTGTCGGAAAGGTTCTCGAAGCGGTGCCCTTCCTTGTCCACATCCTCCGGATACATCACGTCGTATATCTCACAAGCCTTCCTGTAAAGGTCCTGAAGGGAATGAATGCCGTACTTGTTTGCCAATATCGAGTCGGTAGGCACGAAGGCAGTGAAGCCATATTCCTTTGTGTCAGGCGCTGTGGCGGTCTCCTTGTTGACGTGGGAAGTGTATTTGTAGCGCGGATATTTCGTAGGGTCGTAAGAGGCGTCACGGTAAGTGTTTCTCATCATAGCAGCCAGACCAGTGGCCTGGAGGGCTTCGGAGAAGAGCGAAATCCTCTTGTTTTCCTCCATGATATCCGGCAACATGCGGTTACTGTTCTCCAACACCTCGCTCACAGGCTGCATTATTCCGTTCTCCACAGAGTCGTCCTGCAGTTCGAAGATGATGTGTGAAGTCCTGTTGAGCATCACCACTGCGTTGCTGTCCTTGTCCAGTCCGTGGGTCACCTCTATGTATCGGCGGTTCATGTTCGGAGTGGAGATGACGCCAGTGTTCATGTCTGATGTGGCATACATATTACTGATAAGGTGTGTGCGGGCGATGGTGTCGCAGTCTTCCAGTGACAGGTCGTTGACGGAAGAGATGCCTTTCCTGCTCAGGTATCGCTCTATTGCCTCGTTGGTAGGGGCAAAGCAGGTGTAGGCACCATAGGCTGACATCTGCTTCATCATGCCGGCACGCTCCAATATCCGTGAGAATTCACTGAAATCCTGATTGCCCAGCAGGTAATCACTGATCATCTGCCCTTTGAAAGTATAAAAATTGGACTTGTCCGGCTCGTCCGAACAGCTTGAAATGACAGACACTGTGGTCCACAGTCCTATCAGCAGCATCAGTCCATATCTCATCTTGCTCTTCATATTCATATTGTTTATCGTTTGATATAGTTGTGGGAACGGGTTTCCCGGGCTTGTTTCTCCTTGTTTTTATTTCTCGCTTCCGGTCGTGGCACTGCCTGAACCGTAAGAAGGATTCTGCACTAGATTGCCGTTTACCTTGAGTTCATCGTTGTTGTAAGGCCAGTACAGTCCGTCCATCTTGGCGAGTTTGCTCTGCACCACGCCAGCATTGTCGGAACCTTTCTGCTGGACTTTGTTCACGAGGAAATTGGTCTTGCCGTCTCTGCGTGCCTTGCGCACAAGGTCAAACCATCGTTTTCCTTCAAACATCAGTTCGCGCTGACGCTCCATGAGCACGAGTTCCTCCATCTGGTTTCTGCTGGAATAGCTCTCGTAAGCTATGTTCTCATAGTTTCCTGCTATGGAAGAACGCTTCTCAATGACATTGACAATCTCATAAGCAGCCTTGAGCAGCGAGTCGTTCTGTGCCTTCGCTTCCTCCGTCTGCGGGTCATTGCTGACCATCTGGGTCAATGCTTCCGCCTTCATCAGCATGACATCAGCCGTGCGATAGATCACCCAAGGGGCGTAACAGTTGCTCTCCGTGTGTCGGGTTCCCATGGTCTTGATGTCAGCATTGCTGGATGTGACGTAGATAGAGATGTTGGAATACTTGCCTATACCATAGATGGAAGAGCTCACTTTCTCTATGTTTTCGTAGTAACGGATGTCATATTTGTCCTTGAACACCTTGAACTGCTCGTCTGCCACATCGCTGGCGATGAAGTCGGCAGGCTTTATGATGCCAGGGAAGGTGGTCATATTGCCGTACAGATAGGAAATGCTTCCATTGGAAGGCATGGTCTCCGATGGGTCGAAAAGCAGTTCGAAGATGTTCTCCTTGCATCCTTCGTCACCATAGAGATAACCATATACGAAGCCGTAAATGGAGCCGCTGCTCGAATTCTTCTCGCTATACAGAGGATAACCTTCAAACAGTTTGCTGTCCATAGTGCCGCTCTCATAGCCGTATGACTTGTCATTCCTGAAGTCATTGGTCTTGCTTTCCAGCACATAGTCGGCATATCGCACTGCGTTGGCATAGTCCTGCTTCCATAGATACATGTCGCAGAGCATGGCATCAATGCAGTCCCGGGTGATGCGGCCATACTGATAGAGCGGCTTTGTCTCAGGATATTTCCTCACGGCGTATGGACGCACGCTCTCAAGGTCGGCTATCAGATTGTCGAGCACCACATCGAATGGAGTGGCAGGGAGGTCCATCTTCTGCGTGTCATCCACGAAAGCCTCGGTGGAATAAGGCACATCACGGAAGGCGCGGATGAGATAGAAGTACATCAGGTCGCGGATAGCGGACACCTCGGCCCGTGTGGCGTTCAGTTCGCTCTCGGAATAACTCGGGTCTTTCTGAGCCACTTCAGGGGCATACAGCAGCACAAGATTGCAGCGATTGATGATGTCATAGAACTCGCCCCATGATGTATAGGCGTTCTTGGCATTGATATTCTCCTTGAAGATGTTCTGCAATCCTTCGTTGTTGGCTATGTTCGTTCCTCCCACCATATTGTCGGAGCGGGATTCTCCCCATATTATCATGCGGTCGATGACGGTCTGCGACTGCATGGCGGCATAGCAACCCATCACTATATTCTCGACATCGCTCTTGCTGTTCCAGAACTTGTCCTGCACGATTTCGTTGAGCGGGTCGATGGTAAGGAAGTCGGAACAGGAAGAAAAGCCCATTCCCAGCATTCCGGCTACACCGATTGTCAATATCTTATTTTTCAGTTTCATAATCTTGTAATTAAAAATCGACTGTTACACCTAATGTATATGATTTCGCACGAGGGGTCTGACCAGTATCCACAGAGGCACCATAACTGCCGTAACCTATCTCCGGATCGGCACCGGTATATTTGGTAAGGCAGAAGAGATTGTTGGCACTCATGTAGAAACGCAAGCCCCGCAAGCCAATGACTTTCTTCACCCACTTCTGGTCGAAGGCGTAAGAGAGCTGCAGATAGTTGAGACGCAGAAAGGAACCATCCTCCACGAAGCGGTCGCTTATCAGCGTGTTGTAGTTGGATGCGCTGCCATACATGGCTCTCGGGATTGAGGTAATGTCGCCCTCTTTGCGCCATCTGTAGTTGACGGCTTGGCTCTGGTTGTCGTTGTTCACCATGGCTTCAGCGTCCAGTCTGTTAAGGTTCAGCACCTTGTTGCCTATACGGTAGTTGAACTGGGCATTGAGTTTCCAGCTTCCGTAGTTGAAGTTGAAACCGAAACCGCCGGTCAGTTTAGGCAAGGAACTGCCCAGATAGACGATGTCGAGCTCATTGATGTTACCGTCCTCATTGATGTCTTCGTAGATGGCATCGCCTCCTCTGAACTTGTAGTTCTTTGCATTGGCATTGTTTGAGTAGTTGTACATCATGCGTACAGGCTTGTCCTTGTCGTCATATATGATGCTTCCGTCGTTCTTCTGTGCTACAGGAGCAGTCTTGCCGGCAGCGAGGAAAGCCTGCTGTTCCTCATGTGAAAGGTTGGCAAAGGTGTCATATTGATACTGATATACGCCCTTGAAGCGGAATCCGTAGATAGCTCCGAAAGGATTGTTGACCTGCACTCGCTGGAGTATCTCGCGGTTTCCATAGGTGAATGTGGAGTTGAGGGTCTCCAGAATCTGCGGATCCATGGTGAGGATTTCATTCTTGTTGTTGCCCAATGTCACGTTGAAGTCCATCCATATCTTGTCTGCGAATCTCAGGAGTCTGTTGGTATTGATGTTCAATTCCCAACCGGTGTTGCGCATGGAGCCTACATTCTTGTAAGCCAAAGTGTAGTAACCGGTGTTGGAAGGGATGCGAACATTTGACATAAGCATATCGCGTGTGGTCTCGGTGTACCAGTCTATGGTGGCAGTCAGCTTGTCCTGCCAGAAGCCGAAGTCCATACCTACATTGTATGATTCCTTCTTTTCCCATCTCAGGTCGGTGAGTTTCACGTTGACAGGGCGCATGGTGGAGACGTCGAGATAGCGGTCGCTGGTGGCATATTTGCTGACGTAGAGATAGTCAGTGGAAGGCTGGTTGCCCACGATACCCCAGCTCGGACGGATACTGAGCATGGAAAGCCAGTTCTCAGTGGCTTTCATCCAAGGCTCGTCTATCACGTTCCAGCGCAATGAAACGGCAGGGAAATATCCCCAACGGCGGTCTGGACCGAACTTGGTAGTGCCGTCAGCACGCACGGAGAAGTCGAACATATATCGGCTCTTGTAGGCATAGTGGGTGGAGAAAGTGTAGAACATGGAGCGCCACTGCGTGAAACTGGAACTCAAGCCGGAGATGATTCCGCCGGCACTTGGACTGTAAATGCCGCCAGAAGGCAGTCCGCTTCCGTCTGTGCCTTGACCGTTTGAACTGCCCGAAGTTAGTTCAAAGCGTGCCAAAGCCATGAGGGAATGGTCCTTGTTCTTGAATGCCGGGATGAATGTCAGGGTCTGTTTGGTGTTGAATGCCACGCTCTTGTTGCTGATGGAATTCGAGAGATTGACGCCGCTGGACCAAGGGACAGTGACCAGTTCGCTCGGATAGAACTTGTCAATATACTCATTGAAGATGTTCATATACACGCGTCCTTGCCAGTTGAGCTGCGTATGATCCTCGTCCATACCCATCAGACGATAGTTCAATTCAAACTCAGGAGTGATGTCATAAGTCCTGTCATCGAACTTTGCAAGATTGGCACTTGCCACAGGATTCACGTATCTCTTCTGGTCATCATTGAACACTGAGGATGCAGACTGGAGCATGGTGTAGTAACGATTGGTGTTGACACCTGTCACAGCGTCCTGCTCATAGATGCTCATGTTAGGCATCTTCTTGTAAGCCAGTGCCAGAAGGTCATCGTAATTCTTCTGGTTTTTGGTGTAGGTCAACGCGAAGTTGGTGGAAATCTTGATACGGTCGCTGACGTAATAGTCGAGAGCCACGCGGGTGGCAAAGCGGTCCAGCTGCTGCTTGATGACAGAGCCGGTCTCATGGTCATAGCCTCCGGCGATGCGGAAAGTGGCCTTTTCGCCGCCGCCTGTCACTGAGAGATAATGGTTCTGGCGCAGTCCAAACTGTGTGACAGCGTCAATCCAGTCGGTATTGTTGTTGTATTGCTCGTATTCAGAGTAGGTAGGGTCGTAGTTCAACTCAGGGATATTGGATGCCTTGTCGCTCTGTTCCGGGTTGAAATAGCTTTCCTTCAGCAGCATGGTATAGTCGTCACCATTGAGCAGTTTGTAGCCTTTTGGCTGGTAAGTGCCTGTAAGACGTAGTGAATACGTGAGCTGAGGCTTGCCTCTGGAGCCGCGCTTGGTGGTGATTTCGATAACGCCGTTGGCACCCTGCGAACCATATATGGCTGTGGCGGCGGCATCCTTGAGCACAGTGATGCTGGAGATGTCCTCCGGATTGATGTTCAGCAGTTGTGAGAACTGCTCGTCATTGGCATTCTTTATGTCGAAATTGCTCATATCGACATTCCATGTATTGCCGTTGACCACGATGAGAGGGTTGCTGCTTGTCAGCGAACTTACAGACGAAGAACCGCGGAGTCGCATGCTTGTTCCGGCTCCCAGATTACCGGAAACCGAAACGATGTCGAGACCGGAGATACGTCCCTGGAGGGCTTCATCGATGGTATTGAGTCCCAATCCTTCAAATTCTTTAGCAGAAATGGTCTGTGTGGCGTAAGAGACCTCACGTTCCGGAATGGCAAGTCCGCCACCGTTCACTCGGCGTTTGGCAGTGACAGTCACCTCGTCGATTTGGGTGTCAGACACCAGTTTGACGTCATATTCCGTCTTGTTTATCGCCAAAGAGACCGCCTTGTAGCCTACATAGCTGAAGCGTATCTTGTTCTTCGGGTTACGTATCTTCATGGAGAAGTTGCCGTTGATGTCCGTAATGGTGGATTCCACGATACGTCCGTTGGCATCAATCTCGCAGACGGATGCTCCGATGATGGCGCCAAGTTCATCATTCACCACACCATGCACGGCGGTGATGTCCTGTGCAGACACTCGCAATGCTGAAAGGCAAAGCAGTGCCAATATTGCAATTCTGTAATATATCTTGTTCATAATTTATCTCCTTCTGGCTTTACTGTTCGAAGTGGACAGTCCTACAGCCTCTCTCCAGCTGTTCATCTGTTCCGCCTGATTATAGATCAGGGTACCGTCAATCTGGTGAACCACCACGTCAGATGCGTTGTATATGAGGTCCATGTCGGTGTCTTTGTTTTTTATCCAGTACTCACGTCCCTGTATGTTGTAGAGTCCGGAGGTCTTGGTCACGGAGTGACGCTTTCCTGTCTGGTCGGTTATTTCCAGGCTGTTGTTGTCGGAAGTCACCGTGACACTGTAGAAACGCTTGTTTGCCGGATTGTTGGTGAAGGTCTCATATTTCACGTTGTTGTTGTCCGAACCGCCTATGATGACCGAATTATCCTGGATATGATACTTCAGGAAATTGATGATTCGGGCGGACAAAGCCTGCTTTGCGGTCTTGAAATTGTTGTTGTTGCCTCCGAAATCATTGACAGTGAGGTTTTCTATGTCAGTCCAGTAAGGCAGATAGCCATCTTCATGAAGTTTTTCGATAGCCTCATTGGTAGGGATATACATTGTATAATTATAGGCATCGAATAAGGATATGTTCATGTCAGCGCAGGTATTGGAACCGCTTTTGGCAATCATGAGCGCGTCCTTTGTAGATACCGAACCGGAGCCGGCTATCAATTCATAGAATCTGGAGAACTCAGGATGAGCCTTCAGTATAGCGTAAGCCGACTTCTGGCTTGTCATCGGCATGGCTTCATTGAGGATATATGACTTTCCGTTGCCGTCCTTGCTCTTGTCGGTGATGCTTTCTATCTTCAAGGCATTGCCCTGTTCCACCTGCAGACCGCCGGCTACTGTCATGCTTCCAGCCTTTCCGGTGTTGGCAATCTTGAGGTAACCACCGCTCTTTGTCTTGTAGAACACTTTGCCATCCTCTACATTTCCCACCACAATGAGATTGTTTATCATATCGACCAGTCGGTTCTGCACCTGTGAATCCGTAGCATCCGTGAGGCTTTCACCGATGGAATGGTTGGCAAGGTCGTACTTGTATCTGTGTGCCTTCACCGTCTTTGAGTCATTGTCAAAGTAGAATTGATAGAGCACCTGTGTGGTATTGCCATACGAACATGGATCTACATACTCCAGCATCGCCGTATTGGTAGGGATGAAGAAGCTGTAGTAGGAATCCATTGAGTTGAGATAAGGCTCGAATGAATTGTTAGGAATGCTTGATATGCCCCAATAGATCACGTTCATGGTCTTCTCGTTGACCAGAGCCGGGAATGATACTGAAGAATAATCAGCAGGAGGGAACACCTTGTTGGTGAGATATACCACGCCGTTGCATCCCATGAAGCAGCTGTCCACGTCGGCAGGAGTGATGCCTATTGACACCTTTGTGGTGTTGTCCACGATGTTTTCGAACTTGGAAGGCACGGTCTCCGAGAATGAGTTTATCATGCCTATGTTGAGCAGTTTCACCAGTACTTTCACCGGAACATTGTCCCATGAGCCGTACATATCCTGCAAAACCTTGCCTCCAGCGTTCCACCATGCCTCCAGAGCTTGATTGGAAGGCACGAGCATAGCGCCGCAATCATAATGCAGATCCTTGTCGGAAGAGCCGGAAGGGAAGTATTGGTTCCAGCCCGGGTCGAAGAGCAGCTTCGCCTCTACGTTGATTCCGTTAGGGTCAGAGCTGACCTCTCCAAGCTTCTGCTCTCCGTAATAGCCTGTATTTCCCGATGCGGAGAAGTATTTCAAGGTAAATACCGAGTCGCTGTTGTTGTAGAGTCTGTTGTATTCCTTTGTGGCAGCATCATCATAATAAGGAGCGGAGAATCGGTTGATCATGCGTGCGAAGGTGCTCATGTTGGCGTGATTGTTGATTATCTGCGCCATATTGTCCGACTGCACCATTACTCCGTCCACCTTATGCAGGTAACCGTTCTTGCAAGTGATGTCGCTTTCGATTACCTTCTTGCCGTTTACCCATGAATCGGACGTGGATTGTGAAGCGCCGTTTGTCAGGATGCTGAGGTCATTGGAAGTAATCTTGTTGTATTGCATATAAGCCGGCAGGAAGTGGATCATCGGTTTTCCCGTGTTGTCCTGCAGCAGTACGATGCCCTTGCCGTTGCCTCTGTATTTGTCCCAGTATTCTGTGGCAGGCATATCTGCAGGCATGATGCGTGACACGGAGTCGAGTACGGAGACAGCAGTCTCTCTTCTCATGCACAGACCTTCCTGTGGCGGATTGCCCTGGAGATTGCTGAGCAGTTCGATGAGGTAAGCGTTATTGATCATTGCACTGTTGAGCAGTATCTTCTTCTGTCCGGTGGAGAGGTCTTCATATCGTCTTACTCCCCAGTCATTTGATTTGAAGAACTCCTCGAAAGCAGCGTCATCAGCCACGAAAAGCGTCTTGCTTCCCGTGCGGTTCAATACTGCTGTCTGTCCCAGGTCGTCGATCAGACGAATGGTGTATTTGTAATTGCCATAGTTCTGGAGCCGCTCATAGATGGAGTTGCCAAGCCAGGACGGCTGCCCCTCCAATACGTCTTGAGTGCAGGACTGTGTCAGTCCAGCTCCAGTGGACAGGACCAAAGCCATCAAAGCCGTGATGCCTGTCTTTCTGATTCTCGGTTTCTTGTTTATCATAAACGGGTATTTTTTTGTTTTTATTTCAATCATTTCCGGTGGGTTCTATTCCCTTGATTATTATTTTTCTTTATGTCGGCAGTATGTGATGCCCACCTTATTCTATAATAATCTTCGCTGTGGAACTCTCCCGTCCATTATAAGCTTTCAGGATATATATGCCGGCAGAGAGATGATGCGGCAGATGATAGTCGCCATCGCGCATGAAACTCTGTGAATAGACCTTGCTGCCGTTGGCAGAATACATCACTACCGGTATCTGGTATCTGCCAGCCGCCTTGATGCTGATAGGCAGGTCTTCGCCCGGCTGTGCAGTCGTCTTGCCCAGGACGATGGCAAACTGGGCTGATTCCTCAGTCTGGTTGACATCATTGATGCCTGTAGCAGGATTCTTGAATGTAGGGTCTGTGAGCCTGTTGGTGTGCATATACCATTTTATCTGTGCCTTTGCGGGCTGATAGACGTTGTCTCCCATCTTCAGGCGATAATCGAAATGGCGCTTGCGTGTCTCGTCGTTCTCATATATGTAATCGGTGTTTGTCACCACTGCGATGACGACATTGTTTGCAGGTTCTTCCTTCAGCGTCATCGCCACGTCGCCTTCGCCCTGCACAGGTTGTGAATAATGTATCTTGCCTCGCTTGGTGCGGTAGCACAACTGGCATACCATATTGGTGCCGAGAGGCTTGAAATGTATGCTGATGGTATTGCCTTTGGTTCCGTTGACGTGCAGAGGAATCTGGTTGGCACCGCTCCATCCCGGTGTGGTGCGGTATTCCGGATAGTACCATCCTGCGCTGTCCACCTCATTACATTTATACATATTGGCATACGGAGTGGCTTGCCAGCTCTTCACTGCCTTGGAATATGGGGACCATTCCTGCTTTATGTCCACCAGCCAGTTGTCGTTGAGCAGTTTTCTGCAGGCTGATGACCACATTCCCACGTCGATCATGGCCTGTCTGGCGCGGTATTCCGTAATCAGTCGGCGCATCTGTCTGTCGCCCAAAGCGCTGGCCATGCCTTCCAATACCCTTGTCTTGCAATTACGCCATATCCACGGAATGCTGCCTTTGCCGAGGATTTCACTTACGAAATGAGGGAAAAGTTCGCCATATTGCACGCCTCCCAGGAGGTTTCGCCATGTGCAGATCTGCTGACTGCCGTTATACATGTTGACTCCTTCTGCGCTCGGACCGCCGAAAGTGTCATCGAGCAGCCAGCCAGAGTAGCATTCGATAGGCATGAAAGGTGCGATCATGTTGCCTGCACTGAGATAACCCATGCTCTCAGGAGCCTTTCCTGTCTTCATCACTTCAGCCTCTGCCTGAAGCCAAGTGTTGCCGGCTTCCTGATACCAGGCGGACTGTTTGCATCCTTCCAGGTCGGCAAAGATGGCATGTATGCCTTCATGCACGCAGGCATTCTGCTGGAATGTCTGGTCAGTCACGGCGCTGCTGTAGTATTTGTCGTAGGTGAAAGCCGGGTCGAAGCAGGCGATAGGGTAGTAGCTGATGTTGACCATCGGCCAACTGGAGTTATTATAATAGGTGGCACTCTGCCATCCGCCCTTGGCTGTAGAGTCTGCCGGGTCGCTGTGGAGTCCGCTTCCATAGACATACACCGTGCTGTAATAGCCGTTGCGTGCACGCTTGTCCGGTGGCCATCCCATGACATCGCGGAAATAAGCGAAGTCTTCATTCATCTTCTTCAGGATGTTTCTCTTGGCAGTCTCCGTGACATAGGAGCTGGTCTTGGGTCCCCAGGCGATAGCCCACCAGCCATCTGCCATGTAGCCTTTCTGGTTGTTGTCCTCCGGAAGAAATTTTGTAGGAGCCTGCAGTGATGGATATTCGCTGCGGTAGTCATAGTCCAGGGTAGGAGAATATGCGGGCCACTGATAAGCCAGCGAAGGGTCATAGACCACTTTGCCGTAGATGTTCACCTCGCGTATGCCGCAGGTCTTGTCGCTCTTCATGTATATTCTGACCTTTTCGGATGTCACGTCGGTCGTGGTGCTTGAGATTCCTCGCTTGGGGATGTTGGTGATTTCGGTCGCCTTCACCCATTCCGTGCCGTTCCAGTATGAGATGTAGGCTTCGGAAGGCAGGGCTATGTCGCCCGAAGCCGTAGCCCAGAACACCTGGACCGTGCTCACGTTGACCTTGGTCTCCCATTGCATTTCCACATATTCATATTTCCCATAGGAAGCCTCGCCTTGCTGCGTGGACCAGTAAGGTGCGTTGTTGGTGGCATTGCCGTCATTGATCAGGCTTACAGGTTTGCCGACAGGCTCCACTGATGCCGTGATCTTCAGGACTTGGTCCGTGATTTCCGGGTCTGCCGCAATGGCGTTTGATGAAAAGAGAGCCAGACATAGGAATACGAATGTTCGGTTCAGGCAGGTTAAAGAAATGACTTGTTTCATTATATTCAGGTTTTGTTATTCTTGGGTGCAAAATTATAAAGAAATGTAAAATGATGCAAATTAAATGATAGCAATATAGTCCATTAACTAATACATATCTCCAACCGGAAAACGGCATGAACAAAATTGTCCAATTTGATGCAAAAATCGTCCAACTATCATATTTTCAGACTATTTTTATATCGTGTAAACGCTTTTTATATTACATTTGCAGTGAATTTCAGAAAACGTGTTGCAAGGCCTCTACACTTATGCTTTGCATGCCTAATAACTAACATATTAGAATTATGAAAAAATTTACTCCAAACGTCAGACAGCTTCTGCTGACAGCCGTAGCAAGCCTTTTGGGTTTGTCGGCAAATGCACAGTACACCAAGACTGTGACGCAGTATCCTAACAGTTCTTATGAAGCGGTGCAGGCGTCATTCAAATTGACTGAGGTGGCACAGACTCTCGGCACAGACACCACGACTCTTGTCAACGCATTGAAGACATGGTATGAGACCAACACCGCTGAAGGTGCTACTCCAAGCGGCGACGCTATGTTCCAGGCTTATGTGGATGATGCCCTCGTGCCTGGCGATGCTTCCGCTTATAATGGTAACTTCAATGGTATCTGGTTTGGCAAGGACGGCAGTCTCCAGCCTTATGGCGAGAACGCCGCTTATCATGCTGAGTCAGCATGGGATGCCACAGAGGATGCTTTCTCCATCTATCTCCTGCAGTATCCTAACGCATTCGCCGGCGGCGAAAGCAACACGAAGAAGTTTGCTCTTACCTTCGGCGGCAAGACTGCTACCTTCGATATTACCTATAATATCAATACTCCTGCTGAGGTTCCTGCTCCAGCTACATTGCTCCGTTCCGAGTTTGCCGAGAAGATGACAAAGGCTGGCGAGGCTACAGTGAAGGCCGTTCGTACCGATGTTCAGGGCTATGAAGCCACTGCATTGAAGGTCAATGCCAAGGAAATAGCTGAGAAACTGGGCGTAGAATACGAGAAATTCGCCACGATGGACATGAGCAAACTCATCTACACCATCAATTATGACACCTATAACAACGGTATTGCCAGCGACACATTGACCAATGCTTACACTGCCAATGCTCCTGGTTTCTGGTTCCGCACCACCATTTACGG